>Ga0210405_10002695_pt1 | contig 18176 bp, 16 predicted proteins | sample IncBWH11MmetaG_FD_155492 | JGI IMG/M metagenome (GOLD analysis project Ga0210405, IMG submission 155492) | Forest soil microbial communities from Barre Woods Harvard Forest LTER site, Petersham, Massachusetts, United States - Inc-BW-H-11-M | ecosystem: Environmental > Terrestrial > Soil >... | reverse complement strand
CCAGTATCAGTACGATCCCCGGAGCGGCCAGTTTGCTCATGCGACGGCAATCATGGTGCTGACGCCCGAGGGAAAAATCGCTCAATACTATTACGGAGTGGAGTTCGCACCCAAGGATCTGCGTCTGGGATTGATTCAGGCGTCAGAAAATAAAATCGGCACGGTGGTTGATCAGGTATTGCTCTACTGCTACCACTACGATCCGAACACAGGGAAGTATGGAGCGATCATCAGCAGGATTTTGCAATTGGCAGCGGGCGCAACGGTGCTGATTCTCGGAACATTCCTTATCGTGATGTTCCGAATGGGTTCGACCGTCGCGAGGAATCGGCCGTTGACCAAACGACCAACGACTAACTATGTTCGATAACTTTCCACTTTGGCCTGTACGGGCCTCGGCCGGCGCCGGCAATATAGATGCCCTCTATATTTTCCTGGTGGCGCTGTCGGCGCTCATGTGCGCGGCCATCTTCACTATGATCCTGGTGTTTGCGACGAAGTATCGTCAGCGTCGCGGAGTCGAAGCGGAGCAGATTGAAGGCTCGTCCGCATTGGAAATAACCTGGTCAATCATTCCTCTCGGAATTTTTATGGTTATTTTCCTGTGGGGCGCGGTCATTTACTTTCATGAGCGAACTCCACCCCAGGGAGCTTCCGAAGTCTATGTCGTAGCCAAGCAGTGGATGTGGAAGCTCCAACATCAGGAGGGTCAGCGCGAGATCAACGAACTGCACGTGCCGGTGGGACGCGACGTCAGACTGATTATGACTTCTCAGGACGTGATCCACAGCTTTTATGTTCCAGCCTTCCGGATCAAACAGGACGTGTTGCCTGGGCGCTACACAACCGCATGGTTCCGCGCAACCAAGCCAGGTGTCTATCATTTGTTTTGCTCGCAATATTGCGGGACGATGCATTCCGGCATGATCGGACAAGTGGTGGTCATGGAACCGGCCCAATACCAGGCATGGCTCTCCGGTGGCGGCACCACCGGATCGCTTGCAGCCAGCGGCGAAAGTCTTTTTCAGCAATTGGGTTGCCCCACCTGTCACCGCTCCGATACTCAAGGCCGTGGCCCCAATCTGGTTGGAATCTTCGGCAAGCCTGTGCAACTGGAAGATGGGAGAACCGTCGTGGCCGATGAAAACTACATTCGCGAATCGATCTTGAGTCCAAGCGCGAAAATCGTCAGCGGATTCAAGCCAATCATGCCAGTTTTTCAGGGACTCGTGGGCGAAGAACAGTTGAATGCGTTGGTGGCTTATATCAAGTCGTTGAGCCCGGCTCCGTCAGGTGCAGCAGGCAAGCCCAGCCCTGCTCCCGTCGGCACGAGTTCGCAAAACCCTAAGGAATAGCAATGGCTACCGTAGCAATTTCTGCCGAACGCGAGCACTATCTGAATAAGGAATACGGCATCCGCTCGTGGTTGTTGACCACGGACCACAAGCGCATCGCGTTGCTGTATCTGATATCGATTACATTCTTCTTTTTTGTCGGAGGCTTCTTCGCCCTGCTGATCCGGCTCGAATTGTTGACCCCCGCGGGCGATCTGGTGCAGGCCGACACCTATAACAAGCTCTTCACCATGCACGGTCAGGTCATGATCTTCTTCTTCCTGATTCCTTCGATCCCCGCGGTGCTGGGGAATTTTCTGGTTCCCCTCATGATCGGCGCCAAGGATCTGGCGTTTCCGCGAATCAATCTGCTGAGCTGGTACCTCTACGTGATTGCCGGAGTCATCTATGTCCATTGCATCCTCACCGGCGGCGTAGACACTGGTTGGACTTTCTACACGCCGTTCAGCACGGCTTTCAGCAATACCAGGGTGATTGAGGCAGGAATCGCGATCTTCATCGCAGGATTTTCGTCCATCCTCACGGGCCTCAACTTCGTGGTAACTATTCACCGGATGCGAGCGCCGGGCATGACATGGTCCCGGTTGCCGCTGTTCATCTGGGCACACTACGCCACCAGCATCATCCAGTTGCTCGGAACACCGGTGCTTGCGATCACACTGCTGCTGGTGGTGTTCGAACGCGCTTTCAATCTGGGCATCTTTGATCCAACCCGCGGCGGCGATCCGCTATTGTTTCAACATCTCTTCTGGTTTTATTCCCATCCCGCGGTTTACATCATGATTCTGCCCGCGATGGCGGTGGAAAGCGAAGTCGTCGCATGTTTCACGAGGAAACGCATCTTCGGATACAACTTCGTAGCCATGTCGAGTATCGCGATTGCGGTCTTCGGATTTCTGGTCTGGGCCCACCACATGTTCGTTGCCGGCATATCGCTCTATTCGGCGCTGATTTTTTCGATCCTCAGCTATCTGGTTGCGGTGCCGTCGGCGATCAAAGTATTCAACTGGACCGCGACCATGTACAAAGGATCGATTTCGTTCACCACTCCCATGTTGTATGCATTTGGCTTCATCGGTTTGTTCACCATGGGCGGATTGACCGGCCTTTTCCTCGCATGCCTCGGCGTCGACGTGCATGTACACGACACTTACTTCGTCATCGCCCATTTCCACTACATCATGGTCGGCGGCGCGGTGATGGGATATCTCGGGGGGATGCATTTCTGGTGGCCGAAAATTTCGGGCCGCATGTACCCGGAGAGTTGGGGAAGGCTGGCGGCGTTGCTCGTGTTTGCCGGGTTCAACCTCACCTTTTTCCCGCAGTTTATTCTCGGCTACATGGGAATGCCACGGCGGTACTGGCAATATCCTCCAGAATTCCAGGTATTGAATGTGCTCTCGACTGCGGGCTCAACCATTCTGGCAGTTGGATACGTTCTACCCATGATCTATTTTCTATGGTCCATGCGTTACGGGAAGATCGCCCCGGATAACCCGTGGGGCGCAGCCGGTCTGGAATGGAAGACCACTTCGCCGCCGCCGACTTTCAATTTTGAGGAAGCGCCAGAAGTGACGTGGGAAGCCTACAACTACGAAGAGATCCCAGCTCCCGCGGAGGTGTCGGTTGAGCGATAGCCCGATCGCGGTCGAGCAACACGGCCCCGAACTGCTGCACCACTTTGTCGACGCGGAGCAGCAGCGCGATGCTGCCACTCTCGGCATGTGGTTGTTCCTGGCGACGGAGATCATGTTTTTCGGCGGCATGTTCTGCGCCTATCTGATTTATCGCTTTTGGTATTACGACGAATTTGCTGCCGGTAGCCGCAGCCTGGATATTACGCTGGGCACAATCAACACGGCCGTCCTCATTTGCAGCAGCTTGACTGTAGCGCTGGGTGTCCGCGCAGCGCAGATGGGCAAGCGCAAATTACTGGTCATTCTTCTGTCGCTGACCATTGTCTTCGGTCTGGCCTTCCTTGGTATCAAGGGGGCCGAGTGGTACGACAAATACACAGAGCATCACATCCCGGGAAACTCCTTCAACGTCGACGACCTGGTGAGAAACTATCCCCAGCTCCACATCGACCCGCGGCACGAGCAAATCTACTTCTCGCTGTACTTTGCCATGACCGGGCTGCACGCCCTGCACATGATCATTGGAGTGGGCCTTTTTGTTTTCCTAACCTACTACGCATGGAAGGGACGTTACACGCCCAAGTATTACACCCCCGTCGAAATGGGTGGCTTGTACTGGCACTTTGTGGATATTGTCTGGATTTACCTTTTCCCGTTGCTGTATTTGATCGATCGACACCGATAGGGTGAACAGCCATGTTTGAGCACATAATGTCGAGCAAGTTTTACTACACGATTTGGATCGCCCTGTTGTGTCTGACCGGAATTACCGTGGCGGCTTCCTTTATCGACTTGGGGCCGTTCAACGCGGTTGTGGCGCTGGTGATCGCCACGGTCAAGGCTCTGCTCGTGGTTTTGTTCTTCATGCACGTCAAATACACAAGCGAAAAACTGACCAAGATTGTGATTGTCTCCGCGATTTTCTGGCTGTTCCTTTTGCTGGCACTTAGCATGGCCGACTACGCCACGCGCCTCTGGACCTGATGCGGGTCTGCACCTCCAATGCAGATTTGGGATATACTCCGCTCTCTGCACAGCTTCTTACCTAGGACTGGGCGGACGAGGTGATCTATGGCCTTCTGCAATTCTTGCGGCACAACCCTGGAAGCCGGCGCAAAATTCTGTCCTAAGTGCGGCACCGCCGTACCCATGGCCGCTGCCATTCCAGCGACCACACCCTCTGCGCCGCCGCCTCAGGGGAACAGCGCGCTCAAAGTCATTTTGATGCTCGTGGCCGGCGTAATCGTGCTAGGTATTCTGGGAATTGGAACGCTCGTGTTTGTAATCCACCGTGTCGCGCACAACAGTCGTGTAAGAAATAGAGACGGAAATGTTCAGGTGGAAACTCCCTTCGGCTCGGTACAGAGCACGAACAATCCTGATGAAGCCGTCCGCAATCTCGGCATCGACCCCTATCCTGGCGCGCGCGTCCTGCAGGGGAATAGCGCGACCATTGGAGGAATGCATACCGTCTCGGCACAATTCGAGAGCGACGATTCAACAGATAAAGTCGCGGCGTTCTACTCGTCGAAACTTCCCAATGCCTCCGTCAACACGAAGGATCAGAATCACTACACGATTGTCTCCACGGACAAGAAAAATATCGTCACGATCAACATTGCGCCGGAAGGCAGTAAGACCCGGATTAACATTGCAACTGTGACTGGCAAGAACGTGACCGGCAGCAGCTCCTCAGACTAGCGTCTCCCGCTACATGCCAAGTAACTTCGCCGACCTCGCGAGTGCTGCCAAATCTGCCGTAGTGGATGCAAGTGGACTTGCCGCAGCCCTCGGCCGTCACGTGAGCGGCGACGTTCGCTTCGACGATGGAAGCCGCGCGCTTTACGCCACCGACGGATCCAACTATCGCCAGGTCCCGATCGGGGTGGTTCTTCCCCGCGATATCGACGATGTCATCGCGACCATTTCTCTGGCTCGCGAATATGGCGCGCCCATCCTCTGCCGGGGCGGCGGAACTTCGCTCGCGGGACAATGCTGCAACGTCGCCGTGGTGCTCGATTTCACGAAATACATGGACGCCATCCTCGAGATCGATCCGGAGCGCCGGATTGCGCGGGTCCAGCCGGGTGTGGTCCTCGATCGTCTGCGAAACGCCGCGGAAAAACATCAGCTGACGTTTGGTCCGGACCCCGCGAGCCACGACCGATGCACCCTGGGCGGCATGATAGGAAACAACTCCTGCGGCGTGCATTCAGTCATGGCGGGTAAGACTGATGACAACATCGAGGAACTCGAAATTCTCACCTACGATGGTTTGCGCATGAGGGTAGGCCAGACTAGTGATGGCGAGATCGAGAGAATCATCGGCGAAGCTGGCCGTCGTGGCGAACTTTATTCTGGCCTAAGAAGATTGCGCGACACATATTCCAATCTCATCCAAAAACGCTACCCAAATATTCCGCGCCGCGTGTCCGGCTACAACCTCAATTACCTGCTCCCGGAAAACGGCTTCCACGTGGCACGCGCTCTGGTGGGATCGGAAGGCACCTGCGTCACCGTTCTCGAAGCAACATGTCGGCTGGTGCAAAGTCCTCAGGAACGCGTGCTGCTGGTCATCGCATATCCCGACATCTTTCAGTGCGCCGATCGCGTGCCGGACATCATGGCTCATCATCCGATCGGTCTCGAAGCGGTTGATAGTCTGCTGGTCGAATTCACCAGGCGAAGTCATCTGAATCCGGTCGGACTTGCTCTTCTACCTCAGGGTGGTGGTTGGCTGTTCGCCGAGTTCGGCGCAAACAGTGCCGCGGAAGCCGAGTCTCAAGCCCGCAACCTCATGCGCACTCTAAGCCAGAGTACGAATCCGCCGCAGATGCGCCTGTTCCCGGATAGACAGCAAGCAAAGCGGGTCTGGGATGTGCGCGAATCAGCCTTGGGAGCCATCTCCCACGTGCCCGGGGAGCCGCCCGGCTGGGAGGGCTGGGAAGATTCCGCCGTTACTCCGGAAAAGCTCGGCAGTTATCTGCGCGATCTCTGCAAACTGATGAAGGGCTACGGCTACCGCAGCGCTCTCTACGGACATTTCGGACACGCCTGCCTGCACATGCGGATCAACTTCGATCTCGAGTCAAGGCAAGGTATCGCTAACTTCCGCAAGTTTATGGAAGAGGCGGCCGATTTGGTCATCAGCTATGGCGGCTCACTTTCCGGGGAACACGGTGACGGGCAAGCGCGCGCGGAGTTGTTACCGAAAATGTTTGGGCCGGAACTGGTACAGGCGTTCCGCGAGTTCAAAGCGCTATGGGACCCGGAGTGGAAAATGAATCCGGGCAAGATAGTTGAACCCTATAAGCTAGATGAGAATCTGCGTCTGGGCGCCGACTACAAGCCATGGAAGCCACCGACGCACTTTCAGTTTCCCGAAGATCAAGGCAGTCTGGCAAATGCCACTCTGCGTTGCGTGGGCGTGGGGAAATGCCGCCACGATGAAGGCGGAGTCATGTGTCCCAGCTTCCGCGTGACTCGCGAAGAGGAGCATTCGACACGAGGCCGAGCCCACCTGCTGTGGGAGATGACCAAGGGCGACGTAATTCGGGACGGATGGCGGGACCAGCACGTGAAGGACTCGCTCGATTTGTGTCTCGCCTGCAAAGGATGTAAGAGCGATTGCCCGGTCGGCGTCGATGTGGCCACCTACAAATCAGAATTCCTGGCCCACTACTACGAAGGACATCGCCGTCCGCGCAGTGCTTACGCCTTCGGGAATATCGACATCTGGGCCCGGCTCGCTTCAAAGGCGCCGGGACTGTTCAATCTGACCACCCAACTACCTTTCCTGCGCGATATGTCTAAGCTTGTTGCCGGTATTTCACGGGAGCGTAGCATTCCTGCCTTCGCACCACGAACCTTCCGTGATTGGTTCAGCCGTCGAGAGCGCGGCAATCCACAAGCAATGCCCGTGCTCCTGTGGCCGGACACATTTAACAACTACTTCCTCCCGAACACCGCCAAGGCTGCTGTGGAGGTTTTGGAATCCGCTGGCTACCGGGTAACCCTGCCCCAAGCCAATCTGTGCTGCGGACGCCCACTCTACGATTGGGGTATGTTAGACCGCGCCAAGAAACTTCTGCTCAAGATTCTTGGCACGCTGGGAACCGAAATCAAACAGGAGGTTCCAATCGTCGTCCTGGAGCCAAGCTGTGCCGCAGTGTTTCGCGACGAACTCCTGAACCTGTTTCCTAACGACGAACGGGCCCACCGGCTTTCGCAGCAGACATTTTTGCTGAGCGAATTTCTCGAGCATAAAGCAACTCATTTCCCCTTGCCGAAACTGGCGCGGAAGGCCCTGGTCCACGGCCATTGTCACCACAAGTCAATCATGAGAATGACCGATGAAGAATCCGTCCTTTGCAAGATGGGGATCGATTTTCAAACTCCAGCGCCAGGTTGCTGCGGCATGGCAGGATCTTTCGGCTTCGAACAAGACAAATACCAAACGTCACTCGCCATCGGCGAACTCGAACTCCTGCCCGCGGTTCGGAAAGCGTCGTCCGACTGTCTGATTATCGCAAACGGCTTCAGCTGCCGCGAGCAGATTGCGCAATGCACTGACAGGCGCGCCCTGCATCTAGCCGAGGTCATCCAGATGGGTTCGGGCCGCCCTTCCTAATAAGGCTTGCCTTTGATTGAAGCCACGCCCGGCGACTTCGAGGTTGAAAACACCCAGGACGGTAGTCGGGAAGAACTGCTCACATCATGTCGCCTCTGGTGAGGTCGAATGATGTGAGCATCGGGTGCGCAGCGCTGCTGTAGAAAAGGTTCGACTAAAAAGAAAGGTGATACACCGTGCCGCAGCCTCCGCTATTTTTAGGATCACATATCTCAATGTGCCCTCCAACAAGCATGCTGCCGTAAAAGTCTCCCTTTGAGCCTAGGACGAAGTCAACCGGATGAAACCCTTCCGTGCTGTGTTCCGTCGGAAAACTGAACAGGGTTGTCAGGTTCCAGCTGGGATCGAGCTTGAACAGGGACCCGTCAGCGTAATCGCCATCGTAGCTTTTGGCCCCATATAGATTGCCTTGCGAATCGATTACTAAATGGCCAGTGAAACCAGGGTTCTGTGTATTCGCCGAGGTAAAGGTGAACAGCACGGTGAATTTGCCGTGGGTATCGATTTTGAAAATGGTTCCACAGCCGTATGGGGGATAGCACTTGAGATCTCCACCATAGGTGGCTTCGCCGTAGAGGTTGCCCGCCGCATCTTGGATCAGTCCCAAGGGGATCGATCCGTCCGCGTGTTGCTTGAAGGTGTGGAGAACGGTGAATTTGCCCTTGGCATCAAGCTTGAATATAGTTCCGCAGCCGAAGGGTGTCCGGCGGTCGTTGTTCGTGACAGGGCAAGCATTGTTGCCGATATCGCCTCCAATAAGTGTGGCGCCATAGAGATTGCCCTTGGCGTCACGGACCAAGCCGCCCTCGGGCTGTGCTCCGTCTGTTCCCTTAAAGGTATGAAGCAGGGTGAATTTACCGGAGCGGGCGACTCTATATAGCGTTCCACAACCCAAATCGCGGCCGCAGTTCAGGTCGCCGACATAGGGCGACATGCCGTAGAGGTTACCCTTCGCATCCAGGGCGAGAGGCGAGTCTTGGCAGCAACCGGTGGTCAAGCCCGTGAACACGTGAAGAACAGTCTCCTTGCCGTTCGGAGCGACCTTGAATACCGTGGACGCGCCTAGGTGATTGCCGCCTTGCGTTGTGCCGTAGAGGTTGCCTGTCTCGTCTCGGACCAAGGCAGATTGCGGATCTAATCCATCGTTACCTGCGGCGAAGTCGTAAAGTATGGTCTCTTTGCCCGTGTTGTCGATCTTGTATACAGTTCCGCAGCCGAGGCTGCCGCCGAAGCAACCGCCGCCCGCCCGGGTTGTGCCATAGAGATTGCCGTGCGCGTCCCGGATGAGTGGATTGGGAAAAGCTCCGTCCGGGTTGAAGGTAAAGGAGTGGAGCACCGTAAACGTCTGCGCCTGCGCCGACGGCGATGCCACCGCTATCAGCGCAAACAAGGCGATTATCGCGATTGCGTGGGGCTTACAAATGCTGGTGGAAAGCTGTTTTCTGAACATGTCTATCCTTCCTAACCCTAGATTCTACCGGCTCGGTTCCCGTTGGTGGTCGTTGAGGAATCCCGATTCGTAATCGGGATGACGATAAGGTCACTTTGCGGAGCGATTGTCAGCGGAATGTAAACAAGAGGTCAAATTACGGGCATCGCATCAGGCTGGCAGCATCGCGGCGAGCGAGTGCCGAACTAACGCAATCGTCGATGACACGACTTAGAGTGAATGCAAGAGGAGAGCTGGGATTGAACGCATCACAGCACTGAGGATGCAAACCTGGTTGATTCCTGGAATGACACCCCTACCAATCGCTAAATATTTGATATAACAGCTTTTAACCCCACACTCGCCATGGCGCTCCGATTCTGGGACAATACAGGATGCTGCTGGAGGCTGGCACCAACCATGACCCGGGATAGCGAATCCTCGCTCACCATCGCCGATACCTCGGGGCAGACCAAAATAGCTCCGGCGGTTGACGCATCCATCCACGGCTCTGTTCTGGTGCTGATTCAGTTTGATGTTTGCGAGGAGATCCGCCTCGACAAGCTGCGTGAGATTTTCGGAGCCCGCACGCTGGAACAGCCTACCCTGAAACACCCGGCTCCGGGGTATGTCCGGTATCAGCGGCCTCCGGTGGTCGAGCCCATTGATGCCTTGGTCCTCGAGAGCGGCGAGCGTCTCGAAGGCCAGATCAAGTTTTACGACTACGGCGTCGTAAGCGTAGTCCTCGAACTGCCATTCTCAGGCGACTGGGACACATTGGTTCGTCTCGGCAGCCGGTGGGTGTGGGATGTCGATTTCGCCGGCCACGCATCGCGCATCGCACACCAGAAACTGGAGCGCGCAACCCCGGCACTGGTGAAGCCATATCCGGATTGGCTAAGCGAGGACTACTTCATCTTTCATGTGCGTGAGATTAGCGGTTGTCCCTCAGCCAATGAGCTGGTTTCTTCGCATGGCGCACGCATCGCCCAAATCGTTCGTGGAGAAACCGCACAACTCTCCGAGGGGGAGCAGAACGAAATTCTGCAGTCGCGCATCTCGTATTACCCGAATGATCTGACAGTAATCAGCTGGAACGCGGCCTTCCTGTATGACAGTGCCGCTGGCGCGGAGACCGCGATTCAGCTGCTCGAGTATGCGAACTCGCAGTTGCTCGAGTTCCGCCATTACGACGAATTCCTCACCCGCGAACTGGAGAGCGTTTACGACTCCTTTGACGAGGGCACCGGAATGCTGGCGCGCTGGCGCTTGGCGCGCGCCGCGACCAAACTGCACACCGTCTTGCTCGACGTGAACGAACTCACCGAGCACGCCGACAACGCGATCAAGTTCCTCAGCGACATGTTTTCGGCCCGTCTGTACAAACTAGCAGCCTCCAAGGTTGGCGTTCCTGATTACAAAGATCTGGTCACACAGAAAGTACAAACCGCCGAGGAACTCTATCGCTTCATGGTCGACCAGTTTAACCAGAGCCGTGCCTTCGTGCTGGAACTCATGGTCGTAATCATTCTGATTATCGAACTGGTCTACTTTTTTCGCGGGAAACCGATCTGAGAACTGAGAACCAGAATCTGCGAACTGATTTCCTATCACCCGTAGCATCCTGAAACCGATGCGAGGCTTAAACGGCAAGCGTGTCTTAATCACCGGCGGCGCCAGCGGCATTGGCGCAGCCACAGCCGCGCGCTTTCTCGAAGAAGGTTCAGCCGTATGCGTGCTTGACCGTGACGCCAATGCAAATGACAAAATTCGCCAGCACCTGCCCGGCTTGGCCGGAGCGCTCACTGCAGACGTTTCCAACCTCAAGCAGGTAGAGGCCGCATTCGGCGCTGCACTTCGCATCATGGGCGGAGTTAACGTGCTGATCAACAACGCTGGCATCAGCATTCGCCATGATTTTCTCAAGATCACTCCTGAAGAGTGGGCCAAGGTCATCGCAGTGAACCTGACCGGCGTCTTCTACATGGCCCAGACTGCGGCACGTCATATGTGGGAGCGAGACGGCGGCGTAATTCTGCAAACCGCTTCGACCAACGGATTTGTAGGTCAGCCTTACTACGCCGACTACAACGCGACCAAAGCTGGGGTGATCGAGTTGACTCGAACCATGGCGCTCGAACTCGCGCCCAAGGTACGGGTGTGCGCCGTCGCGCCCGGCTACGTGCTTACGCCCATGCAACGCGCCGAATACACTGATGCGATGCTGGACGAAGTAAACCGCAAGATCCCGCTGCGGCGACACGCAAAACCGGAAGAGATCGCGGCCCTGTTTGCATTTCTGGCGTCGGACGATGCAGCGTACATAACCGGACAGGTCTACACGATTGACGGCGCCGAAACCGCAGGCGGGCTGGCAAGCAGGTAGCCTCACCCATGATCCGTTGTCGCCAGTGATGCTGCAACAGGGTGTTCCAGAGTTGATTTGTCAGATGCTCTTGCGGGAGGGCACGGCTTCAGCCGTGACGGTCAGGGCACCGAACGATGCGGGCTTTAGCCCCTGAGTGAAATGCCCGCACAGTTAGACTGAAGCCACTCGAATGACTCTCTCCAGCGAACACGCATCCCTCGCGGGCAAGGTCGCTCTCATCACCGGCGCCGCGTCGGGCATCGGCCGAGCAGCGGCCATCCTGTTCGGCCGCGAAGGCGCCGCAATTGCCATCACCGACATCAACAAGCGCGGAGAAGACGTCGCCGAGGAGATCGTCCGAAGCGGCGCCCACGCTTTCTTCGAGCACGCAGATGCCACCCAAGCGGCTGATTGCCACCGCGTCGTGGAACGAACCCTGCGAGAGTTCGGCGGCATTCACGTGCTCTTCAACAATGCCGGAATCATGCGCCGCGCTTCGGTGGTAGAACTCAGCGAGGAAGATTGGGATCGGGTGATGTCGGTGAATGTAAAGTCGATTTTCCTGATGTCGCGGCAAGTGATCCCGACCATGGCAAAGGCAGGCGGGGGATCCATCATCAATACGGCGTCCGGTTGGGGCATCGCTGGAGGACCCCGCGCCGCAGTCTATTGTGCCTCGAAAGGCGCCGTGGTGCTCCTGACCAAGGCCATGGCGATCGATCACGGACCACAAAACATTCGTGTGAACTGCATTTGTCCCGGCGACACCGATACCGGTATGCTGCGCAATGAAGCCCAGCAACTGGGAGAGCGCGAAGATCTTTTCCTGGCACAGTCGGCACGCCGCCCGTTGGGGCGAATCGGCCAGCCAGAAGAAATCGCGCAAGCCGCGCTTTATCTCGCAAGTGATGCGTCGTCGTTCGTCACTGGGACCGCGTTAGTCGTTGACGGCGGCGGTTTGGCGGGATCATAGAAGATCTCTATGCGCTTACCAAACAAAGTCGCCCTCATCACAGGTGGGACCTCTGGCATCGGCGAGGCAACCGCGATCCTTTTTGCCAAAGAGGGCGCCAACCTTGCCATTACCGGCCGGAACGAGAAGCGAGGCCACGCGGTCGCTGACCATATCCTGGAGAGCGGCGGCAAGGCCATTTTCATTCGCACCGATGTCCGCAAGGCTGCCGAGTGCCGTCGCGCCGTGGACGAAACGCTGAACTCCTTCGGCAAGCTTGACATCCTGTTCAACAATGCCGGCGTTTTCTATCCCCAGACCACGCTCGAGTGCAGCGAGGAAGAGTGGGATCTGCAAATCGATATCAACCTGAAAGGCACGTTCCTGATGTCGAAATTCGCGTTGCCCCCGATGATTCAGCAAGGCAGCGGCATAATTATCAACAACAGTTCCGGATGGGGCATCGTGGGCGGCGACAAAGCGGTTGCGTATTGTGCCTCGAAAGGCGGAGTGGTTCTGTTAACCAAGGCCATGGCGATCGACCACGGAAGGCAAGGGATTCGCGTAAACTGCATCTGCCCGGGAGACGTCGACACGCCCATGCTTCCGGAAGATGCTCGCATGCGCGGGTTGAAGTGGGAGGACTATCTAGCAGGCTGCGCCAACCGTCCCTTGGGAAGAATTGGCACGACGGACGAAATCGCCAAAGCAGTCCTATTTCTCGCCTCCGACGATTCGTCGTTCATGACGGGCGCGGCTTTGGTAGTGGACGGCGGAGGTATAGCGGACTGATCCGCGACGGACAGACTTCAAACCGAATGGCACCGATCACCGCAACCCGTGACCGAACCCACTCCAAACAGTGGTTTGAGCGCGCCCAACAATCCCTAGTCGAGGGAGTAAACTCGCCGTCGCGCGGCAACGCCGTCTACAGCGGTGGCCCACTCTTTCTGGAGCGCGGCAGCGGTTCGCACGCATGGGATGCCGACGGCAACGAGTACGTGGATTTCATGATGTCCTTCGGCGCCCTAATCCATGGGCACGCGCATCCTAAAGTGGCAACTGTCGCCACCGAAGCCATGGCGGAGGGCTCGCACTTCGCGGCAGCGACATCTGCAGAAGTCGAAGCAGCAGAGCGCTTCCGCAACATGGTGCCATCCGCCGAGGTCGTGCGCTTTACAAACACCGGCAGCGAAGCAACCATGCTGGCCCTTCGACTGGCGCGTGCGCACACAGGCCGAACCAGGTTCCTAAAGTTCGAAGGCCACTACCACGGCTGGTACGATCCGTTTCTCCTGAACGCGCACGGACATCCACCAGAACAATTGGGCTCGCTGGAAAATCCGGCAAGAATCCCCGACTCTGAAGGCATTCCCCCCGCAACCTTTGACGACGTCGTGCTCGCCCCCTGGAACGACATCGCGGCTCTTGAGCGCATCATGCAAAAGCACGGGCACGAATTGGCCGCCGTCATCACCGAGCCGATTATGGCGAACATGGGCTGCATCCTGCCGCGCGAGGGCTTTCTGCAACGATTGCGCGAACTGACCCGAGACTATGGCGTGCTGCTGATCCTCGACGAAGTAGTCACCGGTTTTCGTTACGCGCCCGGCGGATGCCAGGAGTATTACGGAATCCAGCCGGACATAAGCACATTCGGCAAAGCGCTAGGCGCTGGTTTCCCCGTTGGTGCCGTCACGGGTCCACGATCGATTCTCGATCGAATGCGCTGGAGCGACAACATGGTTCTGCATTACGGCACCTTCAATGGACACCGGCTCACCATGAAAGTAGTCGCTGCGAACCTCGACCTGCTGTCACGCCACGACGCCTACCGCAACCTGCACGCAGTAGGAGACGAAGCCATCGCCGGCCTGCGCGAAGTATTTCGCCGCCGGAATATAAAAGCCATCGTGCAGGGATTCGGACCCATGTTCCAGATCTATTTCACCGAGCGCGACGCCATCCACGATTACCGCGACTACTGCGCTTACGCAGACACTGCACGCTACTCCCAATTCGTGCATCTGCTGCTCGAACGCGGCATCTACATGACTCCTTCGAACGGCCTGCACTGGATCATCTCCACGGCGCACACGAAAGCGGATGTGGCAGCGCTGATCGAAGCGGCCGACCACGCTTGCGCGCGCCTGACGTGAAAATGGACCTGACATGGAAAGAGCAACTGGCATGAAGGCGATTGTCTTTCTCGGCGGCGGACGCATTACGAACGCGCTCGTGGCCGGATTGCGACTTGCGCAGTATGACAAGCCGATCCTCGTGCACGACCGTAATCCGGGAAAACTGCGTCAGCTCAAGAAGCAATACGCTGTGGCCGTAGAACCGAACCTGCAACGCGCCGTGGAGGAAGCGCGACTGCTCCTCATCGCCGTGCGGCCGGATTCAGTCAGCGACCTGCTGCGAGAGATCGGGAAACTCGAAATAGAAAAGCCGCGTCGCCCGCTGACGCTGGTCAGTTTGGCCGCTGGCATCCCGCTTTCAAAACTGCGAGCACGATTGGGACCACCTGCACGTTGGGCACGAGCTATGCCCAGTCCTGTGTGCCGCAGCGGGCGCGGATTCACGGCTTTGACTTTCGACTCAACTTTCTCTCGCACCGCAAGGCGCGACGTTAAAGGCTTCTTCGAGAAGGTGGGCAGTGTGCTCGAAATTCCCGAGAGCCAGTTCGACATTTTCACCGCCACCTTTTCCAGCAGCCACGGCTACCACGCCCTCGCCGCACTGGCAGCCTCGGCTCAAAGACTGGGACTCAATCGCGAAATTGCAATGACGGCAGCAGCCCACGCCCTCGCGGACGGGATTCTCTCCTGGCGCGAAAGCAAGACCTCGTTGACTGAACTTCTTCATGAAGCCGCGACACCAGGCGGCACCGCAGCGGCAGCCATGAAGGCGATGGATTCGTCCGGCTACGAACGAAGCATCCAGCAGGGATTACGGGCGGGAATGGCGCGAGCGCGCAAGAATGCCAAACGAGCCTAGCCTGGTGACAGCTGGGAGCTAGCGAGTTCGATCCTTCGGATTTGCCGGCACGCAGTTGCCCCGCCACACGCTCCTTCGATATCATGCGCTGGGTCACGGCGGGTTGGAGAATCCGCGCCTATCCGACGGAACCCAAACTATTCAGTCCAAGGGGGGCACATGTTCTCAAAGAAATTTCTGGTTTCAGTGGTACTGCTGTTGATTGGCGCGACGATTATCGCAGGCGCCCAGAATGACCTCGGTGTGAGAAACAACGGAACGATGATTTGGGGCAAGCACGCGAGAATGACGCTCGTGGCCGAACCGGCCCCAACCCGCACTACAAATAACTTCAAGGATTCAGGCCTGGTCACAATCTTCGACAATCTTGCCGCAAAATATCCCAAGGGCCAATACTGGTGCTGTTCAGGCTACAATGTTATGGGTCCGTCGCAGGGCGAGCAATGGATGGCGGCTGCCTTCACGCCCGCCGCCGATCACACCGTGACCACAATCGAAGTGGCCGTCGGCTATTCGCAGGGAAAAACCAATGGCGTTGTCCTCAGCCTCAACTCCGACAACAACGGCGTGCCCGGCAAGGCACTGAAGACGTGGAATGCTTCGGGCCTGCCTCGCTTCGGCACCTGCTGCACGCTGGTGGTGAAGTCCGACAGCGCCGGCATCCCGGTCAGCGCCGGAAAACAGTATTGGGTCGTTCTTAGCACCAACAGCCACGAATTGGACACCGTGGATGGGTGGAATGTCATCGATACCGATCAGGTGGATTCGGCAACAGTCGCGACCTACCCCGGCGTCAGCAACAAGTGGGAGACGTTTCAGACGACGCCCGGGCTCGGATTCGCCGTCAAGGGCAGCAACTGATTTGGTGAAAACGCCTGTGGCTAATCGGCGAACAGGGGGCACGGGGCGGCTTACGGCTTTAAGCATAGCCGCCCTTGAACCTTTGGCAAATCTTTTGAAGAAAACGCGACAGGGGAACCCTGAAGTTCATGTTCTCGACGCCAGTCATTTCGCATTGGGCACGGCTCCTGATGAGGTCGCCGCATCGGTCCAACCTTTGTCGGTACTTCGCCTGCCGATTGCATCTTTTGAACATATGAGCGCATCCTTATCCCTCCCCAAAAGGTGGTAGGTTTCCGCCAGCCTCCCGTGGTAGCGAAAAAACACTCCATCCCGTGATGCGCTCTCAGTGGCGTTGTGTGAAAGTCCTAATACATCAAGTGGATGCCGACCAAGCGAGATAGAACCTGTATCCGTTTCGCCTTCTCAAAACAGACGGTTTCTTAGAAAGGAGAACACCATGACTCAACTCGAACAAACAGACACCATAACCACAATCGAAAAAGTGCTCTATACCGCCAAAGCCCACACTACGGGTGGCCGGGATGGAGGCGCATCACGCACCTCAGATGGCCGCCTGGACGTCAAGCTTTCGGTTCCCGGCACTCCGGGCACCGGCACCAACCCTGAGCAGTTGTTCGCCGTCGGTTGGTCGGCCTGCTTCCTATCGGCAATCAAGATCGTGTCCGCCAGAATGAAAGTCAAACTGCCGGCTGAACTCGCCGTTGACGCCGAAGTAGACTTGGGCACAACCGGCGGCGGCTATTTTCTTCAAGCTCGCCTCAACGTCAACCTCCCGGGTATAGATCGCGAAATCGCCCAGGCGCTGGTGGACGCCGCGCACCAGGAGTGTCCGTATTCCAAAGCCACACACGGCAACATCAACGTTGTCACGAACGTCGAAACCAGGCCTGTCACACATGCGGCGTGATCGTGGGGAAATGAGGATGATCCAATGAATGCGAAAGAATCGTTTTCCAATTCGACGTACGCCGACCAGATGCATATGGAGGACAGCGAGTTGTCGGCGTTCATCGGGGCGGTGACGGAATTGTTCGGCCCAGAGCAGGCCGGGCTTTCGGCGGAGGACTGGCTCGACGAGTCGGAGCTAATGGGATAGCCCGCCTCGATCTACAAGTCGAGATTGGCGAGCGGTCACGGTCGCAGCCTCGGCTCGACTGGCAAGTCGCCTGACTGCCGCCTTGCATCACCGAACGCTTTTCGTCGCATCGATTGAAACCAAAGTGCCGGCAATACCATCTTCTAATTGTTCCACCTCCACGCTTCAGGTGTGATCGTGGAGTGAGTACCCCTTGCGGTAAACGGATGGTGTGCCGAGCAATCTTCGGGCGCCTGGCTAATGGCAGCAAGTGCCTTTCAACAAGCAAAGAAACTTCATAGGAGGATTTATGGCAACGAGCAAAGTAGTACCAATGAAGATGACGCAGATGAAGGCGGCGCAAGTCTCCAAGCCCGGAGCGGATTTCGAGATCGTCGAGCGCGAGATTCCTACGCCGGACGCAGGGCACGTTCGGATCAAAGTGGAGGCTTGCGGTGTATGCCACAGTGACGTGCTCACGAAAGAAGGCTTGTGGCCCGGAATTCAGTATCCCCGCGTTCCAGGACACGAAGTGGCAGGCATTGTCGACGAAGTGGGTCCCGGTGTGTCCGCGTGGAAAAAGGGGCAACGTGTCGGTGTCGGTTGGCACGGCGGGCAGGACAACACGTGCCGCGAGTGCCGGCGCGGAGATTTTCGCAATTGCCAGAACCTGAAAGTTTGTGGCATCAGCTATGACGGTGGATATCAGCAATACATGGTGGCTCCGGTGGAGGCGTTGGTGTCGATACCGGAGAACCTAAGCGACGTCGATGCAGCGCCGCTGCTCTGCGCCGGCATTACTACCTACAACGCGCTGCGGCACAGTGGTGCGCTCCCAGGCGATCTGGTTGCGGTGCAGGGTATCG
>Ga0210405_10002693_pt1 | contig 18181 bp, 17 predicted proteins | sample IncBWH11MmetaG_FD_155492 | JGI IMG/M metagenome (GOLD analysis project Ga0210405, IMG submission 155492) | Forest soil microbial communities from Barre Woods Harvard Forest LTER site, Petersham, Massachusetts, United States - Inc-BW-H-11-M | ecosystem: Environmental > Terrestrial > Soil >... | reverse complement strand
TGGCCCAATGGATATTCGTCGATTAGGTGTTATGGAACGTGTAGGTTCGAATCCCTACCTTGGTCAATCTGAGCTGATGGAAAGCCGGCACGCCCAATAAGTACGTCACGGCGCCCTGGCGCTTTTTAGGGCATTCTGTTCAGCTATATTTCCACATGCTAGCGCTCAATGCGTTCCTATTGCTGCTTCAATGTCCAATGCCGATACAGGTCCTTGACCGAGCCATGAAAATACTCCGCATCGTTGCTAGGCGGGGTCCCAGTTCGTTGACCAAGATCAGCGTGGAAGCCGGTCTGCCGCTGCCAACGACCTCTCGCATCCTGAATTCACTTGCGGAGAATGGCGTGGTTCGCCGTGTCGAGGGAAAATATGAACTGGGCGCGCGACTGCTGCCGATCACGGCAGGCCTCGAATCCCTGAAAAAGTCGCTGGCCTCAGTCCATCCGGTCGTGGAGGAACTTTCGAGACGCTCGGGCGAGGATTGCGGCTTCGCGGTCCTGCAGGGCAACGAGGCTGTAGTGGTGGACTGGTGCTACGGTCCTTGTGACCCGCGGGTTATCGAACCATACTCACGCGAAATCCCGCTGTACTGCGCCTTCGGCCAGGTGCTGATCGCCTTTCAGCCGGCGGCATGGCGGGAACGCTTCCTGAACAGCGCCAAACTCAAGAAAATGGCGGCCGGCACCGTTGTCGACCGGGAGGCCCTTGCCGCTGAAATCGAAAATATCCGCAGAACTGGTCTTCACGTTTCATTTGCCGAAAATGTCGAGGGCGCCGGCAGCCTCAGCGTACCGGTATTCGACGGCCTGAGCCGGCTTCAAGGCGCGCTTTTCATCACTGGTCCGCTGGAAAGGCTGAGCGGGGAACGACTTTCGAAGCACAAGGAGCTGCTGCGCGAAGCGGCAGGGCGGCTTCGGTCGGAGCTGGCCATTCAAAGAGAAGATATTCGCCGCGGCCTCGGCCGAACCTAAGCGCGTTTGCGCGTGGCGATCATCGCGGCAAGACCAATCGCCAGACTCGCTATGATGAGCATTGAGCTGATGGCCGCGATCGTGGGGTCGACTTCATCTCGCAGCGCGACGAACATCCGCTTCGGCAGGGTGGAACTGGCGCCGCCGCTGAGGAACAGGCTGACGACGACTTCATCGAGCGAGCTGACGAATGCAAACAACGCAGAAGCTATTATGCTACCCTTGATTTGCGGGGCGGTTACCTTCAGGAACGCTTCAAGCCGATTGGCTCCCAGGCTTTGCGCCGCTCGTTCCTGCGTCATGTCGAAGCCCTGAAGCCCGGACAAGCTGGTAATCAGGACGAAAGGTACAGCGAGCATGGTGTGAGCCACGATGATCCCAACAATAGTATTGTTGGCTCCGATGCGAGCGTAGATGAAGAAGATCCCGACGGCGACGATGATGTGCGGCACCATCAGTGGCATCATCAGGACGGTGTAGGCGGCCCGCGAAAACTTGCCCGATGCGGTATGGATTCCATAGGCCGCGGCAATGCCTATCGGCGTGGCGAGCAGGCAGGTAACGAATGCGATCTGCAAACTGACCCACGCGGCGCGGGTCCATTCCGGGCTTCCAAAGAATTCGAGATACCAGCGGGTCGACAAGGCCGTCGGCGGAAACGAAAGAAAGCGTGTAGCCGAGAACGACATCGGCACCACGATGAAGATAGGCATCACCAGGAAGACCAAGACGGCTATGCCGAGTACGGCAAGTAGCAATGATGCAAAGCCGGAACTGCCGTGGTTTGCTTCCATCCGATCATCCCCCAAAAACGCGATCGAGGGGAACAAGGCGGTTCATCACCCAGAAAAGCAGCAGCACAATCCCGAGCAGCACGACCGAGACCGCGCTGGCAGCGCCCCAAGAACTGAAAAGTTCCACGTTTCTCTGGATCAACTGCCCTGCCATCACAGTGGTACCTCCGCCGAGCAGTTGCGGAGTGACGTAGTAGCCTATCGAAAGCACGAAAACGAGCAGACCGCCGGCGGTCAGCCCGGGTAACGAAAGCGGAAAGAAAACTCGCCAAAACGCAAACAGAGGCGTCGCGCCGAGCGCTGCCGCGGCACGCATCAGATCACCGTCGATGCGCTGCATCGACGCGAATAGCGGCAGCACCAGAAAAGGCAGCAGAATGTGGGTCATGCCGATGACCGTGCCGGTTACGTTGTACATCAGCGCCAGCGGTTCATTTGCCAGTCCGAGACCCTGCAGCCAGGTGTTGACCAGTCCGCGGCGCTGAAGAAGGATCAGCCACGCATAGCTGCGAACCAACAGGCTCGTCCAGAACGGAATCAGAATGCAGGTCAGCGCGACGCCTCGCCACAGCGGCTTCAGCCGCAGCATCCAGAAGCAGAGCGGGTAGCCGAGCAGGATGGTCAGGCCGGTAACCGTGCCGGCAATTTGAAAGGTGATGGCGAAGCTTTTGACGTATGTCGGATCATCGAATATCCGCTGATAGTGTTCCAGCGAAAGCCTGCCCTCGCTGACAAACGAAAGCCCGAGCAGCCAAACAATCGGCACGATCAGCAGCGCGCCGACGATGAGCAGACCAGGAAGCAAGAGCATGGTCTTTTTTTGCAGAACTGGCATTAGGTCGTGAACAGTAAGGGGCTGGATTCCATCTGACTCAATGTTCTGGCGTTAGGTCGCGCCGCACCACGACGGTATGCTGTGGATGCAGAGAGAAGGTCGCGCTTTCGCCCTCGCCTGGCAGCAGGCTGTCCGACTCCACATGGGACGGATGTCGGACCGTAAAGGTCAGGCCATTGGCCATTTCGGCGAAGATCACATGGCTCTCGCCCTGAAATATGCGTTTTCGAACGATCGCAGGGATCGGGTTTTCCGCGTCGGGACTCGCAAGACGAAGCTTTTCCGACCGGATCACGAGCACCAGGTCGTCGCCGTTCGGTACCTTGCTCGCGGAAATCATGCGGCGCCCGTCGAGCAGCACCGAGCGGTCATCGCAACGCGATACGGGGGCCAGCACCGCTTCGCCGATGAAATCCGCGACGAAGGCGCTCGCCGGCGCATTGTAGATTTCCGAAGGAGTGCCGAGCTGTTCGATGCGGGCGCGGTTCAACACCGCGATGCGATTGCTCATGGTGAGCGCTTCGCGCTGGTCATGGGTTACGTAGATCGTGGTCGCGCCAAGCCGCTCATGCAGGGCCCGTATTTCAATCTGCATGTGCTCACGAAGCTGTTTATCGAGCGCGGAGAGGGGTTCGTCCATTAAGATCAGCTTGGGCTGGAAAACGATGGCGCGAGCCAGCGCGACGCGCTGCTTCTGCCCGCCCGAAAGCTGGTCGACGCGCCGCTCACCGAAGCCGGCAAGTTTCACCAGCGACAGCGCGTTGGCGACCATCGGCTTGATCTCGGCGCGGGAAAGCCGCCTGGCCTTGAGTGGAAAGGCCACGTTTTCTGCGACGCTCATGTGGGGAAACAGCGCATAGTTCTGAAAAACGATGCCGATCCCGCGCTTATGAGGCGGCTTGTCCGTGACTTCTTCGTCGCCGATGAGAAGCCTGCCGCGGTCCGGCCGGACAAAACCCGCAATGACGTTAAGGAGCGTCGTCTTGCCGGAGCCGGACGGTCCCAGCAAGGTCATGAACTCACCGGGCCGAACGTCGAGCGAGACATCGTCAAGCACGGCGGCCGGTCCATAGATCTTTGTGATTCCCCGAACTTCGATCGCGAGCGGCTTTCCGGCCGCATACAAGTCCTGACGAAGACGCTGCATCAAGCGGTCCTACTTTTGCAGCAGGGAAGTCCAGCGTGCAAAGGCCTTGTTGGCATCTTCGGTCGCATACCAAGCCGGGTCAAGCATCACCTGCTGCTTGAGATTTTCCGGAGCTGAAGGCAGCCGTTTCAGCCGCTCTGCCGGAATGATGCCGGTGTCGTATGCCTTGGGATTGACGGGGCCGTAATCGATCAGCGACGCCGCGGTGGCCTGCTGCCTCGGAGACAGCATGATGTTCGTGACCTTCATGGCATTCACCTTGTTCTTGGCTCCCTTCGGCACCATGAAACATTCGACGTCGTAAATGCCTTCATTATAAGTGTAGGCCGCTGGCGCACCGGCGTCGATACTAGCCTGCGCCCGGCCGTTCCAGACGGCCAGCATATCGACCTCGCCGTCATTCAAAAGCTGTACCGACTGGGCGCCAGATCCCCACCACAGACTGAGCGATGGCTTGATCTCCTCGAGCTTCCGGAAGGCGCGGTCGAGATCGAGCGGATAGAGCTTGTCGGCCGCGACGCCGTCGGCGACCAGAGCAATTTCGAGCATCTGGCGCGGGTTGGCGCTTAAGGATCGCTTCCCCGGAAACTTTTTCACATCCCAAAATTCCGCCCAGGTTTTTGGCGGTGTCTTCACCGTCTTGGTGTTCCAGGCGATCACCGTCGAGAATGTCCACTCGCCGACGTAATACGGCGAGCGCAATCGTGGGTCGATGTCCGTGGCGTTCGGGATCACCGAATAATCGAGGGGCTCCAGCAATCCTTCCTTGGCGGCCCGCGCAGCCTCGGCGCAACCGAGCGCGACGAGATCATAGCTCGGGCTGCCGGAGAGCACCTGCGCCTTGATTTTGGCATAGCCGCCGTGACTGTCCTGAAGGACCTGGATTCCAAGCTCCTTCATGGCCGGTTCGAAGAAGGCCTTGGCCTGCACCTTTTGAGGCTCGCCGCCGTAGCCGGCGAACGACAGGGTCTCCTGCGCGAGCAAGTTCGTCGAACTCAAAACGACAGCCACGATCAGGGCCGCGCCGTGCAGGATCGTCGATGAAGTCCTCATAGGTCCCCTCCGCGTTTGGTCGTCATATTAGAGTGCCATTGCCCAACAGCCCGCAATTGAAATCCAAGGCTCCTCTCGCATCGTGGAAGTTTCGCGGGATTGAGCTGGATATCTTGGTTGGCCGCGGGATAGATCGAAAAAGAGCATTTCTCTGCCGTCCGATTGAGCAAAGCCAGCCAAATCCGATGTCCTTACCGCCGACCGAGAAACTAGCCTTCAGGCCTCCTTGGCGCATCGGTGTGGACGTCGGCGGAACGTTTACCGACATCGTCATGGTCGACCGGACAGGCGCCATCGAGGTCGGGAAGGTGCCTTCGACGCCGCGCGATCCCAGCGAGGGCGTGATCGAGGCGATCGAAGCGGCGGCTCGCAAGCTCGCGATTACAGTCCGAGAACTGCTTACAGGGTGCAATCATTTCATGCACGCCTCTACGGTTGCGACCAACATCGTAATCGACGGCCGCGGAAGCCGGGTCGGAATGCTGGTTACTAAGGGTTTTCGTGACAGCATCGAAATCCGCCGCGGCATACGGCAAAATGCCTGGGATCATCGCACGCCGTTTCCGCCCGCCCTGGTTCCGCGCTATCTGCGGCTACCTATCACTGGCCGCATCGATCGCAACGGCCAGCAAATCGAGCCGATATCCGAGACCGATATCCGCGCGGCCATCGAGGTTTTCCGGGCGGAGGGTGTGACCTCGATAGCGATCTGCCTCTTCAACAGCTTCCTGTCAGACACTCACGAACAGCAAGCCGCCGCGCTCATTCGCAATGAAATGCCGGATGCCTGGGTGACGTTGTCGAGCGTGGTTTCACCGACGATCGGTGAGTATGAGCGCAGCTCGACGGCAGTTCTCAATGCCTACGTCGCCCCTAGCATCGTTTCGTACATGCGGCGGCTGGCTGAAAAACTGGCTGAGCATGGCCTGAAAAGCCCTTTCAACGTGGTTCAAAACAACGCGGGCGCATTGACCGTCGACCACCTCCAGCATCGCGCAGTCGCGCTGCTGCTTTCGGGTCCCGCCTCCGGCATCGGCGCGCTCAGCCTCTACAGCAGCGCGCTCGGCGAACCGAACCTGCTCTCGATGGAAATTGGGGGGACGAGTTGCGACGTCACCTTGCTCTCCGGCGGCCACGCCGATGTGGCATCGGAATTCGAACTCGGCGGATACCATGTTGCGATGCCAAGTATCGACATTCACAGCGTTGGTGCGGGCGGCGGAACGGTGGCTGGCGTAGACCGCGCCGGCCTGTTGTTCGTGGGTCCCCGCGGCGCAGGCGCCCATCCCGGCCCCGCCGCATACGGGCTCGGCGGTGCGGAGCCCACCATCACCGACGCCCAGCTTGTGCTTGGGCGTCTTGTGCCGGGACCGCTTGCTGGCGGAGGGCGTACCCTGGATTTAGAGCTTGCAAAGCGCGCCATCGAAGCGCGGGTGGCCCGGCCGCTCGGGCTGTCACTGGAGGCCGCCGCCACCGGCATGCTGCGTATCGTCGATCAGCAGCTTTTTCATGCCGTGCAGAAGCTCAGCGCGGAGCGCGGATACGACCCTCGCAAATTTATCCTGGTCGCCGCCGGCGGCGCAGGCCCCATGCACGCGAGCTCGGTCGGCCGCAAGCTGAACTCGCCCGCCATCTATGTGCCGCGCCTGGCGGGCACCTTCTGCGCGCTCGGTATGCTGAACATCCCGGTCAAGCATGAGTTCGCTCGGGTCCATCTCAGCAAGCTCGATGCTGCCTCCTGCGACGCGCTCCGCCCAGTATTCGAACAATTGGGAGCGCAGGCGAACGCCCGGCTGACGGCGGACGGCTTCTCGGGAGACAACGCGCAGGTCAAGCGCGAACTCGACCTTCGCCACCGCGGTCAGATCGGTACCCTGCGGGTGGTCATCGCAGACGGAGAGGAAATGGACTGGCGGATGATCAGGGAAAATTTCCTGGCGGCCTACCAGCGCTCCTATGGCCATCGCGATACGACGTCGGAAGTCGAGATCGCCGGCGTACGAGTGGTCGGCCTTGGCCTATTTCCTGCCTTTAGACTTGGGACTTCCGACGCAAGCGCCGGCACACCGGCAGCCTTCGCCGAGCGGCAAGTATATTTCGACGAAGCCGCCGGATGGACCACGGCGAAAATATACCAAGGCCGAGATTTGCGGCCGGGCGCGGTCGTGATCGGACCCGCGATCGTTCACGAGGCGACCACGTCGGTGGTCGTCGGTCCGGACGATGTATGCAGCGTCGATACCTCGGGCAATTTCCTTATCCGCTTTGACACAGGGAGAGCCGCATGACCCTGGATCCCGTAACGCTTGCGCTGGTGCAAAAGCGTGTCGATCACATAGCCGAACGCATGGGCCAAGTGATGTTGAGAACGGCCCGCAGTCCGATCTTCAACCAGAGCCATGATTTCTCCTGCTTCCTGACCGATGGCCACGGCCGCCTGATCAGTCAGGCCGACGGGATTCCGATCCACACCGGCGGCGGCGGCCTGATCGTGGAGGCGGTGATGAAGTTCTTCGACGATGTCGCTGAAGGCGATGTATTCATTTCGAGCGATCCCTATGCCGCCGGTGGCAATCACCTCCCCGATTGGGTCATCACTCGGCCGGTGTTCGTCGACGGCGAGGTGTTCGCCTTCGTCTGCAACCGCGCGCATCAGTCCGACATTGGCGGCGGCGTCGCCGGCACCTACAATCCTGCCGCAACGGAAATTTTTCACGAGGGCATTAGGCTGCCGCCGCTGCGGCTGTACGAACGGGGCCGCCTACGGCGCGACCTATGGGAGCTTCTGCTGCTGAACAGCCGCTGCGCCGATCTGCTCGATGGCGACCTGAAGGCGATGCTGGGTTCGACCCAGATCGGCGCCGAACAGATGATGGAGCTCGCACAGGATCTCGGCGCGGCCGACCGGACGGGCTATTTCGAGGGCATCCTCGACTACGCCGACCGTCGGATGCGAGCCGCGGTGTCCGAGCTTCCCGACGGGATCTATGCCGGCGCCGAGATGAGCGACAATGATTGTTTTGAGGAATGCGAAATCTGGATCCGGGTAGTCATTACCAAGCGCGGCGATACCCTCCATGTGGATTACACCGGAACCGATCCGCAAATGAAAGGCTTCAAGAACAGCTCGATCAGCAATACCCGCTCGGCGACCTATGTGGCGCTGACGTCGTTTCTTGATCCCGAGATACCGCGCAACGAAGGCACTTACCGTTGCGTCACCATCAATGCACCGCTCGGCTCCATCGTCAATCCCAAGTCGCCGGCGCCGGTGACCATGTGCACCGTGCTACCGGCGCACGACATGATCCACGCCTGCTGGATGGCGCTGGCGCAGGCGGCGCCCGATCGGGCTTGCGCGGGCTGGGGCAAGGTCAGCCACTGCAACATGTCCGGGAAGACCCCAGGAGGCTCGACCTATGTCATGTATCATTGGAACGCGCTCCCGGCGGCGGGGGCCGTCAAGGGGCGCGACGGTTTTGAGCAGATCGGCCCACTCAACAGTCTCGGCAAGCTTATCGTGCCGAATTGCGAAACCTACGAGCAACTCTATCCGGTTCGTTTCCTTCAGCATGAGCTCCGTTGCGATGCCGCCGGCCCGGGCCAGTATCGCGGTGGCGCGGGGGCGGCCTATCGCGTCGTCGTCGAAGACGAAGCCGAATACGCCTATCGGGGCGAAGGACAGCGCACCCCCTCGGGATACGGTGTTCACGGTGGCGGTACGGGCGCGGCCGGGTCGGTCGAGTTCATCCTTGCCGACGGAACAGTATGGATACCGCCGCAGTTCGGCACCGGCCGGCTTGGCCCAGTTGAAATCCGGATCGATTCGCCGGCCGGCGGTGGCTGGGGAAATCCCGCACATCGCGATCCCGAATTGGTGCTGCGCGATGTGCGCGACGGCCTGGTCGGAGTTGAGGCCGCCCGCGCCCTGTATGGCGTCGAACTGTCCACAGACCGGCGCAGTGTTGACGTGACGGCGACCGAGCAACGCAGGAGATCGATGTGAACGGACTAATAGGACGCAATGGAAAGCGTGTTATCGCCAATGTCGAACGTTTGCATCGCCTAATGGACCGCGAGGGTCTGGCCGCCGTCGTGGTGCGCGGTGGGCAAAACGTAACCTATCTCGCCGGCATCGCATTTCACGGAACCCTTGCAAGGCATCTCGATCTCGCCGGGTCGCGCCGCGGCGTCGCTGTTATCTGGCCACGGCAAGGCGCGCCTGTATTCGTCGTCGAGACCACCGCCAGCGGCGCCGCGGCGCGCTATTCGTGGATCGAACGGCTGGAAGTCTATGACGGTTACCACGAGTCACTGTTCGGGCGCGTCAGTGCGGCCTTGCAGGATCTCGGCGTCGCCTCCCGCCGCGTCGGTTTCGACAAGAACTTCATCGGCGCCGGCTTCTGGGAGGAAATGGCCCGCAGCCTTCCCAACATGACGATGTGCGACAGCAGCGAACTGCTGGACGAGGTGCGGTGGATCAAGACCGATGCCGAAGTGTCCGCCTTCCGGCTGGGCGCCGAAGCCCTCGACAGCGTTTTCGCCACGGTTTTTCCGACAGTCCGCAGCGGAGAGCGCGAGCGAGAGGTGCATGGCCGCATCATCGGCGGCTGCCTCGCGGCGGGCGCCGAATTCGCCCATGGCATTTTCAATTCGCACCGCAATCCGGTGATTTATTGCGGCGAAAGCGATTTCGAACTTAAATCCGGCGACATCCTGCGCACCGACTACCTCGCCTATGTGCACGGCTACCCGGGGCATCAGAGCCGCAATGCGGTGCTCGGGCGGCCATCGGAGCAGCAGGCCGGCGACTACGAGAAATACCGCAGCATCTATGCGGCGACGTCCGAACGGCTTCGCGCGGGCGTCACCGCGGGCGAGTTGTACGAATTTGTGTTCGACGCCTTTTCGCGCATTGGCTGGGAATACAAGGCCGGCTTGGTAGGGCATAGTGTCGGTGCCTGGTGGCACCAGCAGGAGCCGATTTTCTGCCGCGGCAGCCGCGTCGCCCTCGAGACCGGGATGGTGATCGCGCTTGAACCGTTTATCGACCACTGGCATTGCCAGGATCTATTTTTGATTACCGAAGGGGCCCCGGAACTGCTGTCCCCCGAATTCGACACCACGCAAATGTTCGTCATCGAGTGAACACCAGGGAGAATATCATGCGCGATAACGCCGCCCTCGAAGGCCTGCTCGCCGGGGTTCAACGCTACTTTGATCTTATGTACGACTGCGACGTTTCCAAATTCGCCCGGGTGTTCTGGAACACGGCCCAGTTACACGGCTTTCGGGACGGGGCGATGACAGTCTGGCCCTATGATACCTACAAGGATGTGCTGTCGAAGCGGGAATCTCCGAAAGCACAGAATGCACCGCGTGAGGAAAAAGTGCTGCTGGTGGATTTTGCCTCCGCCAGTCAGGCCTTGGTGAAGGTGCGGGTGCGGATCGGCGCTACGCATTTCATCGACTACCTCACATACCATCTGATCCAGGGCGAATGGCTGATCACTTCCAAAGCCTATCATGTCGATTCGTGAATCCTGCGACGTGGCAAATGCGGGTATCAGATGTTATGACATAAATCGGCCAGTGGCCGACAATCTGGCCCAATCCCGCTTCGCTAACTGCCTTTATCCAACGCGTCGAATTCGGCGATCAGCGGCGCATGGTCGCTAAGACCTGACAAGCACCAATCTTCGTACGTGCCAATTTCAAAGGCGATGACTTTTTTAAGCACTGCCTTTGATACGAAAATGTAATCGATATGATAGCGCTTATCGCGCCGGCGCCAATACCAATAAGTCGACTGCAGTTCCGCACCGAAAGGAAGACCTGACCTTTGGTGATACAAACTGACCAAATTGCGATCCGTTAGTTGCGCGATGATTTCAGACATGTTGTTCGGCCCTTTGGGCTTGTCCCACCTCGGATGATTATTGAAATCACCGGCGAGCACCAAATGCTCATGACGGCAAAATTCCGAACTGTCCTGCAGCGCCCGTAGCAACGGTCCCGGTCGTCGGTTCAATCCTTCTTTACGGTCATTGTGATCCCAGACAGCAAGTAGCCGAAATTGATTCCGTCCGTTCACATGGACTGGAGCGACATATTGATTCGTCTCTCGGTACGAAGCATCCAGAATGAGTTCGTCGCCCCCAAATGACACGATAGCCAGCCCCTTGTTCACGTTGTCGCCAACCCAGACCATTGGCACGCGATCGAGTTCAGGCAGCTTGCTTCGGAGAATGTCGGGACAGGAAACTTCAGACAAGACCGCGATATCAGGGCGCAGCGAGCGAAGCGCTCCGAGCTTACGATCGAGGCCCATGGCGCAATTCCAGGCAATCAGTCTCATGAGTGATGGGACACAGATGGTTTGGGTTGCAATCTAAGGCCTGTCTATTTCGAAGCGGCGGCCTGCGTTCGTAACCTATGGGTTATGGAACCTGTGGGTTCGAATCCCCTCGGATATCGCAAACAAGGTGTTATGACACATCAGTGGCCGACCGGCGCCCCAGAAGACCTGGACTCAATGGTAGCTGACGGGGATTGCAACATCAGGAGGGGATCTCGGCTTATTGGTCCCTTTTACAGTCTGCACAAAGTTTCGCCACCCTATGCCATCGACCGGTCTGCTCCGCGTGCTGCATTGCGCCAAATTGCGCGAACTGCGCCAGATGAAAACGCCCTTCTGCCGACATTCTTGGACGGCTCTGGAACGGCATAGGCGGGATCAGACGGCCGCTGGTCGCCATATTTTCGTCTCCTAGTTTGCTAGCAATTGCGTAACTTCGCTGACTTGCGGACAGCAGACGAATGACTCATCGCCGACACCACAATGCGTTTCTTATTGCGCTTGGGCTTTTGCTTGGGTTTTGCGCTGGCGCCACTGCCCAGGCAGCAAGCCCGGCGGAGTTGATCTCCAGCTTTCGGCTTCAGCACCGCGAGGGCAAAGTGAGGATCGATCCAACGCTCAATCGCATTGCTCATGAACAAGCCGCGGCAATGGCGGCTAAGGACGCGCTCGACCATGGCGTGCTCGGCCCGTTCAGTTCGCGTGTGGCCCCCTTTGGCTCAAAACGCGCTGCCGAAAACATTGCGTTCGGCTACGACAGCTTCCCTAAGACCCTCGACCAGTGGATTGGGTCAAGCGGACACCGCAGCAATCTTCTAATGCACGGCGCAACGCGAGTTGGTGTCGCGAGTGCAAAAAGCTCGAAGACTGGTCGGACCTATTGGGCGATGGTGATCGCGGAAGAGCGTCTCAAGCAAGCCAAGCGAGGGGCCACGAAGCTCACGAACGAGCTGGATGAAACCTGCCAAGTAAAACTTGTCAGTCTCTGTCTGTATTGACCGCAAGCCGCGAAGATTCGATGAGGCGATCGCTCACCCAATAGGCGGAGCGGCGCTTCCGCTCATCGTCCTCTTGAAACCGCCATTGCGGCTACTCGACCTTGGAGGTCGCCTGCAGCGCAGAAACTGGACTAGTGTTTCTGGTTTAAGAAAATAACTTTTTGCGTATGAAGGCCGGCCCCCGGGCGATCGTCTGCCAGCCTACCCCCCACCCTGAGGCTTTTCCTCTTCATAGTCATCCTCCGTCAGGTCGAGGAGCGGCAGCTGATCCGGAGGTGGCGCCGATATCCGGCTGCGGCTTGCAGGCGTGAAGCCGAACTCAGATGCAATCCGCATCATGAGCTCTGCCTGCCTGTTTGCGATAGCAAGATATGGCGACTGCATACTCGCAGCTGAAGAAAGTAGCTTTTTGTATTTTATTCCGACTTTTTGCGCACGAAGGAGTCCCACCGGTCCGCAGGCGGATCTGCCTAGAGATTTCGCTACCCCCTACCCCTTCAAAGGTTCGGGAAAAACCACCGGCTGGTGGCGCGGGGCGATTGTATAATGATGTGGGGGACCACTACGCTTATAAACACGGACGTTACTCGGCAGAAGCGATCGCGCGGCGCAGCGAAATATCGGCCCTGATCCGAACAGCCCGGGCGTTAGGCGGAAAGACCGTTGTTTGATCCGTTCCGCTGTCCCAATTTGGGACCCCGAGGCGGACGCGGTGCTGCTTCGTTTGGCCTGCGCTGACGTTAACGCACTTCACGGTAATCTGAGACTCGCCGTGGAGACTTGGTGCTACCTTGTGTCGAGGCAAGTTCGCCGTCTTGCGCGGTCCAAGAGCATGCCCGACAAACTAAAAAAGCTGTGCGTTTTCACCAAGAGCGGCCCGCTGATTGCGCTAGCCATCGCGGCGGGGGTTGTGCTCGGCATTGTCGGACCCACCTCGGCGCAGTTCTTCGGCGGATTTCAGCAGCGCCCGCAGCCACAACGCGGTGGCGGCGGGTTCGGTGGCGGCTGGTTTGGCAACAACATGTTTGACCCGTTCCAGCAGTACCCGCCCCGGCCTCGTTGGGATAGGCGGCAAACACTACCGGCCGTGCGCGAGGATTTTTCAAAGGCACCGCCGCCTGTGAAACACGACATCGTACCGGAGCGCCAAATTCTTGTGCTCGGTGACGCCATGGCGGACTGGCTCGCCTATGGTCTTGAGGACGCTTATGCCGATCAGCCGGAAATGGGCGTAATCCGCAGGCACAAGACCGTCTCTGGCCTCATCAAGTATCAGCCCAAGGGCGATCCGGCCGACTGGGCCGCCGCGGCAAAAGGCATCCTCGCCACTGAGAAGCCGGACGCCATCGTCATCATGCTCGGGTTGGACGACCGCGTGGCGATGCGCGAGCCGGCGGTCGATAAATCCGACAGCAAGTCGTCGGACAAAAAGACCGACAAGAAGGACGCCAAAGCCAGACTGGACGCCCAGCCTGCGGACGGAAAACCTGGCGCCAAACTGGATGGCGGTGCAGACTCTACCGCGAAGCCGGATGACAAGCCGGTCGATACCGAATTGTCGCCGGAGGACGCCGCCGACCATGACGGGCCACCGGCCATCGTGCCGGGGAAGAGCACACGCTCGCTGAACGGCATCTATGAGTTTCGCGAGGAACGCTGGGTCGAGCTCTACAAAAAAAAGATCGAACAGATGATCGGCGTGCTTAGGTCCAAGGGTGTGCCGGTGCTGTGGGTCGGTCTGCCAGTGGTACGTGGCCCGAAGGCGACCGCCGACACGTTGTTCCTGGATTCGCTGTATCGCGATGCGGCCGGCAAGGCCGGTATCACCTATGTCGATGTCTGGGACGGCTTTGTCGATGAAGGCGGACGCTTTGTGCAGCAAGGTCCCGATTTCGAAGGCCAGATCCGCCGGCTGCGCTCTTACGACGGCGTGTACTTCACCAAGGCCGGCGCCCGCAAGCTCGCGCATTATGTCGAACGCGAAATCAACCGGCTGTTGGCTGCGCGTTCCGCGCCGATTGTGCTGCCGACTGAACCGGAAACGCCCGACGCCAATGCACTGCCGGGTCAGCCGGCGCCGCGTCCGCTGGCCGGACCGATCCTTCCCTTAGTGGCCTCTTCCGTTGGTACCGATCAATTGCTCGGCGGTCCGGGGGCGCGGCCAGTGGCGATCGATGCGCTAGCAGCGCGGGTGTTGATCAAAGGTGAGCCATTGTCGGCGCCGGCCGGTCGCGCCGATGATTTTGCCTGGCCGCGCCGCGAAGTCGGACACGAACGAGTAAAGGGTGAGCCGGCAATGGCATTGGCATCGCCCGATGTCGGCGCCCGGGTACCGGCGCCGGTGGCATCGCTAAAGCCGAAAAAGCATCGCAGCTGGAGGTGGGACCGGTCTTTTGCGCGCAGCAATGTGTGGTAAGCGGCCTAATTGGAGGAGGAGCGGGAGGCCGTGCGAGTCCCGGGCGATGGCAAAAACGATAGATCCCGGATGCACGGTGGTCCTTCACCGGGTCAACCGAAGGACAACACGAACGCTTTCAGGCATGGTCACTACACGACTGAGGCGCTTGCGCGGCGGCGCGAGATTTCGGCACCGATCCACATTGCCCGCGCCTTAGAGTAAGGTAGGCTCTAAGTTTGAAGGCAACCGGGGGGCCGACCGGTAGTTCACCAATCGCATTTCATCCCGCCTCCCGCTTCGACAGCTCTTAGAAAGTGGGTTTATTCTTTAAAAAATTTAGAATTTTGAGTGTGAACCAGGCCGGTCCGAAGGCAAATGGCGCTAGGGATGCGACCACCCCCCACCCGTCTTTAGGCGAGGCACGCCAGAGCGGCCGTATCTTCGAAGCAGAATTGTCTGCACTGGAAAAAGAGTGCGAAGTCCAGTCGGCGGCAGGTAGTCTTTGATGGCCGCTCTACCCCCAACAACGGACATGCATCAGGACAAGGGACATGTCGGCTTTGTGCCAACAAGAGACATGAAGCCGCCGCGGTTGCTCGACGATCGGGATTCAGCCCATATGGTGGTCCCGCGGCGTTGAACCTTTACCGCCAAGACGGCGACCCAAGCAGGAGCCGGCGTCGTTTCGTCGCCGGAATGAGAGCGTCCCACTTTGCTTCTGAAGAAAACCCTCCCCGCCGTGTTGGCAACGGTCATTTACTGCCTTTGCGCGAACGTCGCTTCGGCGGAAGCGCCCGCGCCCGGCTGTTTTGAGCGCGTCTACGACGCCGTGCATCTCGCCGCGCATCCAGGACAACTCGTCGTGCGGGCCACGGTTCTCGTCAAGCAACTCGACGCAGCCGAGGCGGCGGCGCTTGGTCCCTCCTACGCGGCTGACGCCCGCTTGAGAATCTGGGTGAAGGGGCAAAAACCAGGCTTCGATTCCTTTGGCGCGTGTCGGCCGGCCAACGGCGGGCTAAGCTGCGAGGGTTCTCTCTCAGCCGCGGAAGCAGATGCATGCACGACCGATAATGACGGCGTCCATCGCAATTGCCGCATCAGCGCCGCAACCACGGGAGCCTTCGGCGTCGTTGCGCGATCCGACGGATTGATGGTGACGATCCTGCGGCGGCTGGAGCTTGTTCATGAGCCCTATGACGGCGGCCCCTTTCTATATTTGAGCCCCGTGAATGCGGAAAACCACGCCTTCGCGCTCAAGCCGGCGCCGGAGTCGGCCTGCAAGTAAGTGGGAATTGCAGAACATGCTCAAGACCGGCACCATCTTTGTCGCTCTGCTATCGGTGCCGGCTGCGGCGGCCGATGTGAGGCCGATGCCGGCGGATGGCAGGTTCTGGGAAGTGCGACGTGGGTGCTATGCTAATCGGTAGGCGAGCATGATCAGCGAGCAGTTGCGGCGAAGCATCGGCCAGGCGGGATCATCAATGCTTCATGCATCCGTTGCGGCTGCTCTGGTTGGTCGGCACTTACACCTGCGCTCAAGCGGAGACCGGCCCTTGCAAGCCCGATCAATTCAACGGCCTCACCTGCGGCGAGGGGCCGGGCGCCGCGCGCGTGATCGCGGGTACGATCTCACCCTCGAAGAAGATTGCCTTCGCCTGGCGCGAACCGGGTAAGGCGCCGACCGAAGAGCCCAACATTTATCAAGTTGAGAGCGTGCTGCTTTGGCTGCACGACGGCACCGCACTCGCGATTTCACCGGGCGACTATTGGGACACAGGCACGGTGCGCGCAAATAGGTATGACTTCCACGCGATCTGGTCGCCGAACGGCCGCCTCGTGATCGAGCTCACGGATTTCCGCTGGAGCACGGAAACATTGCGTCTGTATTCATTGGGCGGGCAGGGAAGACCTGTGCTGTCGCTCGATCTGAAGCCGATCATGGAACAAGCCGTCCGCAAGCAGCTGCGCAAGTCCGTAAAAAATGAAGCCTCTTATGCATTCGAAATCCAGGGGGACAATTCCGGCGAACCTCCACGGCTGACGATCGACAATACCGGCCTGATCAAGGCGCGGATCGAAATGCAGGTGCCGAAGGAAGAAAATCCGGAAATCTACGTCGATGTCGTCTTCCAAATCCGCGAACGAGACGGCGCCATCGAGGCGCGTCCGCTGTCAGTTCGCAAATCAAACCAGAAGAACTGAAGTGCTAATTAGGGCGTGAACCCATAAATCCAGAGTGGTTGGCGGACTTCCCCGATTAACGGACGCTTTCAGACCCGGCTGGCATGTCTCAAACGTGCCAAACCCGGAAGTCGTCGCGCTTTCTGGCAGCTAAGCCTTCTGGTTGGGCGTCGTCGCGATTGACTTCAACGACAGGCAATATCGCCGCTTATAAGTGCCAAATCAATGCGTCGCTGGCGGCGGTGCTCATGGAAAGCGAACCCCGAAGCGTTGGATAAGGCTGGGAATGCTGCTCATGTCCATGTCGAGCGCGTAGCGCGCGCAGAGCGCCGCGAGCCGCTGCGGATCAGGGGGGCCGCTGATCAAGTCCGCTCCTAGCTCCCGGAAATAGTTCTCGAACCCTGCCGGCGATAAGATTTCCAATACCCGGGCGGGCGCGTCGCCGGCGTTCCAGAACGTGTGCCATTCTTCGCGCGGCTTGAAGATCAGGTCCCCCGGATTGCCAATCACCACGGAATCTCCGAGCAGCGCCCCGATGCTGCCCTCGAGGACGAAGCTATATTCGTCCTCGCGATGGTGCCGGTGCATGGGAGCCGCCAAGGCGCACGGCTGCATCGGATGTTCTACAAGCGCGAAGCGCTTGCCAGCGTCGTCCCCTTCAATGATAAGCCGGGCGCCGGTGCCTCCTAGAATTGCGAGGTGGCCATCATGCGGACCGAGTACCCTTGGCGATGCCATGGAGCCCTTCTTTCAGCCGAGTAGTCTGCGGCGCAGGGATATTACTTTAAAGGGTAACCGTATTTCCTCCCTCCCTTTCGATCAACTGAGATGAATGTCTGTTGCGGGGACGTTCGTCGACTGCACTTCGATGTCCGAAAAGTGCTAGCAGGCGACATTCCATTTTGGACGCCTCGCCCCACAGCGCCGCGGGGTTAAATTTCTGCAATCTCTCGTTAGCGGGGTCCCGCCGCAACATTAGCCTACGATTCTTAACCCTTGCCGTTGCTGCGCCCGCCCACCATCATTGGTGCCAATTCTTTATCGCAGCTGGGTGGTGACCATGCCGGGCACGAGTAGTTGGCGGCTCCGCGATGGCGAACAAATCATTGCTTGCAATACAAGCCTGTTGGGTCATAAGCACTTTTTGATCGGAATCACCCGCGTTCGCAATGAAGCGCTTATTCTCCGAGACACACTGGACTACGTTGGCAAGCACGTCGATGCGATAGTCGCCTATGATGACGCGAGTACGGATCGAACTCTGGAAATTCTTGGCGGACACCCAAAAGTCGCTCTGATTGTGACAAATCGGTCGTGGGAAGCGGACATCGAGGCACGCCGGATTGCCGAGGGTCGACATCGCGGACTTTTGCTGCAGACGGCGCGCGAACAGTTGCAGTTCGACTGGATATTTTGCTTTGATGCGGATGAGCGCGTTACCGGAGA
>Ga0210405_10002692_pt1 | contig 18182 bp, 19 predicted proteins | sample IncBWH11MmetaG_FD_155492 | JGI IMG/M metagenome (GOLD analysis project Ga0210405, IMG submission 155492) | Forest soil microbial communities from Barre Woods Harvard Forest LTER site, Petersham, Massachusetts, United States - Inc-BW-H-11-M | ecosystem: Environmental > Terrestrial > Soil >... | reverse complement strand
GAAAAGGAACGCGCCGAGCACATCATGCTCGTCGATCTAGGACGCAACGATCTCGGCCGCGTCTGCGAGTACGGCACGGTGAAACCGGAAAAGCTGATGACCGTCGAGCGATACTCGCACGTCATGCATCTCGTGTCGAGCCTGCGTGGGCGTCTTCGCGAGGATGTCGATTGCTTCGACGCGCTGATGGCTTGCTTTCCGGCTGGTACCGTCTCCGGCGCTCCGAAGGTTCGCGCTATGGAGATCATCGAGGAGTTGGAACGCACGCGCCGAGGAATTTATGCGGGCGGCGTTCTATACTTGGATTTTGCAGGGAATCTCGACTCGTGCATCGCTTTGCGCACCATGGTCATCAAAAATGGTGTGGCTCATGTACAAGCCGGTGGCGGAATCGTCGCTGACTCCACACCCGAAGGCGAGTATGAGGAGTCCGTGAATAAATCGAAGGCATTGCTCGCGGCGCTTGAGGCCGCGCATCGAAAAGGGAAGTAACCGAAGTCTGGAAAGTTTGGGACGAAGGTACCCAATAACGTGATCCTGCTGCTCGACAACTACGATTCGTTCACCTACAACCTCGCTCAGTATCTCGGTGAGCTGGGCTGTCAGGTCGAAGTGCATCGTAACGACAAAATCTCCGTCGAAGAGATCGCCAAGCGGAAGCCGGAGAAAATTGTCATTTCGCCGGGACCCTGCACGCCACAAGAAGCAGGCATTTCCGTGGAACTTGTTGAGCGACTCGCCGGAAAATTTCCCATTCTAGGTGTTTGCCTCGGCCATCAAGCGATCGGGGCGGCTTTTGGCGGCAAGATCGTTCGCGCTCCAAAACTCTTTCATGGCAAAACCAGCGAAATCCATCACGACGGTAAAAACATCTTCAGCAAGCTTCCCGAGCCGTTCACAGCCACGCGCTACCATTCGTTAATCGTCGAACGCAAATCTCTCCCACGCGAGCTGACCATCACCGCCGAAACCGCCGACGGCATCATCATGGGCTTCCGCCACCGCCGCCACAAAATCGAAGGCGTCCAGTTCCATCCCGAATCCGTCCTCACAATCTCCGGCAAACAACTCCTCCAAAATTTCCTCTCTCTTTAGGAAAGCGATGAGATCCATCACCGCCTCAGGTCTTGCAGATCTTTCGAAAACGCTGTCTGGAAGCCACTACATTCATTGCTCGTACGGCCCCAAATACGAAATTGTGCTTCTTAGTAGAAACAAGCCGCACTGGCTCGACCCTGAACGACGGACCTACTCTTTGCCGCCATTTCTATACCGGATCCAGTGCTTACATCCTACCGGCTGGGAAGTTGCACTGGAGTTAGCTTCCACGTGGAAGAGCTACGATTTTGCACAGCCTCTCCCCGGTCGGAGATGGTTGCTTGTTGACAGTCGTCTTGCAGCTGATCGAGCGCCAAATGCCGACATCTTTGACGAGGATGGCACCCTTCTTTCCTCAATTGTCGCGGGCGACGGAATTCAGCACGTCCAAGCGACTTCAGCCGGGGACATCTGGATTGGATACTTCGACGAAGGAGTTTACGCTGGCGGCAAACTCGAGGGCTCCGGATTGGTTTGCCTGACCGAAGAAGGCCAGCCCCGCCTTCAGTATTGGATTGACGTCGGAGAACCAAACGCTCTTCCATGTATTGATGATTGCTACGCGCTGAATGTTTCTGGCGAAGAGGAAGTTTGGACGTCGTACTATTCGAATTTTCCACTCGTAAGACTACGCCGGAAATCGTTGGACAAAGCGTGGTTGGATTTTCCAGCGATAGCCGTTAGAGCATTTGCCGTGAACGGTGACCGACTTCTTATGACCCCCGCGTATCGTCGCGAAGGACCACTTTACTCGGTCAATTTGCAGAACTCGTCAGTTGAGGAAATTCAAGTCGTCGGCCCGCGTGGACAACCGCTTTATTTCGATCATTCCTTCGGCCGCGGTCCTCTTCTGTGCTTTGCTTCTGTCAGTGATGCGCCAAATCAGGCTTTATTCGCGGTTGATCTGCGTTCGATTTAGGGTACAGCTCGCACTTTGAGTGGCACTTTCTGTAGACTACCAATCCAAATCCGCCAAAATCGCCGCATAAACTTCCATCCCTCGCCACAAATGTCCCAAACGCAGATTCTCATCTGAACTGTGCTGGTGATTGTCGTAATTCACGATCGGCACGCCAATCCACGGCAAGCCCAAATCCTCAAAAATATACATCGGCACGCTTCCGCCAAGCGTAGGCGCAATCACCGTATCGCTGCCCGTCGCGTCCTGCACCACCTTGATCAATGCCATCGACACCGGCAAATCCATCGCCGTCCGCGAAGCGCGATAGCCTCCCTGGTCGACAACTTTCGCGATCAAGGCATGTGTGCGCCGTTCTTCCATCGTCGGCTCGTGGTCAATCACAAAATATCCCTGCTTCGCAATAAACGCCGCGATCTGCTCGAACTTCTTCTTGGGATCCTCGCCCTTCACAAGCCGCGCGTCGATCGAAGCCTCCGCTTTGTCCGGCACAACGTTTTGCGCATGCTCCCCGACATAAGCACTCGACAGGCCTCGGATATTGAGCGAAGGCTCCTGCAACAATTCCATCAGTTTTTTTCCTGCGCCTTCCGGCTTCGCAATCCCCAATTCCCGCTCCAGATCGGCGTCATTCACGGGCATCTCCGCCAGCGCTTTTTTTTCAAGTTCGCTCAGTGGCGTCACATCATCGTAATAGCCGTCGATCAGCACCTGGCCGTCGGCATCTTTCATTGCGGCCAGCAGTCGCGAAAGTTCCATCGCCGGATTCGGGGCCCAATTTCCATAATGTCCGCTGTGCAGAGCCCGGGCCGGCCCGTAAACCGTGATGTCCAACCCGATGTCGCCGCGGTTCCCGAAAAAGACGAGCTGTCTCCCCGATTGATGCACCGGTCCATCCGCGGTAATCAACAGGTCAGCTCCGAACAGATTCTTGTTCAGCTCCAATGTGTGCGCGAGGTTTGTCGATCCCGCTTCTTCCTCACCCTCAAAAATCACTCTAAGATTCACCTTCAGCGGAATCTGTTTCGCTCGCAACGCATCCAGCGCAGCAAGCAGCGCGACGATCGGCGATTTGTCATCGGAAGAGGATCGCGCATAAATCCGCCAGTCGTCCTTATAGACCGCCGGCTGTTTCACGCTGTTTTCTGGAAACGGAATGCGTTTCCCGCCGGCTTCAATCGCATCGCTTCGCAACACCGGCTCGAACGGAGTGCCGTCCGTCCAGGCCGCGGGATCCACCGGCTGCCCATCGTAGTGCGCGTAAAAAATAACGGTGCGCGTAGCTTCCGGCGCCATCAACTTGCCAAAGACCACCGGCCCCCGTCCCGTGATCGGCAGCAGGTGCGTTTCAATTCCGCGCGCTTCTAGCATCTCCCGAAGATGCTCCGCATTTTTTTGGATGTTCGGCGTGTCGCTCGCCACATTCGGGATGGAGAGAAATTCCGCGAGTTCCCGCACGATGCGGTCTTCATGGTCCATTCGGTAGTCGCGCACCTCTTGCACAACCTGGGCCGGTGCAATAGGAGTCGGCTTCTGCCCCATCGCCGGATGTGACAAAACGCCAGTCAGAAAAATGACCGCAAAGAATCTCAAGAATTTTCTCCTCTAACCCTCTAGAAGCCTTCACCGCCGCAGAAGCCCCGCGCCTCGGCGTCTTCCAAGCGACGCCGCCAGTTTCTCATTTTACCTGTACCAACGGACAGCCGTCCTTTTGGACAGGCCGCCTTTTGTTTTGTGCGGAATGCAGTAACAGCAGATTCCGCAAAGTACCAGTGCGCCCGCCGTTTCATTAACCAAAACTAAGAATTCGCTTTCCCTCGGAGGTTTCGCACGATTATGAGCCGTCGTCTTTTGGCCGTTGCCATGTCCTGTCTAGTCTCAAGCATTGCCCTACCTGGGCAGACTGCTCCGGCAGGCGTCATCCTGCAATCCGCTAACGCGCGCTTGAATAGCGCCGATGCTGCCATCGGATCCACCATCTTTGACGGCGATCGCATGGAAACCCAGGAGAAGGGAGCTTTGAGCCTGCGCTCCGGCCAGGTTCAGCTCACTCTCTCGGAGTCAACCACGCTTTGGATGAACCACGAGAATTCGGCGCTGACCCCCACGCTCCAGCGCGGCACGGTAACTTTTCGCGCGGAAAACGGAACGGGAATCGAGATCAAAGCCGACGACGTCACCGTCCGCCCACATTCGCCTGTGCTCACTGTCGGCGAAGTTACGCTACAGGAGTGTGACATTCTGGTGACCGCGCGAACGCAAGATCTGGAAGTCACCGCGGGCAAGGAAACCAAGATCCTCGAAGAGGGAAAAACCTATCGCGTGGCGCGCAAAGGCGCCTGCGGTGCAGCTTTGAATCATCCGGCCCTGGCCGTAGGCCAAAGTCGCTTCTTCCTGCTTCCTGCGACTGTCGTGGGCGTCATTGCCATATGGACGATCCACAAGGGTCTTGAGAGCCCAGATCGCCCCTAAGCTATCCCCGCGAAAAAACTTTCAACCCAGGAAAACTCACTTAGACTGTCGGGTGAAATCGACAAGGGCCGCGAGTTTTTCTCTGGCCGCGCCTGAAGCGAGAGCTGCTCCCGCCAGCTGTGCACCATCGCTAAAACTAGGCGCAACACCAGCGGCCACCAAGGCAGCTGCGGCGTTCGCGACGACGATATCGCGCCGGGGGCCGCGTCCGCCCGCGAAAATGTCGCGGATAGCCGCGGCATTTTCCACCGCGCTTCCCCCGCGAACGGCCTCGATTGGTGCACGCGAAACCCCAAAATCCTCTGGCACTATCGCGAAACGCCGCACGCTCCCGTCCTTTACTTCGGCCACCAATGTTTCTCCAGCAAGCGAAATTTCATCCAGCCCGCCCGCTCCGTGAACAACAAACGCGCGCTCCGCGCCAAGCTCTGCCAGCGTCGCCGCGATCAAATCGATCAGTTCGGGCGAAGGAACGCCGACGACTTGCGCTCGCGCGCCAGCCGGATTCGTCAGGGGACCGAGAAGATTGAATACTGTGCGCACCCCGATCTCCTTGCGCGCGGGTGCGGCGTGACGCGCCGCCGCATGTGCAGCTCTCGCAAAGAAAAAGCCGATCCCGATCTCACGAATCGCCGTGCCGAAGTGTTCCACCTGCAAATCGATCCGCACGCCTAGCGCCTCGATCACGTCCGCGGAACCGCTGCCCGAATGAGACGCGCGATTGCCATGCTTCGCCACGCGGGCCCCAGCCGCCGCCGCAACGATCGCAGCCGCCGTGGAGATGTTGAACGTCGCAAACCCCTTGCCGCCGGTCCCGCAGGTATCCACAAGATTCTCGGGGGGTGGCTCTCCACCCGCGAACACCCGCGCCGCGTGGCGCCGCATCACGCTCGCAAAACCGGCCAGCTCTTCGACGCGTACAGGCCGCGTATTCATCGCCCTCAATAGCCGTACGATATTAGCTGTCTCGACACGCCCCGCGAGCAACTCTTCCATCACGGCCTCCGCGTCTTCCCGAGAGAAGACCCGCCCAGATACGGCGCCGTCAATGAGCGATTTTGTCATCTGGATTTGGCCGCAATTTGGCCGCAACCTTGCTCCGTTTTATACTTTCCGAGTACACTCTAATGTTTACGACGACACTAAAATTCTAACACTACGGAACCCCGATGAAGATTCATGAGTATCAGGCGAAGGCCATCCTCGCGCGTTACGGTGTCACCACACCACGCGGCGAAGTGGCTTTTTCCAAAGAAGAAGCCCGCGAAGGCGCAGCAAGGCTCAAATCCAATATAGTCGTCGTCAAAGCACAGATTCACGCTGGCGGCCGCGGCAAAGCGGGCGGCGTCAAGCTTGCGCACTCTCCCGACGAAGCCGCCGACATCGCATCGCACATGCTGGGTGTAAATCTCGTCACCGCTCAAACTGGTCCCGGTGGCCGTACCGTCAAGCGCGTTCTCGTCGAAGAGGGCTTGGACATCAAGCGTGAACTCTATCTCAGCATTCTCGTCGATCGCAGCGTCGGCAAAGTCGTTTTCATGGCCAGCGCCTCTGGCGGCATGGACATCGAAGAAGTCGCCAAGACGCATCCCGAAGCCATCATGCGCGAAACCATTCATCCCGCCGTGGGCTTGCAAGCCTACCAGGCCCGCAAACTCGTCTTCGGCCTCGGCCTCTCCGGCGATGTCGCCACCAAAGCTGGCCCGTTTCTCCAGGCTCTGCATCGCGCCTTTGTGGATACAGACTCCTCTATGCTCGAAATCAATCCTGCCGTCGTCACTGCTGACGGCCGCCTCGTAGCTCTCGACGCCAAGATGACCTTCGATGACAACGGCCTCTTCCGCCACAAAGAGTTGCGCGAGTTGCGTGACCTCGACGAAGAAGATCCTCTCGAAGTCGAAGCTTCCAAGTACGGCCTGAATTACATCAAGCTCGACGGCACCGTCGCCTGCATGGTCAACGGCGCGGGTCTCGCCATGGCCACCATGGACATCATCAAGTACGCCGGCGGTTCGCCCGCTAACTTCCTCGACGTTGGTGGCGGCGCGTCTTCCGATCAAGTGAAAAACGCGTTTCGCATCTTAATCGGCGATCCGGGAGTGAAAGCCGTCTTCATCAACATCTTCGGCGGAATCTTGCGCTGCGATGTTCTAGCAACCGGCGTAGTCGCCGCCGCCAAGGATTTACAAGTGAAAGTCCCGGTGGTCGTCCGCATGGAAGGTACCAACGTCGAGCTCGGCCAGCAAATCCTTCGCGAAAGCGGTCTGAATTTCACCATCGCCGACGGCATGAAGGACGGCGCCCAAAAGGTCGTCGCTCTCGCAGGAGGTGTGCGATGAGCGTCCTGGTTAACGAAAAAACGCGCCTGATCGTGCAAGGCTTTACCGGACGCGAAGGCACTTTCCACGCGCAGCAGATGATTGAGTACGGCACCAATGTAGTTGGTGGCGTAACGCCTGGCAAAGGCGGGACCAAGCACTTAGAGCGTCCGGTCTTCGACACGGTTCAAGAAGCCGTTAAAGCGACTGGCGCGAACGCCTCCGTCATTTTCGTTCCGCCGCCCTACGCTGCTGACGCCATCCTCGAAGCCGCCGACGCCGAAATCCCACTAGTAATTTGCATCACCGAAGGTATTCCCGTGATCGACATGGTTCGTGCCACCGCCACGGTCGACTTCAACAAAACGCGTCTTATCGGCCCGAACTGCCCCGGCGTCATCTCTCCCGGCAAATGCAAAATCGGCATCATGCCCGGCCGCATACACAAACAGGGCCATGTCGGCGTCGTCAGCCGCAGCGGTACGCTCACTTACGAAGCGGTCGACCAACTCACGCGCCTCGGCATCGGTCAATCCACTTGCATCGGCATCGGCGGCGATCCCATCATCGGCACGTCCTTCCTCGACGCGATGCGCCTTTTCAACGACGACCCCGACACGCACGCGGTCATCCTAATCGGCGAAATCGGCGGCGATGCCGAAGAAACTGCCGCCCATTGGATTAAAGCCAACGTAAAGAAACCGGTAGTCGGCTTCATCGCCGGCCAAACCGCGCCGCCAGGCCGCCGCATGGGTCACGCAGGCGCCATCATCAGCGGCGGCCTGGGCACCGCCAAAGACAAGTACGCCGCGATGGCCGCCGCAGGAATCCACACCGTCGAAACTCCTGCGGACATGGGCTCAACCATCGCTGCCGTCCTCAAATAGTAGTTTTGTTTTTGTAGGCGCCGGGCTTTAGCCCGGCATCTTGCACTTAATATCTCGGAGGATTCTTTCTTGTCACTCGAACGCACCTTTGCAATTATCAAGCCCGACGCGGTTAAGGCCCGCCAACAAGGCGAAATTCTCTCGCGCATTCACAAGGCAGGCTTTAGCATCGTCGCCATCAAATCCATGTGCCTCACCAAAGAAGAAGCTGGCGGCTTTTACGCCGTTCACAAAGCCCGCCCCTTCTTCGGCGAGCTGACTGACTTCATGAGCTCCGGCAAGATTTTCGCCATGGTTCTCGAAGCCGATGGCGCCATCCTGAAATGGCGCGAAACCATGGGCGCCACCGACCCCAAAAAGGCCGCTCCCGGCACCATCCGCCACGACCTCGGCACCAGCATCGGCAACAATTGCACCCACGGCTCCGACGCTCCCGACACGGCCGCGTTCGAAATCAACTATTTCTTCGCCGGCCTCGAACTCATCTAAGTAGCACAGACACTCATGTCTGTGCTCTTGCACTTGAATAAGGCGTTGAACTGGCTGGGTGCTCTCGGAGCGGAGTCGGCCGTGCGCTGGCGCCGTGCGCTTTCTAAAACGTGATCCCCTCGATCTGAACCTCAAACAGATGGGCCCAGTTCTTGCCGGTAACGAAAAACCTGCGTCGCGCCGGATCAAACGCGATTCCATTTAACACACCCTCCGGCTCCTTCTGCTCCTGCGCGGCGAGTGCCGATAAATCGATCCAGTCCCGCACCTGCCCCGTCCGCCCGTCGATCCGCGCGATTCGATTCGCATGCCACACGTTCGAATAAATGTCGTTCCCGATGCACTCCAGTTCGTTCAAATTCGTCACCGCTTCTTTGCCTGCATAAACTTCCACTGTTCGTACTACCGCAAACGATTCCGGATCGATGTAGCGCAACGTGTTGGTGCCATCGCTCAGGATCAGCTTTGACTCGTCATGCGCAAGTCCCCAGCCTTCTCCGTAATAATGAAAATCTCGCAGCTTCCGAAATGTCTTCAAGTCGTACACAAAGCCGATTTTCGAAAGCCACGTCAATTGATAGATCTTTCCTCGAAAAATCGTCAGCCCTTCTCCGAAATATTCCGGGCCGAGATCCGTCTTCTGCAGCACCTTCCCGCTTTCCAAATCCACTCTGCGCAGCGATGACTGCCCCTTTTCCCCGGTGCTCTCATAGAGAAATCCGTCGAAATATTCCAGCCCCTGCGTGAAAGCCTGCGGATCATGAGGATACGTCTTCAAAACTTTTACGCTGCGTACCGGGATAGGTTGGTCGGCCTTCTGCAAGCCTGAAGGGCGCTCAACGCTCGCCACGCTGACGCGAAGTGCAAACGCCCCAGCTGCAAGCGATAAGCATGCCGCAACCGCTAAGTGCTTCCCTCGTCGAAAAATTCCAGATCCTAAGTTCACATCCGGCCTCGCGCCTTCCGAGCATACCTCGGAAAGAGTCGAACGAACCCTCCACTTCCTTTACCGCCCCTTGCTCAAGGGTGATCCGGGCTCTCGACACCTCCTTTCGCACCAGTATCCCTGGAGCCCCAAAGCGCGGCGATACCTGCTGCTGTTGTTGCCGCAACTACAATCACCACAAACATCTTGCCACGCTTACCTGGACTCTTCACGGTCGTCCCTCCCGACCCGTCATCCTCAGAATCATTCAACAGCACGCGATACGACTTCCCCTCCGCAATCGTTTCGCTTTCGCCGCGATAAGAAATCTGCGCTGGCCCTCTTCGCGCAAAAACCAGGAGTTCGCGCGGTGCAGTAATCCCAACTTGAACTACGCCGCGTGTTTCCGACATCGGCCGAATCCGAGCCGCTCGCGCGACGATTTCACCGTCAGTCCCCGCACTCAGGGAGAGCACAACCGTACCCGAGACAAGCTCCGCCGCGAACTCTTTCTCCGCGCCGCTCCCGCCATGGCGAAGACTCACGCAGCTTCCGCCCGGCAAATAAACGATGGCCTCGCCAACCATCATCCGCAAGGCTCCGTCCGCGTCTGTCGAAACTCGGTCGCCATCGTAGATCGTCGTACCCTCCGCGGCAGCCTCGGCGCCGAGCTTTGCGCGATCCGCCAGAACAACTATTCCAACCACATCCGCTTTACCGCTGCCGGAATTGCCCGTCAGCAAAAATGCCATTGCGATCGCCAGAAGGCGCTGGATCCTTGTCATGCGACACCTCCCTATAGCCATAACGCAGGAAACCGGGTTCGCGGGACGTCTCCCCGGCCGCTCAGAAATAATCTGATATGTATAGTAATCTATCAATAAATATTGGGCAAGGATCTTTGCGGGCGGCTCGCGGGCCCAGCGCCGCCTCTTCTATAATGCTTCCGTGGATCCGCTTCGCGATCTCGGCCGCATGCTTTTCCTGATTGGCCTCGCGCTCGCCATCATTGGCGCACTGCTCTACTTCGGCGCAAAACTCCCTTTCCGCCTTGGCAGGCTTCCCGGCGACATCATCCATCGCGGCGAACACACCACCCTTTATTTCCCGATCGTCACCTGCCTCCTTCTCAGTGCCGCTCTTTCTTTTCTCTTCTGGCTCTTTTCCCACTTCCGCCACTAACTCAAATTCCTGATTTCCCCGTCTCGCGGTGCTCTCCTGAGGTATAGTTCCCGCGTCCAAAGCGAAGAGCCGTTCCTCGCATGCCTAAATCAATTTGGAGAACCTCTCATGAAGCTTGCTGTCCTCACGTTTGCCGCAGCTCTTGCCATTTCGCAAACCGCCCCAGCGCGGTCTTCCTCCGCGAAGCCCGCCAGCCAAAGCGCGACACCTGCGCAAACCGCTCCCGACCCATTCGCGAGCGTCCCCGCCCCCAAAGCCGAAGACGTGAAGTCCATCGACGCCATAATGGCGGCCGTCTACGACGTCATCTCCGGCCCTGCTGGCGAACGTGATTGGAGCCGCTTCCGCTCGCTCTTCCTTCCCACCGCTCGCCTCACGGCCGCCACAAAAGGCGCCGATGGAGCCATCCATCTTCGTCCCATGAGCGCCGATGAATACGCCACGCGCGCCGGCGGCTACTTCCTCAAGAACGGTTTCTTCGAACGCCCCATCGTCAATCGCGTCCAAACCTTCGGCAACATCGCCCAGGTTCTCAGCAGCTATGAATCGCGCCACGCTGCTGGCGAAGCGCCCTTCGCGCGCGGCATCAACAGTTTTCAGCTCCTCAACGACGGCAAACGCTGGTGGGTCGTCAGCATCCTCTGGGACGAAGAGCGCCCCGACAATCCGCTGCCCAAGGAGTTCGCCACCAAGCCCTGATTTCAATTCTTTCCTCCATGTGTAAAAGCTGCCTCACAAATGCCTTCTTGGGGGTCGGAGCTTTAGCTCCGACATAGAAAATCGGCAAAACGGGGCTTCAGCCCCCGAGGAAACTCCCTTCTCCCGCGCCTGGTCCATTTGTGAGGCGAGCTCTGGAGATCACCTGTCGTTTCCCCCCGGCACGTCGGCGAGGCGGTTCGCCCTTCTCTTTCGCCTCTCTTTACAGGCTCCCGCGCACCTCCTATAGTCTTAGCTGCATGCTGTTGGCCTCTTCCAAGCGTCTTTCCAGCGCCGCGCGATTCTTCAAGCCGCAATTTCTTTTCGTTTTTCTTTTCTTCGCGCTTGCCGCAAACGCGGAAAAGATCAAGGACATCCACCCGACGGGCTACGTCACCGATCTAGCTCACGTCATCAATGCCGACACAAAGACGCGCCTCGAAAATCTTTGCCTCGAGCTCGAACAAAAAACCGGCGCCCAGATGGCCATCGTCACTGTCCTCTCGCTCGAAGGTGAAACCGCCGAACAATACGGCAACGAGCTGTACAAGCAACTCGGCGTCGGCAGCAAAAAAGAAAGTCGCGGCGTTCTCCTGCTCGTCGCTCCCACGGAGCGTAAATACTGGACAGAAGTGGGCTACGGTCTCGAGCCCGTCATCAACGACGCCCGCGCTGGCGACGCCGGCCGCCTGATGCGCTCCTATTTTCTCCAGGGAAATTACAGCGCCGGTATTGAAGCTGCAGCCTGGACCCTCGCCAAGTTCATCGCCGACGATCGAGGTGTAACGCTCACCGCAACGCCTCCCGCTCGGCCTGTCCAGCGCCGCGATGACAATTCTCGGTCCTTTCCGATATGGCCGATTCTGATCTTCATTTTCGTCATAATTAACATCATTAGGGCCGTCTCCCGCGGAGGGTCCGGCCGCGGAGGAAGAGGCAGTGGCTGGTGGATCGGGCCGATGATCGGTGGCATGCTCGGCGGCGGTGGCGGAGGATTCGGCGGCAGCTCGGGCGGTGGCGGAGGCGGGGGAGGATTTGGCGGTTTTGGCGGCGGCAGCAGCGGCGGTGGCGGCGCCGGCGGCAGTTGGTAAGTGAAGTTTATTAGCCACGGTTTGCGTATACAGCTTGTGGCGCAGTCCAGGAGTCTGCACAAGGAGCGGTAGCAAAATGCTGTCCACGGAAGCGAAGTTGACAGATCTCGTAAGCCGCATGAAGGAATACGCGGCAGACAATCTCGAGTCCATAATCCTCTACGGCTCCGCCGCTCGTGGCGACCACAAGGAAGGCCATTCCGACCTGAACGTTCTCTGCGTCCTGCGCTCCATCGCCGCCCGCGAATTGGCGCGCGTTACGCCGGTGGTCCACTGGTGGTGCAAAGACCAGAACGAGCCAGCCCCGCTCTTTTTCACCGCGGAAGAGTTGCGCCGGTCCGCAGACGTCTTTTCCATCGAACTGCTCGACATGCAGCGCAGCCGCCGCGTTCTCTATGGCTCCGATGTGATCGACGGCATTCCAGTGCCCATGAATATCCATCGCGTCCAAGTCGAACATGATTTGCGCACGCTCCTCCTCAAGCTCCGCCAGCATTTCGTCCTCACTGGACAAAAAGAAAACGAGTTGCGCGCCGCCGAAGCAAAATCCTCTTCGAGCGTGCTCGCGCTCCTGCGGCACACGCTGATTGCATTCGAGGAAGAGCCGCCCGCCTCGCCCTCTGAAGTTTTCGCGCGCATCGCCGCGCTCACCGGTGCCGACGCCGAAGCCTTTACGGCCGCGTTCAAACTTCGCGACCGCCAAGCTCATGCGGAGGACATCGCGCGCGCCTATGGGCAGTACTTAAACGCCCTGACTGTGGTAATTTCCGCTCTAGACAAAATTGTTCCCAAGCACGAGTGGCAGCGAGCCGGCAAAGCTGGTTCCTGACCTGTTTGTGAGGATTTGTTTGCGGAGGAAAGCATCATGAAGGTAGCTCTGATTGTTTTGATTGTTCTTGTCATTATCGCGTTGCTTGTCGGCGGTTCTTTCGTCGGCCGACGAAATCAAATGGCCATCAAGCGCGAGGCCGTCAACGCTTCGTGGGCCCAGGTCGACGTCGTTCTCCAGCGTCGCGCCGATTTGATTCCCAATCTCGTCGAAACCGTCAAAGGTTTCGCCAGTCACGAAACCGAAGTCTTCGCTGACATCGCCAAAGCTCGCCAAGGCTACATGAACGCCACCACTCCCGCCGACAAAATCGCCGCCAATAGCCAACTCGAAGCCTCGCTGGCCAAAGTTCTAGTCCTGACGGAAAATTATCCGCAATTAAAATCCAACGAAAATTTCCTCCGCCTCCAGGATGAACTCGCCGGCACCGAAAACCGCATCGCCGTCGAGCGCCGCCGCTACAACGAAACCGTCCAAGACTACAACACCTACATCTCGCTCTTCCCCAACAGTCTCGTAGCCAGCTTCGGCGGCTTCACCCGCAACGACGCCTACTTCAAAACCGAGCCAGGCGCCCGCGAAGCCCCCAAAGTAAATTTCAGCACCACTCCTGCTCCCGCATCGGCGCCAGCTCCAGCCCCGGCAAAGCCGTAGCGTCTCCAAGTCCTTGTAGGGGCCGCCCTCGGGCGGCCCTCTTGATGTTGAGTCTGCTGGCCCTATATAAATCGGCCGTGAAGCTTGCCATTCCCGAAGTCCCGTACTGTCTGGCCCTGGCGTTGTACCGAACCAAGAGCCATAGGGAACCATTTCGACAATACAGCGCGGCATGTCTTTGCCGTCGTGACGCTACAGATGATTCACTAGTGGAATGTCCACTCTCGTATCCTTCGCGATCTTCTTTAAGGGGCCAACGTTCCTCGGAATGGATTTACTCGGCTGGATCTTCTTCTTTTTTACGTTGCTGCTTTTCGGAATCCCCTACACACGGTTCTTTCTTCGTCGACGAAACATCATCTCCTGGCCCATTGCTACGGCGCGAGTCAGTCGCGTAGAAATCGTTGACGGTGTTCCGCAAGAGTACGTCCCGCGAATGGCCATTCGCCCGGGCATGCCGGAGGTTGTTCCCCTCCACTGCCGCGCGCAATATGCTTATTCGGCTGAAGGCATGCGGTACTCCGGTTGGTTTGCCGTGTTTGCCAAGAGTCTGGCTGAGGCGCAGGATTTGGCCAAGCGTCTTCAGTATCTGGCCATCCAGGTGAAATACGATCCCCGCAACCCTGCGGATTCTGTCCTCGAAGAACCCAGACTGTTCGAAAAAAAAATAGTCCAAGCCGGCACCAACCCGCTCAACCCCAATGTCTGGTAGGCTGGGCCAAAAAAACAATCCTCTACACTCAAGGCCGTTCGAAACTTCGCCTAAGTCGCGGCAAATAAGCTACTTACAGTAATCACTTGACAAAGAGTACCTATATGATATAACCTGGGCATCTTTACCGCGGAGGAGAAACGGAGCCTGATGCCATGTCCCCTCTGCCTCTGCGTACTCCCAGTCTTTACCCTAAGCTCCCGCCTCTTTCCTACACGATCAGTGGACTGTTAGCTGTCGGCTGTCGGCTTCCCCGTCCTCCAATCCCTTTCCCCGCCACTCGTAAGAGCCGCATCAAGCGTAAGTCCTTTGTCTGCAACGCTTACAAAAAACACGGGGGGGTAGGGGAGCACTTCTCCCGCCTCGTTAGCCGCTCGCCACGCGCCACATGCGGCACGCACAGCAACACCTGCAACTCCAATCCTCTCATGCGTTTAATTCACGGTTCTCTGGATACCCGGGGGGGTGGGGTATGCCCGGCTCCACGTCCTTCATCCCTACCGCCAGCGCCCCCTGAATCCCGCCTGGAGCCTTTAACTTCTAACTTTCGACTTTCGACTCTTTCCACCAGTCGCCAGTCGTGGTTCAACAGTCACCGAACACCGGTCACGGAGCACAAGTCGCGGATCACGCCTCCATGAGCCAGCTCACTTTCAATTTGCAGCCGACCCGCCGCGCGCTCACCGTCAGCGAGCTGACCGCTCGCATCCGCGACCTCCTCGGCAAGAATTTCACCGACATCTGGGTCGAAGGCGAAATCTCCAACTGCCGCGAAGCCCAGTCCGGGCACATCTATTTCACGCTCAAGGACGACCGCTCCCAGGTCCGCTGCGTCTTCTTCAAACAGCAGCAGCGCGGCATCAAGTTCTGTCCCGAGGACGGCTTGCACGTCACCGTGCGCGGCTCGATTAGCGTCTACGAAGCTCGCGGCGAATATCAGATTTATGTCGAGAATATCGATCCCATCGGGCTAGGTGCGCTTCAACTCGCGTTCGAGCAACTGAAGAAACGTCTTGAAGCCGAAGGCCTCTTCTCCGCCGAGCGCAAAAAGCCGCTCCCTATGCTCCCGAGCCGTATCGGCTTGATCACCTCGCCGCGAGGAGCCGCTGTCCGCGACGTCGTGCGCATCCTGCGCCGCCGCTTTCCCAATGTTCACCTCACGGTTTTTCCTGTGCGCGTCCAGGGCGAAGGCGCCGCCGCGGAAATTGTCAAAGCGCTGAAATTTTTCAACCAAAAAAAGCTCGTCGACGTTCTCATCCTCGCGCGCGGCGGCGGTTCCATCGAAGATCTCTGGGCATTCAACGAAGAACCTCTCGCCCGTGCCATCGCCGCGTCCGAAATCCCCGTCATTTCCGGCGTCGGCCACGAAACCGATTTCACCATCGCCGATTTTGTCGCGGACGTTCGCGCGTCCACTCCCTCCGCTGCCGCCGAGCTGGTCGTTCAGACGCGCCGCGAATTCGATAAGCACATCGCCGATCTACGCGAAACGATCGCAAGCCTCGTTCGCTACCGCCTGCTCGATCTCAGCAAGCGCGTCCACGAGCTTTCCGCGCGCCGCGGCTTCCGCCGCCCGCTCGATCTGCTCCGACAGCGACGCCAGCGCGCCGATGAAATGACCTCGCGCCTCGCCCTTGGCCTCCGTTCACGTCTCGAACAATCGCGCAAACGCTTCACAGCTCTGCACCTGCGCATCGCCACCTTCGATTTTCGCATGAAAATTTCCGCGTTCCGCTTGCGCCTCGAAAAGCGCAGCGCCGACCTCGGCGTTCGCGCCGAACGCCTTCTTCGCAACAAGCGCGAACGCCTCGAGCGCCTGTCTCTCCAGCTCCAGGAGCGCAGCCCCCTGAAAGTCCTCGAACGCGGCTACGCCATCGCCACCGACGCCGCCGGCAACCTCCTCCGCGACGCTGCCCAGGTGAACATCGGCGACGCAGTAGCCATCCAACTCCACCTTGGTCGCCTCACCACTGAAGTGACGAAGAAAGAAACGTCGTGAAACTGCCGACGTCGCGGGACTTTTATTGGGGCAACGATTCGATTCGTTTTTGTTTGATTTCTTTTAGTTTTTCGAGCAAGTCGTCCGCCATCTCGTTCCATTGATCTCGATCAGATTTGCTAGCAACAGTGTCGGCTTTGCGGCGATAGAGCAAATTCAAGTACGCCATGGCATCGTCGTAGTCCGGCTTCAACACGATGGCTTGTTTCAGAGAGGCGATGCCCTCGTCAATCGTAGGGCCGTATTCGCGCGCGTACGGCTCGCGCAAGTCCGGCGGCAGCGGTTGCGCTTCGCTCAACTCTTTTCCGGCGACGAATTGGTTGAAATGCGCCCGCAGTTCTCGGTCGGCGCGAAAGGACAGTGTCCAGTCAATGACGCCAATCCAGTAATAAGGCTCGGGGTCGTCGGGCTTGATCTGAATGTGCCGCTGGTGGAAAGTCTTGGACTCCGCGTACCTGTCGGCATACAAATGCGGACCGCTGGCCATTTGGAGCAGCATCGATCCGATTCCGTCGATGGCGGAGAGATTTTCGGGTTCGAGAATCAAAACACCGCGATACTCAGCGATCGCCGCTTCGCCTTTTTGCTGGTTCTCTTCCGAGGGAGCGCCGGGAATGTACAGCGAGGCGTACGACGTGGCGAGGTAGAGTTGCGCGTTCAAGAGTTGCGGATCGAGCTGTTTCGCGCGAGTGAAATCGATGATCGCTTCATCAGCCCGTCCATTCTTGAAGTTTTCAACGCCGCTGTTCAGCGCATTTCGCGCCTGCCGCTGTTCTTCGGTTTGAGGAGGTTTTTCTTGTCTGTAGCTGTTACGAGCGGTAAGCGGAGTCAAACTCAAAAGCACGACGGTGATCAAGAAGCAAAAGGGAAGAAGCAGGCGCACACGAATACTCGGAATCAACATGACGAACTCCGATCTTCCCTGCGGAGCTCTATCTTAATCGTCGTCGGAAGAGGAAGCAACTCTTAGTACGGCAAGGAAAGCTTCTTGCGGAATGTCGACTTGGCCAACGCGTTTCATGCGGCGCTTGCCTTCTTTTTGTTTTTCGAGGAGTTTGCGTTTGCGCGAAATGTCTCCACCGTAGCATTTGGCGAGCACGTTTTTGCGAATCGCAGCGACGGTTTCGCGCGCGATGACGCGGCTGCCGATGGCCGCCTGAATGGGCACTTCAAACATTTGGCGCGGAATCAGCTTGCGCAGGCGCGTCACCAATTCGCGGCCGCGTTCAGCGGCAAAATCGCGATGGATGATCAGCGCCAGCGCGTCCACCGGTTCGCCGGCGACGAGCACATCCAGCTTGATCAAATCGGATTCGCTGTAACCGGCCAGATGGTAGTCCAGCGAAGCGTAGCCGCGTGAAACGCTTTTCAGCCGGTCGTAGAAATCGAGCACGATTTCGTTGAGCGGTAGCTCGTAGGTGAGCATGACGCGAGTCGGCGAAAGATATTCGAGATTTTTCTGCGTGCCGCGTTTCTCCTGGCAGAGCTGAAGAATTCCGCCGACGGACTCGTTATTGGTGATGATCATCGCGGTGATGATGGGCTCTTCGATTTTATCGATGTCGCTGGGGTTCGGAAATTTCGCCGGGCTGTCGACTTCGATCACTTCGCCACTGGTGCGCGTGATGCGGTAGCGCACGCTCGGCGCCGTAGTAATGAGGTTGATCCCGAATTCGCGCTCCAGTCGCTCTTGCACGATTTCCATGTGCAGCAAGCCGAGAAAGCCGCAGCGGAAACCGAAACCGAGCGCCACGGAATTTTCCGGTTCGTAAAAAAATGCGGCGTCGTTCAACTGCAATTTGCCGAGCGCATCGCGCAACGGCTCGTAGTCATCCGCGAGCACAGGGAACAGGCCAGCGAAGACCATCGGCTTAATGGCTTCAAATCCAGGCAGCGGCGGCGCTGGCCGAG
>Ga0210405_10002691_pt1 | contig 18194 bp, 21 predicted proteins | sample IncBWH11MmetaG_FD_155492 | JGI IMG/M metagenome (GOLD analysis project Ga0210405, IMG submission 155492) | Forest soil microbial communities from Barre Woods Harvard Forest LTER site, Petersham, Massachusetts, United States - Inc-BW-H-11-M | ecosystem: Environmental > Terrestrial > Soil >... | reverse complement strand
GACGTTCCTCCTGCGGCCGAGGGCCGTACGCCGCGCGGATCTGCCGCTCGGTTTCCTGTCGTGACAGGTACACGTTCAGATCCGTGCCGGTACAGCGCTGAGCGCCCATCGCGTTCCCGTACTGGCAGGCCACGACGTAATCCCGGTACGCGAGGTAGCCGTAGGCCAGTCCGCCCGCGAACGAGTCGCCGGCACCGGTCGTGTCCACGACGTGCTCAACCTCGATGGGATCGACCAATTCCCCGGCGACCCCGCCGGAGCCGTCCCGGAAGAAGGCTACGCAGCCACGCTCGTCGAGGGTCACGCATACCGCCCCGACACCGCGGTCCAGGCAGTGACGGGCCAGGTCGCGCAACTCTTCATCGCCCGGCCTTGGCGGATCAGCCGCCAGCTCCGCCGACTCACCGAGCCACATCGAGCTCGCTTCGTCAAGGTTCATCTTCAGAATGTCGATGTACGGGAGCCACACGTCCTGATCCGCCCACACCCTTGGATGGCGCTCGCCGCTGCGGGTCAGCGTCGTCGCCGGGCCGTGGGCATCCAGCACCACGGTTGCACGGCTGTGCTCCTTGATATGCCGCAGCGTCGGCTGCCCAACCTCATAGTCCGTGATCGGAACACAGACAAACATGTCGGCATCGAGCACATGGTCGATGTCGGCCGGCAGGACCGGGTTCATGAAACTCATCTGCCGCTCGACGCGACTGTTCTGGTCGATATAACGCAGCTCGACCACGTCCCCTTGGTCGGTCGGCGACGTTATGCCGGAGGTGTCGATATTCGGGAAAGACGCCAGGATCTGCTTGATCGGACCCTCGTCCTGCCGGCGGACGTGTGAAATCGGGACGATCGTGTCGCCAGCATCCAGCAAAGCCGACAGGGCAACCGCGGTATACATGACGCACCCGTACTTGCGGAACCGCTCACCGGCATGGGTCACGATCTGGTCGCGCGGGATCGGGCCCAGCACCGCGATCTTGCGACTCGCCCGGCTTCTCACTTCATTCATCGTGAAACACCTCCGCCGCTGGACCCCCACCGGCAACTCGATCCCTTCAAGCACCCAGTGTGAGACCGCCAGACTGGGCGCATCAAGTCTCTCCTTGCCTGGCCGGGACACTTGTCGGCGATCGCGGGATGGACGCCCGCGAACTGTGCGGGGCCGTCGAACTCGAGATGACCGCGGATGCGGCACTGCACTTGCAGGCCGACAACGCCGAACTGACACGCCGGCTGCCGCGGGCCGTGCCCGAGCATCGCTCCGACTACACGGCAGGCATCATCGCCCAGCGCCTTGCTCTTAACCAGGCGGCGGAAGTTGGCATGCCGTGCGGGCTGCCGACCTACCGCCCGGCGAGCCAGCCGAGGTAGCCCGGAACGCCCGGCGGCCGGGCGCCAGGGGAGTGGTCGGCCGACTCCGACCTGATGTAGCCGCTGCACCGGCAGCGGCGCCGCAACCGCCACCAGGGGCCCCGGACCGAGCAGGAACCCGGGTGCAGGTGCAAATCGGCACGGTGATCGCAGCGCACGCACGGCACGGCCGCCGGCCTCCTGACATCGGGACCAGGCCCCGGCGGCACGTCGGACTTAGACTCACTACTGGCCATGGCAACCTCCTCGTCTTGGCAGGCGCCGTGGCGTGTACGAGCAAAAAAGAGCCCCGGTCCTGCCGCTGCGCGACCGCAGGTACCGCGCGGTCGCAGCTGCCGGGGTCCGGAGCAACACTTTCACATTACGCTTCCACGGCTCACCCTCATAGGCCTTACGCACACCGCAGACCCGGCGACCCATGGTCATGCCGGCGACGCGCCCGGCGGACCACGGAGGCGGACGAGCCCTATGATCGCGGCGAGCAATGTGAGCCGCATGTCCTGGCCCTTAGGTTGTCGTGATCAGGTCGCCGTCGATGAGGTAGTTGCTGCCGGTGATGTTGCCGGCCCGGCCGGAGGCCAGGAAGGTGATCAGCGTGGCGACCTCTTCTGGGGTAGTGAACCGGCCGGTGGCGAACCCAAACGGGGGGCCAACGACCACCGATCTTGAGCTACGCCAGGCTTGGTGCGGTCTGCCGCCCGCGGGCCGGGAACCGGGGACGAACTCAGCACGCTCATCCGGTTTCACGCCAGCAGTTTCTCGGCCACACTGGCGTCCGTGACGATGCCGTTGAACAGCCCGGTCTTCAGGGCTGCCGACGTGGCAGCGGCTCGCTTGGCGCCGTCGGCGAGCAGTATCACGTCGGGTACCTGGCGTAGCTCCTCCAAGCCGACGGCGATGATGCGTTCCGACAGTTGCGGGGCGACGATCCGGCCCTCTGCATCGAGGAGGTGGCCGGCGATTTCGGCACATCCCCCTTGACGCCGGTAGCGCCGGCGTTCGCGCTCGCTGAGCGCGTCGTAGACGGTGGAAAGTCCTGGTCCCCAGGCGCCGACGGTGATGACTGCCTTGGTGACCCGGTTGAACTGGCCGATCGCTTCGGCGATGCCCGGCTGTTGGCGCAGCATGCGGGCTGCGGCGCCGTCAGGCAGGAGCAGTGGGGCGTAGATGGGGTAAGCGACGCCCCGGGCGACAAAAGCGGTCCGGCGCACGGCCTCCACGGCGTTGACGTCGATGGGCCGCAGCGGGGCCACCCCGCTCAGCTGCACGACGGTACAGCGGGGCAGCGCGGTGAGTTCGGGGCACATCGCCTCGATCTCCGGTCCCCAGACCAGTCCGAGGACGTCGCCTTCGGTGACGATCTCGGTGAGCAGGTCCGCCGCGACCGCGCCGAGGCGGTGCGTGACCGGGGCCAGGCCCTCGCCGCCCGGGGCTTTCGCCGGTGAGGTGAACACGATGGCGTGGGTGAGATCGAACCGGGTACGCAGTGCGTCGGAGAGGTCGGCATCCAGCTCGGCGGGAAGGTGGATCTCGAGCCGGATCAGGCCGTCGCGGATCGCGTTCTCCAGCATCCGTGCCACCTTGAAGCGGCTGATGCCGAACTCCTCCGCGATCTCGATCTTGGACTTGTTCTCCAGGTAGAACAGCCGGGCCATGGCTGCCGTCTGTACCAGCTCCTCCGGACCCGGGCGGTGGGTGCGGACGCCCGCCCTTGCATTCTGCCGGAGGCGCATCGCTGTTCACCGACCTCCATTGAAGAGGCCGTTTCCACTGGACATACATGCCCGGACCCACTTGCCGCCCGTTGAGGCCCGGCCCGGCGTCCAGTACTCGGCGAGCGCATCGATGATCGCCAGTCCACGCCCACAGGCGTCATGATGCCCGGCCGGGCGCTGGACCGGCAGGATTCCGGAGTCGTCGCGCACCTCGGCGCGGAGCGCGTCCGGGTGGAGCGTCATGGTGAGCGTGATCAGCGAGAGCCGTATCCGTTCGCATCGGCGTCCGGGCGATGATGGCTGGGCGCCATGGCGGACGGCGTTCGTGACCGGTTCGCAGACGACCCGAACGGCTGCTTCGATGAGTTGTTCGTCCTCGCCCCACCTGTACAGAGACTGCCGCGTGAAGGTGCATACCCGACCGGGGGCGGTCACGGAAGGCGGCAAAGTGATTGAGGCAGACGAGCCTTCGTCACCATGACGGACTATGGCGCAGTCAGCCAGAGTGTTCATTGTTCCGGATCGCTCCCGGGCTGCCAAAGCCTCACGGGACTGTTGGCCCGTTGCGAGGCGGAGAGGCCGCCTGTCACCCGGATGCGCCCGCGCTGCGGTTCGTTCGCTCAATTGAGCGCGGTTGATCTCAAATGTGCCCTCTTCTCTTTCCATTGAAGACTAGCGCAGGACGGTGCCAATGCTTGGCGGAGATTTCCCGAGGAGTAGCGGTGTCGCCGGTCAGGCGGCCGAGCAGCATCCGGGCGCAACTGATCACGGTGGCCGCGCGCCGGCGCAGCAGATCCAGGACTTCAGGCCCGAAACGGGGCGCCGGGCCCGGCGGCTCAGTTTCAATGGCAATGGCTTTGCGCGTTGCGGGCTCGTTTGCCAGTGAATCTGAGCCATTTGACCGTTAGTTGGGCGACCGCGAGCAGGGCGGCTGACGGCGACGCGCGGGCGTCAGGCGAATTCCGCGCGGTACTCGTGCAGGAACTCGGCCACCGGGCGCGGGGGGCGGCCGGTGATCTGGCCGAAGGTGCCGGTCGTGTAGTCGTTCTCACCGGCGAGGATCGCCCACTCGCGCGTGATGAGCAGCTCAGCGGTCCCGGCCGGTACCCCGGCGCCGGTGAGGTGCTCGAGGAACTGCCGCTCGGCTGCGACCCGGAAGGTGACGGGCTCGCCGAGTTCGGCCGACAGCAGCTCGAGCGCCTCCGGCCAGGACAGCGGGACCGGTCCGGTCAGGTCGTGGTGCGCGCCCCACAGCGCCGGGTCGGTCAGCACGCGCAGCCCGGCCTCAGCCGCGTCGCGATGGTCGATCAGGGCCGTACGGCCGCTGCCGGCCAGGCCGGTCCAGGTCCGCGAGGCGCGCACCTCGGGTGCCGCGGCGAGCAGCGACGCGGAGAAGATCGCGGGCCGGATCGTGGAGTACGGCACGGCGGTGGAGGCGGCGAACTGGTCGATGCTGTGGTGGGCTCGCTGGTTGATGCCCAGGGAGCCCGCCGAGGTGTTGAGCACCGACAGGCGGGTGACCTGCTCGATCGAGGAGGTCCCGGCGGCGGCGTTGATCGCGATCCGCTGCAGGACGCCCTCGATCCCGACCGATCCCATCGCAATGAACACCGTGCGGATCCCGTCCAGTGCCGCGGTGAGGTCGCGCGGGTCGTCCAGGCGGGTGGGGCGGATGTGCAGCCCGCCGGCGTCGCCGAAGGCGCGGCGGGCTTTGCCGGGGTCGCGGACGAGCGCGGCGACCGCATCGCCGCGCGCGAGCAGGCCGCGGACGATCTGGCTGCCGACGCGGCCGGTGGCGCCGATCACAGCGGTGCTCATCGTGTCTCCTTCCGGCAAAGCTCAATCAGTTCGAGGACGTGCACAGCACCATGATGGCCCGCGCTGCCCGCTGCCCTGAGGTCGATCCTGTCCGTGGCATGGACGTGTGGCATGAAAGGCTCGGAGGCATGACGTACGCGTGGAGCGTCGAGTGTCCGCTCAACGACCATTGCTTGGTCCGGCCATTGGTCCACGTCATCCCCGGGGCCACCAAGCGGGCGGTCACAGGCACCGCAAGATCCTGACGCGGTGTCGGATCGCGCCGCCGCCGTTCGTGGAGAAGGTGGAGGGTGTCCGCAGGGGTCACCCCCGGCAAAGGAGGAGACATGACCGAGTACCTCATCGCCTTCAACGACGAGTGGGTACCCGACCACACACTCGAGGAGTTGCGCGAGAAGTCCAAAGCTGTCGGGGCGCTGGTGGCAGAGATGAAGGCTGCCGGGGTCTTCATCTTCACCGGCGGTCTGGACGATGCTGCCCCGGTGTTCAGTGTCGATGCGTCCAGCGGCACGCCGCTGTTCACCGACGGTCCGTTCATCGAGTCCAAGGAGCACCTCGGCGGCTTCGCCGTCGTGGATGTGGCCGATGAGGAGGCAGCGCGGCTGTGGGCCGGAAAGATCGCGGTGGCCTGCGGTTGGCGGCAGGAGGTACGACGCTTCCGGGTCCCCATGCAACTTCCGGAGACTTCTTAACGGAGTCGGCGGGCGTTCCTGCTCGTGGTCTCTGCTGCGTGTTCTTGTAGAGACCACGAGCAGGACCTCGCGGAGGATCCGTCCGGGTACCGCTGCCAGGCCAACACGGGCGTGCGCTTTCGCGCGGCCTGCACTCGCACCGGATGGGCCGGTCGCAAGATCCGTACGCCGTGGAGGGTAGCGTCGGCGGGGCCGGGAGGGTCAGGCCAGTCCCTTGCGCTTCCAGGCGCCGATCATCAGGGGCCAGAGCACCGGGCTACTGGCGAACCGGGCGGTGTCCCGGGCAAGCTCGGCCAGCATCGCCGCGGAGTCGTCCTCGGTGGTGATTCCGTATGCCAGGGCGGCTGGCAGGAGGCTGCGGTAGACCTTTTCCGCGTAGACCCGGCCGCCGGCTCCGAGCGGCTCAACGCGGCCGGTGACATCGGTGCCGTCCGGAATCCCGGCGCCGGCCTGCACGAACAGCTCCGTGAGCAGGGCACCGGTGCGCACGTCGGCGCCGGTCGCGTGGAACGTGGCCATGATGACCCGGGTCAACTCGGCGAAACTGGGCAGCTCCGGCAGGACGCCGAACGCGGCCGCGTCGTAGTCCTGCACGACCAGGTAACCGCCCGGGGCGACGGCATCCCACAGCCGGGCCAGCACGGCGGCGCGGCCGGGCAGGTGGATCAGCAGCAGCCGCGCGTACACCAGGTCGAAGGGCCCGCCAGGGACAGGCTCGCCGGCGGTGAGGTCGTGGGCGCGGAAGGCGCAGTTCCGGTAGCCGTTGCCGTGCAGCATCTCCACCGCCAAGGTGCCGATCGAGGCGTCTACGTCGATGCCGAGCACGCGACCGCCCGGTCCGACCCGCTGGGCGAGCAGGCGCGTCGTCTCGCCCGGCCCGCAGCCGGCGTCCAGGCAGCTGGCGTACGCTGGCAGGCTGATCTGGCCGAGAATCCGCGCGGTCGCGGCTTCCCAGTCCCGCGCTTGGGCCCGCAGCCGCTCGTATTCCTGTGGCGTGTGCCCCAACGCGTAGGTGTCTGGCCGCCGAGTGATCTCGGTGGTGATGCTCATCCCCTGTCCTCTTTCTGCCCGGTGACCTCCGCGCCGCCATTAACAAGGACCGGCGGCCGCAAGAGGCACGCTCCGTCCGTGGTCATCGATACCGTTGTGTCTCTGCGTCCGCTGCGATTCGGCCCTCAGGCCGGCGGCGGGACCGGCTTGGCCGGGCCTGCCGGGCTGCTGATGGCAGCAGCTCGTGCTGAAGGGCTGGATGCATCGTGGTCTCCGGACGTTCCCGGCCCCGGAATGACCGGCTGCTGCCAGCTTGCCCAGCCCGCCAGGTGGGTGTCAGTCACCTGGCTGACGCCGCCGCTGTCAGCTTGCCGACACTCCACCCCGGCGGCCTGTTTCCAGCGTTGCTGGTACAGCTCGATCCTCTGGAGCTGGGCTTGTGACCATGCGGCAGCGTCCTCGTCCCTGCGCCGACGCCGTAAGGTCTGGCTCAGCTAGTGCTTGACTTCGCTGAGCAGGCCGCGCCGGTCGGTCAGGCCGAGTGATCTGTGCCTCGGGCCGTGCGCCTCGGCGCTTGTGTGCGGCTGTCAAACGGACCAATCGAGCGGCATGGAAACCAGGACGGTCGTGCCGGCTCCGGCGGGGCTGTGGATGACGGCCGTTCCGCCTATTGCCTCCACGCGGTCACGCAGGCCGATGAGGCCAGAGCCCTGGGCCAGATCGGCGCCGCCGACGCCATCGTCGCGGACCGACAGGTACAGCGTCTTGTCCCGTTGCTCGACCGCTACCCGCACGACCGAGGCGTGCGCGTGCTTAGCCGTGTTGGTAAGCAGTTCCGAGACGATGTAGTAGGCCGTCACCTCGATGTGCTCCGCGGGCCGTCCACTGGTGGACACCGCCAGCTTCACCGGCACCGCCGATCTACGGGCGAGTGCCTGCAACGCTGGCGCGAGCCCGCCTTGGGACAGCACCGCGGGATGGATGCCGCGCGCGATGTTGCGCACCTCATTGAGTGCGGCGGTGACCTCGTTCGCCGCCTGTTCCAGCACGTCCCGCAGCTCCTCCGGCCCGGACGTGGGATTGCCTGCCGCCGCGCGGAGCTGCACCGCGAGCGTGGCCAGGCGCTGCTGCGCCCCGTCGTGCAGATCCCGCTCGATGCGGCGGCGGGATTCGTCTGCGGCCGCGAGGATGCGGGCCCGCGACTTATCCAGGTCCGCGCGGATGAGGGCAGCCGAAACTGCTGTCGCTATGAGTTCCGCGAAGCGTGTCAGCCGCGCTCCTGTATCCTCCGCAACGGGCTCCGGCCCGTCCGCCTCGGCCAGCAGGGTCACGATCCCGGCGGCCAGGGCGGCGCGCGTGGCCTGGTCCAGGGGATGGGGTTCGGGCAGTCCTGGAGGTTGGCGGAGGGGGAACGGCAAGAGGACGGCGTCGGGCTCGGCCCGGTCGGGCGGATGCTCCAGGGTGCGCGCGGCAGTGCCCCGGCCGCCGGAGATGTCACGTGTCGTCGGCACCGTAGCTGATGTAGAGGTCATATGGCGTGTCCCCAGGCAACATCGCTGACGTAATACGCCGTCGCCGGGACAGACGCCCAGACAAGTCCGGGCTGGGTCATCCGGTGCATGTCCCGTCCTGCGGTTTTTCCTGTACCCGGAGCCGGGCACAGGTCAACTGAATCAGCAGGGGCGGGCTGTGAATAGTGGTCATGTGACGACACTCTTGCCGCAGCTGAATCGCCGGCACAATCAACTGATCGCGAACTCCGCCAGCGGCGGGCAGTCGTGATGCGAGCGGACCGGGCCTGCTACTCCGGCACGGTCCGCCGGGTCGGCGCCCGGTTCCCGGTCATGGTGCAGATCGACCCGAAGATCGCCACGGCTATCGCCCGGCTATTGCCGCCATCGGCTAGGCGTCTCGGGCCGGCTCGCCGTGGCTGGCGTTGGCGCGGCCGCGGCCCCAGTAGGCCTTAGGTGACATCTGGTCCTGGCCGAGACCTCGCTCGGCCAGGACCTCCCGCAGCCGGGACACGACCGTCGCCTCGCCGAACAGGTAGGCATGGCCGCGGCCGGGCGGCAGCTCGATCTCGGCTGTCTCGGCGACGAGGGCCGACGGGTCACCAGGGGGCGCGCCGAGGCGGTGCAGCCAGGAGATGCGGGTACTCGCTACGGCATCCAGGTCCTGCTCGTCGCTCTCCTCGGGGATCTGAAGTATGAGCGTGGCTGGGCGGTCGGGCGGCAGCGCCTCGGTCATCGCGAACGTCGCGGGCAGCGCCGACTCATCGCCGATGAACAGGTGCCAGTCGGCCGTGGCCGACGTGGTGATCTTCCCGCGCGGCCCGATGCCCTCGATCTTGTCGCCGGGCCCGGCCGACCGCACCCAGCGCTCGCCGGGACCGTCGCCGTGCAGCACGATGTCGAGCGTGAGCAGCCGCTCGGCCACGTCAAGCTGCCGGATCGTGTAGCGCCGCCGTACCGGGCGGTTACCCTCGGCCGCCACGAGCAGCATCACATCCTGGCCGGGCAGGTAGCCGAATCCATCGAGCTGCGGGGCCGTCAGCCTGATCCGCTGCATGTGCGGGGTGAGCCGGGCTGAGTCGACGACTTCGAAGTCCAGCCGGGTCGTGCCGGCCAGCGGCCCGGCCAGCTGTGCGAACGGATCGTCCAGCGCCGTGAGAGCCGATTCCGGCAGTGCGTCAGCCATGAGACGGGCAGCCCTTTCCTCTTGATGCTCGGATGCGGGGAGACGGCGAGATGCCGCGCCGTCGGCTGGCCTTCGCCGTGCACGGCGGCCAGCCCCGCGCCACAATGAACGCTGCCTGGCGTCGCCTGCTTCCCGGCCTGGGTGGAGCGGCGGCGATGATGGGCCCGGCCTGCCCCGTTCCTGTCCAGGACGTTCACTGGGGTCTCGTCGGCGCCCAGCACGTCCTCGGCCGCCAGCGCCCCTTTATCGCGTACTTGTTTCCCAGTCTTCGAGTTGGTCCGGCAGCTCCTTCGCCGACGTGAACCTAACTGCCTGCAGCCCCAGCGCCGTGGCCGCTAGGACGTTCTCGGCGCGGTCGTCGATAAACAGTACGGACTGGGGTGTTGCGCCTAGGTCATCGAGCACTGCTTCGTATACCGCAGAGTCGGGCTTGGCCAGTCCCAGCCGGCAGCTATAGAAACGACGATCGAAGCTGGCAGACCATCCGCTGTGGTCGATTGCGGTGGCGAGCGGTTCCGGGGCATTCGAGAGCAAGGCGAGCCGCACGCCTGCGTGAGTCCCGAACTTGGTCAGCGCGGGAAGCGTCCGCGGGTTGAGCGTCATCCACCCGGCGACGTCCACCCGGACCATCGCCTCCACTAGTCGCGGCTCAGCCTGGAGCTCGTGGCCAAGGACGGCTGACCAGTAAGCATAGTCGGACTGGCCGAGGTCATAGGGTGGGCGGAATTTCCAGTACCGGTCGCGAAACTCGTCCGCCTGCTGTCCGGCGAGATCCGCCAGTTCACGGATGGTCTCGGCAGGCAAAGGGGCCGAGATCACCTCGCCGTAGTCGGACAGGACCCAGCGCGTCATGGTGTGCCGTCAGATCTGGCCGGAGCGGCTGGTCCTTGCGGAGCGTCACGCAATGCGCGGGACACAAGGGTGCCGACGGCCACGAACGCGGTCAGGAAGGGCAGCAGACCGAGGGCCACAGGCAGGGACGCGAGTGACGCGAGGTGACCGATCAATGGTGGGCCGCATACGAAACCCGTCCAGCCGCAGGCCGACACGGTCGCGACGGCCGTGCCGGGGTGCAGTCCGGCAATGCGGCCCGCGGCGCTGAACACGGCGGGTATCACTGAGGCCAGGCCGATTCCGAGGAAGACGAAGCCCGCGATCGCGGCCGCCGGACGGCCGATCGCGAGTCCGGCCGCAAATCCAGCCGTCGCCGCGGCCGCCAGCACCGGAAGAAGGCGTGACGGCCTGAAGCGCCTGAGCAGCCGGTTGCCCGACAGCCGCACGGTGACCATCGCGAGCGCGAAGGCAGCATAGCCCAGGCCCGGCACAACGCCAGTGGCGTGCAGCGGTCCCGATAGATAGACCGACGCCCAATCGGCGCTGGCCCCCTCGCAGAGCATCCCGGCGAACGCGATCGCCCCGAGCAAAATCATTCCGCCGGACCAGCGGGAGACAGACGGGGTGTCGGTCTTCGGCCGCTCGTCAGAGCCCGTTCGCCCGACCGCATCCGGGAGCATTCGTGCTGTGAGCAGGCCGGCCCCGAGCAAGGCGATCGTGCCGAGGATGAGGAGCTGCGGGGTCAGGCTCAGCCCGGCGCCGACGGCCAGCGCGCCGATCCCGGCGCCGGCAAATGAGCCGATGCTCCAGCTTCCGTGCAGGCCCGACATCAGTGGGCGCCGGCCAGCTCGCTCCACCGCGATCGCCTGGGTGTTCATGGCCACGTCGAGCGTCCCCTGGAACGCGCCCCAGATGAAAAGCGCGCCGAACAGGGCGGCCAGGCTGCCCGTAAGACCGACCAGCGGCCCGGTCGCGCAGTAGCCGACGAGGGCGAACTGGACCACCCGGCGGCTGCCCAGCCTCGGAATCAGGTACGACGCCAGCATCATCGCGGCGACCGATCCGACCGGCGCCCCGAGCAGCGCGATGCCCAGTGTTCCGTCAGTCAGCCCGAGGTGCCGCATGACGTGCGGGATATGCGCCGTCCACGAGGCGAACAACAGTCCGTGCGCCACGAACACGGCCGTTACCGCGACGCGCGGCGATCGGCTCCGGGCCGACCGGGCGCGGTGCGCCATCACCAGCGCCGGACTAGACACGCCGAACCTCCACCCCGGCGGCCTCGAGCTCCGCTAGCGGCTCGCTCGGGGCGGACGGGTCGGTCACCAGGATGTCGAACGCTGACAGCTTGCCGACCACCGCCAGGGCCGATCGCCCGAACTTCGCAGCGTCTGCGACGAGGACCCTTCGCCCGCCCGCCGCGAACAGCGCCTGCTTCACCGCTGCATCACCAAGATCGTGAGCCATGACGTATCCATCGGCGGAGATTCCGCAGCAGCCCAGCACTACCGTGTCGAACCGCAGTGTCGCGATGCTGGCCAGGGCGAGCGGGCCGACCATCGCCAGCTCGCCCGGGCGGGTTTCGCCGCCCGGCATCATCAGGCGGACAGAGGCCGAGCCGGCCAGCGCCATCGCGGCATGAAGTGACAGCGGCATGGCCGTAAGCCGCCGGCTGGCCAGCAGGCGGGCGATTTCCAGGATCGTGGTGCCGCTGTCCAGCCCGACCGCCTCGCCATCAGCAATCAGGCCCGCGACATCGCTGGCGATGCGCTTCTTCGTGTCGAGGGCGTCGAGCTCCCTCATGGCGAACGGCAACTCCTCGCCGCGCATCATCAGGTTGACCGCACCGCCACGTACCCGTCGTGCGACTCCCCGCTCGACTAGGACATCAAGGTCTCGTCGAACCGTCATCTCGGCGGTACCGAACTCAGCGGCCGCCGTCGCCACGTCGACCCGGCCATGCACTCGCAGTGTCTCGACGAGCTGGTTGATCCGTGCCGCTGCGTCCATGGTTCTGAATCTTACATCATTAATGTTCGTTCGCACAAAATTAATGTGCGTATGACTCGGGCGCTGGCGCCCCCAGCGCAGCCACCTCGACTCGGCCGCCGCCCGGGTCCGGCACCCGTGAAGGGACACGTTGATCTGTATGCCGCTACGCACGCAGTCCGGTCAGTCAATGCCCGGATCTGCGTATGCGCTTATCCCCGTGGGAGCGCAATTCGATGGTGCGATCGGTGAGGGCCGGCGAGCATGGTTTGCGTGGTGAGGGATCGGAGATTGCCCCCTCAAGGCGGGCTGCCGCCGATGGATGCGGTTGGCAGCGACGTCGTGGAGATCGCCTGTGACGAATCCGGGTTCTCCGGCACCAATTTGCTGGCCGCGCCCACCCCGGTGTTCACGCACGCGAGTGTCGACCTGCGCGTTGACGAAGCGGTCGAGCTCATCCGGGCGATGCGATCGGGATTCTGGCGGTCGCGGAACGAGTTCAAGTCCGGGCAATTTCTCCGCGGCCCGCAAGCGGGTGAGGCGCTGGAGTGGTTTTTGGCGACGCTAGGGGGGCGAGCGCACGTCCACGTGGTCGACAAGGAGTACTTCCTCGTTACCCGGATCGTCGACCTGTTCCTGGCCGAGCCCTCATACGCGGCTGGTACTCGGCTGACCCAGGACCACCGTCCAGCTGCCCTTACCCTGTACCGGGCCGGGCGGGCGGGTGGTCGCGACTGGAGTGTCTTCCTTGCGGGCTTCGTTGAGCTGGTCCGCACTAAAAGGCAGCATCACCCGGATCGCAGCGTCGTGGAACGCTTCTTCCAAGCGCGCGATTCGCTGGCCGGGGCCGGGCTAGGTGCGGAAGCCGAAGGTGTCCTCGACGGGCTCAGCCGGACGCGGGTATGGGCTGTCGTGACCCGGCTGGCGCACGATGACCGGTCGATCCCGCCACCGCTGGAGCCGATGCTGCCCGCGCTGGCCGAGACCGTCTTGTTCTGGAGCGGCGGACAACGGCAGGTGATGGTGATCCACGACGAGCAGAGCGCTCTGACCGCCAGCCGGCTCAGGCGCCTCCAGCAGGTGCTGGCCGACGGCGCCGAATTGCCAGCAGCAAATGCCCAGGACGCCGGGGCGCTGCCGGCCCGGGTGTCACCGCTGGCGGGGCTGGTGACAGTTGACTCCCGGGACGATCCGCGGGTTCAAGTAGCTGACCTCCTGGCCGGGGTCGCCCGGCGGTCGCCGGACATCGGCGATGATGACCTGCTCCAGCCGCTCGTGTCCCCGACCTCGCTGCGAGATCCCGAGCGATAACCAACGGCCCCTGGGGCAAGCGCCCACGGGACTCGCCGAGATCATCGGTCAGTGCAGGCCTGAGGCGTAGCCAGGTCCCGCAGTCAGATGGCCCTGTCGGGCGGCCGCTACGAGGTCGAGGCGGGCTTGCGGGTGATGAAGACCAATTCGAGGCCGGGACGCTCTGGCGCGCCGCGGACATCTGTCAGCTCGTAGCCCGCTGAGATGAGCGAATCCTCGATCACCGAACGCGGCGGGTAGCGCCGGATGCCCTCCGAGGTCAGCGTTGTCCCGTCGGCCGCGAAAACGTAAGTCCGTCGGGTGCTCACCAGGTCGCCGTCTACCCGGGTCACCTCGAGCCAGCTCTCGAACACACCCACGTCTGGAGACTCGCGCCTGACATAGGTAGTCTCGCGGTTCCAGTTCAGCCACGGCTGGCCGGCCGGGTCCACGGACTCGAACACCAGGTAGCCGCCGGGGCGGAGCGCCGCATGGACACCGCCCAGCGTCGTTAGCCACTCCCGGTGGGTGAGGAACACGTTGCTGACGTTGCCGGTCATTGTGGCCAGGTCGACCGCGAGGGCCGGCAGGCTCGTCACGTCGCCATGGATCCATCGCACCCGCTGCGCGCCTGGCTTGGCTCTGGCGACATCCAGTGACGCCGCTGCCGGGTCCAGCCCGACGACCTCAAAGCCGCGTTCGGCGAGCATGCTCGCCCAGTTACCCGTCCCGCAGCCGACATCAAGCACGCTGCGCGCGCCGAGCTCAGCCACAATCGCCAGGTAATTGGGCAGGTCAATGCGCTCCCCTTCCCACACGTCATAAATCCTGGCCAGCCGTGGGTCCGCGAAGAGGGCATCCTGCACGGTAAATCAGCATAATGCGGTCGGGAACCGGGATCTCGGATCCGGGATCTCAGGCGCCGGGGCAATGGGGCGGATTCCGTCCGCTGGTGCTAGGCGTCCGTTCCCCGGACAGCGGTGGCAGCTTCTGGCCGCCACCCGCCGTCCTCGTGCCGGACGAGCAGTGGGGTGCTCATGGCCGACCGGACCACGGTCGGCCAGCGACTGTCGATCCGGCCGAGGACCGCCCGCCACGCCTGCGTCTGGGTCATGGCCACGCCTATCGCGGTCGGCGGCCGCCCAGCCTTAACCAGCAGCCGGAGCACGGCCGACAACGACGTCCCCGTGCTCAGCACGTCGTCGACCAGCAGGATGCGGCGGCCGTCGAGCAGGGCGAGCGACCTGGGATCGAGGTAAACCCGCTTGCCCTGCTGCGGGCTGGTTATCGAGGACAGCGGCTCGGACAGGCCCTCGTCGTACCAGAATTTGCGCGACGTGCTGAGCGCGACCAGGCCGGGATGCCCCAGTCGGCGCGCCACGCCCTCTGCGAGGGGGAGGCCCAGGGTGGGCACTCCGATCACGACTTCGGCGCCGAGCTGCGCCACCTGGGCGGTAAGCACGTCGGCGATCGCGTCGAGTACGCGGAAGCTGGCCTGATTGGTGATCAGCGACGCGACCGCCCGCGTACCGTCTCCCGGCAGCACCCGTATGGGCAGGAGCAGATGGCGGCCGTCGGCCAGCCGCGCCGGGTAGCCGGCCTGGTAGCTGGGCGCGGTGAGGACCGGGTCGCCGGCTCGCAGGAAGTCCTGCCAGAAATCATGTGAGGACGCGGCAGCGGGCATCAGGAATCGGCACCACCATTCGACGGGCATGGCTGGCGGAACTGGCACCTGGAGCGCCGGACGTGCCGGGAGCAGCGCGGTCTTAACGGCGTCCGGGAGCCGAGCACCGGAAGCGGTGCGCCGGTCCGGCCAGGATAACCTGCGCGCGCCAGCACGGCACGAGGCTCAGCCGATGTCGCCGGATGAGATCACCCCGGCAGCCGGCCCGGAGATCGTGTTCTGCGCTGATGAGCCCGGGCCCGAAGGTTCTTTCGGGCGGAGCCGGCTGATCGCACCGGCCCCGAGCGACCGCCATCGTCTCGTACCGGACACGACGCGCGGTCCCCTGCCCGGCCGGTCACGTGAGACCCTTACCTGAAGGCCCGCCTAGGTGCGAGCCCAACTCGGGCGGGCGACCGCGAGATTGTGGATGGCGCGAGATGCCCGAGCCGGGCAGGACGACCGACGACCGCGATGAACAGCGCGCCGGTGAAGTCGGCCGTGACCTCACCGCGTTCCGGAGGCTGGCCAAAGCGACCCAGACGCGCCTGAGCCCAGCCCGGCGGCGGCTGGCACGCTATGAGCACCTTCCCGTGGTCGATGTCATCGCCGGGACCTACAGGCGAGATCGGGAATCGGCCGGAGCGGTCATGGGCAGCGCGATCGCGTTTCGCCTGTTCCTGTTTTTCGTGCCCCTGCTGCTCCTGGTGGTCGGCATCGCCGGGTTCGCCTCAGACTTCGTCAATGTCCGCGCCGCCAGCAAGACCGCTGGCATATACGGCAGCCTCGGGAAGGAGATCAGCGACGCTTTTCACCAGCCCGGGTTCACGCGATGGTTGGCGTTGCTGTTCGGCCTGTTCGGGGTGCTGACGGCAGGCCGCTCATTGAGCAGGGTCCTGCACGTGGCGAGTGCGGCCGCGTGGCGGCTGCCGCTGTCAGGGTCCCGGGCTTCGTTGCGGACGGTGGGCGTGATTGCCGGCCTGATCTGCGGCATAGCCGTGATCGCCATTCTCGTGAACCGGATCCGGGAAGGCCTGGGACTGGAAGTTGCGGGCCTTACGTTTGTCCCGGCCCTGGTGATCTACGGGCTGGCGTGGCTGGGCGTCTCGATGATGCTGCCGCGTGCCACCCCTGACCCGGGAGCGCTGCTGCCAGGATCCTTGCTCGTGGCCCTGACCATCACGGTCATGCACGCAATCAGTGAGTTCTATCTCCCGGACCGGCTCGACCGCGCCAGCCAGCTCTACGGAGCGATCGGCACGACCATAGTGACGCTGGGATGGTTCTTCATTCTCGGCCGAGCAATCGTGCTTGCCATGGAGCTGAACGCGGCCATCTTCGAACGATACGGAAGCATTTCTCAGGTCGTGTTCTCGCTCCCGCTTTTCCGGGTCCTGGCCCGCAAGTCCGCGCGCGTGCGCAGATTCTTCGGACTCCAGTAAGCCGCACTGGCCGCGCACGCCCGCCAGATCTGAAGCAGCCATCAGCTCCGGGTCCGGTGCACGACGCTAATCTGTGTGCTGCCGGAGCTCTTACAGCCAGCCCCGCTCGTCGGCGATGCGGACGGCTTCGGCGCGGTTGCGCGCCCCGACCTTGGCCATGGCGGCCGACAGGTAGTTGCGGACGGTGCCTTCGGACAGGACCAGTTTGCCTGCGATGTCGGCCACGGTCGTGCCGGGGCGGGCGGCGGCCAGCACGTCGCGTTCCCGAGCGGTCAGCGGGGAGGAGCCGCCCGCGAGCGTCGCTGCGGCCAGCGCCGGGTCGACTACCCGTTCGCCCGCCATGACCCGCCGGATCGCGTCGGCGAGCTGCTCGGCGGGCGCGTCCTTGACGATGAACCCGTAGGCGCCGGATTCCATCGCCCGCCGCAGGTAGCCGGGACGGCCGAACGTGGTGAGGATGAGTGAACGGCACCGCGGCACTTCCTGGGCCAGGACGGCGGCGGCGGCCAGGCCGTCGATTCCCGGCATGTCGATATCGAGCAGCGCGATATCCGGATGGTGGTCCCGGGCCGCGGCGGCCACCTCGTCACCCCGGCCGACCGACGCCACGACCTCGAAGTCCTCCTGCAGGGCGAGCAGCGCGGCCAGCGCGCTGCGGAAGAGCTCCTGGTCGTCGGCGATCAGCAGGCGGATGGTCACGCGGCTGCCCCCGGTGACAGGCAGACCCGCAGCCGCCATCCCGCCGGTTGCCCAGGGCCGGCCTCGATGCTGCCGCCGGCCGCGGCGACCCGCTCGCGCAGCCCGGTCAGCCCGTTCCCCGGCGGTGCGCTGCTGCCTATGCCGTCGTCGGTGATCTCGATCGAGGACGGGGACAGGCGGACGGCGCACGATCGGGCGCGGGAATGCCGGACGATGTTGGTGAGTCCCTCGCGCACGACCCAGCCGAACAGCTCCCGGTGGGCGGGGTCGACGTCGTCCACGGCCCGGGGCAGGTCGGCGGTGATGCCCGCCGCCCGCAGCAGCTGCCGCCCGGTGGCGAGCTCCCCGGCGAGCGTCACCTCACGGTAGCTGGCCACGGCGGCGCGTACCTCGCCGAGCGCCTGCCGGGCCAGGGCCTCCACCTCGGTCATCTCCTGGATCGCGCGGGCCTGATCGGCCTGCCCGATCCGGGCGGCCAGACCTGCCTTCACCGTGATCGTCGTCAGTGAGTGACCCAGCAGGTCGTGCAGGTCGCGGGCGATCCTGAAGCGTTCCTGCTCCGCCGCCAGGGACGCGAGCTCGGCGCGCGCCTCGGCCAGCGCGTGGCTGCTGGCCAGCGACTGGTGGACCGCGAACGTCATCAGCGCCACGACCGGGATCGCGATCGGGGTGACGTCGTCCCATGCGGCGCCCAGGCTCACGTGCCAGGACGGAACCGCGACCGGGACCACCAGCGCCGCCACCGCCAGCGCGAGCACGACCGGCACCGCACGGGTCCCGAGCCGGGCCGCGATGAGGATCGAGAGGAACACGGCCATGACGAACGCCTGGGCGTGCGCGAACGGCAGTTCCGCTACGAGCAGCGCGGTGAGGACGGCGTAAACGATCCAGAACCGGTACCCGGGCACCTGGGAGATCCCCAGCACGACGGGCAGCGGGACAAAGAGCCAGCCCACGGCGAACGCGGCGACGATCACATACCCGGCGACGGCGC
>Ga0210405_10002689_pt1 | contig 18209 bp, 13 predicted proteins | sample IncBWH11MmetaG_FD_155492 | JGI IMG/M metagenome (GOLD analysis project Ga0210405, IMG submission 155492) | Forest soil microbial communities from Barre Woods Harvard Forest LTER site, Petersham, Massachusetts, United States - Inc-BW-H-11-M | ecosystem: Environmental > Terrestrial > Soil >... | reverse complement strand
AATTAGTGCCCCCCAATGAATTCACTCCAGGCACTAGACCAGCGTGATCTGGATTCCGGTCTTCTTTAGGGCCGCGAGGTCGCCCTTGGGAATGCCGCCATCGGTAATTAAATGGTGCACAGCGGAGAGCGGCGCTATGGAAGACAGGCTACGCCGCCCGAACTTGCTGGAGTCACACGCCGCGACCACAATTCGGGCAACGTCCATCATCGCCCGGTTAACTTTGGCCTCGAGCAAGTTTGGCGTGCTCAGCCCGTAGTGCACATCGAAGCCATCGACTCCCAGAAAAAGAATGTCGGCGTTCAGGCGCCGCAGCGTTTCTTCTGCGATGGGCCCCACCAGCGAAAACGAATTCTTTCTCAAAGTGCCGCCCGTCAGAATGACCTCGAGTGCGGAGCCAGAAAGCTCCGCCGCGATGTTGACCGCGTTCGTGATAATGGTCAGGTTCTGGAATTCGCGCAGAGCCCGGGCAATTGCAGTGGTTGTGGTTCCGGAATCAAGAATTATCACCTGGCCTTCCCTGACCATGCGGGAAGCGGCGGCCGCGATTTGCACCTTTTCCTTGCGGTGCAGCTTTTCTTTTTCCCGCAACGTGGGATCTTCAAGCGCACTTGCCCGCGCCGGCAAGGCGCCGCCGTGGGTGCGATGGATACGGCCATGCGCCTGGAGAACGTCCAGATCTTTTCGAATGGTGACCTGGGAGGTCCGGAAATGCTTGGCCAGGGCGCCGACCAGCACACGCCCCTCGCGATTCAATATCTCAACGATCAGTCGACGTCGTTCTTCGTTCAGCACGGCCTCACTCGAGATTCTTTGTATTTTACACTTGACAGGTCGGTGAAACGAAAGTAACAGTTAATAAACGCAAGCATACGAAAGATCGAGTGGTTTCGATAATTTGAACCGTCTCTGATCGAATCGCGGAGCGCCTGAAGGTGAATGCCCTTTCTCAATTGTTGGACCTGCCGGAGAGCGAGAAGAAGACTCGCGGGCTGGTTCATACGCCCGCGGAAATTGCCCAGCAGCCCGACACGTGGCAATCCACATTCGACCTCTTCAAAAGGAGGCGCGCGGAGATCAGCGACTTTCTGGCGTCCGCGGGCGTGGCGGTGGACCCCCGCGTCAGGCCAACGGTTTTCCTCGTGGGGGCCGGGACCTCCGACTATATTGGGAAGTCCCTCGCTTATCTGTTTCGAAAAACGTGGCTGTGCGAGGTAGTCGCCGTCCCGAGTACCGACCTCCTGACGCACATGGACGAGCTCTGCGCTCCCGGCAGGAAGTATCTTTGGATTTCGTTTTCCCGATCGGGCGACAGCCCTGAAGGCGTTTCGGTGTTGGAGAGAGCTTATAAGCGCCGCCCCGACATTTACCACCTTGTAATTTCTTGCAATGCGAACGGGCGAATGATCCGCGCCAGTGTGGGTAACCCGCAAGTCTTGAGCATCTGTTTGGACGACGCCGTGAACGACCGCGGATTGGCCATGACTAGTTCCTTCTCCAACATGGTGATCTTCGGGCAATGCCTGGCTCACTACGGAGACATCGAAAGATATGAGCACGTTCTGCCACAACTGATTCGTGCTGGACAGAGCTTTCTACCGATTGCTGCTGATTCCGCCGCTGAACTGGCACGAGGGCCGTACACGAAAGCTTGTTTTGTCGGGTCCGGGCCGCTGCGAGCTGTGGCCAGGGAATCCGCTCTCAAGCTGTTGGAGTTGACCGCGGGCAAGGTCGTCACTATGTCAGAATCGCCGTTGGGCTTGCGTCATGGTCCCATGGCAGCCTTGGACCAGAAGACCTTGTTCGTATGTTTTCTTTCGAGCAACACGCGGGTGCAGGAGTACGAGCGCAATTTGCTCGAAGAAATTGGAAGCAAGCGGCTGGTTACGACCCGGGTTGTCGTCGCGGGAAGTCCAGTCTCCGGGATCAACGCCGTAGCAGAACAAAATCTTGCGCCAGCTGTGCCTGTTCCTGTTGCCGATGACTATCGCCCGGCGGTGGACGTCATCTTCGGGCAGGTCCTCGGTTTGTTTTTTTCGTTACGATGGAACCTGCGACCCGATTGTCCAAGTCCAAACGGTGCCATCAGCCGCGTGGTACAAAATGTGATATCCGTTCCTGACTGAAGCTCCGCACCTGCAAAACTCATGAAAGGATCTTCGCATGATCGAAGTCTGCGTTGTCGGTGAGATCAATCTCGACCTCATCCTCTACGGGTTGCCCAAAGATCTGGTGCTCGACCGGGAACATCTGGCCAGCAATATGGCGTTTACCCTGGGAAGCTCGTCAGCGATCTTCGCACACAACTTGTGTACGCTCGGCACGCGAGTCGGCTTCATCTCGAAAACGGGCCGTGACCCTCTCGGCAAGATGGCCGTGGAGCGGCTCTCGGCAGCCGGAGTTGACATCAGCCGAATGAAGCAAGGCTCAGGGCAAACATCCACCGGCCTCACCGTCGTGCTTCCTTATCCTCAACATCGATACATGCTGACGTATCCGGGGACGATGTTTGAAATGCACTATTCCGACATCGATATGGACTACGTCCGGAGCGCTCGTCACTTCCATCTTTCCTCTTACTTCCTGCACCGTGCGCTCCGGCCGCAAATTCTGCACCTGTTTCGGCAAGCCAAGGAAGCTGGTCTCAGCACATCGCTTGATACAAACGATGATCCGGAAAACGAATGGGCACCAGACCTGCTCGAAGTCCTGAAGCACGTTGATGTCTTCCTGCCTAACGAACGCGAGGCCAAGAAGGTTGCGCGAACGGATGACCTTTCGCAGGCGCTGAATTTCTTAGCGGGGCTCGCCAAAGTGGTAGTCGTGAAACGCGGCTCCTCCGCCGCCATCTGTCGGAGGGGCGAGGAGCAGTGGAGCTTGGCGCCTCCGGCCGTGAAAATAGTGGACGACATCGGCGCCGGAGATACGTTTGATTCTGGATTCATTCACATGTATCTGCTCGGCGCCAAACTGGAGGACTGCCTGGCCTTTGCCAACCTTGCGGCTGCTTACTCGGTGACCCAGGAGGGCGGCACGGAAGCATTTCGGGACCGGAGTGGGCTCTTCAATTTCATTCGCGAGCAATGGAATTTAATGGGAAGGGGAGCGTTGCGGGTAAAGGGCTAAGGTCGGTTCTCCGCCGGCGATTCTCAAGGGCATCGCTCAAATTCCGTCGCTTTTTCGGAACTTGTCCGCGACCGACTGGGGAAGGCTCTGTTCCAATCGCCGCGAGAGCCACTCTTGTAACTCGGAAGTTAGGTCCGGCGTAAGGGACGTGAACTGCAACCCGAGGTAGGTCTCGTTGCACCAACAGATGGTGGCGTCGACCGCGAACGGGGTTTCGTGACCAGGAAGCGTAAACCGTACCTGGACTTTAACGCCCGGTCCGAGCGAGACGGAGGTGAAAATTGCAATGCCGCCTTCGCTGATGTTCACGGTTCGGCCATGTATCTCCTGCGTGGGCGGCTTGCAGATCGTAGCCGGAATCTCAACCGGGCAGCGGAAGTAACGTCGTCGCTCCCGCACAATCAGGCCATAGGCAACCTTCAAATTGCGGTCGATGGAAGCTGGGGAAAGAGGTCTCGTCAGAACAAAATTGGAACCTGCCTTGAAGGCACTGGCGGTTTCAGCATCGTTGCCACTGATAGTGAATAACACGGCGGTCCGATTTGAAGCGGAGCGACGTACTTTTTCCAGCACCGCGCTGGCCTGAACTCCGACTTGGAGATCAACCATTACAGCCTCGAACTTTCGCTGGTCCAAGAGGCCCAGCGCTGTGGGGACATCCGCGCATATCTCTGGGGACATCGCGAGTTGGCGCATTGATTCGCTGAGTTGCTCGATCGTGGCCGGATCGTTCGAGACAAGCAGCACGCCTCCGAGGGTCGGGGAAGGCGCGGGCGCGGACGCATTCGCGTTACTCATGCCAATCAACCTCTTAGCTGCAGAATTGAGGTGCGGCGCGTGGACGCCAGAGCTTTAAAGGCCGTCTGCAGTAGCTTGCTGCCGGGCTTCCGATCGCTGGTTTTCGCTTGTCGCGCCTTGAACTTGCTTTACCCGAGGCTGCCAAATCGTTTGTCTAACATTGTCTCTGATTTCCCGAAGAATGCCATATCTTCTTTTCACGGTCGCTCGCACCCGATCTTGCTGCTCGGTTTTCCACAGTGACCGGTCGCGATTCTTAACTGCAATGTAACATTCCTATGCTATAAAAGCGGCTTCCATTTACAGGAGGCTTGCCCCATGAACTCTTGTCGCCTGTCGGTCGCCATTCGTCCCTCTAAGGTTTTCAGGTTAGTCCTGACCGCGCTTCTGACCTTCGCGCTTTTGCCACATCTGGCTATCGGCCAACAGACGCTAGGTTCGCTGAGCGGTACGGTAACGGATGCGAGCGGAGCCGTAGTGCAGAAAGCGACTATCAAGATCCGCGATGCAGCCACCAATCTGACAGTGACGGCGGAGTCGAAAAATGACGGCTCCTTTAGCGCTGCCGACCTTCCCATTGGCACCTACGAAGTCACCTTCAGCAAGCAAGGATTCCAGACGTCTATCTTTCCGCAAATTCTGCTTCAGGGCAACCGCACGACCACCCTCAATGCGCAACTCAGCCCGGGCCACACGTTCGAGTCGGTCACGGTCAACGCCACTCCACTTCTCAACGCGACGGATACCGCGACTGGCTACACTCTTGACGACAAGCAAATTGCGGAAATACCGCTGGGCACCGGAAGCTTCACCCAGGCTGCAATTCTAAGCCCGGGCGTCAGTGCTGACTTTCTGAACACTGCGGGCACAAATGCTGGTTTGGGCAACCAGGCTATTTGGGCTAACGGGCAACGCGACACCAGCAACAGCTTCACCATCAACGGCGTCTCCGGAAACAACATCTTTAATGGCAAGTCCTCGAGTCAAGTGACTTCGGGCCGAGTGGCTGTCAACATTGGCGAGGGCGGCAACGGTCAAAGTAATCCGAGTGGCGAGATCGTAACCAGCACATCCGTCTACGGCGCGATCGGCCAGGCGCTTCCCAGTCCGCCCCCGGAAACAATTGAGGAACTGCATGTCAATTCTTCGATGTATGACGCATCCCAAGGGGCAAATAGCGGCGCCCACATCGAACTTACGACCAAGTCCGGCACCAACTCGATCCATGGCGGAGCTTACGAATACCACCAGTCGACCGGATGGAATGCTAACCAGTGGTTCTATAACCACTTCGAATTACCAAGACCACACATGAACCGTAATGTCTTTGGCGGATACGTGGGCGGCCCGATTATGAAAGACAAGCTTTTCTACTTTGTCTCCTATCAGGGTCAACGCGTCGCCGATCAATTGCTGGGGACATCCCTCGTAGCCGTGCCTCCGGATCTGACCGACGACCGCAGCGCTCAGGCTCTGGCGAATGTTGCCAACAAAGATTTTGGCCCGTGCGGCGGGAGTGGCCAGCCAGCCTGCATTTCGCCTGGCCAGATTACGCCGCAGGCCCTAGCGCTGTTGCAAGCAAAGGCGTCGAACGGAACCTACTTCATTCCCAGCGCAGAAACTAACCCAACAATCCTGGCGAACCTGCAGAATAATTCCCGGACGGACGCCATCGTTCAGGGTCCTGGTTCGCTATTTGTGGCAGATCAGGTAAATGGCAATATCGACTATTTGTTCAGTGCCAAAGATCGTCTGGCAGGAAAGTATTATTTCCAGCGCGATCCCAATACTACCCCGTTCGCAAACAGTCAACTGCTTGGGTTTCCCCAGACCATGGATGCCGGTAGCCAAACGTTCTCCCTCGACAATACGACCGCAATCACGCCAAATTTGACTTGGGAACAGCGTTTTGGTTTCATTCGCCAAAAGGCTTATGCGAATCAGAGCCAATCGATAAGCCCCTCGAGCATTGGGATGAACCTTCTGGGGCTCAATCTCTTTCCTCAAATAAACCTGAAAAACGCTGATAACGTTACCTTCAATGGTTTATCGATCGGTCCGGCCAGCAATTTCGCCAACGCCGGCATGTTCCAAAACAATTTCGAGATATCCAGTAATCTCAAGTGGGTGCGCGGCCGGCACGCGATATCCACTGGCTTTAATTTCAACTACACGCAACTCAATGTGATCAACAAGAATAACGATCTGTCCAGCGTCACGTTCAACGACTTCCCCGGCTTTTTACTGGGCCAGTTATGCGGACCCAACGGGGCTTCTTGTGGCAGCCAGTCCCCCACCGAGCTGTTGAACGGCGCCAGCAATCGCCACTACCGGACCAAGCAGGCGGGAGCATATGTGCAGGACGATATCCGACTCAGCTCGAATTTCACCCTGGACATTGGTGTGCGATGGGATTGGGATGGGCCGCTGGTGGAAGCGAACGGGCTGCTGACAAACTTCTACTCGCAGAATTATTCCTATAATGTGGCGTCCGACACGATTAACAACATCGGCTTGGTGGTCGCTGGAAACAACCCAACGTTTGGCACCAAGGGCGTGAGCGCATCCACTCTTACCGGAAGGCAATGGGGATTCGCGCCACGAATCGGGTTCGCTTACAGCCCGGCTTCGCTCAACAATACTGTGGTCATCCGGGCTGGATTCGGGATGTACTACGATCGTGGCGAATACTTCGCTGAACTTTCTCCGCCCGCTGGGGGAGGCATTAGCGGACCGTTTGGCGTAACCGTGGAACAGCCCTTTGTCGCGCCGTTTTTCGCTCCTCCCAGCGCCACTTTTGCGAACCCGTTTGGTACTACGCCACCACCACCGCCTCCGCAAAATCTTTCAGGAGTCGCAGGTTTGGTTCCGAACGCGGCCCAGCTTATTAACAACACTACCCCGTATTGCACGGCAAACAACCTGTCCGGCTGCGGACCACTGGTTTTCGGAGGTTACGATCCTAGAAACGTTCTGCCGTATTCCGAGAATTGGACGTTCGACATCCAATGGCAGCCCCGCAATACGCTCGTATTTAGCTTGGGCTACGTAGGGAACCACGGGTCCCACGAAGTGATCCCGCTTCCGTTCAATCAAGCTCAAATCGCCACCCCGCAGCATCCCTTGCTTGCCGGCGGCCCCAACCAGCAGATTTACTCATACGGATACAACGTTCCCGGCGTGGCAGCCGAAAATGTTGCAGCACTCGTCGAGGGGTTTGCCACCGGCAATGTGGCGCTGCGTGCGCCTTACCTGGGATACGACCCCAATTCGGATTTCAACGGGACCGTCGGCATTTCCAACTACGACGCTTTGCAAGTTCACGTGGACAAGCGCTTCAGCCACGGCCTTCAGGTAACTGGTTCGTACACCTATTCGCACACTCTCGATGAACAAAGCGGTTTGGGACTTTTCTACAGTGGGAACGACCCCAACAATCCCGCCTCGTCTTACGGCAACTCGGACTTCGACCGCACCCACGTGTTCAACGTCAGCTATCACTACGAGTTTCCGAAAGTAGCGAGCGGGAGCGGATGGGTGAAACAGGTGGCGAACGGCTGGGGGTTAAACGGGATCATCCTGTTGCAGAGCGGCCAGCCCTATAGCGTGATCGATTACAGCGGCGGCGCGGCCAGCATCTACTGGGGCGGCGGACAAGACCTGGTTACGAATCCGATCGTCCCGGTCGGCGGCTTCGGCGCGACTGCAACCAATCCCATACTTCAGGGTACGACAGGTGTAAATGGAAACCTGCCCGTGCTGAATGCGGCCGCCTTCGGCATTCCGACTCCCTATACGCCGGGTACAAACGGCGTGCCGCCTTGCGATCCTAAGACTGGCGTCTGCGACACTTTCGAGAACGGTTATGCTTCAGGCGGCCGCAACATCTTCCGAGGGCCGTTCCAGTCGCGTTTCGATTTCGGAGCATTCAAGAATTTCCAGCTGACTGAACGATTTTCTTTGCGGTACGATGTCAACGCATTCAACATCTTCAATCATCCGAGTTTCGACATTCCCAGCAACAGCGTCAGTTTCAACCCGGGTTTTTGCAATCCGCCCTCTCCGAGCTTCTCTTGCTCACCATTCGGATATTCATTCCCGCCATTCGGGAACCTGGGCCAGCTCCAGCACACGATTGGAAGTCCGCGTTTCGTCCAGATGGCGTTGCATTTGCAATTTTGAAGCTGACAGCAGTTTTAGACAAAAGCACGCTGGTTGGAATTTGATTGAAACAGAAACCACCCACATTCGGGAGCAAGCTGGTTAGCAGCGCGCTGATCGCACTGTTCTGGTTCCAGAGCGTCAATGTTTTCGGATGGGGCAACGAAGGACACGAATACGTCAATCGGGTTGCGGCTGAGAAAATCCCCGCTGAAATGCCTCGCTTCTTTCGGCACGCGGTTGCAGAGCTCACCTACCTTGGCCCCGAGCCCGACCGCTGGCGAAGTCCTTCGGAGTACGCTCTCAAGAATGCGCAGGAACCCGACCACTACATTGATCTCGAGCGCGTTGCGTGGCTCGACCCGCTCCCGCAAGGCCGGTACGAGTTTTATCGCAAACTTTACGAAAAGCGCGCGGCAACCGCCGATCATCCCGACGATTACCTTCCGGAGCACGTAGGACTTCAGCCTTATATCACGATGGAAATTTTCGGCAGGCTAAAAGCGGCTTTCAGGGAGTACCGGCATCTTCGCGAAGTCCATCAGCCAACCGCTCCCGTGGAACACGCGATAGTCTTTTACGCCGGGTGGCTTGGGCACTACGTAGCAGATGGTTCGCAACCGCTGCACACCACGATTCAGTACAACGGATGGGTCGGACCGAACCCCAAGGGCTACACGACGGAGCACGGGATTCACGCTAAGTTCGAGAGCACTTATGTGGCGCAGAATATAACTGCCAAGGATTTCGTGAAGTTCGTGCATGCTCCCGAGCGCCTCGCCAATCCGTTTGCGGACTACGTCAATTACCTCAGGGAATCGAATCGGCAGGTTGAAAATGTTTATGCGATCGAGAAAGCCGGCGGTTTCAACGGCAAGGGTTCCCCTGAAGCTTTTGACTTCACGACCCACAGACTGGCAGCCGGCTCCGAGATGCTTCTGGATCTTTGGTACACGGCCTGGCTTGATAGTGCTACCAGCGCCGAAACTGCACCGGGTTCCACTGCGGTCCCTTCCACCAAGTAGGCATCGCATTTAACACGTCTAGAGTTCGGTCGAGTAAGTGTCTCGCTTTACGTCAATCGATGTGCTCCCCTGCCTCGAACCCTTCTTCAGCCATGGGCAGCACGTCGCGCTCGCGAGCTACCCAGACATAGAGCGTAGGCAGCAAAAAGACGCTCATGATGAGGGCTGCGATCAGGCCGCCGACAATAACGATCGCGAATGGACGCTGCGAATCAGAACCAATCGCATGCGAAAGAGCGGCTGGCAGTAGTCCTAAAGTTGCCACCAGCATTGTCATCATAATGGGCCGCAGCCTCAGCACGGCGCCTTCAACAGCGGCGTCCTCTACGGAAAATCTCCGCGCTCGAAGCTGGTTGATGTATTCGAGCATGATGACTCCGGTTTGCACGGACACGCCGAACAGTGCCAGGAAACCAACACCCGAGGAAACACTGAAGTTGGTGCCGGTCATCAGAAGAGCAAGCAGGCCGCCGATGGGTGCGATGGCAATATTAGCCATGATCAACAGCGCCCATTTGAAAGACTTGAACATCGTGTACAGGAGGATGAAGATGATGAGGATAGTGATTGGGAGCACGATGAGCAGGCGCTCGTTGGCTCTCTTCTGGCTGGCATATTCTCCTTCCCAATCGAGGGTGTATCCGGTGGGCAATTTGACCTGCGCGTTTACCTTTTTGATCGCTTCTTCCACCGTGCTGCCGAGGTCGCGCCCGCGGACGCTATATTTGATGGCAACATAACGGCGATTGCCTTCACGATAGACTTCCGAGGCTCCATCCGTCACTCTGATCTTGCAGAGCTGTGCAAGTGATACGCGTTCTCCGGTGGGCGACAGCAGGCGGATCTCTTCGATTGCCTCTTTGGTACTCCGGTATTGAGGCAGGTAGCGCATTGCCAAGTCGTATCGTGCCTCACCCTTGAGCACCTGGGTGAGCGCGCTGCCTCCAACTGCGGTCTGGACCGCATCCTGCACGTCGGAGACATTGATCTGGTAACGAGCGGCTTGCTCACGATCCACAGCCACGTTTAGATTGGGCTGGCCCAGCACCCGAAAAACTCCAAGATCCTCAACGCCTCTGATCTTGCGCATGATGGTGACGATCTCATCTGCTTTTTCTTCCAGAAGTCTGAGATCGTCGCCGTAGATTTTGGTGGCCAAAGCCCCCTTCACTCCGCTGACGGCCTCTTCCATATTGTCTTCAATCGGCTGAGAAAAACCCCACAGGACACCGGGGATTTTGTCCAGTTCGCGATTCATAGCTGCGATCAATTCATCTTTATTCTGATGAAACACCGGCCGCCATTCTTCTTTCGGCTTCAGGTCCACGAAGTACTCAGTGTTAAAGAAGCCGGTGTTGTCCGTTCCATCATCCGGACGCCCCACCTGGCTGGTGCAATTCGGTACTTCCGGAAAAGAGCAAAGTACGATTCGCGCCTGGTTGGCGACCCGGATGCCTTCGTCAGGCCCCGTGCTGGGGGCAAGAGTACCGCGAACCCACAATGCGCCCTCATCCAAATGGGGCAAAAATTCGGAACCGATGGCGCCGCCGAATGCGAGGTAACACGCAACGGCCATCATCAATGCGCATGCTCCGACTGTGATCGCGCGACGGCGAATTGCCCAGCGCAGGGCCTCGCGATATCGTTTACTGACGTAGGTCATCACTGGGTTACGCCATTCGCGAGTTCCCTTGGCGAAAGCTAAACTTGACAGCACGGGCGCGACAAGGATCGAGAAAAGCAATGCCCCGAGCAACGCGAAAGCCACAGTCCAGGCCATGGGATGAAACAGCCTGCCTTCAACACGCTGCAGGGTAAAAATCGGTAAGAAAGCAGTGATAGTGATGACGATGGCATAGAACACGGGTCGCTGTACCTCATGCGACGCAAAACTTATGGTCTCATTTGCGCTTTTGCTCCCGTCGGAATGGCTTAACTGGCGCACAATATTTTCGATCAACACAATCGCACCTTCCACGACCACCCCGAAGTCCAGTGCCCCAAGCGACAGCAAGTTAGCCGGAATGTGACTCAGGTCCAGACAAATGGCGGCAAAGAGAAGGGCAAACGGAATGGTTATGGCGACGATGAGGGCGCCCCGAATGTTCCCTAGGAAGAGAAGCAGAACGATCGACACAAGAATCATTCCCTCGGTGAGATTGTGCAGCACCGTGTGACTGGTGAAGCGAACCAGATCACTGCGATCGATGAATGGAACTACCTTCACGCCGGGCGGCAGAATATGTTCGTTCAATTCCTGCACTTTTTCGTGGACCGCTTGCAGGGCCGTATCCGCCGCCGCGCCTTTGCGCAACAACACGATGCCTGCCACTACATCGTCGTTGTCGATGATCTTTCCGTTCTCGCGATGAATGGCTTTGGCAAACTGTCCGAGCCGGATTTTTGGACCTTGCGAAATGACCGCAATGTCCTTCATCCGAATCGGCGTGCCATTCTTGGCTATGATGACGGTCTCTGCGATATCTTGGGATCGGTCGACCAGTCCGAGGGCACTCACGTTGATTTGCTGCAGGCCTTCCTGTATGAAGCTTCCACCGGCATTGACATTGTTGTTTGTTAGTTGTTGCTCGATTTGCGCCAGATTCAGGCCGTAGGCGATGAGTTTGTTGGGGTCGACGCGAACCTGGTATTCGCGAGTGGGACCACCGAAGCTTGCGACATCGACAATATCTGGCACGGCTTTGAAATTCTTCTCGATGACCCAGTCTTCAATCGACTTCAGTTCCATCGGGTCATATGCCGGATTTGTGCTGTGGAGGGTAAAGAAATAGATCTGGCCGACGGGACTCCAGTCCGTGCCCATTTGCGGCACCACGCCCGGCGGCAGGGTAACTTGGCTCAGCCGTTCGAGAACCCGCTCCCGGTTCCAGTCATTATCCGATTCGTCGTCGAAAATAAGCTTCAGGTCCGAGAGTCCGAAAAGCGAGAAAGAACGCAGATGCACGACATGCGGGATGCCGTTCATTACGATTTCGAGCGGAATCGTGACTTGCTGTTCGATCTGTTCCGCCGAAATCCCGGGCCATTGAGTGATGACCTCGACGTAGTTGTCGGCTACATCGGGATAAGCCTCAATGGGAAGGTGACGGAACGCAACGATGCCCCCAGCGAAAAGCAAAAGCGCGAACCCCAAGACGAGCAGGCGGTTGCTGAGAGCAAAATCAACGACTCGACGAATCATTTATTGCTCCACCGTGTTTTGCAGTACCAGGGCATTCGAAACCACTTGGACTCCGGGCTTAAGCCCCGAAACAACCTCCTGCATATTGTTGGGAAGCATGGTTCCGGTGACCACTTCCAGTCGCTTGAAATGCCCCGCGCCTATCGGGGTGTAGACCCACTCGCGATCATGTAGGTGCAGAATGGCGCTCGCGGGAGCTGCCGCCACCGTTTCCGCATGTCTCCCATAGAAGGTCGCCGTAACGAACATTCCGACGCGCATCAATCCTGGGTTAGGGACTTCGATTCGAACCTTTGCCGTACGGATACTGGGATCAAGAATCGGCGAGATGTTATCGATCCGACCCTTCAAGACCTTGTCAGGGTAGGCGTTCAGGCGGATATCCGCGAACTCGCCGACGTGCACGGCGTCGAGATCATTTTCGTAAACGTCGCAGATGATCCAGACATAAGAAAGATCAGAAATTGTGAACGGGTTGGGTGAGCCCAGTCCTTGCACACCTGCCGCGTTTGTAACCTGCTGGTCCGTAATGATGCCCGATACGGGTGCGAAGATATTGACGATCCCCGAAGGGTGGTCTTTATCGACGCCGAGAAGCCGCAACTGTTCGGTGGCTGCATCCAGATCCGCTTTGGCGTCCTGCGCGGCATCTTCCGCTTGTTCGAGGGCGCTCTTGGCAATCGCGCCTTTGTCGAAGAGGATCTGCTCCCTCTCCAGTTGTTGGCGAGCCAGGCGCTCATCGTTCACGGCCTTCCGATATGTCTGGTAAGCTCCGGAAACGTCGTTGCTCTGGACTCTCAGCAAGAGCTGGCCTTTTTGCACCATATCGCCGAGCCTGGCCTTGATTTCCACCACTCGGCCTGACGCTAGCGAGATCACAGGGACGGCACGGGCTATATCGGGCTGGACGGTCCCCGTGACGTTCAGGGCGGGCACGGCCTTATACTCAACCGCCGTCACCAAGGGAAACTGTTCGGGGTGGTCCACCTTAAAGTTGTTGGCATCCAGGTCGGGCTCGACGCCGGCCGGAGGCGGGGCCTCGGCTTTCGGGTCCGGTTTTGTTTGACCGCAGCCAATGAGGAATAGGCTCAAGGACAGGTAAACAATGGCCCCCAGGATCAGGCCAAGGAATTTGGTTTTCATTGGACCACCTCTCGGCCAACGGCCATGTTCAATTGGGCTGCGGCAGTCAAGTACGAGCCAACCAAGTTCACGTAGCTGAGTTGCACGCTGCGGTAATCAGCTTGGGCATTCAGGAAATCCAGCAGCGATGCCCCGCCGCGCTGATACGAAAAGAAAATCGTGTCTCGGACTCGGGTTGCCTGCTGCAGATATTTCTCCTTGTACGGTCGCAGCAGAATCAAATTGCTTTCGAGTGTGGCGTAGCCGGAGTCGACGTCGCTGAGCACCGCTGCTTCGGCGGCGTCGCGCAATTTTTCATTGCGCGTGATATCGAGTTGCGTGCGTAGCTTCTCTCCCTGGTTGCGATCAAAAATGCGCAATGGGACACTGACACTGATGCCGAGCGTATTTATGCCAAACGGGTTATTGTTGGAGGAATTGTGCGTATACCATGCGCTCAAGGTAGGATCGGTTGAGCCGTTCGCAACCGCGAGTTTGTGATCGGTCTGGGCCTTGTCCACGGCTTCGACGGCTGCCTTCAAGTCCGGTCGTGTGTCTAAAGCAATCTTACGGAATTCATCGCGGGGCATGAGTTGGTCGTTGAAATCGAACGGGCCGACCACGTCGGATTGTTCAATCGGCGTTCGATCGTTTAGCAGTGTGAGCAACTGAATCTTCGCAGTGCGCAGATTCACTTCGGCAGTTTGAACGTCCGATTCGTACTGCACGCGCTGCAACTCCAAGCGGTCGAGATCGATTTGCGCGATGTCCCCGGCGTTAAAGCGATCTCTGCTGATCTGTAGCACATGGTCGTAATAGGCGAGGTTGTCTTTGGCCAACTGCAACACCGCTTTGGCTTGCAGGGTCGATACAAATGCGCCGCGCAAGTTGAAGAGCAGACTTCTCTCCAGGTCGGCGTGACTCGACTCGGCGATCAGAGTCGCCTTTTTCGCGCTCTCTAGGCGTAACTCTCGCTTGTGCCTCCGCTCGTGCAGATAGCTAATCGCGGGCGACTCAAAAGTGCCAGCGAATGGCCGCCAGACCCCCTTGTCAGGAGCAATCTGGGTTCCGTCTGCCGTCAGGGTGAGATCTGGGTTGGGACGCAAATATGCAGTGATCTCCTGCGCCCTTGATTCGTCGATATTCAGCTTATCTGCCAGCAGCGTCGGATTGTCTGCCTCGAAACGGTTGCGCACCTGCTCCCAGGTCAAAGACACTTGGGCCTGCGCTCGCGCGTACGCGCTGCACAGTATCAGGGCACAGCACAAGCATGGCAGCCTTCGCATCCATCACTCCGTTTTTGCACCGAAACTCCCGGTTAAGGGCGCGGCAGCCTCTTTGGCGTGCGCGATCTGCGGGCAGATGTTAATTTCCCGAACACTTCTTGTGAGAACCAACTTTGCGCAGACAAGACCTCAGTTCGTTGAAGCCGGTCGCCACCGTCACGAAGTACAATCAGAGAGCAAAAAAGCGATCACGTCTAAAACGCAATCGTTCATTCGTCTAGATTCAATGGTTGCTCCGAGCTTGCGGTCCACTCACTTCTCTCCATCTTTGCTCACAGCGACACAACTCCCCGGACTCCTCACACTGGGTCTATCGATTGTATATGCTTACTTTCTTGTTTGGGGAAGTCACTCGAACGGTATCAGTGGGGAGTATTTCGATTAGTGGTTAATCTTTCGATTGCGGTGATTCGACCCTTAGCGCCAATCGTTTGATTAGATTTTGGGAAACACCGCCTGTGATGGGATAATCGATCGCTTCATTAGAAAATCCATGTTGAACTTAGAATGGATATGGGAGCCACGGAACCGGGCGCTCGTCCTGCTCGTCAGCGTAAGCATTGTCTTGGGGATCGCTGCCATAGACTGGTGGACGAAGCCCTATGTTTCTCTAGGCTTTCTCTATTTATTTCCCATTATGCTCGCGGCTGGATTCTTGCCGCGCTGGGGAATCGTGTTGATGGGTCTAGGGTGTGCGCTGCTGAGTGAACGATTCAGCAACCTGGACCCGGCGGACGCTCCCATCCGTCTGAGTTTTGAAGCCCTGGCACTCGTCGGCTCTGGACTATTTATCTCCGAAGTACTGAGCAACCGTCGGCTGAGGTTGGCGTCCCAGGAGCGATTACGTGTCTTGGTGGAAACGAGTCCTGCAGCGATCGTTACCGTCGACGAGCATGGTTTCATTGAACTCGCGAACCGTGCGGCTGTTGAACTCATGGCTCCGCGGGATGGGCATCTGCTCAGACAGCCTATCGCGGCATTCTTGCCCGAACTGCATCACGCTTTGCGCTGGGAAGAGGGACCCCAGTTCAGGACATCGATGCAATGCCGGGGCCATCGAGGGAACGGGGAGTCTTTTCTCGCTGACGTCTGGTTCTCCAGTTACAAAGAAGGGCCGACCCCCAAACTAGCTGCGATCATCGCCGATGTCACAGAAGAACGGAGCGCTACCAAAGAGTCAACTCCTGCTAATTCTGATCACCAGGACAGATCTCCACTGAACAATCGGGAATCGGAGGTGCTGCGCCTGCTGGTTCAGGGCCTCGCTAATAAGGAAATAGCATCGCAGTTAAACGTCTCAGAGAGCGTGGTTAAGAATACAATCCAGCAACTGTTCGCAAAAACTGAAGTGCGCACACGGAGCCAATTAGTTCGGGTGGCGCTGGAGTGCTACAGGGATCTTCTGTGAATCTTAGTCTCCTAGCCTGGTTTGAAGCTCGTGGATCACTGCAATCCAGTCGTTCAGACCATCGGCTTCCAGCCATAAGTCTTTCAGTTCAGAGTTTCTCCGCACACGTTCTAAGGCTCGAATTGCCAGAGCCTTGAGATCGGGAGTGGACGCCTCTCGATTTCCCTTTGTCCATTCGACAATTTCCTGGGGTACTCCCGCTGCCGGAGAACCGTTCAGAGCGGCGATCACCTCGGCTGCCGCGACGGCGACGCTCGCGTCGGGTTCCTCCAGATATCCGGGATTGTCGGCGGCATGGAGGAATATCTTGGTCAGATCATCGGCGGTTATTGAGCCCAGTTTCGCGAGCCAACATGCGGCGTCGTCATTCTCAAAGCTTCCAACACCCCACCTCCCCACGCAGCCTCCTCCGCGGTCGATCCGCTTGCAAGATTATAAGGCCACGATTGGGGGCGAGGTTCGTCCGTCTGTGATCATTGGCTTTCGTGCCGACGCGCCTCGTACCAGAGTGCGAGTTCGACCCGGTTCCAGAATCCAAGTTTGTCGTAGATGACGCGAAGATAGTTTTTCACGACATACTCCGTCGTACCGATGATCTCGGCCACTTCGCTATTCTTTAGTCCGCGGGCGACCGGTTCTATGACTTGCTGCTGGCGCGGGCTGGGGAGGCGGGATCCGTAAGAGATCGCTTGCGAGCATGGCCGCATCCAATTTTGAGGGTTGCATAAATCAACTGATTCATCCACGCGCAGACGTTCGCTTGAAACGGATGCTGCTCAGGGTTCGAGTCACCCTATTTTGTCTGACGCTCTCACTGGCTTGTGCATCGGAACTGAGGGTGGAATCGTGGCCTGCAAATCTGAGTCCGACAAACTTTTCGCCGCGAAGGACGGCGCAGACGGCGGTTAATAGCTCGCTTCCGGCGTCCGACTTGACGACATAGGCAAATGCGCCCAAGCCGAGAGCTTCTTGCACCACATCAGCAGAAGACTCTTGGCTCAGGAACAATATTTTGGAGTTGGGGGAGAGCTTGCGTATTTGTCGAGCGGCTTCCAGTCCATTGAGCTTTGGAAGACCGATGTCGAGCACAATCAAATCTGGTTGCAGTTCTTCAGCTTTTTGAACCGCGGCCAAACCATCTGACACTTCGCAGATCACTTGCACAGCTGGCAGTTTTTGAAGTACCGACACGACGAAGTGCCGAAAGGGTTCGAAATCGTCTACCACGAGAACACGGACTGATGATGTTGCCAAGAAGCCTCCGCTAGTCAATGTTCAAGCCCGAGTCACTGACTGGCGGTGCTTAACTCACGACAGAATTAGGATTACATACGGGAATGGTTCGGTCGTTGCGCGAGGGCAATCTGGTGGTTGCCCCGGATCAGTGAGCGAGAACACCGTGGCAGCTTTTGAACGGCTAAACAGCGTAAGTACCGGATTTGCGCGCGAAATTGTTTTACGCCTCTGTTTTTACCGCAGGCATTGTGGAATCGATCAGTTTGAGTTTCGGTTCTCGATCAACCGCGCCAAACAACTCACTGATGACCTGCTCGTCGATTTCTCCCGCCTTCTCCATCACCACAGGAAAGCGAACTACAACCTCGAGGGCCGACGTCGTGAAGTGGATGCGGACCCGCGGCTTCAATTCTGCTTCTGCGATCGAAGACACGGTCATTTCCATCTGTCTTCGCTGCCGCTCCAATAGGTCACGGTATGGCGCTAAGGCAGTGTTCGTCGCCTCGTCCAGGCGGGCACGGAGGACGCGGTAATCGATTTCCGGCGCAAACTTCAACGAGATCTCGTGCCATATGAAATTGGTCCCCGGAATCTGCTTAAAGAGCGCCGACGTCGACTGAAACACTACCGAATTCGAGAAGGCGACCACTCGGCCGGTAGGCACTGCATCCGCCCCTGCGGTGCTCAGTTCCATCAGATGAAATCGTACCAGTCCGATTTCCACGACTTCTCCATTCACCGTCCCCGCCTGTACTCGATCTCCAACCCGAATGCCGAATTTTCCGATCAGAAAGAAGTAGCCCACAATCGACACGATGACGCTCTGCAAAGCTACGGCGACGCCT
>Ga0210405_10002688_pt1 | contig 18219 bp, 15 predicted proteins | sample IncBWH11MmetaG_FD_155492 | JGI IMG/M metagenome (GOLD analysis project Ga0210405, IMG submission 155492) | Forest soil microbial communities from Barre Woods Harvard Forest LTER site, Petersham, Massachusetts, United States - Inc-BW-H-11-M | ecosystem: Environmental > Terrestrial > Soil >... | reverse complement strand
GATGTGATCGTCCATCGCCTTGGCGAGGACGACTATTTGTTGGTGATAAACGCCGGGACGCGTGAGAAGGACGTTAGCTGGGTTCGTGAAAACACGAAAGGTTTCGACTGCGTCGTCGAAGACCTCAGCGACGCATACACGCAACTCGCAATACAAGGCCCTCGCACGCAAGACCTTTTGTACAAACTCACTGAAGCAAATCTCGGCATCGTCAACAATTATTGGTTCACGCATGGCACGGTCTGCGGCCTGCAGAACATTCTCATCGCGCGTACCGGCTATACCGGCGAGGACGGCTTCGAGATTTACATTCCGTCCGACCCCGCGACGAGCGAAATGGTGTGGAACAAGGTGATGGAGGCCGGAGGCGAATTCGGCGTCATTCCCTGCGGTCTGGGCGCGCGCAATACGTTGCGCCTCGAATCAAAAATGGCGCTGTACGGCCACGAGATCAGTGACAAGATTAACGTCTGGGAAGCGGGCTTGGATCGCTTTTGCAAAATGGAGAAGGGCGATTTTGTCGGCCGCGCGGCTTTGGAACGCGCGAAAGCCGCGGGACAGACGCGCGCACTCGTCGGCCTCGAGATGGTCGATCGAGGCATCGCGCGCGACGAATACTGCTGTTGCAACGAGAGTGGCGAGGTGGTCGGCGTGGTCACCAGCGGCTCACCCTCGCCGACGCTTTGCAAAAACATCGCGCTGGCTTACGTCCCGCCCGCGATGACGGCTCTTGGCACGCCCGTTTACGTGCAGATTCGCGCCCAGAAATGCAAAGCCCAGGTGGTTCCAACTCCGTTTTACAAACGACCAAAGAAAACTGCGGTGCCGCAAGCCGCAGCAAATGTCTGAGACAAACGTAATTGTGGCGGCTCCGGCCTAACGGGGCGGTGAGGAGTGGTCCAATGGCATATCCTGCGAATTATCGCTACACCAAAGAACATGAATGGGTCGACGTAAAGGGTGACGTGGCCGCAATCGGCATCACCGACTACGCGCAGCACGAACTTGGCGATGTGGTCTTTGTCGAACTGCCAAAAGTTGGCTCGAAGATCGAGACCGGCAAAACCTTCGGCACCGTTGAATCGGTGAAAGCCGTCAGTGACATTTACGCGCCCGCCTCGGGCGAGGTCGTCGAAGCCAACGATGTTCTGCACAATACGCCCGAAAAAATCAATACTGATCCGCATGGCGCGGGCTGGCTCATCAAAGTGCGCCTAGCCAATCCCGCTGAGATCAAGAGTCTCATGGACACAGCGGCGTACGAAGCCTACATCGCCGCGCAAAGCAAGGAAGCCTCGGCCTGATGCGTTACCTTCCGAAGAGCCCCGCCGAGCGGCAGGACATGCTCACCGCCATCGGCGCAAAGTCCATCGACGATTTATTCTCAAGCATTCCAGAGCGCTTCCGTCTTCGCGAAGCCTTGAATTTGCCCGGCCCGTTCTCAGAAACAGAAGTCATCGACTTTTTCAAGGCGCGCGCAGCGGAAAATTCCGGCGGCTACACCAGTTTTCTCGGCGCCGGCGTCTACAACCATCTTCGCTCGGTGGTGACCGACGCCATCATCCAGCGGGGAGAATTTCTCACCTCCTACACTCCGTACCAGGCGGAAATCACGCAGGGCACGTTGCAAGCCATCTTCGAGTTTCAGACCTTGATGTGCCAGCTTACCGGCCAGGAAGTCGCCAACGCTTCCATGTACGACGGTTCCACCGCCACCACCGAAGCCGTCCTGATGGCCGAGCGCCTCACCGGCCGCAGCCGCATCCTCGTTGCGCGCTCCGTCCATCCGGAATACCGCGACGTTCTAAAAACCTACGCCAAGAATTCTGGCCTACAGGTTGAGGAGATTGGCTACAGCGCGAATGGCACGCTCGATCAAAAAGCGCTGCAGGCCGCGATCAAGAACGATGTCGCAGCGGTCGTCGTCCAATCACCCAATTTCTTCGGCGTAATCGAGTCGCTTGCCCCGCTCGCAGACGCAGCGAACGCGTCGGGCGCGCTCCTCGTTACGGCCATCACGGAAGGCGTGTCGCTCGGCCTGCTGCGTCCGCCCGCCGAAGCCGACATCGTCGCCATGGAAGCGCAAAGCTTCGGCCTGGCCCCAAGCTACGGCGGCCCGTTCGCCGGGGTGGTTGCCTCGCGCGACAAATTTGTGCGCCAAATGCCAGGCCGATTGGCCGGCCAAACCACCGATTCCGAAGGCCGCCGCGGCTTCGTCCTGACGCTAGCCACCCGCGAGCAGCATATCCGCCGCGAGAAAGCCACTTCCAACATCTGCACGAACCAGGCCCTCTGTGCCCTGGCCGCAACAGTCCACCTCACGCTCCTCGGCAAAGAAGGCCTGCGGGAAATGGCCCACCAAAATCTATCCAAGGCGCAATTCGCTCTCTCTGAACTCGAAAAAATTCCCGGAGTCCGCCGCGCCTTCGCCGCACCGTTCTTCAACGAATTCACAATCCAACTCCCGCGCTCCGTAAAAATCGTAAACGCCTATCTTTTGCGCGAAAAAATCATCGGCCCCTTTGCCCTGGGCACCGCCTACCCCGAACTAACAAAACACGCGCTAGTCTGCGTAACAGAAACCACAAGCCGCGCCGAAATCGACCGCTTCGCAGCCGCATTGCGCCGCGCCCTTGAGCAACCCCTGTAACGGAAGCATTCCCTTATAGGGCGCAGCATGCTGCGCCGCGGTCGCCACAATCGAGGATATGAGCGCCCGACACGAATTGAGATCATGACCGACAAAATCAAAAAAGCCACTCGCCACACCAACCAAAACGAAGGCCTAATCTTCGAAAAATCCTCGCCGGGCAAGCGTGCGTTCGAACTGCCTCCGCTCGACGTCCCCGCGGTCGATTCCGCAAAAGCATTAGGCGCAGCCCACCGCCGCGAAGGTGTAGAGGGCTTTCCCGAAGTCAGCGAAATCGAAGTCATCCGCCACTTCACGCGCCTCTCCACCTGGAACTACGCCATCGACCTTGGCATGTATCCGCTAGGCTCCTGCACCATGAAATACAACCCGCGCGTAAATGAATTCGTCGCCCGTCTGGACGGTATCGCCACCGAGCATCCTTACCAGCCGCAAGAACTCTCGCAAGGCTGCCTCAAGATATTGCAGCTCCTCGAAAAGTGCCTTCTCGAGATCACCGGCATGGACGCTGTCACTCTGCAACCAGCGGCCGGCGCGCAAGGTGAATTGACGGGTCTCCTCCTAATCCGCGCCTACCACGAGAAGAACGGCAATCCGCGCAAAAAAGTTTTGATCCCCGACTCCGCACACGGCACCAACCCCGCCACCGCGGTGATCGCCGGCTACGAAGTAGAAAACATCAAATCCGAATCGCACGGCCAAATTGACGTCGATAAACTGCGCGACCTGGTCACCTCAGACGTCGCCGCGCTAATGATCACCAACCCTTCCACGCTGGGAATTTTCGAAGAGCGCATTCCCGAAATTGCGAAAATATTGCACGACAAAGGCGCGCTCCTCTACATGGATGGCGCAAACATGAACGCCCTGACAGGCATAACGCGCCCCGGCGATCTCGGCGTTGACGTCATGCACCTCAACCTGCACAAAACTTTCTCGACTCCACACGGTGGCGGCGGCCCCGGCGCCGGCCCGGTGGCGATGAAGAAAATCCTCGAACCCTTCCGCCCCGTGCCGATCCTCGTGGAAAAAGAAGCTGGCCGCCTAGCTCTCGAACAAATTCGCCCGGACTCCATCGGCAGAGTAAAAGCCTTCAGCGGGAATTTCGGAGTCCTGGTTCGCGCGCTTGCGTACATCCTTGCCTACGGCCCAGGCGTCCGTCAGGCCACGGAAGACGCGGTGCTCAACGCAAATTACATCCGCAAACATCTGGAAGGTGTATACGAACTCCCGTATTCCCTGCCCTCCATGCACGAGGTAGTTTTCAGCGACGCGCTCCAAAAGAAAAACGGCGTCAACACGATGGACATCGCCAAACGCCTAATCGACTACGGCTTTCATCCCTACACCACCGCGTTTCCTTTGATCGTTCCCGGCGCTCTGATGATCGAGCCAACCGAATCGGAATCGCGCGAAGAGTGCGACCTCTTCATCGACGCCATGCGCTCGATCGCCGAAGAAGCCGCCACAAACCCCGAACTCGTCAAGACCGCTCCGCATACCACGCGCGTCCGCCGTCTCGATGAAGTCGGCGCCGCCCGCAAGCCCATCCTGCGCTGGAAACCCCAAGCCTCGCGCACAGAAGCAGCGGACTAAACGCGAAACTGTCTGGTCCGTCGATTCGCCATGCTTGCCACTACATTTTTCTTTCGGGCACACCCCCTATTTCGCGAAACTCCGCTCGCGCTTCCCCTGATAGACTTGTCAGCCTGGAGTTAACTCCTCGGCTCGTGCTCGAATGACATCCGCGCTGAATCAGTGGCTTCCAAAATCCGTTCTCTTGCTGCGCGGGTATGACCGCCATAAATTCCTCTCCGATCTAATCGCAGGCGTCACCGTAGGCCTGGTCGCTCTCCCGCTGGCGATGGCCTTCGCGATTGCCTCTGGCGTCCCTCCCCAAGCCGGCATCTACTGCGCTATCGTGACGGGCTTCCTGATCTCCGCCCTCGGCGGCTCAAAAACCCAAATAGGCGGACCCACCGGCGCCTTCGTCGTCGTCGTCGCCGGAATCATCGCCAAGCACGGCATCGACGGCCTTTTCGAATGCACCATGATGGCCGGCGTCCTACTCGTCCTTCTCGGCGTCACCGGCATGGGCACCGCCGTCAAGTATTTTCCCCGCCCAGTCATCATCGGTTTCACAAACGGCATCGCTATCCTGATCGCCAGCACTCAGATCCGCGACTTCTTCGGCCTCCGCATGGACCACGTCCCCGGCGACTTCTTCCATCGCATAGAAGCCTTCGGCGCAGCCTGGAACACCATCTCCATGCCCGCCACCGCACTCGCCATTCTTTCGATCGCGGTCATGATTTTCTGTCTAAAGTTTGCCAAGCGTATCCCGGGAGCCATCGTTGTTACCTTCGGCGCAACGATCGCCGTCACGCTACTGCGCATCCCCGTCGAAACGATCGGATCGCGCTTCGGAGGCATCCCCAGCGGCCTTCCCACATTTGCGGTCCCGCATTTCAGCTATGACACCGCTCGCCAACTTCTCTCCCCTGCCTTCACCGTCGCCATGCTCGGCGCCATCGAATCTCTGATGTCCGCGGTCGTCTCCGACCGGATGAGCAACGACAAGCACAATCCAAACGTCGAGCTGGTGGCGCAAGGCATAGCCAATATCGTCTCCCCATTATTTGGCGGATTGCCGGCCACTGGCGCGATCGCACGCACTGCCACCAACGTGCGCGCTGGCGCAAAAACTCCTGTCGCTGGAATTATTCACTCCCTCACGCTCCTCGCTATCGTCCTGTTCGCCGCGCCGCTGGTGAAAAACGTGCCTCTCGCAGCTCTTGCCGCCATTCTGACGATCGTCGCTTACAACATGGGTGAATGGCACGAAATCCCCGAGATTTTGAAACTCTCCGCCGCCGATATCGCCGTCTGGCTGATTACCGTGACTCTAACCGTGGTTGCGGACCTGACCTTTGCCGTCGAAGTCGGGATGGTCCTTGCGGCGCTAATGTTCATTCGAAAGGTTTCTCGCACCACTACGGTCGCTCGCGTAACCAAAGACTATGTCGAAGACAGCCGCAAGCACATCCTCCAAGGCAAAGACATCCCGCCTTACGCTACGGTCTTCCGCATCCACGGCCCATTTCTCTTTGGCGCAACCGATAAATTCGCGGAGATCCTCCGCGAGGTCGATTCGCTCCCGCCAATCGTCATCTTGCGTCTGCGCAACATGACCGCCATCGATGCCACCGGTCTAGGCGCTATCCGCGACTTAGCTGATACGCTCCACGCCTCTGGCCGCTCTCTGGTACTCTGCGGCGCGCGCGAACAACCCGCCCAACTCATGAAGCAAGCCGAATTCGAGCGCCACGTCGGCGCGGAAAATATCTGCCCAAGCATCGCCGATGCAATCGAACGCGCAGCGAGTCTCTATAGAACACGCACCACTTCCGTGCACGAGGAGTTTGTCACTAAGGTGATCTAAAAGGCGTGCGATTCGCTACCCGCGACCATCGAAGCTCGCCACACAAAAAAGCGGGCGTCTCGGAGAGGCGCCCGCTTTCACATATTTATTGCAGGTCTTGCCAGCTATTGCGATTCGGTGCGATCTAGCGCTGGTCGTCGCCACCGAACTGCACGGCAGGAAGCACTGGCGTGCCTTCCTTGCGGACGGCATCCAGCTTGTTGGGATCGAGGCCCAGGATTTGCAGGATCGTGGGAGCGACCTGTGCGGTCTCGACAAAGCTGTGAATGGTCTTGGGCTGAATGTGGGGGTTCGATACCAGCAACATCACGTTGGTATCATCCCACGCGTAGCCGCCATGTTCGGATTGCTTCGCTAGGCTTCCGGTATAGACCACGCCGACGTTTGGAATTACGACAATGTCCGGGGTGCGCGGATCGCCACCGGGCCGCAAAAAGCAGCAAGGGCCGGGGTTATTCGGCACGCCAGGGGGGTTGAAGAGGGTGTTCAGTGAGGCGCCGAAGTAGATCTGGCCCAGTCCGATCGCTGTCGCGGCATTCTCCAGAGCCGTTACAGCGTCTCCGGTGCGGCTTGAATCTGCCAGCCAGATCTGGGAAATGTCGTCCTCGGCGAGTCCAAGGCCGTTATTGGGGTCGCTGTAAACTGCCGGAAGAAGATTCGGGATGATCCCCGATGGTGGCGTGCCGTTGTTGCCGGAATGGCCTGGAATTGGGAAGAAACGGTTCGCGTCGATCGGCGACTGACCATGCTTTGCGGTAATGATGATCGTGGTCGAGTCAAAACGGCCTTCCTCTTTGAGCGCAGCGACCATCTGCCCGATCGCCGCATCCACGTACTGGATTTGCGAAAGCATTTTGGGTCTAGGCGTACCCTGTGCATCCTCATAGCCGCCAGTGTTTGCGTCGGTTCTGACAGCGGATTTGGGTTCAATCAGCTTCTGTCCAACACTAACCGCCTGGAAGTTCATGCCGAAGATTACTGGGACAGGAGCCGTGCTTGTCCCGAGGTGCGTTCTGCCGTGGATCTGGTTGAGCACGGCGTTGACCTTCAGTTGGTCGTTGCACTTGATGGCGTTGAAATCGGTGGTCCAGTCACCGCCATTGGGAACAAGCGTGCCGCAGTCAAAACCATTAGCCGTCGTAAGCCCTGGCAGGACAATCTGGAGAGAGTTGACTTCAGGTGAATAGTAATCATCCAGGTTGCTCGGTTGATTGGTTCCGGTGGGGCCGGAAACGGACGCGTAAGCAGCGTGCTTGTCGGACCAGGCAGTGTAGCCGCCCGCCGCGTGGATCACGCCAAAGATGGTGTTCGTGCGAACGAAGTTCCAGGAGTAAACGGGCTGGCAGTTGTTGAATGGATCGCGAATCAACCTGTCGGGATTGATGGATTTAACGCCACCGTCGATGGCATCTAACGGACTGGTCGGAGGAAAGGGGCGGCCGTTGAGCTGCGTCTCGTCGAATTCGTTGCCTTCCTCGTATTCGGTCTCTGTTCCGGTTGATCCGTCTGAGTTTCGATGGATTTGACCTACGACACAATCCCCGCCCGGCAGTTGGTTGCCCGTAGCGATCTTCGGCGGTGCCAGAACGCGATCATAGGCGACGTCATAGAATGCGCCGACGGTTCTGGGGCTGCCGCCAGTCACGAGGGCCATGAGGCCGGGGAAAGAGTCGGAGGGCCTAGAAGTTGTAGTACGGGTGTAATTCACGCCCGTCTTGCCGAGAGCGGCGAGGGTTGGGCAGGTGTTTAAAGCCACACAGTTTTCATAATCGACCGCGTGCATTCCATCGATGCTGATCAGCAACACATGACGGCTGCCGAGATGGTCGTCGGAGTGGCGCCCATCCTGCGCGCCCGCAACCGGAGCGAACGAGATGGCGGAAGCAAGAACAAACGAGAACGACTTCACTAGCAATTTGGAAAACATGAAAAACCTCCGCAAACTGTGATATAGGCGAGTTGTTGCGATTGTGTGAGTCCGGCGTTAATTCTTGTACGCGCCGGAAAAAAGCTTCTGTTAACCATAGAGCAGGAGCTCTAGGCGTAAGCCAGGCATGAGGCTCAGGGTCAAGCGGCCCTGAATCGAGGAATTCTAGGGCCGCTCGTCAATCGCTCAATTTGCTGTGGATAAAATCGGAAAAGCAATTCTTGTCAGGCAATGTCCTAGCGAAAGGTCCTATCTTCGGGAGCTTGTTTATTTCGCCAGTCGCACGCTATCAAGAATCGCGCTGAAGGTCTTGTCGTACTTTTCATATTCCTTCTGAGGCGCGACGCACACGACAGACACCAAACCCTCCGGCCGAATCACGGTAATCAGCCAATCCGTTTCTTCACCGCCCGCGGGCGATTCATTGCTCAAATAAGTCGAAAGCCCCGGCTGTCCATTCAGACGCACTCGCCCAGGCTGGCGCGCAATCTTCATCTTCGGATTGCCTTTCTGCAACGTCCCAATCAACTTCTGCGTCGCTCTTTCCAGCGCCTTCTCGCCTCCGGGGTCTCCCTGCACCTTCGTCACGTTCACGATGACCCCGTACGCTAACCCAGATTGCCCGTCGCTACCTTCCATCACACCGCCATCCGGCGCGAACGAGACACTGTCTTTGTCCCCATATTTTTTCCAATTGTCTGGATACTTTATCCCATACGCGCTCGCCTGATACTCCGCGTAGTTCGCCGAAGGCACAGGCGGTGGTCCCGCGGGTCTGGGCGTTGGCCTCCCAGCGGTCAGAGTGCCCTTCTTTACCACCGGCAAGGCCATGACCTCATGTTTGATCGCCTCGAACTCCGCCGAGTCCTTCTTCATTTTCCTTGGCAGCCCACCCAGCTTGTCGATTTCCTCCCCCACGCGGTCCGCCCGGCGTTCTGGATTCGGGTGATCGGAGAAAAATTCCGGCGGGTTCTGCCCTTTGCTCTCCGCCTCGATCTTTTCGAAAAACTGGGCCAGCGCTCGCGGATCGTATCCCGCATCGTAAAGGACCTGCGTCCCGACAACGTCCGCTTGCGTCTCCGCCGTACGCGAATACCGCAGCAGCACTCCTCCCGCGCTGAATCTCCCGAGTTCCGTCAAAAGCGCTCCGCCGGCATTCCCTCCAAAAATGGTTTCAAGGATTCCCACGCTCAACTGCGCGGCCCGCGCTTTCGTCGCCTCGCCTGTCCCGTGCCGCAACGCCACATGCGAAAGCTCATGCGCAATCACGCCCGCAAGCTGCGCTTCGTTGTCCGCTGCCTCGATGGCCCCTCGGTTCACAAACACGTAACCGCCCGGCAACGCGAAGGCGTTGATGGCCTTGTCATTCACGCAATGAAACTCCCACGGATACTCGACGCCTCCCGTCGGCAGCTTCGCGATCAATTTGCTACCAAGCTCCGCCAAGTACGCGTCCACTTTCGGCGCGTTGCACGACGGCAACTGCTTCTCCGCGTCCACCGCGACCTCCTTGCCCAGCGCTATATCTTCCTGTGGCGAATAAAGATTCCATCCCGCCTTGAACTGTGTCCGCTGCGCTCGACTATATGGCGCAGTCAAAAGGCACAAAAATATGACAAGTGTCGCTCCCTGAACACGTAGCCTAGATGGACCCATATCGATAACTGTACACCGAGCTACCGGCAAAAGAAAAAGCCCGGGAGTTGTTCCTCTCGGGCTGATTCACAGATTAGAAAGTTAGTCTGAAACTCTTCTTAACGTGCCATCCGCGGTGTCGGTTCAGGACCAATCACCGTAGACGGCGCCTCAACACTCCTGCCGCTTCTGGCGTGTGTAACCCGAGCGTTGACCACTGGTTCCTGCCGCCTCGCCGGCATAGCCAGGTTCTCCCCTTCGCGCACAAAGCTCAATCCTTCATTCCCTTTGCTCCAATCAATACACACCAGGTCCCCCAAGTGCACCTGCTCCGTAGCCAGCAGATTCGCCAGCGGATACACCACGTGCCTCTCGATGGCTCTCTTCAGGTGCCGCGCTCCATAGCGCTGATCGGTTCCCTCTTGCAACAAGAACTCTCTACCAAGCGTCGTAACCCGGAAGAGGAACTGCCCTTTCGCCGTTTCCAGGACTCTCTGCTGCACCTGTCCCAGCTCGATCTCCAACACTTCCTCAAGCTGTTCCCGGCGCAAAGGATGGAAGACCACCACTTTGTCCAACCTGTTCATGAATTCCGGCGAGAACTTCCTTCGCGCCGCTTCTATCGCCGTCCGCTCGACTTTTTCGTCAAGTCCCGCCGCCGGCTTGTCTTTCGGCTGGATGAATCCCATTCCACCGTTCATTAACTCCGTGATCTCTCCCCCGCCCAGGTTCGATGTCAGGAAGATCACCGTCTGCGACAAATCCACCCGGCGGTTGTCTCCCAAGGTCAAAGTCGCCTTATCCAACATCCCCAGCAGCAGCTGCCATAGAGCGTCCGATGCCTTTTCAATCTCATCGAACAACAAAAAGCTCAACTTTAGCTTCTCCGTATGGCTTGCTGCCAAAGCTTCCTGGGTAATCAAGGGGTGTGTCTCACGGTGTCCCAAATACCCCGGAGGCGAACCAATTAACTTCGCAATCTCATGAGAATGCTGGAATTCCGCGCAATCCACCTTAATCACTGCGCGCCCATCCCCGAACAAAATCTCCGCAGCCGCTTCCACAATCCGCGTCTTGCCCGAACCCGTCGGGCCGAGGAACAATAAGTTCCCGACAGGCCGCCCCGGCGAGTTCAACCCCGCGCAGAAGACCTGATACAGGTCCACCAGCGCCTGCACCCCTTCTGCTTGGCCGACGATCTTCGACCGCAAAGCTCCTTCAAAGTCTCTGCTGTCGGTGCTACGGATAGTTGGATCAAGTTTCAGTCTGGCGGCGGCTTTCATGTCTCGTTCCCTTCCGCGTTCACTTGTCCAAGACGCTCATGCGTCTCAGTCATGCGCTTGAAGGAACTAGAGCATGAGAACTGCCATTCCGCGCGCTCGCTCTCGTCGCCACAAACCGGTACAAACTCAATGACATACGAGTGTTGCAATTGTGGAAACTGTCTCACGCCGTGAGACTGTGTTCCATTGAGGTTCAAAGTGAGAGGATGAAACAGTTTCTGTCAGTCCGCAGACGACAAAAAGGGGCGCATCCGACCATGCGCCCCCTCAAATCCTCCAAAGTAATTGCTTTCTCTAACGCTCCGTCTTCTTGCGCCCTTGCGGAGCCCCCGCCGGTGCCACAGAGGGCTGAGCCGCCCGCAATTTTCTCTCTGCCACCACCACTTCCGCTGGTGGATCGGCCGTCTTGCCATCTTTTGCCTCTGCCGTCGCGGCCAATGCCCCAATCTGGGTTACTGCCGGCGTCACCAGCGCTCCTTCGCCCTCTCGAGCGAACGTCAGTTCTTTGTGTTTGCGGTCCCAATCGATGCAAACGAGGTCGCCAAGGTGTACCTGTTCCGTAGCCAACAGATTCGCAAGCGGATACACCACGTACCTTTCAATCGCCCTCTTCAAGTGTCGCGCACCGTACCTTTGATCCGTTCCTTCCTGCAAAAGGAAATCTCTTCCCGCAGGCGTCACCCGGAACAAAAACTGCCCTTTCGCCGTCTCCAGCACTCTTTGCTGCACTTGCCCCAACTCAATCTCAAGTACTTCTTCAAGTTGTTCCCGCTGTAATGGGTGGAACACCACCACTTTGTCCAGCCGGTTCATGAATTCCGGCGAAAACTTCCTTCTCGCCGCTTCCATTGCCGTCCGCTCCACCTTCTCGTCCAATCCCGTGGTCGGTTTATCCGTGGGCTGAATGAAGCCCATCCCGCCGTGCATCAATTCGGTGATCTCTCCTCCGCCCAGGTTAGAGGTAAGGAAAATGACCGTCTGCGACAAATCCACCCTCCGGTTGTCCCCCAATGTCAGCGTCGCCTTGTCCAACATGCCCAGCAGCAACTGCCACAAAGCATCCGACGCCTTTTCAATCTCGTCGAATAGCAAAAAGCTCAACTTCAGCTTGTCCGTGTGGCTCTTCGCCAGTTCTTCCTGTGTGATCAACGGATGTGTTTCCCGGTGTCCCAGATAACCCGGAGGCGATCCGATCAATTTAGCAATCTCGTGCGAGTGCTGGAACTCCGCGCAATCCACCTTGATCACCGCGCGCGCATCTCCAAAGAGAATCTCTGCCGCGGCTTCCACGATGCGCGTCTTGCCCGAACCTGTCGGTCCCAACAGGAGGAGATTCCCCACCGGCCGCCCAGGCGAGTTCAATCCGGCGCAGAAGACCTGATACAGGTCCACCAGCGCCTGCACGCCTTCCACTTGTCCGACGATCTTCGACCTCAGCGCGGTCTGAAATTCAATCGTCGTGTTGCTTCGCAGGTTTGGATCGAGTGGCAGTGTTTGGGAGCTCATGGTCTCCTCCTAACGGCCTTGCATCCGCAAGGTCGCATTACTGAAGCGTCCGCGCTTCCGGTCAAACTGGTTGAGTTTTACCTGAAGTGTGGATTGCAAAAGCCGAAGTTGCACTAACAGCTCTCGCGCCACGGTGGGCGTTTCAGAAATCCGGAGAAGCGGCGGAAGGAGGTCCGCCAGTTCGAGGTTCAGCGCTCGCAGGTTGGATACGAGCTTTTGGATCGCCGGAGAGCTGGCATCGGCAAGATCCACTTGATGGTTCGTCTGTTCCCGAAGAGCCCGCCAATTCAGCTCCACGAAGGGATGCTTCTTGGAAACTTCGCGCACCACTTCATCCGTGATACGCGCGCGTTCCCCAAGCCGCGCAAGATGCAGCTGCCGCACTTTTCCACCGCGGCGCACATTGTGCACCAGATAAAACGAATTCCCTTTCCGGCGGACAAAAGCCATGACCTCACCTCGAGTCATCGACCGTGACCGTAGTGTACTTGCGTTCCACTACGCCCGTCAATGAACGTTACGTACTAGTGCAACGGTTTGCATTCAACCGGTAACGCCTACAACCTAGCGAATTTGCCGCATATTCGTTCATTACTTTTTTCGCTTTGGTTCATCCGTTCCTTGCATCGTTGTCGTCTTTTCAGTTTTCCTTCTCCTGCTAATGTTAGATGCGCGGGGCCGGAATTCGATTGCTGGGTATCGCGTCCAACGCCTCCTACACTATCAAACACCGCCGCGCCGATTTTTTCTCTTGTCGCTTTTCCTGCTTGCACCTACGATGTCTGCCGCCCATTCGTTTCGACCATCCAGGGAGTCGAGTAAGGAGTTGATTCGCCGTGTCTTTCGATCCCGTCTACACACTCGTGAAACAAATTCCCCGCGGCCGGGTTCTAACCTATGGAGCCCTTGCTAAAGCCTTGCGTCTGCCAGGCGGGGCACGCACCGCTGGCCGCGCCATGGGCGCCACTCCGCAAGGCAAAGGCATTCCCTGGCACCGCGTCCTTGGCGCCAACGGCAAAATTCTCATTCGCGAGCCTTATGCCTCCCTCCAAAAAAAGCTCCTCGAATCCGAAGGCATTCCCGTCGTCGAATCCCGCATCAACGTAAAAAAACATCTCTGGACCCCACCACGAAAAAAAGTCTCGGCCATCAAGAAAACCCGCAGATCCGTCACCCCTCGGTGAGTCAGTTATGTCGCGCCGGGCACCAAAATCTATACTCCAAGAGAAGGAATCGTTCCATGCGCTAGAGCAATCACGGAGAGGACCAGGCGCATGTCCCGGCTTGTCAGGGCTGTGCGTGGCCAACAAACGCCTATCGAGATCCTCTCAAGAGTGAATCCGTGGGCGTTCGATTCGTCTAGCGATTTCATTCCCGTAACCTCTGCCCCCCGAACCTCGTATGGATAGATGTAGCCAGTAAATTCAACTTCGGCGTGGTGGAGGCAATTATGACAAGCGGACAAGCTGAAATTGGGCGAGGCTCAGACCACGGTGCGCACTGCCTGGCAACAGTCGCATCGCTAGCCGTGGGCGTTGCATTCTTTGCGCTATGGTTCTGGTTACTGCCGCCCTGGTTGGGTTTTCATCTTGATTCGGTTGGTGCGATGCGCTGGCGCTGGATCGCAGCCGTGCCTTCAGTGCTCGGTTTTGCCGTGGCGCTCCGGTGCATTTGGGACTTCGGATGGACGGGACACGGAACGCCTGCGCCGTTTGCGCCACCCCAGAAGCTAGTGGTGGTGGGATTCTATCGTTACGTACGGAACCCGATGTATGTGGGCTTCTTCGTTGGCTGGTTGGGCCTGTGGGTGGTCTTTGGCCGGGCGAATCAGGCGGCTCTCACCGTGGCACTCGTGGCTGTGGCAGCGGTAGCTCTGTTTGTGCGGCTCTACGAGGAGCCAATTCTGCGAAAGATGTTCGGCGATTCTTACAAAGAATACTGCAAGAATGTCCCGCGATGGATTCCGCGAATACGCGCCTGGAGTCAGTCTGTGATGTGATGTAATGTTACTCGGGACATTTCATGTTGCCACTTTGAGCCGTGGCTCACAGGAGGATTCGTTTCATGTGCCATCGAATTCACGGTTTAGCGTTCGCCACCGTGCTCGCCGTCTCCGCTACTTTTTCTTTTCCCCTTGCGGCTCAGCAAGTCCCGCAGCAACTCCAGCCGCCCGCCAATGAACAACTTCTCCTCCAGCTGCGCGCCAAAGGCGACCAGATTTACACCTGCAAAGAAGATGCCACGCAATTCGCTTGGACGCTGAAGGCTCCCGACGCGCAACTCTTCGACAAGGACGGCAAACCCTTCGGCAAACATTTCGCAGGACCCTCCTGGGAAGCGAAAGACGGCAGCCGTGTTACCGGCAAAGCAGTCGCCAACGCGCCTTCGCCAGATGCCGATTCCATTCCCTGGCTTCTCGTCAACATTGTGAGCCACGAAGGCACTGGCGTTCTCTCCCGCGCCACAACCATTCAGCGCCTCAACACCAAAGGCGGCAAAGCACCTGCGAGCGGCTGTGACGCTACGCACTCCGGTCAGGAAGTGCGCGTTCCCTATTCCGCCGACTATCTTTTCTACGCTCCGAAATAGCCCGCCCCTTGGCATCCCAGAATTGCGGGGAAAGCGGCCACATGCGTTATCCTTAGGGTCGCTTTCGCGTACAGCTATGTAGCAGTCAATGCCGATGCCAAATCCAATCCTGCAAGTCGAAAATTTGGTCAAGAGCTACGGCGACGTCCAAGCCGTTCGTGGTGTGAGTTTTTCTGTCGAAGAAGGCGAAGTGTTTGGTCTGCTCGGCCCCAACGGTGCCGGAAAAACCTCGACAGTTGAAATTCTCGAAGGCCTCCGCAATCTCGACGCCGGCCGCGTTTCCGTCTGCGGCCTCGATCCGCAACGCGATTCGCAGGCGTTGAAGCACGAAATCGGGGCGGCTCTGCAATCCACTTCTCTTCCCGACAAACTTCGCGTCATGGAAGCGCTCCGCCTTTTCTCCAGCTTTTACAAACGCCGTCGCAATCCTGAAGAACTGCTCAAGCGTTTCGGCCTCGAAGAAAAACGCAACGCGTTCTACAGTCAGCTATCCGGCGGCCAAAAGCAGCGCCTCGCCCTCGCCATGGCGCTCGTCAATGATCCAAAAGTCCTTTTCTTTGACGAACCCACTGCCGGCCTCGATCCGCAAGTGCGCCGAGAAATCTACGACATCATCGAAGAACTCAAGCGCGAAAAGAAAACCATCATCATGACCACTCACTACATCGAAGAAGCCGAGCGGCTCTGCGACCGCGTAGCCATCGTGGACCACGGCAAAGTCGTCGCCCTCGGCACTCCGCGCGAATTAAAATCGCATTCCGGCGGCACAACGCGCATCGAAGTCCGCCTCGCAAAACCTGAGCCAGACGGCGCTCTAAAAAAATTAGAAGGTGTCGCCGACGCGCGCGAACTCGATGGCACTTACGTGATTCACTCTCATCGCCCTCCAAAAACGATTGTCGACCTCGTGAAACACCTCGAAGCGGAAGGCAATGAGCTCGTTAGCCTTGAAATTGCTTCTCCCTCTCTCGAGGACGTCTTCATCGAAATGACCGGAAGGAGGCTGCGCGATTGAGAAACTTTGCCACACTCACCCGCATGCGTATTCAGCTCACGCTGCGCAATAAAATGTTCCTGTTCTTTAGCGTGGTTATGCCGTTCGGTTTTTTCTTCCTCTACGCCGGAATCTTTGCAAAGGGCGCGCCGCTCGGCGTTCGGTATTTGCTGGGCCCGGTGATCGCTCTCACGGTAATGGGAAGCTTTTGGGGGCTTAGCGCCGCTCTCGTCATGTTTCGCGAGCAGGGTATCTTGCGACGCTTCCACGTGAGTCCGGTTTCCGCAAGCGACATGCTCGCCTCCAGCATCGTCGCCAATCTTGTACTGACCCTGCCTACGGTAATCGTGGAGATACTATTTGCGCGCTTCATTTTTCATGTCACGAACTTTGGTAATTTCCTTTCGGCCTTTCTCCTAATTGGACTTGGCGCCATGTCCTTTGCCTCCCTGGGGCTGGTCGTCGCCAGCGTGACCAACACCATGCAAGAAACCCAGGTCATCAATCAGCTCATCTGGCTGCCCCTGATTTTTTTGTCCGGCGCAACCATTCCACTTGCCCAGCTGCCGCTGGTCGTCAAGCGCGTGGGACTCTTTCTTCCGGCTACGTATCTCGTTACCGAACTGCAAGATGCCATCTTCTGGTCGGCGGCGCCGTGGAGCCGAGATGTCTTGATAGCGCTAGGGTCTCTTGTTTTGTGGGCTCTCTTGACCTTCTTTTTGTCTGTCCAGCTGTTTCGCTGGGAACCGGAATCCAAGATACCTCGCCGCGCCAAGCTCCTGGTCGCAGCTACGGCAATTCCATTTCTCCTTTTGGGACTGTGGGAGAATAGTTCGAGCCGAACGATTTCAAAAGCGCAGGCCATGATGGAGTCTCTAAATGCGCCAGCGAAACCAGACACCCAGCGCGAGCAACCCCGTTAATGCGCCCTTGTTGCTCCACGCTCTGGCTTGAAGGAATTGACAAATGGGACGCGCCAATTTGGTTTTTACGCTGGCCGCACCCTTGAATACACTTCATTGACGCTCTCCGTCTCGTACCGTATTCTGCACTTTCAGGCTTCACCGCGAGTGGCGCCATCTAAAAGGACACCATCATGCCCATCCAAAAGACCGAAAAAATCTGGCACAACGGAAAGTGGATCAACTGGGACGACGCCACCCTCCACGTCCTTTCCCACGTCGTGAGCTACGGCTCCGCCGTCTTCGAGGGCATCCGCTGCTACGAAACCAAGCAAGGCCCCGCCATTTTCCGCCTCCGCGAGCACATGCAGCGCCTGATCAACTCGGCGAAAATTTACCGCATGGACTTGCCTTTCTCCCTCGATGATTTCTCCAATACCGCGACCGAACTGGTCCGCCTAAACAAAATGAATTCCTGTTACGTCAAGCCCATCGTCCTGCGCGGCTACGGCGAAGTTGGCGTGAATCCGCTGAACTCCCCCATCGACGTTTATATGGCCTGCTGGCACTGGGGAGCTTATCTCGGCCCCGAGGCGCTCTCTAAAGGCGTCGAGGTCGGCGTCAGCTCCTGGGCGCGCATTGCACCGAATACGCTCCCGGCCATGTCCAAAGCCGCCGCAAACTACATGAACTCCCAGCTCATCCGTATGGAAGCCTCCTTCAACGGCTATGCCGAAGGCATCGCACTCGATTCCGGCGGCCACGTCAGCGAAGGTTCCGGCATGAACGTATTTCTCGTCCACGACGGCACGCTGTACACGCCGCCGCTCGCCACCAGCATTTTGCCTGGTATCACGCGGAACACGGTGATCACGCTCGCGGAAGATCTGAACATCCCCGTGAAGGAGAGTGTCATCCCCCGCGAAATGCTCTACATTGTGGACGAAGTCTTCTTCTGCGGCACGGCCGTCGAAATCACGCCCATACGCTCCGTCGACAAAATTCAGGTCGGCAAAGGCGTCGCTGGCCCCATCACGCGCAAACTCCAGGAAGAATTCTTCGCCCTCACCAGCGGCACCAAACCCGATCGCCACAACTGGCTTACCCCCGTTAACGCACCGGTTGCCGCAATATCTAGATAAAGGCTCTCAGTAAGAATTCGCGCCAGGCGTCGTGGTAATACTGGCGTTGCCGTTTGCGTTCCAGATAGAATCCTTCCCGGTCGCAGCGGACGCGGCTCGTTCCCCGGCCGGGAGGCTCCTTGATGTACAACCTTGGGCAGAAGCTCACG
>Ga0210405_10002687_pt1 | contig 18223 bp, 9 predicted proteins | sample IncBWH11MmetaG_FD_155492 | JGI IMG/M metagenome (GOLD analysis project Ga0210405, IMG submission 155492) | Forest soil microbial communities from Barre Woods Harvard Forest LTER site, Petersham, Massachusetts, United States - Inc-BW-H-11-M | ecosystem: Environmental > Terrestrial > Soil >... | reverse complement strand
GCCTTGAGCACGCCTGGCGTCAGGCGGCCGAACTGGCGGCGGATGACTCGGCGGTGACGAATCGCCGGGAAGCGTTGGCGTTGGCGGCGGCTTTGATCAAACTTTCCAGATCCTCTCAGCGGTGGGCCGAGCCTGCGCTTGCGACTGGGCTCGTTAGCGGATCAACTTCGATCGGCGTGCGCTTAGAGCGACTGATCGAGTGGCGTGTGGCTGGTCGGCGCCACCTCACGTCGCCTTGGATTATTCTTGCACTGTTTACAATGATCCTCGGCATCGTCGGCAACTATGGCGTCGCTCTTTCTATCAGCCATCGCTTGACTGAACTCCTCGTACCCTAGACGCAATTTAACGAGATGAATGGGAGGGCCAAGAGTGGTTAATTAAGAGAGCGTGGAACTCTCGCTTCTTTCCTCTTGTCTTTCCAGCACCCAGGTCGGAGATTCATCGCTGCTCCCTTCTCTCCTAGTCCCCGTAAACGGTGGCCGCCACGATGAAGCAACCATCGCTGTCTTCCCACAAGCCGCCGGGGAGGGTTGCCCGACGGCCAAACTTGCGTTGGCGCAGATCTACGCGGCCCGCCCCGCTGGACCAAAGGACCGATCCAAGCTGCCCGTATATCGGAGTCGTCGCAACCGCTCGTTTCTTGTATACAGGATAGGGTTACAGAGGCGGCCGCGAAACCATCGCTTGTGTGGATAGCAGAATTCACGGTGCCGGATCAGTGTACACAGTCTGGGACGACTTGCACTCGTTGTCATTTCACCCCGTCCACATGCCAGGTTTTGCAGGCGTAGAGGGCTGGAGCAGTCTTTCCGACAAATCCCAAAACCGTTCCATCCTGTGACCCAACTCGTCAGAGGTGTCTCATGATTGTTGGCGTAGGATCGCCATCGCTCCCTAGGCGGGTATTTGCGCAGGAATTTGAGCCATCGGCATTGGCACAACCGCTTCGAGTTCGGTGCCCCGTCCAAGCACGGAGGAGATCCTGATTGTGCCTCCGACAAGCCTCAGTCGCTCGCGCATGCTGACAAGACCGAGCCCATCGTGAGTTCGAAAAGGATCAAAACCTTTTCCACGATCATTGACCTGCAATTTGACTTCGTCGCCCTCGGCCAGCAAATAGACCTCAATCTTTGTGGCTCCGCTGTGCCGGGCGGAGTTGTTGAGAGCCTCCTGTAATACCCGGAACATCGCGAGAGAGACGGGTTCCGGTAGCGCGCTCATAAGGCCTCGGTGAGTGAATTCCACCCGTATTCCGCGCTGCTGCGAGAATTCCCGGCAATAGCTAGAGGCCGCGCGCGGCAGACCAAGCAGCAGTGCAGAATGATGCAAATGATGGGAGATTTGTCGGATATTCTGCGCGGTCTGGTTCGCTTCGGCCCACATTTCCGTTAACTCCTGCGCCAGTTCGCTTCCCGCAGGCAGTTTCTGGCGTAAAGTTTGCATCTTGATGCACAGCAAAGCAAGCCGTTGAGCAAAGTCATCGTGCAGGTCGCGGGCGATGCGCTTGCGTTCCTCTTCTTGAGCGCTAATTAGCTTCCCCGCCAGTTCTTGGATGACATCATTGCTCCGCCGCAACAACTCTTCCTGCGCCATGCGCAGATCTGTGATGTCCTGAAAGGCGACCGCGCTTGCGACAATCGTTCCCGCCTCGTCTCGCACTGGGGCTGAGTTCGTGAGCAACACGCGAAATGTGCCATCGGGACGCATGTACCTTAGTTCTTCCCCAAAGACCACCTCGCCGCGCAGCGAACGGGCCAGTGGTTGGTCTCCCGTGTCGTATTGCTGCCCGTTCAAACGGAATAGTTGATAGTCAGCATAGTCTTCGATGCGTCGGAGGCTCATTACCGGACGTCGCAATATCTCCTCTGCCTGACGGTTGGCGAGTACGACTGACCCAGAGGGAGCTTGCGCAATGACAACGCCCGCTGGCATCTGATTGAGCACTGTCTCGAGCAGTGCCCGTTGTGAATCGGCCTCAGCTCGCAACTTCCGTTCACGCTCGGCAGTTTCCCGGCGCATGCGAGCCAACTCGAGATGCGATCGCACCCGGGCGAGCAACTCGCGGAACCCGAAAGGCTTTACCAAATAATCGTCGGCTCCCTGCTCCATTCCCTCTATCTTTTCATCTTCGCCAGCACGGGCGGAGATCATGATGACGGGGATCGCCTGGGTCTCTGGATCAGATCGAAGTCTTCTGAGCAGGCTGAATCCATCCAGTGTCGGCATCATTACATCGGAGAGCACCAGATCTGGCTTCCGAGCTCGAACGGCGGCGAGTGCCTGCTCGCCGTCGGCTACGGTTTGCACCGTGTAGCGGCCCTGGAGCAGCGATCGGAAATAGTCGCGCATATCGGAATTGTCATCCGCCACGAGTATGAACGGTCGATCCCCTCCATGCGCTGTGGGAGAGATCTCTGTCTCTGGAAATTTGCCGTCATCTTTCGTGCCCGATAGCCAACGCCCTGCCTCTTCGGCGTATACACTTGCGGCCAGACCGGGAGAAATCGGAGCCGTATCCGAGAGAATGCGATCGGCGGGCAGATGTTTCATGCCGAGAGGAATCGAGACGATAAATGTGGTGCCCTTGCCCAGCACGCTCTCGGCCCGAATGGTGCCGCCGTGAAGCGTCACCAATTCCTGCACCAGGGCCAACCCGATGCCAGTGCCTTCCTGGGTCCGTCCCTGTGCGCCTTCCACGCGGTGGAAGCGCTCGAAAATTCTTGGGACTTCATCCTCCTGAATTCCGATTCCGGTATCTTTCACCAACAATTGCGCGGCATTCTCCACACACTTCAAGGTCAAGGACACCTCGCCCTGGAGCGTGAACTTGAATGCATTGGACAGAAGGTTGAGAACGATCTTCTCCCACATGTCCGGATCCACGTACACAGGCTCGGGCAGAGCCTCTGACTCCACGCGAAACGTGAGCCCAGCTTTTTCCATAGTAGAGCGGAAGCCACTGGCTAATTCGGTTGTGAATGCAGCCAGGTCTGTTGGTCCATAAACCGCCCGGATTCGTCCCGCCTCGACTTGGGAGAAAGCTAGGACAGTGTTTACGAGTTTCAATAGCCGCAAACCGTTACGACGAACGACAGAGAGTTCTTCGCGGCTGGAATCGCGCAACGGCGGGTCCGTCTTCGCCAGCATGTCGTCCACGACGCCGAGGATCAGCGCGAGTGGGGTTCGGAACTCGTGGCTAACGTTGGTAAAGAATGCGGTCTTCGCGCGATCAAGCTCAGCAATCGCGTTGCTGCGGACCCTTTCCTGCTCGCGAGCGTTTGCTGAGGCAATCGTGGTTGCCATTTGAGCCGCAATCAAATCGAAAAAGTTGCGGTAAGCGCTATCAAGTCTCCGGTGATCGCTCACGCCGACGACAAGAAAGCCGGCTATGTTTTCAAGGCCAGGCTTCAAAATGGGGATGATGAGTGCTGATTGTGGCAACTGATGCGCGACTCCGGCGTCGAAGAAGCGAGTGAGGTGACTTATTTTAAGAACTCCTCTCTGCCGAATGACCTCCTCGAATGGGAACGGCTCCGCCGTGGGGTTGGCGCAGAAGCCAGTGGACGAACATAATCTTACCGAGCCTGTCGCATCCAGCAGGTACACGAGGGCGAAGGGAATGTCAGCTGGATTTTGGCCCAGAATCTTCATCGCCGTTGCGCATGCCTGTTCAGTGTCCAGCGCAGTCGCAGTTTCTGCTGCCATTTCCCTTAACGTTCGCAGTCGCCGTTCCGCCAAGACGCGCTGAGTGGTTTCCTCTGTTACAAGCAGCACGCCACCGATCGCCCCGGCATCGTCTGGAATGGGACTGTAGGACCATGTGAAGAATGCTTCCTCAACCAGGCCGTAGCGATCGATCATCAGAGGCTGATCGACCGACCAGGTTGCCTCGCCATCTTCGAGCGCCTTATACAACATGGGTCGAACGGTATCCCACATGTCGACCAGGACTTCTTGCGCAGGTTTGCCGAGCGCAGAAGGATGCATGGCGCCAATCACTTCGCGCTCCGCATCGTTGTAGAGAAAAATGAGTTGCGGCCCCCAGTAAACCGCCAGCTGGAAGCGCGAGCGCAAGCAGATATTCAATGCCGTCTTAAGACTTTGCGGCCACTGCGCCATCGGACCAAGCGGGGATCGCGACCAATCGAATGACTCGATCAGCCGGGCCATTTCGCCGCCGGCAAGAGAGTGCACTCCTTCACTTCCAGGGAGCGGAGAACTGGTCGGGTTTGGCGGAGCGGGCGTCACTCGTGAGACTCCCTCTGACGCGAAGACCGAAGGTCTGGTCGGTACCTCGGTTGCGGCTCCTCAGAATATCATTTTCAGCCCAAACTGGATCTGTCGGGAACTAGTGACGGTGCTGAAGATCCGGCCGGCATTGCCCGCCGGAATTCCGCAACCTAGAGGGTCGGTGGCCGGATTGCAGCCGGTGGCTCTTCCCACGAAGATTGCATCCCCGTTGCCACCAGTGCCGTTCGGGCCCTGCGTGTTGTCGGGGACGTTGAAATTAGGGTGGTTGAAGATGTTAAAGAATTCGGAGCGAAATTCCAGGCTTACCCGTTCAGTAACCTGCGTTTGCTTGATCAGAGAAAAGTCAAGATCCTTCAGGGTGGGCCCACACAGGCTGTTCCGGCCCGCATCGCCATAGATGTTGCCATTGGAATTCGGTGTATTGGGCAGTATAAAAATGGTCGAATCGAACCACCTGTCAACATTACGCGTCTCAGCCTTGCACGGATTCACACCAGGTTTGACATCCGGACGATCCGCCGGGAACGAAGCAGCATTTAACGAGTTATTAAATCCCAAAACCGGGGTAAATGGTACTCCGGACAACAATTGGGCAATCATGCCCACGCGCCACCCTCCCACAAACTTGCCGGCCGCGCCCTGCTCATTGTGGCCCCAGCGTTGGCCAGGTCCGAACGGCAGATCATAAAGCAGGTTGCCAACGAAAACGTCTCGCCGGTCGAAAGCCGAGCTGCCACGATCCGCAGCAGGGTCGAAGAAGTTCTGTGACACCCCAGGTTCTGAGACCCAGTCGCTGGGGAAGGGCCCGCTCGCGGTGTCGATCGAATGGGAGTACGTGTAAGACCCCTGGAATGACAGGCCGTTGATAAACTGTCTTTGCACGCTGACTTGCAAGGAGTTGTAGTTCGAGGTCCCGTCAGTAACAATCAAAGGCGTGGAGCCAAAGTTGGGATTTAGGTTGTGTCCCAAGCTGGGCTCAAAGGGATTGGCCTCGCCGGCTCGCGGCAAATGCAAGCCATGAGAACCCACATACGCGATCTGGAACACTGTATTGCGTCCCACTTGACGCTGAACGTTGAGACTCCATTGTTCGTAATAAGGAAACTGCGGATTGTAGGTGATCCCAAAGACACCGACCGGCGAGGTTGATCCTCCCAACGCCGTGATACTCGTTGGCGGCGCGAGAAAGTTTGGAGAGTTCGAAATCAGCGCCCCAAAAAATGGCCGGTAAAACCGCACGTCAAAATACAGGTTCGACCAGATCTGGTCGCGCATGATCCCGAATCCTCCGCGAACAACTGTTTTCGCGTTTCCGAACGGGCTCCAGGCAAATCCTAAGCGTGGCGAGAACAGGTCTTTGGGCACGCCCGACCAGAGCGGACCGACGATTGGAGCTTGGTCGGTGAACACATCGTGGAAGTTCGAAATGCGTGCCTGCGCTTCCGTAGGAACGGTCGAGTATTCCCATCGCAGCCCGAGGTTCAAAGTCAGATTGGAAGTAACCCGCCAGTCATCCTGCGCATAGATTCCAAGATAGGTTTGGCGAAAGCCGCGATCAGAATCGCTCAAAGTAGGATCGGTTCCGATGTAGTAGGTCGGAATTCCGCGAAGGAATGATTCGAGCGGCGGATTGTTGGTCGCCGTCGCACCCGTGCCCGTAAACGAATATTCTCCATTGGTGCCAAAGTCGAACGGACCATTGATCTGTATGCGCTTTGCATCAACCCCGAATTTCAAGCTATGGCGCCCATGTTCCCAACTTAGGTTATCGATACCTTCAAATGTGTTCGACGCGGTACCTAAGGGATAGACAACGTTGTTCCCAAGCGCGGGCAGTCCTCCGATCGCAATTACTCCAAGAGCCCGGTTTGGAACCAAAGAAATAGAGAGAGGATACGAGTTGTCGACTTCTGCCAGGTAACGCGTGCGATTGAAGCTGAACTTGGCTTCGTTGAGAAGATTGTTCGAGATGGCCCTTTGCCAGCTGAGCATGAAATATTGATTGCGGATGGGCCGCCTACCTGGGAAACCGGGTATAGACGTGCTTTGAAAAGGAAAAACGCCGTCTCCGTCATCAAATACATAGCGGCCAAAGATCTGGTCCTTGTTCCCGATGGTTTCGTCGATCCGCAACACGGCGTAGTCCTCCCGCACAACCTGTTCTTCTGAACCAGTAAACAGTGCGATCCCGCTGGAGACATCGCCGTTAGTGATCTCCGGCCCGTTTGGACGGGGAAACAGGCCGATAAAGAGGGCACTCGTCGGATTAACGCCCACATTCACCAAGCTGGTCCCGTTGAGCGACGGCAGCAATCCCTGACGGGCGTTATCGTCAGGTACGGAAACATTGGTTGTGATCCCTTGACGTTCGCGCAGTCCTTCATAGTTGACAAAAAAGAAGGTGTGGTCCTTGACGATCGGGCCTCCCAACGTGGCGCCGAACTGGTTGCGCTCGAAACCGGGCTTGCCCAGCGTGTCGAAGAAGTTCGCGGCGTCCAGCGCGGCGTTGCGAAAGAACTCGAACACCGAACCGCGCAGCATGTTAGTGCCCGACTTGGTCACAAACTGGACGTTGGCGCCGGCATTTCTCCCATATTCCGCACTGTAAGAGTTCAGCACCACCCGGAACTCACGAACCGCTTCGACTCCCAGCTGCGCCCCCGCAGGTCCGCCTGGCGGTATGTTGTAACCGGGATCATTGATGTCGCCACCATCCAGGGTCACATTGTTCATGGTGGGTCGTGCCCCTTGAGCCGAGGCCTTGGTCATGTTGCCCTCGCTCCATAGACTTGATCCGCCGTTGGTCGAGGGGTTTACGCCGGTTTGCAGTTCGGTGAGTTGAAACAGGTCGCGGCCGTTCAGCGGAAGTTCGCTCAGGCGCGTCGGGGTCACTACGCTGCTCATCTGGGCAGTCGTCGTCTCTACCAGCGGCGTCACTCCATTGATGGTGATCGCTTCTTTTGCGGATCCGACATCGAGGTTGGCGTCGAGCACCGCCGCCTGGTTCACCAGCAGCGTAATGTCACTTAGTTTTTTGACTTTGAATCCGGCGTGTTCGATCTGCAATTCATAACTACCGGCAGAAAGACAGTCGACGTGGTAGCTGCCGCTCTCATCGGTTACGGTTGATCGGGTGGCACCAGTCTCCAGACTTGTCGCAGTGACCTTGGCGCCGACAAGTACAGCGCCACTTGGGTCTTTCACGGTTCCCTGGATTTCCGACGAGACGCTTTGTGCCGCACTTGGCAGCACCGTAAGCACTACCAATGTCCAAGGCAGCAGGAGGGCCAGCGACCGCTTCATGCTGTTCCCTAAACGGGGATCTCCCTTTTTTGACTTCAAGAACGGCGACAATTGTACACCGATTCCACCTATTCGCCGCCAGCTTCGAATTGCACCGGGCCGCGAACTGTTTCCGCTCCCCGTGTAATCGAAGACGACCGACGAAACAGAGCGGTCGTACAGGAAGCGTTGCGCCTTCACACACTCGGAAATGGTCTCCTGCACTCCGCGATAAGTGAGTGCCAACGGGCCGAGGCTCATTGATCGGCGTGACGCCGAAGGGCTGCCCCTGAACCGGTGCTCCTTTACCCCGCTGCATGCATGACATCGTTTTTCGAACTGACTGGCACACGTGCGTAGATTGTGGTCCCGGGCTGGGGTCGTGAATCGATTGAAAACGTTCCCTCCACCAGTTTTACTCGCTGCTCCATTCTGGTCAGACCCAGCCCTCTGCCTTTCCTTGCTACTTCAAGGTCAAAGCCAGCGCCGGAGTCACTAACCTTAAGATGAATCTCATCCGCCGTACCCCACAAGCACACCTCGAACTTATAAACCCCACTGTGCTTCACCCCGTTGTGCAACGCTTCCTGTAGAACCCTGAACAGGCAGATAGAAATGTCCGGCGGCACGAGGCCGGGGAGACCGTGGTTCCTGAAATCAATCTCTACTTTCTTCCGCTCTCCGAATTCTGCGCAGAAGCTGTTCATAACCGCAGCGATGCCGAGATACTCCAATCTGGGAGAGTACAATTCATGCGCGGAAGCTTTGACATCGGTCAGTATTTTCAAGGTTTCCATCCATACTGTGTTCATGCGGTCGAGAAGTTCAACCGTCTGACTGGGGAGATTGTTCTTGAGTTGTTCGATCCCAATTGCCAATAGAGCAAGGCGCTGACCAATGTCTTCGTGAAGGTCTCTCGCGATCCGGTTACGTTCCCGTTCTTCTGCCTCAATCACTCTACGGCTCATGCGGGAAAGGGCCTCTTCCGCCCGCTTGCGCTCAGTGATGTCCTGCAAAATGCAAGCCACGCGATCAACGCCGCCAGGACCTTCGATGGGGAAGTTCGAGATCAGTAAGTCCCTTTCGCCAAGTCCAGGATACGTGTATCGCATCTCGTACCTGACGACTTTACCTCTGAAACACTCATCCAACTTCTCCTTGACGACCGTCTCAAAGATCCCCTTGTTCAATACTTCTGGGACTAAACGCCCCACGACTTGGTCCTTCGTCATATTCCGTTGGCTGAGGAACTTACGATTCGCGATTAGGTAGCGATATTCTCGGTCCACGACGGCTATCATCTCCTCCGAACCTTCCACAGCCTTCTCGTATTCTCGTAGCTTTTCCTCTGCCGATTTGCGTTCCGTGATATCTAGCGACACGCCGAGCATCCGCTCGGGGTTACCGTTCGCAGCGTAGTAGAATTTGCCTCGGGCTGCCAGCCATCGAACCGTGCCGTCGGGTCGCACGATGCGAAATTCTGCGGCGTACAATTTTCGGTTTTGCCTTGCATCCGCGATCGCCTCTGAGACCTGCTGTCGGTCATCTGGATGTACCCGACGAATGAACTCCTCTACACCTGTGGCATAGGTGTCGGACGGGATTCCAAAGATAGGCTGCAAGTCGCCGAACCAAAAATCCCGTCCGCTCTTGACATCCGATTCCCATGCCACCGATGTGCTAGCTTGCATTGCCAAACGGAGCCGATCATTGGCCAAACCGAAATGGAAAGCCAGTTCGCGTCTGGCGAGGTACTCCTTTATGTAGGCGGCACTCGCCAGCCCCACAATCGCGGCGATTGCGACAAGTATGCGAAGCGTACGCAGACCAGCGTTCTCATTCCGCTTGAAAAGCTCCCACACAATCGGGACAGAGATCATCACAACCACGAGCATCGCCCACTCCGACCCTTGTGAGCTTGGGTTGTCATCGGATCGCGTTGCTGTTGCTTCCAATCCCGGTACGTGGCGCGCGCGCAGCGGTATCCACGCAAACCAGCAGACAGCCGCGGTAAGGCCCAGACCATACAGCTTGCCATTGACGTATCCTCCCGAGTCAATTGCAAGGTTGGCGACTGCGGAACTTAGGGCGTACAGGGTGGAGGCTCCCAGCAGATGAAGATAGGTTGACTTCCAAGGACCCTGCACGCGGAGGCTCAAAATACCCAGGGCCAAGACCAGCACCAAGTTCTCTGCCAGGTACAGAACGTCAAATCGCAGGGCGTAGCTGGTGGCGTCCCGGAAATATTGATAGGGAAAGACCGCGTACCCATAAAGAAAACTCCAGAAAAATAGCAAGAGCAGGGAGTTTAAGATCGCGCGGTACGGCTTGCGGTCGGATATGTTCCAGTGTGGAAGGGTTACCACAGCCGCCATGAGCAGTACGATGTGCAGGAACAACACCGGATCAGCAATCGAATTGTCGGGTACCTCGATACGCAGCCAAAGCTCGTAGTACAGATAAATGCCTTGATTTAGCGTCCAAAGGCCGTATGCAATTGCGAGGAACATCCAAAATCGCCGACCTCCCAGCACGTCCTGGATTCCGTTGCGGATGGCGAGACTAGTCGCCAAAAGCAGAAGAAGGAAGTAACTGATCCCGCTGTATGAAAGTAGTGTAGAACCTGGCTTTACGGCGAGTGAGAGGACGGCTTTGATGACTACTATTCCCACGAGCGCCGTCGGCCAAGAAGAAAATCTTGGCCCCGTTCCGTAATCCGACGAGAATGGTTTTCTCATGAATTCTAGAAGACCGCTAAAGATAGAGCCACCGATCAAAGGCGGAAACAAATACCACTTCGCTCTCTTGCCGATCCGCCAGGGATCGGGATCTAAACTCCAGCTACGGCAAGCATAAACGCGTCACAGGTTTTATACGCGCCTTTTCTCGCTCGGGGCAACCTACCATTTAAGGCGCGGTTTTGCAGACCAACACGCTTCCAATCAGATTCTGCCTTGCAACCACGCCTAATAGATGTCTTACGTTGCGATGGCACTCTAGGCAATCGACACCGGCGGCATTGATTGCATCCTTATGCACCATGAGCTTCATCTGGCTGCGCGGGCCGCCGAACGAATCCAGCGTGTGGCAACCACGGCAGGTAATGTAATTATGCGACGTCAGATAGGTTTCAAAAGTTGTCCTCAGCAACGGACGACGTTTCTCCCACTCCTCCTCGGTAGCGATGGTCTTGTGCGATTCGTTCCAGAAATATTTGACCTCGCGGTCCGCCTTGAAAAAAAGCAATTTGACGTACTCCGCCGGGGTGGCGCGACTCGAGTCGTAGGGGATGTGACATTGCCCGCAACTGGCGCTCACCCCGACCGGGTTGACGGCATGCGGACCTCGTTTATAGGCGGCTGAGGCCCAGGTAATGGAATGGCAAAACGTCCCGCAGAATTGACTAGAGCTGGACTAGACTACCGCCGTGTCGGTGATCGCGCCCAGAAGAACGCCAAACATTACGAACGCTAAAGACAAGACGAGTGAAACCCAGCGATAGCGCCACCAACGGACCAACAGATATGCGCATTTCGCGAAGCACAGGAGGAATCGAAAGGATGAGGCACTATTTCGAGGGCAGAGCTTTCGACAAATCCACCGTATCGTCAAGTGGCGTGGCGCCTGCGGGTACGCCGTTTTTCTGCAACAGAAAGGCCATAATGTTGATGGAGTTTTTCGCCGGTACCGAGTTCGGTGCCATCATCGGCATCTGTGTGTGTACGCTTGACCACAGAGTCGAGACCTTCTTGCCCCCACAAGCTTGCCAGAATGGCTTGCCCACAAGCACGGGCCCCATCCCGCCTTGGAGCGTATCACCATGACAGCTGGCACAGGTTTTCTTATAAGCCTTAGCACCCGCTGCGGCTTGCTGAGAGGTGTACCATCCGTCCGGACGCGATGTCGTTCCACACACGCCAAGGGTGCACATCCACACGAGAAGAACAAGCGATCCTGGAAAGAACGTTTTCGTAATCAGGTCCAGCGCCAGCTTGGAGGGTGAGAAATAAGAAACGATCTTAGCGAAACATCCATGCCGGATTTATAACGCAGATCGGAAGCGTCCCCAAACTGGCAGTTTTACTAGAATCGATCGCAAAAATGACTACTGGAATCGAACCGCTAATGACTGAGGTTGGTGGGGCGACCGCCTTTTAACTTGAACCTTGGTGCCCACGATTCCAGTTGACAGCAACGATTTTTTTTGGCCCTCTCTGGATCTTCTACTAGTTGCTGACACATCTCATGCGAATTAGACTCAGCCTGGGTTAGTTTTTGGAGGTCAAAAAAGGAAACTCCGTGTAAGGTGCTCCAGATATTTTATCCATGAGACATTTTTCATTAGCAATATTGGTCGTAGGGTTGGGTTGGTCCTCTTTCGTGGCCGCTCAAAATACTGCTCTTGTCGCTTCCGCGGCGTCTGCCGATAACCCGCCATTGACTTTATTTAGCGATCGACCTCTCTCACTGGCTCCAGCAGCGATACCCGCTACTCCACTGACAGCGCCTGCGGTTTTGCCCAGCATGTGGTCCGAACTGGCTCTCCGGGCTTACTGGCAGAGAGCTCAGGAGCAAGACAGAAATCTCGCATCCTATTCTGCGACGACCGTCATCCGTGCCGAACTACCGGCTACCTCTCAATACGGAGAGTACGAACTCCGCCGTGACTACTCAGCTCCCCGCACTCTCGGGTTTAAGGTGTTTCGCTCCGTTGGGGACTCTTTCGTCAGAAGCAAAGTCATCGCGCGTCTGCTTCAGTCCGAAGTCGACCATGTAAAGAAGGACGATCCTGCGCTGACTTCCCTTACTCCAGCCAATTACAAGTTCTCGCCCAAGTCCACCACTAGCCTAGGCGGTCGCCCGGTGCTCGTCTTTCAGGTGAAACCCCGCGCCAAGCGGCTCGGTCTGTTCAAAGGCCACATTTACCTTGACGCGCGCACCGGTACATTGGTGCGCTCCGAAGGCAGCATCGTGAAATCTCCTTCGTTGTTCATCAAGAGCATCCATTTTGTGCAGGATTACGTCGACATCGCGGGCTTCACGTTCCCCTCTCACATCCACTCGGAGGCCAACACCCGAGTCGTGGGGAGTGCTGTAGTGGACATCTACGATCAGGATTACCAACCAGTTTCTTTTGGTACCGCGGCTGCTGACGTGCCCGCTCTGTAACGGCGTCGCCTCCCACGTTTTCCTCGGCAAGGCTACGCCCGAAACAAGTATAGAGTTCTACTAATCAGGGCACGCGAAAGAAACATGCAAATCGAGCTTAGAACCAGAGCTGTCTATGAAAACCTACTGTTTACTGAAATAGATTGTCCCTCATCCACGTTGCGCAGGAACCAACACCTGGGCCATTGTTGGCATTCCCATTGGAAAAATAGAGCAGAGCACTAGCAAATCAATGCTCGTCATTACCATTACTTTTTCATTGCTTTCCTGTCGCTGTTGCTAGTTTCGGCTTCCGCGAACCGTGGCCTAATATGACCATACAATTTGGAGTTGATTGGCTCGAATTGAAGGCGAATGTCTCACGAGACGGAGATGGAACAAGAACTGAAACAGTTGGAACAGGAGCAGCCGCGGAAGAATTGAAATGCGAGGAAGAGAAAGAAGGGAGCCGGCCTGGAGATTGCCGGCGAAGACGGCGGGCGATCCGGGTGCTAGTTGCCGAGAAAAAATGGGGACATCGAAAAATGCGCCCGTTAACGCCAGTTGACAGACGGCCATCTAACGCACCGCTGCTGTATCATTCCAAGCATTTCCAAAAAGAGTTCAACAGCTCGAGGTCAAGAATGGAATTCCGAAGCGGACCTGGAGAAATAGTGAAGGCACGAATGCTGGAGACGATAGCTGCGGCGGTTGAGGTGACAGCAGGCTTGACCCTGATCGCCGATCCCGCTTTCGTTGTCCGCTTGCCCATAGGTCCAGCCTTTCAATCGGCAGAGCCCGGAATTGTCGAGAACGACCCGTGCTGAAAGTCGCCCCACTGTCAGTGAAACGTCGATTGTCGGAGTTCTCTGCGCTAGAATTACACCGCGATGTTCTATAAGAGTTACACGCTCCAGTTGACCGCTTGGGGAATACCTGCGTTGTACGCCGGAACCGCGATCGTGGCTGGGCTCACCTTTCCACGGATTGAAAGCCGGATCTTTCCTGGACTCGTCTCCGCTATGAGCGTCCCTAGTGCGACGGCGATCTACGCTGCAATCGCCTCGGGCATGATTGCCCTAACCGGCATCGTCTTTTCGTTGACCTTCGTGATGGTGCAGTTCAGTGCAACAGCCTACTCACCGCGCCTCGTGTTGTGGATCGCTCGTGATCCAGTGATGTCGCATGCCCTCGGAACATTTACAGCAACCTTTCTCTATGCGACCGCGGCGCTCGCGGGAATAGATCGGAAAGGTTCGGGAAAAGTTCCATTTGTCAGCACTTGGGTGGTGGTCGCTCTGCTCGTGGCGAGCGTGGGTATGTTCATCAGCCTAATCCATCGGATCGGTTTGCTTCAGGTCAACCGTATGTTGATTTTCACGGGCGACCAAGGACGCAGGGTGATAACAACGATGTATCCGTCAGTGAAATCGGTGGCTGCAGCCAATGAATCGGTCGACTTTCATGCATTGCCTCGCGCCCAGACGCTAATTCATCGCGGACGACCTCGCTCGATACAGGCTATCGATGCTCCCACTTTAGTGGATTTGGCCAAATCGTCCGACGGAGTCATCGAAATGGTCGTGGCGGTCGGCGACACAATCGTGGAGTTGACGCCTCTGTTGCATGTATTTGGTGCTCCGCAGCCCATTAATGAACGGGAGTTGAGGAATGGAATTGAATTCGGTGGGGAACGTACTTTCGAGCAAGACCCTAAGTACGCGATTCGGCTGCTTGTAGACATAGCAATTAAGGCGTTATCGCCCGCGATTAACGATCCGACAACGGCGGTCCAAGCGCTTGACCAGATCGAGGACCTGCTGCTCCGTTTGGGCCTCCGCCATTTGGAAATTGGAGCATTTCGCGATCGCAATGGCAAATTGAGACTAGTGGTTCCATTTCCCGCGTGGGAAGACTTCCTCAGACTCGCCTTTGATGAAATTCTCTCTTACGGTGCTAATAGCGTGCAGGTCATGCGGCGGATGAACGCGCTCGTCAGTGATCTGATCCCAGCTGTGCCGGAAGAACGCCGTCCAGCACTTAGACACTGGGATGTGCGATTCAAAGCCTCGATCGCGCGTTCGTTCGCAGATGGTGAACAGAGACTGGAGGCCTCGAAGGAAGATCGGCAAGGGCTTGGTATACCCCGCCATTCTTCCGGGAATTCTTAAGTTGTTCGGCTGTTGTAATGGCGGAGAACGAAACCAGAGAATAGCTGTCGTACTATCGCCATAACTCTCATTGAGCCCTGGCCCGATCCCGCCTGAAGGCAGCCTAACCATCCAGATAATTAACGATCTGGGAATTAATGACCCGGGACTCACGGAAGAGGAACGTCCGACAATAAATATCGGAGGATTTCTTTTACCGTCTGTTTCACATCTGTCGCGAGCGAACTTTTGCGAATTGGAACTAACCAGTAAATTTTTCAGACGGTACTGATTCATGAACCTGCGGCGGGTGCCGAACAAGTCCGCCGCAGATTTCGTGATTGACAGGCCTTGACATTGCCTTGACACTCTTTTTGCAGAACCATTCCGAGAGCGCCGCACATGAGCGAGGCGAATCGTGTCCAATCGGCTTTTGACACAGTGACTGTGCGGATCAAGATTCAACATTCGAACGGGTCGAGTGACATTTGTTCTTCCCCGATCCTCTCAACTCTCCCCTAAGGCGATTGTCATTGTTTTTCGGGTGCAGCCTACGAGTTTTGCCAGTTCCCGACAGACAAAATGTCCTCCAGTCTAGCGGAACTGTTCAATCAACCGGATTACATACTCGCACGGGAGAAATTCCGCAGCCGCTATAGGCACAGGAGAAAGAAGATGAACTTTGAAACGAGTATTCAACGACTGATACTTGGAGTGCTTGCCGTCTTCAGTTTCGTCATGGCGGGCGGCGTGACCCCGAGTTCCGCGCAAAACACGAAGCCCAACATTGTCATGCTAATGACCGACGACACCGGCTGGAATGATTTCGGCGCCTATTCGGGCGGGGGCGCTACCAACGGCCATCCAACACCCTACATTGATCGCCTCGCAAAAGAGGGCGCGGTCTTCACCAGCTGGTACGGACAGGCGAGCTGCACGGCGGGCCGGGCTTCGTTTCTCACTGGGCGTCTGCCAATTCGCTCCGCCTTGTCGATCGTGGTTGCTCCGGGCGACGAGAACTTTCTCCGGAAGGAGACGCCGACCATTGCCGAATTCTTTGGCAAGAACGGCTACTCGACTTACTTTTCCGGCAAGTGGCACATGGGCGATAAGCCTCAGGCTTACCCGACCGAGCATGGTTTTGACGAAATGAAGGAATTCGCGGCTTACTACGCCGGTGTCTATTCCTACCCCTATACCGACAAGTGGTTTCACCCCTGGTTTCCGTCGTATAACCCGGAATACGAAAAGATGTGGGACTCGGTGGTGAACCTGGGCGAGTGGGAAGGGGTTGCTGGCAAGCCCGCCACAAAGGTCGCCACTATCACCTACGACTATATGGCGACGATGGACGAACGGATGGCCGACTACGCAGTCGCCTATATCAAGCAGCACGCCAAGAGCGGCAAGCCGTTCTTCATGGACGTGAACTGGATCAAGATGCACAACCCAACCAACGCGGCACCAGATTTCAGAGGCAAGTCGCATCTCGGCGACTACTCAGATTCCCTCATGGAAATGGATGCCGACATCGGCAAGGTCATGGATGAGATCCGTGCAGATGCCCCCAACACCATCGTCATTCTGACTGCCGACAACGGCGCATGGCTGGACGCCTATCCCGATGCTGGAACCACTCCGTTCCGTGGTGAGAAGGGAACCCCGTTCGAAGGTGGGTGGCGCGTTCCCGGCATCATGTGGTGGCCCGGTCACATCGAGGCTGGCAAGCAGTTCGGCGAAATGATGTCGCACATCGACTGCTGGTCGACGCTGGCTACGATGGCAGGCATTACCCCGCCGCCCCACGGCGAATGGAAGGACAACAACGGTAAGCCGATCTACTTCGACAGCATCGACAACAGTGCGTACATCCTGGGCAAGGCGGATCACTCAGCTCGTAGGTCATGGATCTACATCGACGGCGAGGTATTCCAAGGAGCACGCGTCGATATCGGCGGGGATACGCAGGAACCATGGGTCAACATCGCGTGGAAGTACCTCTATACGGCGAAAGACTCATGGCTGGGCTCGGAAGCCAACCTGGGGGCGATTGGCGCGACCTACAACCTGACCATGGATCCGTACGAAAAGTACGATATGACCTTCAATGGCGCGGCCCCGACTCGCGCACTGACGTCCTCGCCAGGGAGGTACGCCGGACAGGACAACGGCTGGGTGCTCTCTCTGATCGAACCCGCGATTCTCGAGTTCGACCAGTCGATCATGAAGTATCCCAGCATCAAGCGATTCCCTGGTGGTGCCTCGAACGACTTGAAGCCGAATCTACAAAATCCTGATAACCCTCTGCCATTGTTGGACCCCAAGAACCTGCCGAAGACTGTTGGAGGTGGCGGCGGCTAAATCGTGGCTAAGGGCATAAAAGCAACGGGGGCGTGCGCAAATGCACGCTCTCTTGCACTCGAAAGTAGGCTTAATGATGAACCGTTTCTGAGCAAGGCAGTCTGACGATTGGTGGGAACAAATGGCACAAATCGATAGCAAAGAAAATTCGGTTGTCGCGGTCTAGAAGATCAGATACGCGAATGGCTGTGCTTGACTCGTGGAGACAAAGATGGCGAATCGGAAACGAATTCTTTGGCTAGCTGCCCTATGGATGGTGACGGCGTGCAGTCATTTGCTCGCGCAACAACAACCAGCGCAGTCCACCAAACCGCCCAATATTCTCGTCATTTTTGGCGACGATATTGGCTACTCCAACATCAGCGCCTACAACCTGGGAATGATGGGCTATCGCACGCCGAACATCGATCGCGTGGCGCAACAGGGCGCCCTCTTTACCGATTACTACGCGCAACAGAGCTGCACCGCGGGCCGCGCCGCATTTATTACTGGACAGAGTCCGTTCCGTACCGGGCTGTTGAAAGTCGGACTCCCCGGTGCCGATCTTGGTTTACAGCCGCAGGATCCTACGATTGCGGATTTGTTGAAGAGCCGCGGCTACATGACTTTCCAGAACGGCAAGAATCATCTTGGGGACCGGAATGAATTTCTGCCCACGGTCCACGGTTTCGATGAGTTCTTCGGCAACTTCTATCACCTGAACGCCGAAGAAGAGCCGGAGAACGTGGACTATCCGAAAAACCCCGCATTCATGGCGAAGTTCGGGCCGCGCGGCGTGTTCAAGTGCAAGGCCACAGCCACGGAGAATCCTGCGCCGCCCGACCCCCGTTTTGGTCCGTGGGGCAAGCAGACCTGTGTCGACACCGGCCCTTTGACCAAGCAGCGCATGGAAACCGCGGATGAAGAATTTCTCGCCGAGACGCTTGCCGATATGGACAATTCGGTGAAGGCGGGCAAGCCGTTTTTCATCTGGCATAACACTACCCGCATGCACATCTGGACCCACCTTCAGCCGAAGTACCAGGCCA
>Ga0210405_10002686_pt1 | contig 18227 bp, 13 predicted proteins | sample IncBWH11MmetaG_FD_155492 | JGI IMG/M metagenome (GOLD analysis project Ga0210405, IMG submission 155492) | Forest soil microbial communities from Barre Woods Harvard Forest LTER site, Petersham, Massachusetts, United States - Inc-BW-H-11-M | ecosystem: Environmental > Terrestrial > Soil >... | reverse complement strand
GCGCCCCCCCTGGAAAATGATTCGCTGCAATGAAATGTGATCATTAAAGAGCGGGGTGACTGACCTTTGCAAACGCTCTGCGTGTCGTCCGGGAGTTCGGGCACACGCTGGTAGGGCCGTTTTTTTGGAAGGGTGATTCGACTTGATGTCCGGTTAGCGCTAATCAGGCACTCGGGCCACCAGCCGTCGTCTCAAAAGTCTCGTATCGCATCCACCGGATAAATCTATAGGTTATACTTCGCGGGTAGGCGTTCTATATGTACCGGAATCTGCTGGCTCTACTACCGCTTTTTGTTGCTCCCTCCCTCGTCGACGCGCAAACGCCTGCAATGCCTGATGCAAGGCCAGAGACAAAAGAGGAGACCTGCACCGTTTCTGGGATGGTGGTCCGCAAGATGGATGGCGCGCCGCTGAAAGGAGCAACGGTGTGGCTCGGGAGCGATGAAAATCGCGAGCGCACGATTGCGACGACAACTGCGGCAGACGGGCGTTTCGAGTTGAAAAACCTCCCTGCGGGGCACTACACATTGACCGTGCACCGCAATGGATACGTTGACGCGCGATATGGTCAGAAGAAACCCAACGATTCGGGATCAAACTTGACTCTAAGCCCGGGCCAAAAGTTGGTCGACCTTGTTTTCAAGTTGGGACGGACAGGGGTAATCACGGGGCGTGTATTCGACGAGGAAGGCGAACCCATGCAAGGCATCCGTGTTCATGCACTCCGCGAAGCGTACATCAACGGAAAAATGAAATTGCAGGAGGCCGATGAGCGCGAATCGAATGACCTGGGAGAATTCCGACTCTTTGGGCTTTCACCTGGACGCTATCTGGTTACCGCAGAACCTGAGACCTGGAACCATGTGGCAGGGGACCGCGAGTTCTCAGGAGCTAACAAGAGCGAAGGAGAAAAAGCCTACGCGAAAATCTACTATCCCGGCGTGACGGATTCGGGAAAGGCTTCCGTGATTGCTGTCAAAGAGGGCGACGAGATAGCGTCTATCGACATGCTGATGAGGCAAGTCGCGGTGTATCGGATTCGAGGAAAGGTAGTGAATCTGCTGTCAAAACAGAGCGGGAAAAGGTGGTTTCAAGTGGACGTCGTGCGGATTAATCAGGGAGCGGAGTGGGAAAGCGTAAGTTCAACACTCGCGAGCAATACCGATGGCTTCTTTGAGCTTCCAGACATGCCATCAGGGAATTATAGCATTCGAGTTTTGTGGCATTCCGCGGACGGAAAAACGCGCGTCACCCGACAAGACGTCAGTGTTGCGAATACAGATGTAGAGGGAGTGACGTTGACCGTCAGCGAAGGAGTGAATATACCTGGGCGAGTCACCTGGGACGGAGCACCGAGGATCGAGCGACAAGGACTGACGATCGCCGCGAACTCTACGGAGAACCAGCCACTCCCGGGCACCGTCGCCGAAGTTGACGACAACAACCAATTTATCTTGAAGGGCGTTTCTGAAGAGGAGTTTCAGCTTAATGCATGGGGAATCTCGAAGGACTGCTACATCAAAGAGGTACGTTACAACGACAACGTTCTGCCGGACACGACGGTTCGCATTGCGAAGGGCTCGGTCGGATCGCTAGAAATCGTATTGAGTTCGCGCGGAGCACATGTGCAAGGCACAGTGCTGAATGAAGATAATCTCCCGGCAGTTGGCGCTTGGGCAGAGGCGATCCCGGACAAGAAAACCCGCCGCTCATCCTATTCTGCGAATACCGATCAGTACGGTCACTTCGAACTGCGCGGATTGCCACCAGGGAAATACAAACTCTTCAGTTGGGCAGGGCTGGAACACGGTGCCTGGGAAGATCCGGTATTCCTGAAGGAGTATGAGCCGAAGGCCACGGTCATAGAGATAAACGAAGACGTCACGAAAACGGTGGAGCTGAAGCTGATCGCGCTGAAAGAAGCAGACGTGATGAGCGAGTGACTACGGGGGCCCGGCGGCGATAGTCGGCAGCCCAAGTGTGAGATGCAATTTCTGCGCCGCTTTTTAGTGCATCTCTTGCCAAAGGGATTCCCGCGCAGGTCCACGTTCAGTGCCCGGATTCCCGCAAACCCCGGTACTTCATCATCGGCTCGATGCTCGGGTCTTTGCCGCGCCAGGCTGCATACATCTTTGCCAAGTCCTCTGTGTTGCCGCGCGACAATAACATTTGCCGGAACCTGTCGCCATTGGCGCGCGTCAGGCCGCCGTGCTCCTCAAACCACTGGTACGCGTCGTCATCGAGCATCTCCGACCACAGATAGGCGTAGTAGCCGGCAGAGTAGCCGCTGTCCCAAATATGGCTGAAATAGCTGGAGCGGTAGCGAGGCGGCACGGCGCTGAGCAGCAGGCGAGTTTTCTCCAGGGCCTGCTTCTCGAACGCATCCGGCTGCTGCAGGGGTGCGCCGGCGGGCAGTGTGTGCCACTGCATGTCGAGCTCGGCAGCCGCGACCAACTCTGTGAGCTTGTATCCCTGGTTGAAGTTCGCGGCTTTCTTGATCTTGGCTACCAGATCGGCGGGCATGGGTGCTCCCGTCTTATAATGCCTGGCATAATGTGCGAAGACAGCAGGATAGAGAGCCCAGTGCTCGTTGAATTGTGAGGGAAACTCGACGAAGTCTCGCGCAGTTGCGGTGCCCGACAAGCTCGGATAATTGGTGTTCGCGAACATGCCATTCAGCGCATGGCCAAACTCGTGGAACATGGTCGTGACATCGGTAAAGCTGATGAGCGCCGGCTCTCCTGGCGCCGGCTTGGGAAGGTTCGCGACGTTGTAAACCAAGGGCAGAGTGCCCAGAAGCTTTGACTGGTTCACGAAGACGCCCATCCAGGCGCCGCCGTTCTTGTTGTCGCGCTTGAAGTAATCGCAATAAAAAAGAGCCAGCGGCTTGCCGTCGGAGTCAGAGACCTCGAAGACACGCACATCCGGGTGGTAGACCGGAATATCCTTTCGTTCCTTGAAGGTGATTCCGTAGAGCTGATTGGCCTCATAGAAGACGCCGTTTTCGAGCACGTTGTTCAGTTCAAAGTACGGCTTGACCTCTACGTCATTCAAATCGTACTTCGCCTTGCGGACCTGATCGGCGTAGAAGTCCCAATCCCAGGGTTGGAGAGTGAAGCCACCCTTCTGGGCGTCAATCACATCCTGGATGTCTTTTCCCTCGTTGGCTGCTTTGGCGGTGGCGTCCGGCACGAGGGCGTCCATGAACTTCAAGGCTGCCTCAGGCGTTTTCGCCATCTGGTCTCCCAGCTTCCAAGCGGCGTGGTTGGGATAGCCGAGAAGTTGTGCTCGCCGCGCGCGCAATTGCGCCAGGTGCGCGATGCCGTCGCGCGTATCGTTGGCATCGCCTCGCTCGGTTCGGTTCCAGGATTTCTCAAAGAGAGCTTCGCGGGTCGTCCGGACACTGAGAGAAGCCAGATCCGGCTGCTGCGTGGTGTTCTGAAGCGGAAGCACATAGCCTTCCTGCTTGCGGCTCTGCGCAGCCTGTGCGGCTGCGGCAATCTGCGCATCGCTCATGCCGGCAAGCGCACTCTTGTCCGTGGTTACGTAGGCCCCGTCCTTCGTAGCGGCCAGCAGTTTTGTCGAAAAGGCGGTCGAGAGCGTCGAGATTTCCTCGTTCAGCTTCTTCAACTCGGTTTTGTCGGCGTCTGAGAGGTTTGCGCCAGAGCGGACGAACTTGTCATAGGTGACATCGAGGAGGCGAAGCGATTCAGGATCGAGATTGAGCGACTGCCGCCGCTTGTAGACGACGGCCACGCGAGCAAAGAGTTTTGTGTTGAGGTAGATAGCATCGTAGTGCGCCGCCAGCTTTGGGGCTTCCGCGGTCCGCACTTTCTGTAACACGACATTGGTATTCGCCTGGGCGACCCCGAAGAAAGAGGCTCGCGCTCGTTGAAGGAGCCGCCCCGTCTTCTCCATGGCGACGAGCACATTCTCGAAGGTTGGCGCCGCCGGGTTGTCCGCAATCGCCTGTACCTCCGAAAGTTCTTCGGCCATACCCGCCTCGATGGCCGGCTGATAGTCCTCATCCTTGATCTTGTCGAAAGGAGGCGCATGGAACGGCAGGGTACTCTTCGCATAAAACGGGTTCGAGGGACCGAAGTTAGTGTCGGCAGCTTTGGCTGCCGCGTAGATGGCACCTAGCACAATGGCGCCTGACACACTCAAAGCAGTTATATGTTTCAGCATGACATTCCCCGAGCGTTATGACGTGGAGTGCATACGGACCGGAAGTCCACGCGCACCGATTCTAAGAGAATTCCCATCGTTGCCACAAGAATTTGCGTCATCGCAGCTGGTTCAAGTGCACAGTCAAGCGTGAATATGTGCCGCGTTTGTCGCACGCTGCTCCACGCACCCTTCCGCCCTTCTCAATGTTCCCCGAGAGATCTCGTAACTCCTGGTGAGTCAGATTACCTGACAGGTGTCCCCGCCCTAGGCGCCACCGATAGCCAATGGGACATCGTTTAGTCACCACCGATCCCCCTCCTTTGGGCCGCGTCCCCCTTTTTTTGCAAATTTTTTATGAGACGGCCACAGCCGATCTGCTGATTTCGACCACCCCGGGGTACCCCCTGGAAAATGATTGACACTTCGGTCTTGTGTCGTTCTTTGTGTCGTAACCCTGCCATCCCTGACCATCTCGGGGGGGATCCGTCGGTATCGCTCAGGGATAGGCACTGGGCATAAAATATGCGCGGCACCTGCATAAACACTGCCCTCAACTATCACTTGGACTTCTTCGGTGTCGCATCATGTCGGACGGGTTTGAGATTTGACACGGTAGAGGTCTGGGGTTCGAGTCCCCACGGGCCTACCATTCGTTTCAATACTTTAGAGAGTGTTCTTCGGAATCCCAAAGAAACTTCACCTGTAATTCTTCACCTGTAAATGGTGTTTTGGAAGTCGGAGTCGGCTTCGTTCGTCAGCTTGCCCAAAACCCGAACACTAAGATGGCATCACCACTGCTCGCAGTAGGGTTTCGGCTGGTTGGGGAAATCCCAACTTGCGGGTTGCCGACTAACCGGAAAGTGGCCAGACAGGTTAACACAGGCGCGTTTATCGGGACCAATCTGGAGGCATATACTGTGGATCGTTCTGTCCAGAATGCCATTCAACCGGCCGGAATAAATTCCTGGCCACTGCGGGTCAGCGATCACGACCTCGTAGAACGAACCCATGCGAGTTGCAATTTATGCACGTGTCAGCACAAAAGACCAAAGCTGTGAGCTACGAATCCGCGATCTCCGCGCCTACTGCGCGGCGCGAGGATTTGAACCTGCCCGCGAATATATTGATGTAGGGCAATCGGGAGCGAAAGAGTTCCGGCCCGAGCTTAACAAACTCATGGAGGACGCCCGGAAGCGCAGGTTTGATGCAATCGTGGTGTGGCGCTTTGATCGGTTCGCACGCTCTACCAAGCATCTACTTTTGGCGCTGGAGGAATTTCGGTCCCTCGGAATCCAATTCATCAGCTACCAGGAGAATATGGACACCAGTAGCCCGCTGGGGCAGGCGCTTTTTACAATCGTGTCAGCAGTTGCGCAGCTTGAGCGCGATCTCATAAGGGAGCGCGTCTCCGCCGGACTTCGTAATGCGCGAGCGAATGGCAAGAAGCTGGGCCGTCCGAAGAGTGCGGTAGGCCGCGAACGGATTCTGGAGTTGAAGGCGCAAGGCCGGAGCCTGCGCCAGATCGCCGCAAACCTGGGGGTCGGCTACGGAACAGTCCGAGCAAGACTCCTCACCACGCACAAAATTTAACTCAGGAGAAGCGGCTTCTGAAACTACCGCCGGACAAATCGGGTCTAAGGGTAACTTCCGTGTTGCCATCCGGGAGTTGTCGCATGGTGGCTAGAATCGAAAATGCCGAGCACCGCCACTTCTACAAGTCGCGCGTTACATGTCAGTGTAAGTCCGCCCTCTCTTAGAACTATAATGACGCCCGGATGGCACTGACCTCTGGCGCAAAACTCGGTCCTTATGAGATCCAATCCCCACTTGGTGCGGGCGGCATGGGAGAGGTGTACCGGGCGCGGGATACGCGACTCGAGCGCAGTGTGGCGATCAAGATTCTGTCCGCCGCATTCTCCGCAGACCGTGACCGTTTGGACCGCTTCGAGCAGGAAGCGCGCTCGGCATCTGCCCTCAACCATCCCAATATCGTAACCATCTACGAACTCGGCCAGGACGGTTCGACTCACTACATTGCGATGGAGCTGGTAGAGGGGAAGACGCTGCGCGAGTTGCTTGTTTCCGGCTTGCTGCCAATGCGAAAGGCAATTGAAATCGCGACACAGGTCGCGGAGGGTCTGACCAAGGCTCATGAAGCGGGCATCACGCACAGGGACCTAAAGCCCGAGAATCTGATGGTCACTCACGACGGCTTCGTCAAAATCCTCGACTTTGGCTTGGCGAAGCACGGGTCGCCAAGCGGAGAACGCTCGGTCATGTTCAGTACGTCCACGTCGCTGAGTGCATCGGGTCTGGTTCTAGGAACGGTGGGATACATGTCACCGGAGCAGGCCGGCGGCCGGCCGCTGGATTTCCGGTCAGACCAGTTTTCTTTCGGTTTGGTGCTCTACGAGATGGTGACTGGAAAGCGCGCTTTTCGGAGAAGCACAGCAGCGGAGACACTGGTGGCCATTCTCCGGGAACAGGCCGAACCGATCGGAGCGCAAAACCGCGACGCCCCCGCTCCGCTGTGTTGGGCGATTGAGAGGTGTCTGGCGAAAGAGCCCGACAAACGTTACGTATCTACCCGAGAACTCGCACGGGAACTTGCAGCTATACGAGACTGTTTCTCGGAGAAGCCAGTTAGGGAGGTGGAGCCCCGCCCGACCAATCTTCCGATGTCGCGGACCGGGTTTGTGGGGCGAGAAAAGGAAGCAGCTGCCGCCAAAGAACTCCTGCTGCGTCAAAATGTGCGCCTGGTCACGGTCACGGGTCCAGGCGGGATCGGCAAAACGCGTCTCGCGGTGGAGGTGGCGAGTGGCCTTGTCGAGAGCTTTCCGGGTGGGATTTATTTTATCCCGCTCTCCCCGCTAAGCGATCCGGGCTTGATCGGTTCCGTGATCGTTCAGACGATGGGTATCGGGGAGGCAGGAGGGCAGTCGCCGCTCGAAATACTGAGAAAGAATTTACAGGATTCATTGCGCGCGCCAATGCTGTTCCTGCTGGACAATTTCGAACACTTGATTCCGGCGGCGCCTATCGTGGCGGAGCTGCTGGTCATGGGCCCCCATCTTAAAATCCTGGTAACGAGCCGCGCAGCGTTGCACGTTTACGGCGAACATGAATTTCCGGTGCCGCCGCTCGCGCTTCCGGATTCGCGGTCCATGCCTTCTGTGGAGGTCTTGTCACAGTACCCCGCCGTCGCGCTGTTCGTACAACGCGCCGTCGCTGCCAAGCCAGATTTTGAACTTAACCGAGAAAACGCGCCTGCCGTCATCGAGATTTGCGCGCGGTTGGATGGTCTGCCTCTCGCGATCGAGCTCGCAGCTGCTCGGGTCAAAGTTCTTTCGCCCTCTTCCATGCTGACACGCCTGGCGAGCCGGTTGCAGCTATTAACCGGCGGCGCAAGGGACCTGCCGCAGAGGCAGCAGACGCTTCGCGCTGCCATGGATTGGAGCTACGATCTGTTGAACGCTGCAGAGCAGAAGCTTTTCCGAAGATTATCGGTATTCGTGGGGGGATGCAGTCTGGAAGGCGTAGAAGCTGTATGCGACACCAAAAGTGATCTCGATTTGGACCTGCTCGACGGTATGGCATCCACGGTAGACAAAAGCCTTGTGCAACAGGTAGAGCAAGCGAACGGTGAATCGCGGTTCGTGATGCTGGAAACGATTCGCGAGTACGCTCTGGAAAAACTGGAGGCAAGCGGGGAGGAGGCCTTGACGAAACGCGCCCATGCCGCCTACTGCCTGGTGCTGGCAGAAGAAGAGGCAACGGAGCAAAGCGACGCGGAAGGGACGGAATGGCTAGAACGCTTCGCGTTAGAACATGACAATTTTCGCGCGGGCCTTGAGTGGCTGACAGAAACTGGAGATGCGGAGTGGGGCTTGCGCCTCGGCGCAGCCCTGTTTCGCTTCTGGGAGACGCGCGAGTATCTCGCCGAAGGCAGGGTTAGGCTAGGCAAGCTGCTGAAGCTCGCAGGAGCGGCGGCACCCACGAAGGCGCGCGCGCGCGCGCTTTTTGCCGCCGGCGTGCTCACCGGCGAGCAGGGAGATTACGCCTCGGCGGATACGCTCATCAGGGAAAGTCTCGACATCGCGCGTCTGTTGCGTGACAAGCAGGGCGTCGCCGTCTCTCTAAACGCGCTGGCGGTCTTTGCTCGGGACCGCGGTGACGTCGCGGTTGCGCACTCTCTGTTCGAAGAAAGCCTGGTGCTGTGGAGAGAGTTGGGCGACAAGAAGGCTGTCGCTCGTTCTCTCAGTAACCTGGCGAATGTCGTCAAATTGCAGGGTGACTATGCCCGCGCGCGCTCCCTATACGCGGAGTGTCTCTCAATCTTCCGAGGACTGGGTGATCGGACAGGCATCGCCTGGTCGCTAAACTACGAGGGAGATGTCGCCCGCGACCTGGGAGACTCCGCAGCCGCGCGGACATTGTACGAACAGGGCCTGGCAATTTTTCGGGAACTTGGTGACCGCTGGGGCATTGCGGGCACACTGGCTGATCTGGGAAGCTTAGCAAGGGAACAGCGGAATTATCCAGGAGCGGACTCTCTGTATCGGGAAAGCATAAAAATTTTCCGGGAACTGGAACATAAACGCGGAATTGCCCGCCTGCTGGAGTGTTTCGCGTGCTCAGCGGCGGCACAACTTGAAGCAGAGCGTTCGCTGCGGTTGGCAGGCGCAGCGGCGGCGCTGCGCCAAAGCATTGGTGCTCCGCTCACGCCCGCAGAACAGGCCAAGCTGGAATCCACCCTGGACCCGGCCCGGCAGGTATTGACCAACACGGCGGGCGCGACGGCCTGGTTAGAAGGTTGGGCTATGCCGGTCGAGGAAGCTGTTGAGGACGTGCTAATGCCACATTCTGCGGCTCGCTCGGTTACGGCCACGGGCCCAGACGATCCAACCACATGACTGGTGCCCAATGGCTTAGGCCGCCTGCGGCCGGCGGATTACAACCGACTCTCATTCTGCAGTTGTCGGGTCGATCATTCTGCGGACTGCGGAGATGCGATTCGCGGGGAAGCCCCCCCTTCGTGCGTGTTCCCTGACCGCCGCCTCGTCTGGAGCGAGGTAGACACAGTAAACCTTGTCGCCGGTTACGTAGCTATGGAGCCACTGGATCTCGGGACCCATTACCTTGAGAACGCTGATCGACTTTTGGGAGATTTCGCGCAATTGGACGTCGGATAGATTCCCGGCTCCCGGTATTTCGCGTTCGATGACGAATTTCGGCATGGGCGTACCTCTGATGCGCAGATATGCTAACAAGCAGATGGAGCGGTTTCAAGACCGCTTCGCCGAAGGTGCCCGGTCAGCGAAAAATGGCCGAGAATGAAAGAATGGGGTTGCCATGGATCTTCGATCGCTTCAGAAGCCACTAAAAGAGCAATACCGCAATGACCCAAATGCTTCGCAAATCACTCTCCGGGCGAAAAGCGCGCAGACGGATGTTCCCATCACATGCTCGGTCGATATCGGGCGTGCCATCTACCATGCCGAAGCTCACAAGGGAGTCGGAGGCGGCGGTACCGGCGCCTGTTCCGGTGACCTTTTGCTTGGGGCTCTGGCGGCTTGCGCGCAGATCACCTGTCAGATGGTCGCTGCGGCTATGGGCATACCAACCGAACGTATTGAGGTCACAGTGGAGGGAGACTTGAATCTTCGAGGAACCCTTGGCATATCAAAAGACGTGCCCGTCGGCTTTGAGAGTGTCCATCTTCATTTTGACGTTGCTGCTCCTAAGGCAACCCCGGAGCAACTGCGCGGATTGCAAGAGAAAACAGAACAGTATTGCGTGGTGATGCAGACCTTACTGCGGCCGCCAAGGCTACAAACCGAGTGGGTTCGTCACAATTGAACGCACCGCCCCACGAGTTGCCCGCCGCGCTCGCAATCCTTTTTACTGGCCGTGTTTGTGGCGCTCCGCTTTTCTTACTGAACGTGAGCATGGGATCAGATGCAGCCGTGCCAGGATTGTGCCTGGTTCACGAGCAAACCGGAAGTAATCCCAGCAGACCCGATTCGCGCCATTACTTCCAGCTTAGCGGTAGGCGAAAGACTCCAAAAAGGGTGAGCTAAAAACCCCACGCGAAAGACGCTGCGAAAAGGCACCATATAAAGGTACTTAGCAACCTGAGTTTTGGCGGGCGGAAAACTGAAGTTTTGCGCTCACACACCTCGCACAAAACCGCCAGGCAAAGCGCGTCCGAGGATAGCTTCCGGTTTGCCCGTCCACAACCCTCGGAACCGCTGCGCACTACTGAACGGCCAAATCTGGTGACTACATGTACCAGGATTGGCTCGTTGCAATAGTTTTTCCGTCATCTACCTTTCCATCGGTAATTGCGACACGTGAGTCCATATCAAGCCGATGCGAGCCCGGGGCAGCCATTAACCACAACCAGCAACTGTTCCCTGCACGTATCGCCACGAGTTTCGTGCCGCTCCTGCGGCACAGATTTGCTGAAAGATCGACAACGAATCTTGATCCAGGTATCAATCTCATACTTGAATGCATAGACCGTGCCTGCGAAATTGTCGAAAATAGGCTTGTAGTGTTGGCAGGGAGTTTTCTACGGCGCATATTCGCTGATTGTCTCGCCAGATTTCGCGCCCGTTAAGCTCACACCCTAGTCCCCCTAGTGCCGAGTAGGAGTGCGCTTCACCAACTTGACCTTGCGAGCCTTTCCGATTGTCTCCCACAATAAACACTATGCTCGTCATTGCCCCGGAAGCTCCCGAGATTCCCGACTCGCCTCCCCAGAAAACTTCCGATCGCAACTTGCACATTTTACTTTTAGTTTGCGGATTCATTCTGCGCTTCGGCTTCGTCCTCTGGAAGAAAACCTATGTCCGTTCCCCCGGCTCGATTCTCCCTTTCGGAGCGGAAATTTGCAGCATCGCCGAGCATATCGTCAGGGGACAAGGTTTCAGTTCGCCCTTTTACCAGGACACCGGCCCCACCGCGTGGATCGCTCCCATTTATCCTTATTTATGTGCCCTGGTCTTTCGAATCTTCGGCATCTATTCTCAGGCCTCCGCGCTCGTGCTCCTCGGCATCCAGTGCATCATTGCCGCCGCAACAGGAATCACGATCTACGCCTTGGGCCGCCGCACCTTCGGTGCGCAAGTGGGATTCTGCGCCGCGTGGATCTGGACGCTCAGCCCTATTTTTTTTCGCTGGCCCGTTTCCTGGATTTGGGATTTCAGCGCCAGCGCGTTTCTTCTTTCCGCCGTCTTCATCATCACTCTCGATGTTGCGGAAAAAAATACACGAAAACTCTGGCTGGCTCTCGGCGCACTGTGGGCCGTGATCGCGTTCACCAATCCCGCCCTGCTCAGCGTGATGCCATTCACGTTTCTCTACGTGGCTCACGTCAACCATCGTGCTTTCCGCCCCTGGTTCGCTTCCATGGCTCTTGCCGGCCTTCTCTTCGCCGTGCTGGTTTCGCCCTGGCTGATTCGCAATGAACTCGTCTTCGGCCGCCCGGTTTTCTTCCGCAGCAATTTCTGGTTCGAATTTCATCTTGGCAACTATCACTTCAGCAACGGAATGGGTTATACGGGCAAGCATCCGGGAGTCAATCCTGCGGAGCTTCAGAAATACGCCGCCTGGGGTGAAATGCGCTACATCGACTATTACAAGCAGGACAGCTTCGCTTTCGTCCACAAGTATCCCGCCGAGTTTGTCGACCTGACGCTTCATCGCGTGTGGTGGTTTTGGGATGGCAGTTTGTTGATTTACTGGACCCGGGAATGGTGGAAGCCCTGGGAGTTTTGGCCGTTGTCTCTGCTCGGCTGGCTGGGGCTTCTCTTTGTTCTTACTCGGCGCCCGCGCGGCTGGCTTCTCTTTTCTGCGGCGCTCATCGTTTATCCCATCCCCTACTACCTCGCGTACCCGGTCGCAAAATACCGCCACGCCATCGAGCCCGAGCTGCTTCTGCTCTCTGTCTATCTTGCATTCGTTCTCTGGGGTGAGATTCGCACGGTCGCGCATGGCAAGGCATAAAATTCATTGCGCCGGTGGGTGCGTTACCAAAAGGCTACGAGACCCGTCTCGAGTTCATCTTGCGACGCATGCCTTCTGAGAAAATGTTCGTTGCCTTAACTAGCTGCGGTCCAAGCATCTCTGGGTACAAAATCGCAGACCGAAGGGCAGGCCATTTCTGGCAGAGGAGTGATTTCGAAGTGGACTACGAGGTTGCTACTCCGCCTGACACCCGAGAGGAACTAAATCCTTTGGCCCGCTCTGATCCCAGAGCTGCGAGTGCCGATTTTTCCATGAAATCCCCGACAACACTCTCAATTCTTGTCCCCGTGTATAACGAGGAGTTCTTGGTCCACGCTAGTCTCGAGCGGCTCAAAATTCTGGGCCAGTCGTCGCTGCTCGATCGTGTCGAAATTATTGTCGTGGACGATGGTTCGACCGATCAGACCGCGGCAGTCTTGAGTGAGTTTCAACGCACACTGGCTGAAGCGCCTCCCGGCAGGCTGGAATGGCTCTTTCTCCGGCATGACACCAACCAGGGCAAAGCGGCCGCAATTCATACGGCCCTGTCCAACGCCAACGCGGATTTGACCGTTATTCATGATGCGGATCTCGAGTACCACCCGTCGGATCTTCTGAAGATGGTCCAGGTTTTCTCGGAGGAACAGGCAGACGCCGTCTTCGGTTCCCGCTTTCTCGCCAGCGAATACCGGCGTGTTCTCTTCTTCCGTCATCAGCTGGGCAATCGCTTTCTCACTCTTTTGTGCAATATCGTTTCGGACTTGAATCTTACTGACATGGAAACGTGCTACAAGATGGTCCGAACCGATCTGCTGAAGAGCATTCCGCTTGTCGGCAAAGGCTTCGAAATTGAGCCGGAAATCGCCATCAAACTGGCCAAGCGCGGAGCGCGTATTTTCGAAGTCCCCATCCGCTACGCGGGCCGCACGTATCTGGAAGGTAAAAAGATCAACTGGAAGGATGGCGTGCGGGCCATTGCTGCGATTCTGCGATTTGGGTATTCCGATCACATCTACGCCGAGGATGTTCATGGTAGTCAGATCTTGGGCCGCCTCAATCGCGCCCCTCGCTTTACAAAGTGGATGGCGGATGTCATCCGCCCGTACGTGGGCGAGAAAGTATTGGAAATAGGAGCAGGAACGGGCAATCTGACCTTGCAGTTGACTCCGCGTCGCCTCTACTGGGCTAGCGACATCAATCCTTTGTACCTCACCTACCTCGAAAACGTCGGCCGGAATCGGCCATACCTGCATGTTTGCTACACGGATGGCCAATCTTCGGATTCCTACCCCAAGGAGCAAAAATTTGACACGGTGATCTGTTTGAACGTCGTTGAGCATCTTGCAGACGACCTGGGTGCACTTCGGAATATTCGAGAAGTCCTGGAGCCCGGCGGGCGAGCCATCATTCTTGTTCCGTGCGGTCCTTGGCTCTTTGGGACGCTGGATGAGATTCTGGGCCATCAGCGGCGGTACACACGAACTCAACTCGCGGAGTTGGTTAAGAAGGCGGACTTCCGCCTGGACTCCATGTTGGAATTCAATCGGGTGGGAGTTATCGCCTGGTGGATAAACGGAAAACTGTTGCGACGGCGCACGTTTGGCTTGTGGCAAATCACATTCTTGAATTTGCTTACCCCGCTCTTCCGGAGGCTGGACAAAATTTTGCCCTTGCCGCCATTGTCGCTCATCGCACTGCTGAGCAAGCCGGGCCTCGAAACGGCTGTGACGCCTGTTAGCTCCTCCCTGGAGCCCGCTGGTCCTGCCTAGCGTTCATTTGCGCTTTGGCACAAAGAGAAGTAGAAAATGATAATGCTGCTTACAGCACTCTCGCTCCCTCACCTATTTCGCCATGTTAGCCTGTACTCGTCGATCGATTCCAATCGTCACAAATGTCAATGCGAACCAACGTCATTCAGCGCTTTTGGCGCCCGCGCTCGAAGTATGAGAAGGCACTGTTCGTTCTCTTCATTCTGAGCCTCCCCTTCCTCCACGCCATCGTCAATGGCGACGGGTTCGGATACTATGCCTATATTCGCTCTCCGCTCGTCGACCACAACTTTAGTTTCTCCTCAGATTTTCAGGACCCAGCGGAAGAACTCGAGAAAATTTTTCTAATAGATCATTTTGTTGATAATCCGATAACCAAAACTGGCCATCTCCCGAACTTCTACGCGGTTGGTCCCGCCGTCCTCTGGAGCCCTTTTCTGATCGCGACGCATCTGGCAGTTCTGGGCGCTGGGTATCTTGGTTGGCATATTGTACCGGATGGGCACTCCTGGCCTTATTTGGCAGCGATGGCGTTTGCCACCGCACTCTATGGTTTCGCAGGCCTATGCCTTTCCTTTGCGATGGCCCGAAGATTCGTGGACGAGCGTTGGGCTTTTTGGGCCACCATCGGCGTTTGGTTTGGAAGTTCAGTCACGGCTTATATCTATCTGTTACCGGCATGGTCCCACGCCCATTCCGTCTTTGCGAACTCTCTCTTCCTCTGGTATTGGTTGCGAACACGCGGCACGCGTGCGGCTCGGCAATGGCTGAATCTGGGACTGCTGGCGGGTCTGATGATCGACGTTTACCAGCTCAACGGTGTTTTTCTTCTCGCGACCGGTTATGACGTTTTTTGTGCCTATTCCGAAATTTGGTCCGCGACACGCGCCGCAAGGCCTGGAATGCTTGCCAAAGTGCTCCGCCTCCACAGTCTTTTTGCAATCGGCACTTTGCTCGCCCTTTTGCCGACCTTCATCACGCGTCAAATCGTATTCGGAAGCCCATTCAGCGTTGGGCCGTATACTCTTCGCCTGTGGAATTGGACTTCTCCGGTATTTGCGCAAGTCTTGTTCTCCAAGAATCATGGTGCATTCGTGTATACCCCCATACTGGTGCTGGCCTTTGCGGGACTCCTCTATCTGCTGAGCTTGAACCGCACTGTCGGAACGATTTGTCTCCTGATTACTTTGGTTTTCTACAGCCTCTTCTCCTGCTTTCCGTGGGCCAACGGATCGGTCGGGTTTGGCAATCGCTTCTTGGTCTCTTTGACACCCATCTTTATCCTGGGGCTGGCTTCAGCGTTCGCATGGTCTGTCCGGTTGTGGCGTGATGCGCGTGCCGCTTCATTCCGGCTGATCCCAATCACACTTCTACTTGTCGTCTGGAATCTTGGCTTGGTGTATCAGTGGCAAACTCATTTGATGCCCAGATACGGTGATGTGGATTGGCAGGAGCTCGTCTACAACCAATTTCGAGTTGTGCCGGCACAAGCGCTCCACGACATAGGCGAGAGATTCCGTCCTCCAGTCCAACATTGAAGGGAACTACCACTTAAGTTGAGCCTTGCCCGACGCGGGTGTTATCCTGACTCGTATGGCGGAACCCGTCGTTTCTCCGCCGGAAGTGGCGTTCCCCTCCCCGCTGGAACACTCCCGGCGTCAGCTCGAAGCCTTGCTCGACGTCAGCGAGGCCATCGCCCTGCAGCGCGATCTCCCCGCGCTTTTCCACGACCTCGCCGAGCGCCTGCATTCCGTCGTCGACTTCGATTTCCTCACCCTCGTTCTCCACGACCCCGCGCGTAACGCCATGCGCCTCCACGTCCTCGAAACGCGCATCCCCAGTGAAAAACCCACAGGCACGGAAGCTCCCGTTGAAAACAATCCTTCCGGCTGGGTTTGGCAGACGCAAGAGTCCTTCGTCGTCAGCGACGTCGACGAAGAAACGCGCTTCCCCGAGTTCTTGAAGCGTTTTCGCGAACACAACGTCCGCGCTCTCGCCATCATCCCGCTCACGACGGCGCAGCGCCGCCTCGGCGCCATGGGCTTCGGCCGCCTCGTTCCGCAGCGCATCACCGATACCGAACTCCAATTCATGCAGCGCGTCGCCAGCCTCGTCGCCGTCGCCGTGGACAACGCGCTTAATTTCGAAAGCTCGCAGGCTTACCAGAAGCAACTGGCCCTCGAGCGCGACCGTCTCCGCGTCCTCCTGGAAATCAACAACGTCCTCGTCACCACCCGCGAACTCCCGGAAGTCTTTCGCGGCATCGTCGCCACTCTGGAACGCGTCATCCATCACGATTACACCAGCCTCGCGCTTCTCGATCCGGACACCGGCCTGCTCAAAATTCATGCCCTCGATTTTCCCGGCCACCAAGGCATCTTCAAACCAGAAACCACCGTCTCCCGCGACAACTCGCCCGCGGGCCGCGCCATTGCCACCAACCTTCCCCTGATCGCACGGGGCTTTGAACTGGACCAATACAGCTCTGAAATCATCCGCACCCTCCGCGCCGAAGGCATACAATCCGTCTGCTGTGCTCCCCTGATCCATCACGGCCGCACCTTCGGAACACTCAATCTTGCCAGCCGCCGCATGGATGCTTTCAACCCCAGGGACCTGGAGCTGCTTCAGCCCGTGGGCGCGCAGATCGCCATCGCCGTCGAAAACGCCTTGGCCTTCAAGGAAATCGACGCCCTCAAAAACAAACTTGCTGTCGAAAAACTCTATCTCGAAGAAGAAATTCGAAGCGAATTTAACTTCGAAGAAATCGTCGGCGAGAGTCCGGTGCTCAAGCGCGCCCTCGCACAGGTCGAGCTCGCCGCTCCCGCGGGCACCAGCGTTTTGCTCCTCGGCGAAACCGGCACGGGCAAGGAGCTCTTCGCGCGCGCTATTCACAATCTGAGCCCTCGCCGCGATCGCACTTTCATCAAAATCAATTGCGCCGCCATTCCCAGCGGCCTGCTCGAATCCGAACTTTTCGGCCACGAACGCGGCGCTTTCACCGGCGCCATCAGCCAGAAAATTGGCCGCTTCGAACTGGCCGACCGCGGCACGCTTTTCCTCGACGAGGTCGGCGACCTGCCTCTCGAGCTCCAGCCCAAGCTTCTTCGCGTCTTGCAAGAGCAGGAATTCGAACGCCTCGGCGGAAACCGCACCCAGCGCGTGGACGTTCGCGTCGTCGCCGCCACCAACGCCGATCTTTCGAAGCAAGTCGCCGAGCGCGCCTTTCGCAGCGACCTTTATTACCGCCTCAACGTTTTTCCCATCCAGATCCCCGCGCTCCGCGATCGCGCCGAAGACATCCCCCTCCTCGTCCGCTACTTCGTCCAGAAACTCAGCCGCCGCCTCAACAAAGCCGTCGAATACATACCCGCCGACACCATGGACGCCCTCGCCAGCTATTCATGGCCCGGCAACATCCGCGAGCTCGAAAACCTCATCGAGCGCGCCGTTCTCCTTTCCCCCGGCAAAGAGCTCCGCGTCCCGCTCTCCGAAATTAAATCCAGCTCCTTCGTTGCCACTGAACCTTCTTCCTCCTTTGCCTCATTAACTTCCTCTACTTCCTTAGCCTCGTCCATCTCCACTCTCGAAGACGCCGAGCGCCAGCACATCCTCCGCGCCTTGAAGCATACCCAATGGCGTGTCGCCGGCCCCCAGGGCGCCGCCGTCCTCCTCGGCATGAAGCGCACAACTCTGCAGGCCCGCATCCGCAAACTCGGAATCCGCCGTCCCGTTTAGCTCTTATGGCAGCGCGTCTTTGTTTCACATCGTGCAAAAGAAAGAGGCGGTCCTTAGGACCGCCTCCTTTCGGGTATTTTCTTCCTTCGGTCGATTCATCGACCTGGCCGTCCGAAGGTAAATTCCTCGTGTTAGCCGGTTGTGAATCTCCCGTGAATTGGCGGACAGTTCGGCCGCTACGCTTGGCGATTTCTAAAGAAGCGTGGCCATCACTAGAAACTTTCCTCGTCTTGTCTCTCGCTTCGCTTTTGAGCTTGGAATTCAACAGCCATCAGCGTAGATTCCACTTAACCAGCCCCCTGAGGTCTTCATGAAGATCCTCTTTGGTATCCCTTTGCTCCTGGTCTCACTTTTTCTGTTCGCCCCGATCCTTCCGGAAGCGCCCACCGGCTTCGACAACAAGAGCAATGGCTTGGTGGACGACGCCACGCACACCGCCGATCAAGTGAAGTTTGATGAAATCGAACAACTCGCCGACGGTCTGGGCCCGTTGTATAACGCGCAATCCTGCCGCGAGTGCCATCAGAATCCCACTTCCGG
>Ga0210405_10002685_pt1 | contig 18238 bp, 14 predicted proteins | sample IncBWH11MmetaG_FD_155492 | JGI IMG/M metagenome (GOLD analysis project Ga0210405, IMG submission 155492) | Forest soil microbial communities from Barre Woods Harvard Forest LTER site, Petersham, Massachusetts, United States - Inc-BW-H-11-M | ecosystem: Environmental > Terrestrial > Soil >... | reverse complement strand
TTGTTTTACGGAGAAGTGCGCCATTGAAAAGCGCAACTTCGTTCCGGGACAGCACGGGCAGTCACGGCGCCCCAAGGTCGCGGGTTACGGCCTGCAGTTGCGCGAGAAGCAGAAGGTCAAGCGCACGTACGGGCTGCTGGAGCGCCAGTTCCGCAATTATTTTGAAAAGGCCGAACGCGCCAAGGGGCCAACAGGCGAGAACCTGATCATCATGCTCGAACGCCGTCTCGACAACGTCGTGTGGCGCGCGGGCCTGGCGTCTTCGCGTTCGCAGGCGCGGCAGCTCGTGCTGCACGGCCACGTCCGTGTGAACTCTAAGAAGGTCAACATTCCTTCGTACCTCGTGAACGTTGGCGAAGAAGTGGCCATCAAGGAAAAGATGCACCAGAACGCCATGGTTCTCGAAGCGCGCAATGTCGCCCAGAGCCAGAGCGCCGTGCCTTGGCTCGAACAGGAACGCGAACAGTTCAAGGCCAAAGTCGTGGCCATGCCCAAGCGCGATGACGTGCAAACGCCGCCGATCAACGAGCAGCTCATCGTCGAGCTGTACTCGAAGTAATTCGCTCCGGCCCAGCCGGGGTCAACCGTTTTCAGGATTGGGGCCGATTAGCTTGGCCCGGAAGGAAGGAACACGATGTGGAAGGGTTTTCAGAAACCAAAGCGTCTTGCATCCGAGCTGGAGTCGCTCACCGAGAAGTACGGGCGTTTCTCCGCGCAGCCGTTTGAGCGCGGCTGGGGCACGACGGTAGGAAACGGATTGCGCCGCGCGCTGCTCAGCTCCATCGAAGGCGCGGCTATCACTGCCGTAAAGATCGAAGGCGTGCTGCACGAATTCTCTTCGATCCCCGGCGTAGTCGAGGATGCGACCGACATCATCCTCAACTTGAAGCAGGTGCCCATCAAGCTGAACACTGATCTGCCCAAGACGATTTACCTCAACGTCGAACAGCCCGGCCCGGTCACCTCGGCGCAAATCGAGGAAGACTCGGACTTCGCGGTGCTCGACAAGAGCGTGTACATCGCCACGGTCAGCGAAGGTGGCAAGCTCCAGATCGAGATGCGTGTCAAGAACGGCCGCGGTTACGTGGCCGCTGACCGCAACTACGACGAAGACCTCCCGATCGGCTACATCCCCGTCGACAGCGTTCACTCGCCGGTGCGCAAGGTGAATTACTCGGTCGAAGCCGCGCGTCTCGGACAGATGACCGACTACGAAAAACTGATGATCGAAGTGTGGACCAACGGCGCCATCACCCCGCAGGATTCCATCGGCCTCGCCGCCAAGCTGGTGAAGGATCACATGAGCATCTTCATCAACTTCGAAGAGCCTGTGGAAACCATCGAAACGCCGCAGGACACCGCGCACGACCCGCGCCTCGAGCACCTGGACCGCTCGGTCGAAGAACTCGAACTCTCCGTGCGCTCCTACAATTGCCTGAAGAACGCCAACATCCAGACCATCCGCGAGCTCGTACAGAAGAGCGAAAACGAAATGCTAAAGACCAAAAACTTCGGCCGCAAATCGCTCAACGAGATCAAAGATATACTGGTGAAGATGGGCCTCGCGCTGGGCATGAAGTTCGACGAGCACGGCCGCATCATCTGGCCGCCGCTCCCGAGCCAGACCGCCGCACCGACATCAGAAGATACCGTCGGACTGTAAACGACAAGGGACACATAGACGATGCGACATCTCAACTCTGGATCAAAACTCGGGAAGCAGCCGGCTCATCGCCGCGCGGTGCTGCGCGCGCTGGTCACCAATCTGTTCGAACACGGGCGGATTACCACCACGCTGACGCGCGCCAAGGCCGCGCGTCCCGTTGCGGAAAAAATGATCACCCTCGGCAAGCGCGACACGTTGCAATCGCGCCGCCAGGCCGCTTCCTACATCATGCTGCCCGCGATCACGCAGAAGCTTTTCAGCGAAATCGCCCCCAAATTCTCCGACCGCGCCGGCGGTTATACCCGCATCATCCATGCCGGCAACCGCATCGGCGACAACGCCAAGGTAGCCATCCTCGAGCTCGTCGGCTACGAATACAAAGCCAAGGAAAAGAAAGAAAAAACCAAGAAGGAAGAACCCGCCGAAGCCAAAAGCTAGCAAGTCATCGGCAAACCAACTTGCGCCCGCTCTGGATTCTCCAGGGCGGGCGTATTTTTTCAACTTGAGTTCAATTGTGGTCGTATTTGAGCTTGGAAGGCACAAGCGCGGGCCCAGAGTTGCGCGAAAGCGTGTCCGAGGGTGCGCTAGGAGCCGGCCGCTGGATTGGCGCGACAATCTTGCGCGGGTAGGTGGGGTGGTAATTTGCCAATCTGATTTCGCCCAAGCCGATTTTGTCGCGTACGCTGTATTGGAATTCGGGCTTGCTTACCAAAAGCTGAGTTCCTGAGCAGACAGGAAGGCGAATTTCGTGATCTTCAAAAAAATAGAATCTCGAGAGTGCGACTGAGAAGTCCTGGATCGGGCTGAGATCGAACTCGGCTCCATTATCGGCTCCAAGATCCCAATAGGTGGCTGGGGAATCAGCCCAGGACTCCTGTGCAGTGGCCTCTTTCGTAACGCTGCACTCGGAGTTTGGAAGCTCGGCCACAATGAAGACCGGCTTCGGCCTCTTCAGGGCTGAAAAGCAATGCAGCCAATCATTGGAAATGTTGTTGAGGCATCGAGCGTTGCCTGGAAGGAGCGCTGTATCACCCGCCACTTTAATCGAGGCCGCGGCGCTGAGCCGGAAGAACCTGAGCAAGAGAGAGACTTCGGCTTTGACCGGCGCGTCCTTGATCGTGTCATAGAACTTTTTCTCGACGCTGATACTGGGCCAAACGCGGGTCCGCCCGTAAGAGATGGCCCCCGACACTAAGTGCCAGTGAGAGGTCCATCGCTCCCCGCTTGGTAACACAAGATCCAGCTTCACCGCGTGGAGTTGGACCACAGACTTGTCGCCTAGGCCCTCAACTTGAAAGGGCATTTCGATTTCGACTTCGTCGCCGAACCATCGCGGTGTTCGCCCGCCTTCGTGGGCGAACGTCAAAGTGCGGTCAAAAGTGAACTGCGCCGGCAGAGGGTGATCGTTGGTTGGGAGTGGATAGTCGTGCCGAACCATTGTTTCGTAAGGCGTCAGAACTAGGATGAGAACCCCGGCAATAAGAGCCCCAGCGATTATAAGACGCGCGAGTACCGCCTTGCGATATACGTACTGGATCGTGATCACAGTCACGGTCGCCGCTAGGAAGAGAATCGCTTGCACGCCATCCACGTCGTCCGACATGCCAGAGTTGGGGACCAGCGAGCTGATACCGGCAATTCCGAGAAGCAGTAAAAACAGGATAAGAAGAGCCAGCGCGGCCTGACCGATGCCGGAGGTGACGGCCGCAAGGGCGAGCGAAGGCAGTACGAGAATCACGATGAACATGAAGTGGATCTGGATGAGACCCGGCAGTGAGGATATCAGCGGGAAGTTACCCATTTTCAGCAATACGATTTGACCGATCAATAGCGGAATATGAATGAATAGGAGGACAGCCAATAATTTGGCCGCAAAGAGTTTGTACCAGGCGTACGGGCGCGTAATCCAGAATTGGCGGTCACCGACAAGCGATTCGCCCTGAACAAGACGCGCGATCAAGAAAGCCCACGAAAGAAAGATCAGGGCGGGAAGGGCGTTCAGCATACCGCCAACGAAGCGCATAGAAATGACTTGACCGGTCCATTTTCTGGGTTGGTACCAGACGAAGACGACAAGCAGTGCCAACGACACGAGAATTTCGGGCCCGTGCCGGCGCACGTCCTTGCGGATGATGTGAAGGATCTGGTTCACGCTCGATCTTGTCTCACGACGGTCTCCGGCTGCCCTTAGCAAGAACCAAAAAAATAGCGCGCAAAGACACGCGCGAAAATGTCACATCACTCACCGGCCCGAACCGCTGTGCAATCTCCCCTCGAATGCTTTCTGGGTTGAATGCTGAATCAACGAACCGAACCACCGAACCCGAAGCGCTTGTTTGATGCCAGTTAGCGGGCAAATTCGGGGGGACGGCTGCCGGGACGTCGAAAGTCAGCGCCACTTCGCGAAAGCGAGCATTGAGAGAGGCCATCTCCTCGGATACCTGAAAGCGTCCGGAGTCCAGGTACGCAATATGAGTTGCAAAGTCCTCGATTTCGGCCAAGTCGTGCGAGGAGAGAAAAACCGTTGAGTTCGCGGCACGTTCGAGCAGGGCTTTGCCCAATTCGTCGCGGACCATGGGATCGAGGCCACTGAACGGTTCATCCAGCACAATCAGTTTCGGCCGAAAGGCAAGGGCGCTAGCAAGGGCAGCTTTCATCCGCATCCCTCGGGAGAGTTGTTTCAGCTTGCGATCGAGAGGCAGGTCAAGACTCTGGACGAGTTGTGTTTCCAGCTGATTGTCCCACGTCGGATAAAAGGGCCGAAGATAGGCTAAGAAGGAACCAACGCGCATCCATCCCGGCAGCTGCTGATTTTCCGAAACGTATCCTATCGATTCAAAAGCCTTGCCGGAGACTTTTCTTGAGTTCACACCGAGGACGGAGGCGTTGCCGCTCGACGCCCGGAAAATGTTCATCAGAATCTTAATCAGTGTTGTTTTTCCTGCCCCATTGGGGCCGACAAGAGCATTCACCGCACCCTGCGGAACGCAGAAGTCGAGTCCATCGAGAGCATTTACACGGCCGAAGCGCTTCGTCAGAGCTTCAGTTTGGATGGCATTCACGCGGATACTATACCAGCTAATTTCCACATCTCTAATACATTCGCACTTGCATGCTTTGACTATTCGACGATTGTGGATTGGCCTCGCCAGCGGAACGACACTCAACATCGCGGCAATCGCTACAAGCGCGCTGCGTCGTCCAGAAGGGAATTGGCGTCGTCGCCTACCTCCGTCAACTATTCGTGGCGCAACGCAACCATGGGATCAACCTTGGTCGCACGGCGCGCGGGGATGAAGCACGCCAGCAAAGCGACTCCAACCAACGCCATCGTGACTTCCGCGTACGTTCCTGGGTCGGTCGGAGTAACTCCGTAAAGGAATCGCGCGATCAGGCGGGTCAAAACAACAGCCAACCCGCTTCCCACGACTACCCCGATCGTGGTGAGCTTTAACCCTTGCTTGGCAATCTCAAGTTCGCGACGTTGACGCAGCCGATCAGCAGAACAAACGCCACCGCGCCCAGAAGCGGGTAGAGCGCTTCTCCTGCCCAGCCGAACAACGCTTTGTGCAAGGTAACAACTTTCTTGCCTACTCCCTTATTGGTTGCCGGAAATGCTTGCTCCAGTCGCCGCGCAATCACGTCCATTTCAACCTGTGCCTGCGCCAAGGTCACGCCGGGCTTCAGCCGCGCGACTGGCATCAACCAGTGGTCGTTCCGCGCTGAATAGCGGGAACTCTCCGCATTGATGGGCGGCCACAGGTCAATCTTTCCGCCGTAGAATGGCGCAAACCCCGCCGGCATCACTCCGACCACGGTGGAGACCACTCCCTCTATGTTGAAGGCTCTGCCAAGCACGTTTGGATCGTTGTTGAAGTGCGTCTTCCAGAACGAACTGCTGATGAGAACTGCTTGCGATTTGTCGTGCATCTCCTCGGCAAGGAACATCCTGCCAAGGATCGGCTTCACCCCCAACAAATGGAAAAAATTTGGCGTTGCGTTTTGCACGCGAATCGGTTCGGGCTCGCCGATGCCTGACAGGGTGGCTGACTCCGTGAAGCTGGTCAACGCGATGTCTTCAAATACGTGGTTTTGCATTTTCCAGTCGGACATTTCCGCGATCGGCGGCGGCATCTCGGAATTCGCGTGCGCCTCATCGGTTTGCCAGATCGTGACCTGCTGTTGTGGATGCTCATAGGGCGTGGGGCGGTAGAGCACCGCATTGAGCACACTGAAGACTGTAGTGTTGGCGCCGATTCCTAGCGCCAGCGAGAAAACCACTACGGCGAGAAAAACTGGATACTTGCGCAGACTCCGCGCCGCATACCGCACGTCTTGTAAGAGGGTTTCAAGATTGGCGAAGCTCCGCATCTTGCGAGTCACCTCCCGGCGCATATCAATCTCTAGGTCTTCGCTGGCCCCCGTTTCAGATCGCCGAGGCCCGCCTTGACCGGGGAGATTCTCAGTTGTCCCACGCAATCGGGCCCGTTCGCAAGCAATTTCTATTTCCGGATCCTGGCGGCTGGACCTTGGATTGCGACACCCGCGATACTCTTTCGAAATTCCAATTCGAGGTTGTGCGAAGGAGTCTAGAGCGCGGGTTCGTTGGAGGAATTGGCGGGAGCGGCGGTGCGCCCCCAGCGAAACCACAGCCACAGGAAGGCAAAAGCTGCGAAAGCTCCAGCGGAGTCCAGCAGTGAATCATAGGCAGAAGCCGTGCGGCTGGCCACGAACGCCTGATGAATTTCGTCCAGAATGGAGTACCCCGCCGCAAGCGAAAGCGCTGCAACCCCCCAAGTCCAGCGCCAACCCTTGCGTCCAGCGCGCACGCCTCGATACAAGAGCAGGCAAAACACGAAGTATTCGCTGAAGTGCGCGCTCTTACGAATGACGTGATGGATGAGATCGAACCGCTCGTCCGTGATTGACGGAATCAACCAGCGCAGCATGGGCTCAAGTACGGAAGCCGTGTGCTCCGAAGAAAACGTGTCTGTGGACATCGAGAAAATCACGCAAGCCCACACGATCGCCGGCCACCAGGCGCGCAGCCAATTCCACGCGTGCGGCGGACGCATGCGAGCTTGGATCTCCGCCAATTGCGGAGCGGGGCGCGGATTGCGCCAGGGCTGGCTTTCCGGCACTAAAAATTCACTCCCGTCTCTTTTTTCGCGGTGCTATGGATCCGTCCTGATTCCATGCGCCTATTCTATCCGCCCTACTCCATGCGATAGTTCGGCGCCTCTTTCGTGATAATGACATCGTGCACGTGACTCTCCCGCAGCCCCGCGGCCGTAATCCGGATGAAGCGGCTCTTCTCTGTCAGTTCCTTCAGCGTGTTCGCACCCGCGTATCCCATGCCGCTCTTCAGTCCGCCCACCAATTGATCCGTCAATGCACCCAGCGATCCTTTGTAAGCCACTCTGCCCTCGACGCCTTCCGGCACGGACTTGCCGCGTTCTGCGCTTTCCTGCGCGTAGCGGTCCGCCGATCCCGCTTCCATCGCACCCGTGGAGCCCATGCCGCGATACGACTTAAAAGTCCGGCCCTGGTACAGAATCGTTTCGCCGGGAGCCTCTTCCGTTCCCGCGAATAGGCTGCCAATCATCACGCAAGCCGCGCCCGCCGCGACCGCTTTGGTAATGTCGCCCGAATATTTGATACCGCCATCCGCGATGATTGGCACGTCCGTGCCCTTTGCGGCGCGCGATGCCTCGATGATCGCCGTGAGCTGCGGTACGCCTGCGCCCGTAACCACGCGCGTCGTGCAGATGGACCCGGGTCCGATCCCCACCTTTAGCCCATCGATACCCAGCGAAATCAAATCCTTCGCGCCTTCATAAGTCGCGACGTTTCCTGCAACCACCTGCATCTCCGGCAAGCGATGGCGAATCGCTTTGATCGCTTCCATCACGCGCTCGGAGTGCCCGTGCGCCGTGTCGATGGCCAGCACGTCCGCCTTGGCTTTGGCCATCTCCACCGCTCGCTCAAGGAAATCCCCCGTCGCGCCAACCGCTGCGCCGACGCGCAGCCGGCCCTGCTCGTCCTTCGCCGCCCGCGGATATTCCAGTTTTTTCTGAATGTCTTTGACGGTGATCAGGCCCTTGAGATTAAAGTCTTTGTCCACCACCAGAAGTTTTTCGATGCGGTGCTTTTGCAGGATGCGTTCCGCTTCTTCCAGCGTCGTGCCCACGGGAACGGTAACCAGATTTTCTTTCGTCATCACCGAGCTGACCAGCTGCGTGTGATTTTTCTCAAACCGCAAGTCGCGGTTAGTAAGAATTCCCGTCAGCCGCGAGCCGCGCGTCACCGGTAGCCCGGAGATGCGGTACTTGGTCATAATCTCCAGTGCCTGCCGCAAGGTAATGTCCGGAGAAATGGTCACGGGGTCAACGATCATGCCGCTTTCCGAGCGCTTCACCCGGTCCACCTCTTCGCCCTGCCGGTCAATCGGCATGTTGCGGTGCACAATCCCGATGCCGCCCTGCCGCGAGATCGCAATCGCCAGCCGCGATTCCGTCACCGTATCCATCGCCGAGGAAGCCAGCGGGATGTTCAGCGCCAGCTTGCGGGTGAAGTGCGTGCGCGTGTCCACCTCGGTCGGCAGCACGCCGGACTTGCCGGGCAGCAGCAGCACGTCGTCAAAAGTAAGACCTTCGGAAATCGGACCTTCGTTCATTCCAGCCTCACGTCGGAAGAGTGGGCGCCCCGAAACAAGCGCCATAAAACAACGCAGCCCAGCGGGTTCCCGCCGGGCTGGAAGAACAATTCATCAAATCGAAAAAAATGCTTCACGGTGAATCCCCCATTATAGGGGTCAGGGCATTTCTGGTCAAATTGGCGGCAGGAATGGCGACGGGAAGCTTTGCGGGCATGTGTAGAATAGAACTCGACGATGGAAGTCACCTTTTCTGAATTTGAGGCGCATCCCCTGTTGAAAAACGGACACGCCATGACCATCGCCTCGGCTTTTCTACCTAGGCGGTTTGACATACCTCTCGCGGAAGTGCGCCTCTTTCAGGTCGATCCAGAATCGCGGCTGCTCGCGCATTGCCACTGGCAATCCGGGAAGCGCAAGGACGCGCCTGTACTCGTGATCGTGCACGGCCTCGAGGGTTCCAGCGATTCGAATTACGTACGCGGCATCGGAGAAAAGGCCTTCCACCGCGGCTTCCACGTTGTGCGTATGAACCAGCGCAACTGCGGCGGAACGGAAGCTTTGACGCCGACCCTGTACAACTCCGGGATGAGCGGCGACTATCGTGCCGTCTTCGAAGAACTATCGAGCGGTGATGGCTTCGAACAAATCTTCTTCGTCGGCTATTCCATGGGCGGAAATCTTGTCACCAAAATGGCTGGCGAATTTGGCCCGGCAGTCCACAAAGCTCTGCGCGGCGTAGGCGTGGTTTGCCCGGCGATCGACCTGGGAGCCTCCGCCGACGCGCTCGAGAGCCTGGAAAATTGCGTTTACCAGCGACGCTTTGTGAACGGCCTGATGTCCCGCTACGCGAGAAAGCAGAAACTGTTTCCGGATCGCTACCGCAGCGATGGCCTCGGACCGGTTCGAACAGTCCGTCAATTCGACGACGTCATAACCGCCCCGCAGTTTGGTTACCGCGACGCCCAGGATTATTACGATGACGTCGGCGCGAAACGCGTCGCCGCTCAAATCCGCGTCCCGCTCCTGATGATCACCGCGCAGGACGATCCATTCGTGCCTTATGCTTCTTTCCTGGCCGCAAAAATCATCGAAAACCCCGCCATACTATTCGTTGCGCCGACCCACGGAGGCCATTGCGGCTTCATTTCAAGACATAGTGGCACCGAACGATTCTGGGCCGAGCAGCGCATCGTCGATTTCTGCGCCGCCCACCAAGCTGATCACTAAATCTCTGATCTCAGATTTCTGATCACTGATCTCCGCTTTCATCCTAGCGGCTTCTCCAGCGATACAGGAAACCCCGGCGTGAGAAGTTGCGCTGGCCCATCCGCGACGATGGCCATATCGTCCTCACACCGCAACCCGAACTCTCCCACAATGTAAAGCCCCGGCTCATTCGAAAACGTCATTCCCGGCTCCAGCACCGTCTTGCTTCCGCGCACCAGATAGGGATGCTCATGCCCGTCCAACCCAATCCCATGCCCTAGCCGATGCGTGAAATACTTGTAGTCCGGCCCATATCCCGCGTTGGTGACCACTTTGCGCGCTGCGTCATCCACAGTGCCCGAAAGTTTTCCCGCGCGAGCCGCGTCCAGCGCGGCATTCTGAGCGTTTCGGACAATTTCGTAGACACTCGAAATCTTTTCCGAGGGTTTCCCGAACACGCCCGTTCGCGTCACATCCGATTCGTAACCATCCACCGTGCAGCCCCCGTCAATCAGCACCACATCGCCTTCCTTGAGCTTTTGCGGCTGAATCGTGCCATGCGGCAACGCGGCCGAAGCGCCCAACAATACCAAGGCGCCGCCTTGTAAGCCCATTTTCAAAAAACCGCCTTCCACCAGCTTTCCGATTTCCTCTTGCGACATCCCGGCCTTCAGCGATGCAAAGACTGCGCGAAACACATCGCAAGTCGCTTCACAAGCAAGTCGCATCAGCTCCAATTCATGCGGTGACTTCCGTCCCCGGCAAGCGATCGTCACCGCGTCCGCGGAAACGTATTCGAATCCCGGCGCCGCTCCCCGCAGACGATCGGAAAAAGTGAACGGCGTGGTTTCTTCCACGCCCATGCGCCCCGTTCGAATCCCTCGATCCGCCAGTGCGGCCGCGGCGATTTTCGTCGGGCTCTGGTCCTCCTGCCATACGCGTACTTCTGCCGCAAAATGCAGCTTTTCCCGCAAGCGGTCTTCCTCGAACGCCGGAACAACAACAATGGGTTCACCCGTGCGCGGCAACACCAATCCCAGCAAGCGCTCGCTCATTCCCCAGCGAATCCCCGTGAAGTAATAAAGAAAACTACCGGGCGCGAAGAACAGTGCGTCGTATTTCGAACCCGGAGCGGACATCAGCTTTTGCGCATGCATCAGCCGCTCGTGAAACTCATCCGCCTGAATCGGGTGAACCCGCGAACCCAGTGGTTTCAGGCCTGCAAACGCCGCTGGAAGATTTCCTGGAGCGTCCTCAGCTAAGGTATCGGCTCGCGGAGTAAGCGCCAGCGCCGAAGCCGCTGCTGTCCCTCTTAGGAAAGTTCGGCGCGACGGCTGGAAAACTGAATCCAGAATTGTTTTGTTCATGTCAGTGAAGAGGTTTATCTGGCAGGACCGCAGCTTGTCAAGGCAGTTCGACGGTCACAGGAACAAGAATGACTCGCAGGCAGCCAGACCGATTTCTAAAAAAAACGGGAGGTGCCCTTTGGGCACCTCCCAAAACCGACAACCTGAACCGAAGTTTAGAACACCAGCTTCAATCCCAGCGTCATCGACCGAATCCCGCCGCTGAAGAACTTCGAAGGCTGCAGGAAGTTTGGGTTGAACGGTTGCACGTAGCCGCCCGTTGTAGTGGCTGTGGTCACCCCCGCGGCGCTGAAAACGTTTCCGTTGCTCAGCGCGTAACTTGGATGATTGAGGATATTGAACACGTCCGCCTTGAACTGTAGGTATTTCGATTCGCTGAAGTGGAAGTTCTTCGCCACCGACAGATTGAGCGTCGCGAAGCCCGGTGTCGCCAAGCTGTTCCGGCCGACGTCCGTTTTTACACCGGGACCTGCCACCACGTACTTGGCGTTTCCGTTGATGGGCGTGTACCCGATAGCGGGGAAGAACGTGTTTCCTGTTGGGTCGCTGGGATTGAAGCACGCACCGCCGGCACCTACGCCAGTGGGCACCTTGAACGCTCCCGGTCCGCCATTAGAGAATCCGGTCGTGCCTCCGGGCAGCTCACAAACTGCGTAAACGTCAGAGCCAGTCAAGCCGGATCCGAACGGGTTGGCCACCACGCGGTCGCCCGCGGAGTCGCCGTTGCCATTCGAATCAACGCCGGATTGGAGCGTAACGGGCTGTCCGGTCTGGGCCAGGAACACGGAACCTAGGCTGAATCCATTGGCCAGTGCCTTCACCCAGCGGCTGTCCGACTTTACATCCGGAACCTGATAGGTCCAGGAGAGCGCGAATTTGTGACGGACATCGAGGTCCGAGCTGGCCCAATCGTTGCGCAGGTTATTCGTATCCTGAGATCGCCGGGGGTTCAGGAGACTGGTGAAGAATTCATTGGTAGCATTGTCCAGCGTATGTGCGTAGGTGTAGTTGGCGTTAAACGTCAATCCCATGCGCGAACGCTGGGTGAAGCTGACAGAACCCGCGTGATACGTGCTGCTGGCGAACGGGGGATCCGACGTGACGTTGCCCTTGAACTGAAAAGGCGCGTATAGGTTGGGATTGAAGCTATTAAATGCGTCGTCGGTCGGCGTGGACGGAGTCCAGTTTGTCGGAACGTCCGAAGCCTTGAAGAACGTCGGGAGCGGAGCGCCTCCGGCATCGAAGAAGCTCTCGAAATTGCGGCGGTACTGCACCGGCAGCGATAGCCCTCTCGTACCAAGGTACCGAATTTCGACGCTGGCGTTGCGGTACACCTCATGCTGTACACCCAGGGACCAGGTCAGGATCTTCGGCATGACGGTGTCATCGATGTAGCTGGTGGTCAAACCGCGCGCCTGCGCTTGCGTAGCGGGTGGAATGTAAGCGGGAGGCAAACCGCCGTTGGCGAGGAAGCCCGTTCCGCTGCCGCACCAACCCGGCTTGGGAGTCAACGTGCAGGCGGAGTTCGGATTGAGTTCACTCTGGAGCTGCGGAGGCAGAGTGATGGAAGCGAAGTTCTGAAACTTCACATCGTAGGCGATACCGAAACCGCCGCGGATGGAAGTCTTCCCTCTGCCTGTTGGGTCGTATGCGAAACCAACTCGGGGCGCGAAGTTGTTCTTGTCCGTCTTCGGCACTCCGAAAGTAATGACGCCGGGCACGTTTGAGATTGCATTAAGAGCCTGGGTTTTATCTCCCACCGGATTGGTCCAGTATTCGTAGCGCATTCCCAGGTTAAGGGTAAGACGTGGCGTAACTTTGTAGTCGTCCTGTGCGAATACATAAAACGCGCTCTGTGTTCCGAGGAAGCTTCCAGAGCCCGCGCCACGAAGAGTACGGCCCGGCACGCTCGGCAACAGATCGTTTACCAGCTCCTGTGTGGACGTGTACCAGTAGTCGCCGTTGCTGCGGGACAGGAAGAACTGCGGGTAAATGAAGTGGTTGTACTGGCCGCCGAACTTAAATGTGTGCTTCCCTTTGGACCAGGAAAAGTTGTCGGCGATTTGATAGGTGTTTTGTTTCTGGGTCGAGTTGTCCCCCGGCCCGATAGTATTAAACCCGAGATCTCCGATGGTCACATCAGCAGGACAAACGGTGCAGGGATTCACGAAGGGTTCGGAAAAGTAGGAATACTGCACACGCAGATCGTTCACCAGGTGGCTATTAATGGTCCATATGTCGTTCAGGGCGATCTTGCGATTGCGTAGAAGCTCCGACTGATTGAACAGTGCCTGCGTCGAATTCACGGGAAAAATGAAGCTCCCTTGATTGAGCAGGAATCGGGCCCCCAGTTGGTGCTTTCCCCAAGTGTAGTCCGTATTGAATTGTGCGTCATGCTCTTTCTGGCCCACGGGGCTGATGATGATCAGGTCGCCGATGGGAATGGATTGCCCGTTGACGGTGATGGGGGTGAGATTCCCTTGAGGTGCGACCGGAAAATTTTTCAGGATATTCAAAACCGCGGAATCCGCGGCCATCGATTCGAGAGTCGCCAAACCTGCGGCCGTCGGCTGGATGAGCGGGGTCGCTGTGCCTTGCCCGTGCAGTGTGGTGTATTCGTAGGCTCCAAAAAAGAACCACTTGTTCTTGATGATCGGGCCGCCTAAGGTGCCGCCGAAACGATTATTATCAAAGTCCGGCTTGCCGGGGATCGTTTTATTGGCGATTGCGTTCTTGGTCAGATTGTCCAATGAGTTGTAATTCCGATTCTGGTTGTACCATTCGCCGGACCCATGCCAGTTATTCGTACCGGTCTTGGTTACTAGGCTGAATTGACCGCCTGCGGAATGCCCGTCCTCCGCGCTGAATTGGTTCGTGGTGAGGTTGAATTCCGCGACGGCGTCAGGGATGACAGTTGAGTTGTTCCCCGTCACACCCAGGTTGTTGTCATCCACGCCGTCCACCGTAAAGTTGTTATCGCGCGGGCGCGTTCCGCCGACCGACCCGCCGATTCCCGTGACGCCGCCGGGCTGCGCTACTACGTTGGGTGCCAGCACCGCCAGGTTCAGCGGGCTGCCGTTCAGTGTTCCCGAAGCGTTCGGCAGTTGCACGGCGCTCGAGTCAAACGTGTTGTTCAAGGTCGATGAGGTCGTCTGGATCTGCACGTCGCCGCCTGATACTTCCACAATTTCTGTCGCGACCCCCAAGTCCAGGTGCGTATCCGCCACATTGTCTTGATTGGCGATGACACTGACATCCTTCCTCACGAAATTCTTAAATCCCTTGGCTTCCACGCTCACCTTATACAAGCCGGGAATCAGTCCCGGGAAAGAATAAGTGCCCGCTGACGTTGCCGTAATTTTTACGGACACACCGGTGTCCTGATTTGTGGCCGTCACCGCCGCATCTGGAACTGCCGCGCCGGAAGGATCCAGCACCTGACCTCGCAGCGTTCCCGTAATTCTCTGCGCCGATGCAGGATTCGAAAGCAGCAGCACCGCCGCCATGAACACGAAAATGGATCGTCCGCAACAACTGAGAAAAGTCTGAAAAACATCGTTGCGTTTCTCTCTCCCACCTATCATTTGCTCCCCCTTAAAGTGAACTTGCTCGAGTTGCGTTCCAGATCCCGAAAGTCTGAAAAGTCCCGGTGAAACACGTTTTCGTTGCAGACCTAGGATCAGAAGTGCCGTGAAGGAATGCATGCCGTTTGCCACCACGAGTGCGGAATAACAGGCAACCTTTTCTATGACTTGCGCGCCATTTCGACCGGCGCAAATTCTAAACCTCGATACTTTTGGAGAATTTAGCCGCTTTAGATACAGGTATGCGTAGTGGCGAGAATTCTGTAGCTCCCATTCGAATCAGCAGGCCCACTCGAATCAGAAAGAGGGCGACTCGAAAGACCAGGCCTGCTCGAATCAGAGAGAAGGCGATTCGAATCACAAAGCCTCTAGAATTTCGAAGTGTGTTACTCTCTGCCGCATGACCGGTGAATCGTCATTCGAAAACTTTTGGCCCGAGTATGTGCGTGCGCACAGCCAGCCCGGGACGCGGGCGATTCACCTGGCGGGCACCCTCGCCGGGTGGGTTTTGCTGATACTTGCGGTCGCGCTGCGGCACTGGTGGTGGATTCTGGCGGCGTTGGTTGTTTCCTATGCGCTGGCGTGGATCTCGCATTTTTTTGTGGAGCACAACCGGCCGGCTACGTTTGAGCATCCGCTGTGGTCGTGGTGGGCGGACCAGAGGATGGTGGCGCTGATGCTCACTGGAAAAATGGGAGAGGAAGTTCGGCGCTGCGCCGCTGCTTCGAACTGACCGGAGAAAAACGGTTCCACTTCAAAACGGATTTTCTGCGGCGAAGAAAAAACTCTTAGTCAAGAAATGCAACCAGCAAACTCAAAGCCGAAAAGTCAAAGTGCAATTTCAAACCGCGGGGCAAAAATCTCAAACCAAAAACCAAAAACTACTCCGTGCGGACCGCGAGAATATCTTTGCCCTGGATTTTGATTTCGACGGCGAGTGGCGGGCGGAGATCGGAGCCCTGCGCGATTGCGCCACGCACCAGGAAATTTCCCGGGAGTGTGGCCATTTTCAGCGGGTCGAAAAGCGTGTGGCTGCAGGGGTTGCCGACCATCGGATGTTTTGCGCCGCTGAAGCCGTACTCATTTTTCAACTTGTCCAAATCCGTGATGTATTCGAGCTGGCAATTTCCGTATGGCGAATTCAGCGAAAACGCCCAGTAGCTGCTCGCTTGCGACGCAGATGCCGATGGCAGGCGCACGAGCAGGGCCGGGAGGTTTTCGCCGCTTAAGCCGTTACGAATATAAAATTGTTTGGATGACCAGGGCTTGGCCATCTCCGCCACATTGGCGATGCCGGGATTTGCTTCGGTTGCGTGCGGAAGCAGCGTGCTGGGATCGGGCGCAGGCGACGGAACTTCGATTTGCGGCTGCTGTTCGGCGATGGGTATCTCTGCGTGCTTGGGACGGAGGACCCAGCGGGCGCCAACGAAAACGACGAGGAGCAAGCCGAGAAGTCCAATCACCAGACGGGTGGCCGGGTTGGTGCCGGGAGGGCGGCGCGAGCCCGGTCCGGCAACTCCCGGAATCTCAGGCATCTCGGACTTGAAGCGGTCGGCTGGGGGCTGGTCGGCCATGTTCTTTCATTTCGATTCTATACTCAATTCGGAGTCCCATGGCAAATGACAGTTGAAGATTGAGAGCAAAAAGTGACTTGAAGCTATGACGGAAGGATGCGCTCGGAGCTGCGGGTTGAGTGTGTTCCAGAATGGGAAGAGTTGGGGTGCGCCCGAAAGCGGGCCCCCGGCTGTTTTTTGTAAGTGTTGCATCTAAAGGAGGTTAACCATGCCATAAGTCTTTTGTTTGCAACACTTGCGGGGGAATCCATAAGTGTTGCCGCTAAAGGACTTACAGGGGCATGATGTTGGCGAGAAAGTAAAGGTCTGGGACGGGAAGATATTGGAGGCGTTTGAAGGACTACCTGGCGGGCGCACATAAAAGGCGAGGCATCGTCAATGGCAGGTGCCGGCGCTTTGCGAGAAGTGACTTAAGCCGCAAGTTCGGGGAGCAGGACACGCCCAAAATGTCAAAGATGATCTGCAGAAGATCCTTTAGGGTTCGCTCGGTTGTCTGGTCCATTAGCTCTTGGCTGGCCGCCCGGAGATACGAGCGGAAATTAGGCGAAGTCGAGTTCGAGTTCGTCGATGTAGCACCAGCCCCAGGTTTTGCCGGGTTCGAGGGATTATGTGAGGGGGCCGGAAAGGTGGGGGCTACCAGGGGTGGTCAGCAGGATTGAGGAGGTCGGACTGAAAACTTAACCCCACACAGAAATGCCCACCGGTCAGAGGCTGACAATAGACTACTCTCGCTTGCAGACGAAACTGGTTGAACAACGAAGCCAGCCACGGCTGCTCTTCAGCCTGCCAGCGCCGCTTAGTGACCACGCGTGCGCCACGGGGGCTTACGTTGACGGTAACTGCCCTTTCGGCGAGGAACAGTTGTTCCGCAGGCAAAAGATACACGGGCACTGCCATCGGGGTGCGCTTCTCAATTCTTCCTTCCAGAGGCACAGAGGCAGATTTTTTTTCAGCAACAACCTTGTCCGAAGCCCCTGACGTCCCTTGTGGTTCAGGAATTGCCTTGGAAAGATTTCTGACGGTTTCGTTTTTGCTCATACATGGCCTCGTCCGCTTGCGCCATAAGTTCACCGAGTGAAACGGCGCGTTTTGGATCAAAGCGAGCCGCGCCAACGCTGAGGGTTAATTGGTAGCGAGTTTCGCCAACATTGTTCTTCTTGAGAGTCTTTTCCAGCCGGCGGAGAAGGACCTCCTTCGTTTTGTCGGAGGCTTCCGACGCCAGTACCACAAATTCATCGCCGCCGAGGCGAGCGAGAATGTCGGAATCCCGGAAGGCTTTTTCCAGAGCGTCCGCCGTGTGAATCAGCGCCAGATCTCCCTCCTGGTGTCCAAAGGAGTCGTTGATTTTTTTCAGATTGTCGACGTCGCAATACAACAACAAGAGGCTGTGCGAGTTCCGGCCAGCCATCTTGAGCTGCTGTGCCGCGGCCGCAAAAAATCCGCGCCGGTTGTAGAGATACGTCAATTCATCCGTGAGAGCCAGATGGCGCAGCTCTCTGTCCAGAAGGGCCTGCTTGACGGCGCACCAAACCGCAGGATGAGAGGCAGCCCTGACGGTTTGCATGTCCGGGGCGTCCGATTTCAGTGACTTAGAAATCGCGTCCACTTCATACAGAATCTGCCCAAGCTCGTTGTCGGAACTCTGCAAAGCGGCAGAGAGAATCTCTTCAAGGCCCTCGCTTTTGGCGCCGTTCTTTCGAGCCATGGCAAGAATTTTGTGATTGGATTTGTGATTCGGCGAGCCGGGCTGAGAGGCTGCATCCTGCACTTGATTACTTGCCAGCAATTCGTGGATCGGCATCATTCCTCCTGTCAGCAAATGTAAAAGTACAGAGTCGCTGGATAGCATATGGTTTCACCTCCCTGGGGAGCGGATAATTGGGTAGGAGCCGCATTGTCGGTGCAGGTGAATCCCGTAGTACCCATGTGAAAGGCATTCTTGAATCCGGCGGAAGAAGGGGGTCTATCAACCCTAACAAGAACTTAACTCGCGGCTCAGGTATTCACCTGATGCCCTTTCAGGGTTTCACTCGCTTGAGACAGCCGGTAAGTCATGGCATTCCTCTGAATCTGCAGGGGACCCAGACCATTCGTCACTCCAGGTCCAGGCCGTTCAGAACAAGGAGAATCGATTCATGTCCAAACGAGATAGCAGTTCGAAGGACTCGGGGGCACGGAGCCAT
>Ga0210405_10002682_pt1 | contig 18252 bp, 17 predicted proteins | sample IncBWH11MmetaG_FD_155492 | JGI IMG/M metagenome (GOLD analysis project Ga0210405, IMG submission 155492) | Forest soil microbial communities from Barre Woods Harvard Forest LTER site, Petersham, Massachusetts, United States - Inc-BW-H-11-M | ecosystem: Environmental > Terrestrial > Soil >... | reverse complement strand
GCGGGGCAACGCTCGCCGATCAGGCCGGCCGCGCGCTGGACGCCATTTCCAACGTGGTGCGCCAGTCCGCGGAGCTGGTGCAAGAAATCTCGCTGGCCTCGAAACAGCAGGTGCGCGGAACGGAAGGTGTGGCGCACGCGATGCAGATTATTTCGAGCATTACGCGGCAGACGTCGCAAGGAACCCGCGGAACGGTGGCCACGGTGAGCCAGCTCGTCAAGTTGTCGGATCAATTGAACGAAGCGCTGGCGCAATTCCGCGCATCGTCGAAGGCGGCAGCGGCAAATGAACATTCCGAGCGGCCCGTCCCGGCAGGCGCTCTTCGTTAAGCAGTGACGCTCTCCATCGCCAAAGGGCGGTAGCGAGAGCGAGGCCCAGCAAGCGGGAGCACGATGAGCGAACGTCAGGGACACGGGCAGGGTCTGAGCGAACACGAGCTGAGCGAGATTCGCATGTTGATCGAAGAACGCACGGGAATTTGCTTCGATGAATCGCGCGAGCGCTTCTTTTCCACGCGTGTACGGGAGCACCTGCGCGCCAAAGGAATGGAGCGCGGCACGGAACTGCTGCGGGTGATGCGCAAGTCCAACGTCGAGTACGAAGGACTGCTGGAGCGGCTGCTGACGCAGGAGACCAGCTTTTTCCGGTATCCGGGCGTGTACGAAGCGTTTGAAAAGCGCGCGCTTCCGGAATTGCACACCAAGAAGTTCTGGAAGGACCCGCGAACGCTGAGGATTTGGAGTGCGGGCTGCTCGACGGGCGAGGAGCCGTATTCGATCGGCATCACCATCGCGGATTCGCTGTCGTTCGCGGACGCTTGGAACGTGGAAATTCTGGCGACCGACGTTGGCCGGCACGCGTTGAAGCACGCGGAGCGCGGGATCTACAAAGGGCGCAGCATTTCCAGCGTGAGCGAGAAGCAGCTTGCCAACCATTTTACGGAGGTCAGCGGCGGATATCAGGTGAAGCCGCGGCTGAGCAAGATGGTTTCGTTCGCGCAGATGAACCTGGCTTCGGCGGTGTACGTCGGGCGCATGGACATGATTTTTTGCATGAACGTGATGATTTATTTTTCGGAAGAGCGCCGACGGTCCCTAGTGCAACGGTTCTACGACACGCTGGAGCCGGGCGGCTATCTGTTCCTGGGACACTCGGAGTCGATTTCCAAAATGCCGGTGAAGTTCCAGGCCATCGTGTTGAACGATTGCATTCTCTACCGGAAACCGACGGCGGAGGAATCGTTGAAAGCGGAGCTGGTGACGGAGGGGCGGGCGTGAGCACGCTGGACCGCGAAGCCGTCGAGATCTTTCTCCAGGAAGCCTCGGAGCACCTGCAGTATTTGCGGGAGTACGTGAGCGTGCTTCAGGATGTTGAGCCGCGCAAGGAGGACCTGGAGCGGCTGTATATTGCGGCGCACACGTTGGGCGGGACTTCGGCGAGCTACGGATTTCCGCGGTTCTCGGAGATTGCCGCGAAGCTTGCGCACGTTTTTCAATATGCGCTGAACGCGCCTCTCGGCGAGGATCTGCATGGGCCGTTGACGGAATTTCTTTCGGATGGAATCTCGCTGCTGGAAACGGATCTCCTGGAAATCAGCGATACGGGCAAAGAAAGCGTCGATGACATCGCCGTTTTCAAGGAACGCTACCGCTTTGCGTTTCCGACGGAACCGCCGCCCCTAAACCTTTCCCAGCCGGAAGCGCGGGAGCGGTTCGATGCCGAGGAACTTCAAGAACCTATCGTCGCGGCAGCGACGGGTTCATATTTTGACGCGCTACCAACGGACGACGAAGTGCCGGACGAGATCCTCGAGTTCTTCCAGCCGGAGGCTGAGGAGCATCTGCAGGTCGTTAGCGATTGCCTGATTTCGCTGGAGGGCAACAACAACCCGGAAGAGATCAACAAACTGTTTCGCGCCATTCACACGGTCAAGGGTTCGGCAGCGCAAGTCGGATTGAAGAGACTGGGAGCGATTGCGCACCGCGTCGAGGATTTGATCGGGCGCTTGCGCGAGGGAGAGCTGGAAGCCTCGCCGGCAGTGGTGGATTTGTGCCTGGAGTCGGTGGACGTTCTGAAGAAGACGCTGCACCGGCAGTGGATCGACGAAACCGACATGCGCACGGGCGTCGATTCCCTGCTTGGACGCATCGCGGAATTTGCTCCGCTCGAACCGGAAGAGGCGGAAGCGTTGCCTGGTTCTTCCGGCGCAGCCGAACAGGGCCATGGGAAGGAAATGGAAGCCGCGCCGCAAATCTCGGCGGCAAAGAAGGCCGGGAAACAAACCACGGGCGGCACGGCGACGGTCAAGTCGGTCCGCATCGCGCTGGCGCGGCTCGACCGCATGATGAATACGGTCGGAGAATTGGTCATCAACCGCACACGGATGGTGGGGCGTGTTGCGGAACTCGAGAAGCTCGTCGATACGCTGAGCTTTTCCAAGGAGCGGTTGCAGGGCAAAGTCGCGGAATTCCAGGAAAAATACGAATTCAACCGCATCAGCAACAACAACCGGGCCCCGCAGGCGCCATGGAAACCCGAGCCGACGCCGCAGATGCTGACGAGCGCGGCCGCGGGCGACACATCGTTCTGGTCCGAATTCAGCGAACTGGAAATGGACCGCTACGACGACGTCAATATTCTGTCCCGATCGATGGCGGAAATTTCAGCGGACGTGAACGAAGTCCTTTCGCAACTGGAAGGTTTCATCGGGCGCGTCGAAGGCGATATCGACGAATTCACAAAGCTTGCGCACCACCTCCAAGATGAGATTACCGCCGCGCGCATGGTTCCGATCGGCACGCTGTATTCGCGATTGTCGCGCGCGGTTCGCGATGCCGCGAACTCCACGGGCAAACGCGTGGAGCTGGATCTTTCCGGGAGCGAAACCGAGCTGGACAACAACATCATTCAGCAGATCTCCGATCCGCTGGTGCACCTGGTGCGCAATTCGGTGGCGCACGGCATCGAGCAGAGCGCGGACCGCACCGCAGCGGGCAAATCGTACAGCGGGCACATCATGCTGCGCGCTTACCACCGCGGCAACCACATTTACATTGAAGTCGAGGACGACGGCGGCGGAATTAACTACGAGCGCGTGAAGCAAAGCGCGATCGAGCGCGGGCTGGTTTCCGCCGAGACCGCCGACCGGCTTACTGAGCGCGACATGCGGGAGATGCTCTTCCATCCTGGATTTTCCACCGCTCCGGTAAAAACAGAGCTGGCTGGGCGCGGAGTCGGACTCGATGTCGTGAAGGCCAACGTGAACGCGCTCAACGGCGAAATCGAAATTCAGAGCACCAGCGGTCTGGGCACAAAGTTCACACTCAAGGTGCCTCTCACGCTGATTATTTCGCCGGCTTTGTTTGTACGCTGCGGAACGACGAATTTCGCGTTGCCCCTGGCGGTGGTCGAGGAAATCCGGCGCCTGCGCGCCGATGAAATCGAAGACGTCGGAGGAAAACTGCTGACCAAGGTGCGCGACGTAGTCACCGAGGTCGTGCGCCTGGATAACTATCTGGGCTTGCCGCCGCTGGAACCGATTAATGGATATTTCCGGATGGTGGTGGCCAATGCCGGAAACCGGAAGATCGGCCTGGTTGTGGAAGAAGTTCTTGGCAAGGACGAAATCGTTATCAAAAATCTGGGCGAATACCTGCGCCGAGTAAAACTCTTTCCGGGCACGACCATCGCTCCCGATGGCAGCCTCATTCTGCTGATCGACCTGAACCGCATGGTAGCGACGGACCTGAGCGAGCGCCGGCCGATACAAGCCAACGCCAGCGCCGCGCGCATCTTTGCGCCGGGCTCGACGGCGATCGCACGCGGGAACATTCCTTCCGAGGCCATCGACCGCGTGGAGCAAGAGCGCGTCATCGTGGTGGCGGACGACTCCATTAGCGTGCGCAAATTCGTAGGCAGGATGCTGGAGAAGAACGGATACCGCGTGAAACTGGCGGCGGATGGTCTGGAAGCTGCCGAACTGGTGACACAGCACGGGTGCCATCTGGTCATCACCGACCTGGAAATGCCGCGCATGACCGGATACGAATTGATGGTGCAACTGCGCCAGACCCCCTCGACACGGCGAATTCCCGTGATGGTCGTAACCTCGCGAGCGGGGGCCAAGCATCGTGATCGCGCAATGAAGGAAGGCGCAACCGCATTTCTGACCAAGCCGGTGCAGGAAGATCAACTGATTGCCGCGGTCGAACAACTTATAGGAACGGAGTCGCCGCGCCCCGTGGCGCCGGTAACGTAAAGGAACAATGGCGACCGTCAACAAAAAGTTTCGCGTGCTCGTCGTGGAGGATTCCGCATTTATGCGGAAAGTCCTGGAAGGGATTTTCAACGCCGACGAGCAATTGCAAGTCGTGGGCCACGCCAAGGACGGCCGGGAAGCCGTGTCGATGGCGGAATCGCTGAAACCCGATGTCATCACCATGGATATCAATATGCCTCACGTGGACGGACTACAGGCCACGGCGGAAATCATGACCACGAATCCGCGGCCGATCGTCATCGTCAGCTCGGAATCGCGCGAAGGCGCCGCCAGCACTCTTCGGGCGCTAGAACTCGGCGCTATTGAATTTGTGGGCAAGCCATCAAGCGCCATCGACCTCGATATGCAGAGCGTGAAAGAAGAACTCCTTCGCAAGGTGCGCATGGCGGCCAAAGTGCGCGTGGTGCGCACAGCATCGCGCCTGGCTTCGACCATTCAGAATGCTGGCGGCTCGAAGGTTCCTCCGCCCGCGGCTGCAAGTGTCCGCCCGGCGCCTACTTCCGGACTCGATCAGCGCTTCCCGGTGGTCGTTCTCGCGGCATCGACAGGCGGGCCGGCGACCGTCATGCGCATCGCTCCGGGCTTCACAGCAGACTTCCCTGCCGCGGTAATTTTGGTGCAACACATGCCCGCAGCGTTTACCACGCAATACGCCGCGCAGCTTGCAGACTTCACCGGAGTCCGCGTGAAGGAGGCTGAGGCTAATGAGTCGCTCCAGCCGGGCACGCTCTACATTTGTCCCGGGGGCCAGCATCTTCGCGTGACGCAAACGGGCCGAATCCAGCTGGACGGGACCAGCGGCCGCATCAACGGTTACCTGCCGAATATCGACGCCACGATGGAATCCGTAGCGGCCTTCGCCGGGCCGCTGAGCATTGCGGGCGTACTTACCGGAATGGGCAACGATGGAGCGAATGGGGCGCTGGCTATCAAGGCCGCGGGCGGCTATGTGGTGGCACAGGATGAAGCCACGTGTGTGATTTTCGGAATGCCCGCCGAGGCCATCAAAGCCGGCGCCGTCGATCATGTGCTGGGAATCGACGATATTTATGCGGCCATCGAAAAACGCGTCCTGGCAATCTGCCGCACCGCGCCCGCGGGAGTTCGCTGATGCGGCTGGCGGCCCCAGGGAAAGCGAGTCCGGCAAAGTCGGAACAGATCATCCTTTTCCGCGTCAGCGGCCAATTGTTCGCCATCTCTTCCGCCGCGGTGCAGGAAGTGCGCGGCGTGGACAGCTTGTCCGGCGCGGCGACGGAAATCAGCGCGCCTGGAATTCGAAAAGTTCGTCACGTGGTCCGGCGCGGGGATCGCTCGCTTTTCATCGTCAACGGCGCCATGCATTTTGGGCTGCATGCCGCGGAGGGCGGGCTGTTATTCGTGCTGCGCAAAACGCGCACCGCGCTCTTGATCGACGGCATCGAGAAGATGAGCAGCATGACCCGGCTGCAGTCGCTCCCGTTATGCTTCTGCCACGAGGAGCGGCAATGGTACCGGGGGCTGACGGCGCTCGACCAAACGGTCGTGCCGGTGGTGCATCCTGAAGGATTTTTGTCATCCGAAGAACTCGCTCTGCTCGATGCCGCGCTGCTGCAAACGGATGCGGCTGCAGCTCAGAACCAAGAGGTGACAGAACCCGGGCTATGACGGTAGCGACCGAACTCGAACTGCAATCGTTCGTGCTGCTGCGCCTGGGCGAACGACGGTTTGCCGTTTCGGCGAACCAGATTGCGGAACTGGTGGCCCCGAGCCGGGTATTTCGCTTTCCGCATCGAACGATGAAATTGGAAGGCGTGATCCTGCGGCGCGGCCGGATTGTTCCGGTGTGCGATATTTCGGAAATGCTGCTTGGAAAACGGCTGACGTCGCGCCGTTTTTACCTGATCGCGGTGCGCAATTACGGAACACAGCGGGAATGGATCGCCGTGCCGGTCACGGGTGAATGCGAGCTGATCAAGGCGGAGATGACGGGCGCCGCCGAATCCGATGCGGCGCACGTCGCGGGGTGGCTGTCACATGACGGTGACGTAATCGAAGTTTTGAACCTCGACGCGCTCACTCCTGGCCCTCAGCAAACACTCGCGGGAGCCGTGGCACTACCCAGAGCGGAGGCACGGCCGTAATGCCCTCCGCACGCTCCATTAAAGTTCTGCTCATCGACAGCAATGTGTATTTTACCAAGCGTCTTGGCGATGCGTTGAAACGTGAAGGCTTTGAGGTCCAGTCCAGCACGCAAGCGGGCTTCGCACTGACCACGCTGGAGTACGACGCGCCTTCCGCCATTCTCTGCGCGACAAACATGCGTGAGATGGGCGCCCTGGAAATTGCAAGAATCATTCACGCGGACGCAAAAAACGCCAATCTGCCGGTGATCGCGTTGGGAGATGGAAGCCAGCGCGCCTTGATGGAGGCGTTTCAGGCCGGCTGCGACGATTACATCGACCGAAGCCAGCAGCCCGCGGTCATTGCCTCGCACGTGAAGCAGATCATCGTCAGCAAGGCAGAAGGTTTTCAGCCCACGCAGATGCTGGCGCAGTCCGACACTAGCCTGAGCGGCAACCTGACGCACCACGACCTCACGGGCGTGATGCAAATGCTGGGGCACGCGCACCAGACGGGCGCGCTGCACATCAACGCCGCGGAGACGGATGGCGTGCTGTTTTACGACGCGGGAGAGATCACTCACGCGGAGTGCGGCCATCTCTTTGGCGATGAGGCGGTGATTCACATTTTGAAAAGCCTCGGAAACACCAACGAGGGCGTCTACAAATTCACTTATGGAACGATGTCGACGCAGCGCACTGTGCTGCGCTCGGCTACTGATCTGATGCTGGATGCCATGCGCGAATTCGACGAAGGAACGCGCGACATGGCGGACAAGGAAGCGCTATGAGCGAAACCATGACCATTCCTCCGCTGGGCGAGACGCCGGCCAAGCGGACGCCGACGGTTTATTTCATCGACGATAGCGCAACCATGCGCGAAGTCATCAAGATTGCCTTTCGCCGCGAGAACATAAACGTGATTACCTGCGCCGACGCGGCCTCGGCGCTCGCGCAATTCGAGCAGAGCCGCCCGGACGTGGTGATCACCGACGTGATCATGCCCGATCAAGACGGCTATTCGGTGTGCAGCCAGATCAAGCAGCATCCGGAATTCAGCCAAACGCCGGTGGTGCTGATGTCGGGCGTGGTCAACAAGAGCGTGGCCGACAAAGCGGTTTCGGTGAAAGCTGATGAGCTGATTCGCAAACCGTTTCAGCCGCAGGAATTGATTGGGCGGGTGAAGAGCCTGCTGGAGCCAAAGAATGCGGCTCCCGTGCCGGTGAGTGAGCGCCCGGCGTCTTCAACGGCTTTGAGCAATCTGTTTTCGCCGCCGCCCGTTCCGGCACCACCCCGCCCGGTTGCTGCTCCCCCGCCAGCGGCCACGATACCCGAATCTGCCTGGCCGCGGGCGCTTGCCGAGGCTTTCATCCCGCGACAGCCTTCGCAACCACAGTACGATGCCCAGCAGACGAATGCTGCCCAGGGTCGGCCGGCCCCGACGGCGGCGGACGTCCAGAAACTCCGCGTGGAGATTGCCCACTTGGACTTGCTGGTCAAAAAGCTGCAAACCGAACTTCAGATCGAGCGGCAATACAATCAAGCTCTGGAGACTCAGATCCGCACCCTTACCGAAGTGAGTTAGCTGCCGAAAGCCTTCCTCGTATGTCCGGTGTAAACGGAGGAGCGCGATTTGGGGACACCCCCCCTGTTTTTTGCAAAGAGTGCGGAAGCGATTGAAAGGAAAGCATTTAAGTTTTACAACAGTGCAAAAATGCGCAAAAGAGTGCGCAAGGGCATGAAATGAAAAGACTTGCCTCGAGTGCTGGGCCGTGCCGGGCTGCTGACGAGAGCAAGCGCGGATGCCCGGTCCTACCATAACCCCACCGTTTTGCATAAATATCAAAGGAAAAGAGTTGCAAAATTTACACTTCGAGTTATCTACGTCGGTAAGTATAGTAGATAATAAAAGAAAGTCAAGGGAAGTTTGAGGATTTTTTGCGGGCTGGAAAGCGTTACGTAGATTGACGATACCAGGCGAAGCGTACGACGTCGGCGGGCTTGCGCTCTTAGGCTGGCAGGGGTACAGTACCCGCGGTTTTCAATCAACAGGACAAGGGTCTCGAACTGATGCTGGCGGTCAGGGCTAATTCCAGGGCGTTACTATACTTCCTCTATCTGGCAGCACTTCTTTCCGTGGCCTCCCTTGCCGTGGCCAGGCAGAACAATCCAGCAACTTCCGGAACAAAGCCGAGCTCGTGGTCCGGCGTGCTGGTTTCCAGCAGCTGCAACGCCGATGAAGCCTTTGCCGAATCGCCGGAATGCACGAAGGACGTTCCCGGCGCGAAGCTGGCGCTGTATGACGATACCAACAGGGTGATGTACAGGCTTGAGCCACAGGAAAAAGTAGCCGCTCACCTGGGAGACACAGTAACGGTCAGAGGAACGCTGGGTGACGATGCGATCCAGGTGGCTTCCGTCGAACTGATGTCGATCGGCCTGACGGTTGGCCAGAAAGCGCCCGCTTTTTCGGTGCACGATCAGCTTGGCCGGATACAAACTCTCGATAGCCTAAAAGGAGCGAACGGCACGGTTCTTCTTTTTTTCCGTTCGGCGGACTGGTGACCGTTCTGCAAAGGGCAGCTGGTTCAGCTGCAGAGCGCCATACCGCGGTTCGAGAAGCAAGGGGTCAAGCTGGCGGCCATTAGCTATGACAGCGAAGAGATCCTGAAATTTTTTGCGGACCGGCACAAGATTGAATACCCGCTGCTTGCGGACCCGGACTCCAGGACCATCAAGGCTTATGGTGTGTTCAATGCGGAAGCTACCGGGATGCAGAAGGGCTTTGCCCGGCCGGGCTATTTCTTTATCGATGCAAACGGGATCATTCGTGAAAAGTTGTTTGAAGCGAAATACCGGGAGCGGCTTACCGGAAACAGCATTGTCTCCAAGCTGTTCCCGGAATTGGGCCAAGAAGTAACGGAAACGGTCGAAGCGCCACATCTGCAATTGGCTCTCGAACAGTCCGATCGCACCGGCGTTCCCGGCACCCGCATCACGCTGGTTGCCGAAGTGCGGCTGCCCCCCGACGTGCATGTATATGCTCCGGGCACCCAGGGCTATAAGCCCATTCATCTGGCGATTGAGGCCATGCGAGAGCTGGAGTTAAAGCCGGCCATCTATCCCGTGGCCAAGATTCTTTATTTGCCAGCGATCAAGGAAAACGTGCCCGTCTTCGATGGGACGTTCCGCATCACCCAGGATGTGAAAGTGAGCTCGAGTTCAGAGTTCTGGGGCTCGCTGGGGAAGGATGGGAAAGACATCACCATCGCGGGAAAACTGGAGTATCAGGCCTGCGACAAGACTATTTGTTACGTTCCAACGTCCGTGCCGGTCAAATGGGAACTGCATGTATTTCCGTTGGACAGAACGCGGGCTCCTGCGGAAATCCGGCACAGGTAGACACGCGGCTTGCACCTCTGGAACATATTCTTGCGGGTGGTTGACGCTCCATGGTGGATTCAGTAGCCTCACTTTACGCGCTACATTTATTGCTTTGCGCTTCGTGATTTGTTCAAGGGGGGACTGTCGATGGGCAACAAGAACGATTCGGCTATTTCCCGCCGCGAATTTGCGCGGCGCGCGGCTTTGGTATCTGCCGCGGCATCGTTGGCCCCGGCCGATCTTCTCCGACCGGAGTTTTCCGCCGCGCCGTTGCTCGCGCAGCAGCCCGCAATCTCGACCAAGCTATCGCCGGAAAGCCAAGCTGAGGTCGAATCGCGAGTGCAGGCGATCATGGCGCAATACGGCAAGCGGCTCACTGACGCTCAGAAAGCCGACATCCGGCGGCTGGCGGTCGAAGCGCAACCTCCGTTGGATCGTTTGCGCGCGTTTGCGACGGAAAATGGAGATGGGCCGGGGCTTTACCTGAAACCGTTGATGGAGCGGGAGAAGAAGCCGGTGACGCCAAAGCCGGCGAGCGCGCCGAAGAATTCCTGAGGAGCATTCCGAATGCCTGGCGAAGAGATTTTCTATCTTTCTGTAAGCGAACTTGCGAAACGCATCGAATCGAAGAAGCTCTCGCCCGTTGCATTGACGCAAGCATATCTCGACCGCAGCCAAAAGTTTGGACCGCGCTTCAATGCCTACGCGCTCTTGACGCCAGAGATTGCCCTCGAACAAGCCAAGGCCGCGGAAAAGGAGATCCAGCGCGGGCATTACCGCGGGCCGCTGCACGGGATTCCGTATGCGGCGAAAGATCTGCTGGCGGTGAAGGGGCTTCCGACCACATGGGGCGCGAAGCCCTATGCAAAACAGGCATTCGATTACAACGCGACAGTGATCGAACATTTGACCCGCGTGGGCGCGGTGATGCTTGGCAAAGCATCTATGATCGAACTCGCAGGCGGGATGGGGTACCGCTTCGCATCCGCCTCTTTGCAGGGCGAAGCAAAAAATCCCTGGGACACCACGTGCTGGACCTGCGGCTCGTCTTCCGGCTCGGGGGCCATCGTGGCCGCGGGGCTGGCAGCTTTTGCCATCGGCACGGAAACATGGGGCTCCATCATTTGCCCGTCGGCCTTCTGCGGGGTAAGCGGCTTGCGGCCGACGTATGGGCGGGTCAGCCGTTACGGCGCGATGGCGCTGGCCCCCTCGATGGATAAGATCGGCCCGCTGGCGCGGAGCGCGGAGGACTGCGCGCGAATCTTTGCCGCCATCGCTGGTCACGACCCAAAGGACCGGGGGACCGTTCCGATCGACAAGGGCGCGTTCACGTATTCGCCGTCCATGGAATTACGTGCGCGCCCGCTGAGAATTGGCTGGCTCACGAATGCCTGGAAGTCGCTCGAGCCCAGCATTGCGAAGCCCATCGAAGCCGCCGCCAGGATCCTGAAGAAATACTTTTCGAGCGTGAAGGATGCGGCCTTGCCTGTTGGCCCCTGGGAGGATGCCGGCAACATCATCGTTGCCGTGGAGTGCGCAGCTTCTTTCCGGCCGCTGATTCGCTCGGGGCGAGTGAGCGAACTGACGGACCCACTGGGACAAATCGCCGGCTATGTGAACGAGCAGTATTCCGCCGCGGACTATTTACAGGCGCTCAAGGTGCGCGAAATCGTCCAGAAAAAAATGGATTCTTTGTTTGATACGTTTGACGTCCTTGCGACGGCGGCGCAGCCTGTTCCGGCGACGCCTCTGACCTTGAATCTTGAGACCGGTCTGGCTTTTCCCGATCCCCTCGGCGGCATCGGTAATATGTGCGGGCTTCCGGCGATATCCGTTCCCTGTGGATTCACGGAAAAGAATCTCCCGGTCGGACTGCAATTTGTTGGCAGAGCGGGGGATGATTTTGCAGTGATCCAGGCGGGGCGGACCTTCCAGGCGCATAGCGACTGGCATAAGAAACATCCGAAGATTCATTAGGAGATTCGCCAGAAACCGGTTGAGGAACCAGGTTACCGGAAGGAACGCCTGAAAGTTCAAGCTGGTTTCAGGATTTCATGAACGGCGCGAAGAAGCGCCCAGCGGCTGAATGGTTTTGACAGTAAATGCATGGAGGAGTCGCCGCGAGTGGAGTCCGCAGCGGCCTGTTCGCTGTAACCAGACATATATAGAACGCGAATTTGCGGACGAGCCTGCAAAAGACGCGTAGTCAAGTCCTGGCCGGTCATGCCGGGCATTACCATGTCGGTGATGAGCAGGTCGATGGCGCCTTGGTGTTTCTCGACCTTTTTCAGCGCTTCGGCGCCGTCGCGCGCTTCGATCACCGTGTAGCCACCGGATTCCAAAAACTCGCGCGCCACTTCGCGGACGTCTTGTTCGTCCTCGGCGAGCAGGATCGTTTCCGTTCCCCGCGGCGCTTCCGACCCGGATGGCGTGGCTCCCACGCGCTCGACCGGCTGATCCACACGCGGGAGGTAGATCTTGAAGCAAGTTCCCCTCCCGACTTCACTATAGACCCAGATAAATCCGCCGCTCTGTTTCACCACGCCGTAGACCGTGGACAAGCCCAGGCCCGTCCCCTTGCCTTGCGGCTTGGTCGTGAAGAAGGGTTCAAAAATACGCGCCTGGGTTTCTGCATCCATTCCCATACCGCTATCGGAGACCGCCAGGAGAATGTAGCGGCCCTGCCGGACAATGGGATGCATCGTGCTATAAGTGCTGTCCAGTTCGGCGTTCGAAGTCTCAATCAGAATCTTTCCTCCCTTGGGCATGGCGTCCCGCGCATTAACCGCCAGATTCATAATCACCTGTTCCATCTGGCTGGCGTCCGCGCGGATAGCGCCAAGGTCCTCAGACCGGCGGATGACCAGCTCGACGTCCTCGCCGATGAGGCGGGGCAAAAGCCTGCCCATTTCTTCCACGACGTCATTCAGGTTCATGACGTGAGGCTGCAGAACTTGCAAACGGCTGAAAGCGAGAAGCTGGCGGGTTAAAGCGGTGGCGCGATCCGCGGCGCGGTCAATCTGTTCAATTTTCCGCGCATAGTGTTCCGACGGAGCGGGCCCATTGAGGAGAAGTTCCGCGTGTCCTTTGATGACCGTCAAGAGATTGTTGAAATCATGAGCTACGCCGCCCGCCAGTCGTCCCACCGCCTCCATTTTCTGGGACTGGCGAAGCTGCTGTTCGAGCTGATGCCGTTCGCTGATGTCTTGCGCCACGACCAGGCGGACTCGCCTTCCGCCGTATTCCAATTCGTGAGAAATGGTTTCGACCTGAATGACCTTGCCATCTTTCTTGCGATGCTTCCAATTGCCGTGATAAAGCCCTTCGTTGGGAATCTGCTTCAGTTGATCCAGATATCCTGCCCGTTCCTCCTCGGAGCGAAGGTCGAGAGAGGTCATGTTCTTGAATTCTTGCAGGGAATATCCGTACTGGCGAATGGCTGCATCATTCACTTCCAGAAACCGCAGCGTTTCTTTGTCGAGGACCCAGGTGGGGAGCGGGTTGTAGCTGAAAAGCAGCCGGAACATTTCTTCGTTCTTGCGAAGCGCGTCTTCCGAGCGGCGCCGCTCAATGGCCAGAGCGATGTGACCGCCGACAGAGCTTAGAAACTCCAGATCGCGAACGTCGTACGCATTTTCATTTTCATAATGCTGGACCACAAGGACGCCGATGGTAGCCGTCGGTGTTTGCAGCGGCACGCCGAGCCATGAAGGCGATGGGGAACCGACGAGCTCGACCTCGCCTTCAGCCGCGAGCCGGTCAAATTCGCTCTGCGGAATCAACATCGGGGAGCCCGTGCGGAAAACAAAAGCGGTGCAACTGCGCCCTACCTTTTGCGGTGCCGGCGCCACGTCGACTTGGTCTGCGAAAAAGGGAAACGTAAAGGCGTCGGCTTCCCGGTCATGGAGGGCCACGAAGCAGTTCTCCGCGTAAAGAACTTTTTTCAGCGCCTGATGTATGCCCCGCAACAGTTCGTCCAGATTGGCGGTCTGATTGAGAGCGTGCACGATCTCGGAGATGACCTGACGCTCCGCTTCCATGCGGTGAAGATAGGTGACGTCCCGGAAGTTAACGACAATGCCTTCGATGGCTGGCGTGTTAGAAGGATCGCTGGTCAGCGCATCAAACCAGCGCCAGGTTCCGTCCTTACTGCGCATGCGGCAGCGGCCGCCAAACGTCCCGCGACTGCCCGCCAAGGCGTGGCAAAGCCCTTCGCGAACGCCGGGGCTATCGTTCGCGTGAAGCATGTCGAGAATTGATTTCCCGGCAAGATCTTCCGTGGGGTGACCAAGAACGCGGGTAAAACCGGGGCTCGCAAATTGAATCATTCCGTCCGGGCTAAGAATCGCGATCAGCTCCTGGACAGAGTCCAGCAGGGTTGAGAGTTGCTCCAGGCCAATCACGGTGCCTTGCGCGAAGGGGGCGCGTTGGGGCATTTGGTGGGTGCTCGCGACACCGGCCTGCGCAAACGTGCACCGCGGGCGAGGGTGAGGTCTCCGTCCTTCTTTAAGATTTATTCGTACTTATAGCGACGACTTCTCCAGCCAGATGTCAGCGAATCGATTTAATCATACGAAACTCGCACACCCGTGTCCGTAAGCCAATGGGAAGGCGTCGCGAAAGAATGACTGTACCAATGGACAGGGCTGCCCCCGGGACCAGCCGACTTCTACTGCGATTCCGAGCGTGTTACCCTGCCCCCGTCCTCTGGCAACGAGGACGCTCGCCTGCATCAAAATCCATGCGGGCACCCCGAGGAGGCGATCCTGCTATGCACGATATTTGGAAAGATATGTTCGTGATGGGACTTCCACTGGCGGAAAAGATCCTTCGGCCTATCTTCGTCTATGCCTTCCTGGTGGTCAGCCTCAGGCTCTCCGGCAAGCGCGAACTCGTCCAGCTCAATCCATTTGACCTGGTGGTCTTGCTGACGCTGTCGAATACGGTGCAGAACGCCATCATCGGCGAAGACAATAGCGTGCTCGGTGGAATTATCGGCGCTACTTCCCTGCTGGCCACCAACTATCTCGTCGTACGCTTCCTTTACGACCACAGGAAACTCGACCAAATCGTCGAAGGCCGAGCTGACGTTTTGGTCGAGGACGGCAAGGTGCGCACGGAGCATTTGAAGAAGGAGTTGATTACCAAGGCGCAACTCGAAGCCGCTGCACGGAAGCAAGGCTTTGCGTCGCTTTCCGAAGTCCAACAATGCGTGCTCGAGCCCGGCGGGACGCTTACCTTTCTCGCCAAAAAGCCATCCGGCGAAGACGTGCGGCACCAGGAATTGCTTGGCAAGCTGGAAGGCCTGGCGCAGGAAATCGCCCGGTTGAGAAGTTCGCAACCTCCGGCACGCGCATAATTCAGTGCAGGAATAAACCTGTCGCTGCCAGCGCGATGCCCAAAGCGCCGATGAGTGCGCCACCTGTCCAGAATACTTTCCGCTTGGTCAGAAGCGTGATTGAGCAAATAACCAGTCCGATTTCCAGAAGCGCTTCTCCGCCGTCAAATCGATCCGCCTGCCGAACCGTCAAATCGCGCTCGTCTTCTAACTTCTTCGCCTCCGCGCTGACGTCGCCTTTGTCGCTTTCGTAATGCTCGACATCCGCGGCGTACTTCTCTTTCAACTTTTCGCCCATTTCCTTGTTTAGCGGCGCCACCAGCTTGACAACGTCGGAGAAGCCCTGGGTTTCGTGCAGCCGGATGCTCTTCGCCTGGTACTGCGTCCAACGGCTGGCGGCCTGCGTTTCCAGCCGCAATCCTTCGGTGTGCGCCCGGTGACCGAGCAAGGACGCGCCTGCCACCAATACCGCCATGATGGAGATCGTAATCGAGACGGGGAGAACCAGCGGATGATCCTCGCTCCCGTGATGAGTTTCAGGTAGTTCTATTCCCTCGCTCACTATTCTATTCTCCTTTTCTGGGATCACGCGGCGGAATCGGATGAAATCGCTTCCAGCGACTCGCGTGCCGCCGCCAGCGTGCGGTCAATGTCCTGTACCGTGTGCGCCGCGGACACGAAGGCCGCTTCAAACTGTGATGGCGCCAAAAATATGCCGCGATCGAGCATCTCGCGGAAGAATCTCGCGTATCGCTTGGTGTCGGAGCGTTTGGCGTCGTTGTAATTCTTCACCGGGTCCGGTGTGAAAAACACTGTTGCCAGGGAGCCGATGGCATTGATCTGCGCTGGAATTCCGGCGTTAGCGAGTTCCGCGCGGAGTCCGAAAACCAGCTGCTGCGCCAGTTGTGTCACCTGCTCGTACAACCCAGGTTTGGTGAGCTGTGTCAGAGCGGCAATTCCAGCGCGCATCGCCAGCGGGTTTCCTGCCAGCGTCCCGGCTTGATACACCGGGCCGAGAGGGGCGACATGGTCCATCAACTCCGCGCGTCCGCCGTAAGCAGCCACGGGGACCCCGCCGCCGATGATTTTTCCGAGCGTGGTAAGATCCGCTTCGATGTCAAACAGTTCCTGTACGGAACCATTGCGCAGGCGAAATCCGGTGATGACTTCATCGACGATCAGCAACGCGCCGTTCCGCTTGCTGATTTCGCTCAAGACTTTTAGGTAGCCCGCTTCAGGGGGCACCACTCCCATGTTGGCGGCGATGGGTTCGACGATCACCGCAGCGATCTTATCCTTGTGCTGGAGAAATACACGCTCGACCGCCTTCAGATCGTTATATGGCACGTTCAGCGTCAACGCTGCCAGCGCCGCAGGCACTCCCGGGCATTCGGCAATCCCCAGCGTCGCGAGGCCGGAACCCGCCTGTGACAGGAAGCTGTCCGCATGTCCGTGGTAACAGCCCTCGAATTTGACGATGAAGTCCCGCTTCGTCACGCCGCGCGCCAGCCGCACCGCGCTCATCGTTGCTTCCGTGCCGCTTGAGACAAAGCGAATCTTTTCAATAAACGGAATGGCCCGCGTAATCAGCGTGCCCAACTCCAATTCCAGCTCGGTAGTCACGCCAAAGCTGGTACCGCGGCGTGCCTGCTCGGCAATCGCTTCGCTGATGGCCGGATTCGCATGGCCCAGGATCATCGCGCCCCAGGAGCACACATAGTCGAGCAGCTCGTTTCCGTCCGCGTCGTAGAGATGTTGGCCGCTGCCGCGCTCGATAATCAGCGGCTCTCCACCGACGGAGCGGAACGCCCGCACGGGACTGTTCACGCCGCCAACCAGCACCTTCTCGGCGCGCTCAAAAATCTCGCGCGACCGCGCTCGCTCACGCTTCAACCGGGGTTGCGCTGTACTCATGTTTTCCCGCTCAAATTAGCACGCTTTCAGCCAGCGCGCGGCATCCTTGGCATGGTAAGTAAGAATGATTTCCGCGCCGGCGCGCTGGATGCCCGTCAAGATTTCCAGGACCACGCGCTTCTCATCCAGCCAATCCTTCTGCGCCGCCGCCTTGACCATGGCGTACTCTCCGCTCACGTTGTAGGCCCCCACCGGAACATCAAACGCTTCTCGCACCCGGCGGATCACATCCAGGTACGCCAGCGCTGGCTTGACCATCACCATGTCCGCGCCTTCTTCCAGATCCAGATCCACTTCCTTCAACGCTTCCCGCGCATTGCCTGGATCCATCTGGTAACCGCGCCGGTCGCCGAACTGCGGAGCGGACTGCGCCGCTTCACGGAACGGTCCGTAGAAGCCGGAGCAATATTTCGCCGCGTAAGCAAGAATGGCAATGTTCTCGAACTTGTGTTCATCCAGCGTTTCTCGAATGGCCCCCACTCGCCCGTCCATCATGTCCGAAGGCGCAACGATGTCCGCGCCGGCGCGCGCGTGTGAAAGCGCCTGCTGCGCAAGAATGGCCACAGTGGAATCATTGGCCACGTCGCCATTCTCAATGACGCCGCAGTGGCCATGGTCCGTGTATTCGCACAGGCATACGTCCGTAATAACCAGAAGTTTCAGCTTTGCCTTGCGAATCGCTTCAACAGCGCGCTGCACCACGCCCTCGGCGCTGAGCGCACTGGCGCCGCGAGCGTCCTTCGTCTCGGGCAGTCCGAAAAGAATAATCCCGGGGATTCCCAGCGACTCCACCTCGCGGCACTCCTCCACAATCTGATCGGCCGACTGCTGATAGATGCCCGGCATGGAGCTGACTTCCTGACGGACCTTTGTGCCCGGGCACACGAACATTGGATAGATGAGGCCCGCGGTGGTAAGCCGCGTCTCGCGAACCAAGCCGCGCAGCGCTTCGGTGCGCCGCAAACGCCGCGGACGATGGGTGGGAAAACTCATGCTCTCTTTGCTCCTGTCGGCGCTTGTTTCGCGATGCTTGCAAAATGTTCTTCCAGCGTCGCGACGACTGCGCCCGCCGTTGTGTCCCCCGCTACTACGATGCGCTGCACACCTGCCTGTCGCAATGAGTTGGCTGTGACGGGGCCGACTGCCGTGATTACGAGTTTATCTTGCAGGGCGCGTAATTGCTCGCCGCCGAACAGTTCAACGAAGTGTTGCACCGCCGACGGACTGAAGAACAGGAC
>Ga0210405_10002681_pt1 | contig 18258 bp, 14 predicted proteins | sample IncBWH11MmetaG_FD_155492 | JGI IMG/M metagenome (GOLD analysis project Ga0210405, IMG submission 155492) | Forest soil microbial communities from Barre Woods Harvard Forest LTER site, Petersham, Massachusetts, United States - Inc-BW-H-11-M | ecosystem: Environmental > Terrestrial > Soil >... | reverse complement strand
ATGGAACTCCTTCCCGTGCAGAACGCGGCGTATAAGAGTTGCCCGTACTGCGAGGGAATTGCCGGGGAAGGCGACGAGCCCGATCCCTGGCTGCCCGGCTATTTCCTGGCCTCCAACTCCATGTTTACCGACCCCGGTGGAAGGCAGCTCGGAACGGTTCACGTTTTGAAGGACATCACGGATCGCAAGCGCGCGGAAGAAAAATACCGCACACTAGTGTCCAGCGTTCAGGAAGGCGTATTTATCTCCACCCCCCAGGGGCGCTTCCTGGATTTCAATGATGCGCTCCTGCGCATGACCGGCTATGAGGACCGCGAGGAACTGCTGGCGGTCGACATTCCTAGCGCGTTTTATGCCAATGGCTCGGATCGCGAAAGACTCAAGAAACTATTGCACCAGCACGGCACGGTCGCCGATTTCGAATTCGAGATGCGGCGCAAGGACGGCGAAATCCGCACCATGCTGGAGTCTTCCATCGCCATCCGCGATGCCGCCGGGAACGTCACCGCCTATCAGGGCTTCTTGCTAGACATTACCGAGCGCAAACAGGCAGAATCCGAAATCCGCCGCCGCAACCGTGAGCTCCTGGTTTTGAATTCCATTGCCCAGACGCTCACCGAATCACTAGACCTTAGCGATTCGCTGCAGGGTACGCTGGGACAGATGGCCGAGCTTTTCAACCTGGACACCACTTCGCTCTATCTGTTCAATCCTGATGGCACGCAACTGCGGCGAGTCGCTGCGGTTGGCCTGCGTTCGGAATTTACCAGGCACTTTCCGCCGGTTTCCGTGAATCCGGAGCTGATGCAGCACATCAAGGCGGTGCATGCGACGTTTCTCTCCGCCCAGGGCTTGCCACTGCCGGCGGTTTTCCGCGACGCCCAGGCCAGGGAGGAGCTGGTTGCCACCTACATTGTGGTCTTGTGGTCCAAGGACCGCGTCATCGGAGGCCTGGCCGTCGGCAGCCGCACGCCGCGAGAGTTTTCACCTGCCGACGTGAACTTGCTCATCGCGGTCGGAAGCCAGATTGCCAACGCCATTGAGCGCTCCATTCTCTACGAGGAGACGCGCCAGGCTTACGAAAACCTGCGCCGTACCCAGGAGCAGTTGCTCCATAGCGAGAAGCTGGCGGCGGTCGGGCAGTTGATCTCCGGCGTGGCGCACGAATTGAACAATCCGCTTACGGCCATCCTGGGCTACAGCCAGTTGTTGACCTCCAGCGGGCAGATGGGGCAGCAGGGCATCGAATACGCCGACAAACTTTACAAGCAGGCGCAGCGCACCCACCGCATCGTGCAGAATCTTCTGAGTTTTGCCCGCCAGCACAAGCCCGAACGAATTCTCGTGCAGATCAATCAGGCGCTCGAGGAGACCCTGGCGCTGCGTGATTATGACTTAAGGATGCACAACATCCGCGTCCACCTGGACCTCGCGGAGGATTTCCCGGTGACCTCCGCTGATCCGCACCAGCTCCAGCAAGTCTTTCTGAATATGGTGAACAACGCCGTGGACGCCATCTTGGAACACTCCACGGAAGGCGATTTATGGGTACGTACCAGCCTCAACGGCGACCGCCTTTGCATCGAGTTCACGGACAGCGGACCCGGCGTGAAAGACGCTTCCCGCGTGTTCGATCCCTTCTACACCACCAAACCCGTCGGAAAGGGTACCGGTCTGGGTCTCAGCATTTGCTACGGCATCATCACGGAACATGGTGGAACCATTCGCGTAAGGAATATCCCCACGCGCGGCGCCTGTTTCGCAATCGAATTGCCCCATCAACCCGTGCCCGCAGTCTTGTCCGCGCCGGGGCAAAAGACTATCTCAGGAAGGGACGGGCGAATCCTCCTGGTGGACCGCGATGATTCCGTTCTGGAAGCGGTCGGGACCATTCTGCGTGCCCGCGATCATCGCGTACAGACCGCCAGGGATCTTGCGGAAGCCTGCACGCTGCTGGAAAGAGAGGAGTTCGACCTGGTGGTCGCGGACCTGCACGTTTCCGACGGGCCGAACGGGAACGGCCTGGGCGAATGGCTGGCCAAGCATAAGCCCGCGCTCCGCCATAGATTGATCTGGATGTGTGCTGTCGCGCCGTCGGAAGATGTCGGCGAGAGTATTGCCGGAAATGGCCGCCACATTCTTCAAAAACCGTTCAAGGCCAACGATCTCCTGGCGGCGGTCGACGAACTGCTGCTAAACAACGTCCAGACCGCGGCGATTCACCGATGAAGCCAACTCGGCCGCAAGCGCGGCGCGCTCCCCAAGTTCTTTCATCGCTGCTTCCATTCGAACGCTCAAGGCACTGACCAGGTTGCTCAATCCATCCAGATGCGGCAGCGTGGCAAAGCCGGCCAACAGCTTCCAGCGAATCAATTGGTATTGCCAGTTAAACTTCGCCGTGAGTCGAAGCCTTTCGAACTCCTGTAGCGCGGCTACTTCCGGAGAAAGCACGGCAATCACCCTGGCCATCCGCAACAGACTGTGGAAATCCCCGCGCACCGCTGCCAGATAGGCGAGCGCGACACCCCTGCGCTCCCCGCGGACCCGCTGCTGAACTTTTTCCGGCGCTCTCTCTCTGAGGAAGTCAAAGTCTGCCTTAGCGAGCGCCTGCCGGATTTGTGGCAGGAAGTTAACGTGATCCCCGGCGACCTCGTCGAGGGCATCCGGAGGCACCCCGGATTTTGCAAGCTTCCCGGGAATATGCAGGGCCCACCCGAGGAGGAGTAATAGACCGGCGACCAATCCAAAAAGAATGAACATGGAAACAGTCATTGTCGTGCAGCCTTCGCTCCCCAAAACTTGCTGAGCTGCCCGTTCAATAAACGCAGGCGTTCATTAATCTGAGGGGAAATCTGGCGGTAGACGGAGGTTCTTAGAAGAGTAGGACGGACCTGCATTGCGGGCGCAGCCTTCCATAACCCCACGGCCCACGCCCCTTGCACGCCCGCGTAGGTAGCGACCATCGTAAATTGCCAGATCGGCTTAATGTTGGCAAAGCCGCGAAGAAAAAGGGCGCGCGCGATGGTGTTCGCCAGGACGACAGTGCAGGAATAAACGCAAAAGCCGCCGAGAAGCGCTCTATAGGGCGGATCCACGGGAATGGAATAATAACGAATCATCAACAGACAAGCTACCAGGGCGACGGCGAAAGCGAGATGAAAGCCGCGATCAGCCAAACCAATGGCTGCGGAAATGTTTTGGCCTGCCTCAATCGCGGCGTAGGAAAGAACAACAAGAAAGGCCACTGCCAGGACCCGCCATCCCAGCCCCCAGATTCCAGGGTACGGTCCAAGCACGCGGTGGAGAACTTCCATCGCTGCCAGCGTTCTCAGCAGCAAGATGCAAGCCTCCGAGATCCAAGCGAGCACCAGCGAGGTCCGCGAGCCGATCCCAAACTGCAGGTAGATCACGTAAAGCAAGCCCCACTGGCAAACGTTTGCCGCCACAAAGGCAGTGAACATGGGGAGGTTCCGAAAGTATCTCTGGAAGAATAGCAGGCCCAAAACTACTGCCGAAATACCAGCACTGATGCCCCATGCCCACTGCACGGATTGGACAAGGCCGCCCATTGCCGACGAATCCTAGCACGTTTATAACGGGCGGGTAAATAGCGCTATCGTACAACGGGCTCCTGGACACAAAGTACGATAGCTGAGGTACTGCCCCCATTATGGCGCAGCTCAAATCTGAGGTTTCTCTTCTACAAGGCTGCGTCTTCCTGGCAGTCTCAGTCAGCCCCTAAGAGATTCTCGCTCTCAGAAAACGAAAACCGCAGCCCGCCTTCCCGGCGAGCTGCGGCGTCTGATTGTGGCGGCCGCTGGCTATGCAAGCTGCGAACTCTGCGTTGAGAACGGCCAAGGCAGCGGCGCCCCATCGGCGATCAACGGGGTGTCGGTGGTTTGCGCGCCGAGCGAGAACGGCCAAGGCAGCGGGGCTCCGTCGGCGATGAAGGAATTACTCGCGACATAGTTGACGGAGCATGCCCCTAGCAGTACGATCAGCACTGCCAATAGCGAAAGCGTGGTTACAGCTGCAAGTTTTTTCATGGATGAACCCTCCTTGGGAGCCAAGGATGAGGGTCTGCAAGCAGTGAGGAGGGAAATGGTTATAAACGTTCTGAATCCGGAACAGGACGGCGCATGAGAGCGCTGACACAGTTGCAGCAAAACCGAAGAATCATCCAGGATTTCACGCTAACGACACTTGCAGGGGTTCCCGGTCTCTTCGCCCGGCTGGTTTACCTGGCTTCCTTGCGGGATCTCTCCAGCGGCCGCTATGAACACGCCGGCCTTTCCGCGCTTTATCCGGACGCGGCGGTCCAGCAGGCTCTGCAGCTCTGCCATGAGCAGATTTTTGAACGCATTTTGGAATCGCCGCTCGCCAGCCAGGAAGAGGATTTGCGCGCCTGCTTAAGCGGCATGGAAGGTGGGTTGTGCGGCGCGGTGTCCCACTGGCGCCGCAGCGAGGCCTATCGCATCCTTCAACCGGAAGCCTCCCCCAGTTATCTCAAAGATCTTTTCTGCTCGAATCTCCGTGCTCTTCTGGAGATCCTCGACCAGGAAAATTCTCCGGCTCGTTCAAGCGTGTGACCACGCCCGTCACCCGCCCCACGATTTCCGCTTCGTCCGGCACGCGCCAAGTTTCCGGCAAACAACGCGATAACGGATGCGGCTGCATCACCAGCAGCGAGCCTTGCTGATGGAACCACCCGCAACGGTATCCGCCGCGCACCTCGACGAAGTACATCGGCCGGTCATGCTCCGTGGTCCAATCGCCTTCGTCGATCTTGCGGACCGACGTATCCACAAGCACGACGCTCCCGGGGCGCAGCAGCGGGGTCATGCGCCGGTCGGAGGTGCCAATGTATCCATAAAGCTGGTGGCGGTGGCCGTTTGTGAGCACACCCTCGAAGTGGCCCCACTTTTCCACCATGCGCGACAGCAACTCCGTTCGCCGCGGATCGAAGGCGGGGTCAAATTTCATTGGTATCCGCAGCGATGTCGGCGGGGCCATCAGGTGAGTCCGCGGGGCGGGGAACGACGCGCCATCCGGGAAACATTCTTCTATCGGCACGTCGTACCAAGTAAAAATGTCCAACGGATTCAGCCGGTAGATGGCCGCCAATGTATACAGTTTGTGTAGCCCCGGTACCACTCCCCGGTTTTCGATGTCCGCCAAGCGGCTGATGTGCAGGATGAACTCGGGACGTCCGCGCCGCGTGGCCAATTCGTAGCTACAGCGCTCTACATCCCTATAGGTCAATCCCAGTCGCTCGCGGGCTTGCCGTAGACGAAGTCCGGGAAGCATCAATCCCTCGTGGGCTGAGTGGATCGCTACAAGCAGAGTACAACCGACATTACCATGCTGTTAAGTTTCCAGAACAAAAATTTAGGGGATCTCCATTCGCTTGGAAAGGGGACTCCCCCGCGTTATTTATTTCTTTGGAGAGGCGAATCGCGTCTGTATCTCTTGCATGGCTTGTGGCAGCTTCTCCGGATCGTGGTTGATGTCCATGAAAAAGACCCGCATGTCAAAGGGTGCGCCCCCAAACTCGCGAAACGTAGCGGGGAGCGGAGGGCCGCCCGGGCCGCCGGCCGGTGGGATGTGCTCCGGCAGGTGTACGGCATACATGCTGCCGCCTGCAAACGCCTCATGCGGGTACTGCATCAGCCAAATGCAGTTGTGTCCATCCATAATCATGCTGGCGGAGACCACCGCCCACTGGCCACCATCCGCTGCCGTGGCTCTCTGGCAATCCCAGACCTCGGACTGCGGCACGATTGCGCTGGGATCGTTGAACCCATACTCATCCAATTTAATCTTCTGCAAGCCGTGCTGTTCGGCATACCGCCTCACTTCCGGCAGCGACTGATTCCAGTCCAGATTGGAATCATTCACCAGAGTGTAGGCAGGATGCCCGAGACTCAACACGTTGATGTAAGGAAAGTAGAAGGGGTACGCGTGTACCGCCATGCCAAGACAAACTAGAGCAAGCACTCCAACCGTCGCCGCTGCGAGCCTCCCTGCGCTCGGAGCCGACTGGTGGAGCCGTTCTACTAGGCGCGGCAGTGGCGCCAACAGCAGAATCAACAGCGCCAACGGAACGCTGAAATGGCGGATACTGAGGTCCAGGCGGCTCAGCATGCAGAATCCTGTAAAGACGATCAGAGCTACCCACAGGACTCGCCAGTGAATCGCAAGTTCCCCAGGGATTGTCGGAGAGTCGCCCACAGCGTCCCTCTTCTGCCTCAGGGCGAGCGCGGCCGCCAGCGCCAACAATCCGAGGAAGGCCAGAGGGGATTTCAGCAGGAACACCACCGGAAAGTAGAACCATACGCCGTGAGGATAGCCATGGCCCAGGATGAACGTCGGCCGGCTCCCGGTGATCAAGACCATTAGCACGCCCCGCAGGTACAGCAACGGCGGCATGAGCAGTCGGCGCAGCGGTATCGCGGCTGACCCGTGGCCGAGGCGGTACAGCACGTCGGTCGTCTGATTCAGGGAAAAAATGAAATAAAAGAGGTAGACGGCAAGGGCCGCCCACAAAATTCCTTGAAGAGTCGCGCGCCACCGGAGCCGCCGCCAGGCACGCGCCTCCGGTTTGGCAAGGGGCTGCCCGGGGATGGCGCGCCAACGCGTGCTCAGCGCAAAGGCCGCGAAGGCAAAAAATAAAATGCCCGCGGTGAACTTGGAGAGAAGCGCGCCCGCCAGGCATAGGCCGAAAATCACGGCGTTATTCCGGCTAGGGTTCTGCCAGATTTCCGCGAAGCGCCACAACGTCAGCAGGGAAAACAGCGTGACCGCTATGTCGGTGTGGACCAGCGGACCAAAAGCCAAAAAAGCTGGCGTGCTGACGAAGATGCTGAGGCAAAGCAGCCCGCCCCAGTTTCCTCCCAGCCGCCGCGCGTAGGCGAACACCACCCATCCCAGCACCAAAGTTAGCAGCAGCATCGGCAGGCGGGCCCACGCCAGCGTCGTCACCGGATCGTTCCACTTTGTCAGCAGCCATTCGCCAAACACCCATTGCCCCATATAGGCTGGAAAAAACTTTTCGCTGATCGTCCACGAGATGTGCGAATAATCCGCACGCGTTCCGCGCAAAACCAATGGCAGGGCCGCCAGCACCTTGGGCAGCGGCGGGTGCTCTTCATTCATGCGCAAGTCGAATTTTTGCAAATAACTTACGCCGGAAGCGACGTGCGAAACCTCATCAACGGTCACGGACTCGCGCAAGGCGGCGCCGCCCGCAAGTATCGCCATCAACACCAACAGCAGTCCAGCAGCGACGGAGAAGTAAGTGCCGCGCGTATTTTCCATCAAGCCCTTTCCTTTCATTGAGGATACGTCGTCGGCCCCGAAATTGTTTCGGCGATTGTGCCACAAAAGATTGAGAATGCCTCGCCCAGATCGCGACTGACCGGACCATCCCATGTCGCCATCCTGTACGCCGCCTTTTTCTCAGATTCCTGCTGGGGCGCGATATATTGTGCTTGCAGTTGTACGACTGCCCAATCAGGATTCTGCTATTCTGAGAAGGATATGGCCTCTAACTCGCACCATCTCCATTTCGGACCGCGCTTTCTATTCCTGAGCCTCGCGCTCTTGCTAGGCAGCGACGCGGCCCACGCGCAACAGGCTGCCGTCGCTCCTCCTTCAGCGGATTCCAAGCCCGCCACTGACGCCGATTTCATCGCTGCCGCTGACGAAGTTCTCGGTCAGATGAGCCAAATCACCGGCTTGAAAGTCCTCGCCCCGCTCAAAAAATCCTTGCGTTCGCGCGAGGAGATCCGCGCTTACGTCATTAAGCAGATGAATGAAGAGAAGAATCCCGCCGAACGCTACGCCGACCTGCGCAGCGCGGAGGCTTTCGGCCTCCTCCCCAAAGGCTTCGACCTCGATGCCTTCATGGTGAATGTGCTGACCGAGCAGGTTGAAGGGCTATACGATCCCAAGACCCGCGAATTTTACATCGCGGACTGGAGCCCGCTGGCCGACCAGCGCATGGTCATGGCTCATGAATTGACGCACGCTCTCGAGGACCAGCATTTTCACATCGAATCGTGGGTAAAGGCCGCCAGGCCCAATGAAGATGCCGAGCTGGCGCGCGACGCCGTGCTCGAAGGCAGCGCCATGGCCGCTATGGTGGATTACTTGATGCTAGGAACGGGCCGCTCTTTGAAGGATTTGCCGGAGTTCGATCCCAGCGCGATGATCGGCGATCTGGGCAGCACCCCGACGCTGGAAAAAGCTCCGCCGTTCCTCAAGGATGTGCTGATCTTCCCGTATCTCAGTGGACTCACGTTTTCGGCCGCGGTCATGCGCAATACCGGCTGGGCCGCGGTCCCCGGTTTGTTTGAGAAGCCGCCCGTTTCCACGCAGCAGATTCTCCATCCGGCGCTGTACCGCTCCGGCAGAATTCCCGCCACGGTCGGTCTTCCGCAGCTCGAGAAACTGCTCGGCGACAATTGGTCAAAGCTCGACGAAGACATCATGGGCGAGTTCGGCTGGAAAGAAGTCTTAAAACAATTCCTCGACAATGACCGCGCAAAAACCATGGCGGCGGCTTGGGACGGCGATCGCTATGCCCTCTACGAGCAGAAACAGACGAAAAAAATCATTCTTGTCGCCCGTCTGAAACTAGACAGCGAAGTGCACGCCGCCCGCTTTCACGGGCAATACTCGGAAGCGCTCGAGAAAAAATACGCGGAGCGCTCGAATCTGTTCCGCCGTCGCAACTTTTTTTCATTCGATACTCCCGATGGCGGCGTGTTCCTGGATTGCTTGGGAACCGAGTGCGTGACCATGGAAGACGCAACGCGGAGCATTTTCGACGCTTTCACCAAAGCTCTGAACTGGCCTTTGGCTCCGCAGCCGCCCGAGCGTCCAGGCGCCGTGCCGCAGAAGACGGCGGCTTTTTTTTCTCCAGCCGAGCGACCCGTTTCAGGAATAATTTCTCCAGCCGCGCAAACCGCGCCGTAAGGACCGGATCGCGCGAATTGGCGCGCTGGCGCCGCACCGTGGCCACTGCCAACCTGGCAAATTGCGCGGCTTTGACCGGGTCTTTGGCGTGGCGTTCGTAATAAATGGCCAGTTGCTCGCAAGCACGAACGCCGTCGCGCGGATCGGCCGCAATTTCCAGCCAGATTTCCGCGGCGCGCGCGTGTTCGCCGCGGCGCTTGGCCATCAGCGCAAGTTCGCGCCTCGCCTTGGGCCGGAATTCCGCCGGCAGCCCAATTTCCAGGGCCTGCGCGCAAGCGGATTGAGCACGATCACAGTCCCCGCGCCTCTGCAAAAATCGAGAAAGCCCGAAAAGGTCCAGGCTCTCGATTTCGCTCGTGGCGTTTGGCGCGCCGGAAAGAAGTTCGTTGATTTTGCCGAAAAGAGCGGCCAGACCACGCAAATCCATCTGGTTGTGGCGCACCACTCCCGCCAGTGGCTCGACCGGGCCGCCGCGCAGGTAATCGAAATAAAACTGCGGGATCAGCGCCGACGCCACATCGTTTTCGCGATGCCAGCCGAGCCGCGGCGCATCAAGGACGCGGCGCTCGAGTTCCACGAGGCGCACGGAACCGAGGCGGAGTTTCCACAACGCGCGCGCGGGATGCAGCAAATCGAGATGCGCCGCGAGCTTCGGCACCGCGATGGAGCGCGTCATCGTGAAACGATTCTCAAGCAGCGGCCAATCGAACGATTTTCCGTTGAAGGTGACCAGCACTGGCCGCGCGGCGACGCGCTGAGATAATTCCTGCAACAGCGAATGTTCTTCGGCAAAGTCGCGCATAAAGAATTGCTCGATCTGTAAACCGCCGGCGTCCCACCACGCCAGCCCGACCAAAAAAGCGTACGTGCCAGTGCCCCCGGCGAGGCCGGTGGTTTCCGTGTCGAGGAAAAGCCATTTTTCCGGATCTTGCAATGCGGCGCGGGTTTTGCGGGGGGCTGACTCGTCGCGCGTGCGGGAAAGTAATTCGAGTGTTGTGGATGAAGGACTGGAAAATTCAGGAGTGGAGAACCAGTTTCGAATGGCAAGGTGTTCGCCGAAATGATTGGTGGCCACGCCCGCGCCGAGGAGACGCCCAAGGGTGTCCTCTTCGCCGGTCATTCGGATGGTGGCGAGGCGCGCGGGAGTTGGCCGCGTGGGCTTCAACGCAGCGAGCCTGGAAAATTTGTCGTCGGCGGACATCTAGGCACACAACCTGTCGAGGATGGCGAGTGCGGCTTCTTTGGTGCGGGGGGCGAGGTCACCCGCGGGGCCGACACAAGAGGGGCACCCTTGCTCGCAGGGGCAGGCGGCGATGAGTTCGCGGGTTTTTTGCACGAGTAAGGCGTGCGTTCGAAAGAGCGGTTCGGAAAACCCGATGCCGCCGGGGTAGGCGTCGAAGAGGTAAAGATTGGGCTCAAAGAATTCTTTGGGGTTATTGGAGATTGCACCCTCCAAGCGGGACGCGGTGAAATTTTCAATCGTGCCGTGTAGGGGCGCAGCATGCTGCGCCCCTACGTCTGCGGAGTTGGAATCGGGCGCGGGAGGGCGCTCGCCGATGGCGGTGCCGAGGTCGCGGCGGTCGCACATCAGGAGGAGAGTGGCGACGGATTCAAGAGCGTGAAGGAGGCCGAACATACCACTTTGGCGTTCGCTGACGGTGAAGGGGAGGGATTCAAGGAGCGGGCGCTGGAGGGTGATCCAGTAGGAAGTGGTGTGCATTTCGTTTTCCGGGAGTTCGAGTTTGCCGTCGCCGATATTTTCGTTGGTGAAGAATTTGATTTTTTTGAAGCCGACGACTTGCGAGCGGACGAGAACATCGCCATGGGATTGGGAGTGCGCGGATGACGGGACGTTGGCGGCGATTTCCAGGATGCGGACTTGGGTGTGGCGGACGGCGTCGGTGTAGTAATCCACATCGACGCGCTTGACGTAGGCTTTGCGTTCCTTGAAGTCGAGGTGTTCGACGTGATGTTGCTGGCCGCCGTGAAGGTAAACGGCTTTTTCGTGGAGAAAGACTAGGGCGCTGGGAAAATCGACTTCGCCGATGACGGTGGGCGCGCCAGTGATGTCGATGATCACGAAATTGTCGCTGGTCACGGAACGCAGGCTGATGGTATCGGCGGGATAAGCTTCCTGCGTCCAGTGATAATTTTCTCCCGCTAAATGCAGAAAGCCAGCTTCGGCGAGGCGCGCGCAAAGATCCGGGAGATCGACATCGCCGAATTTGTCGTTCGGAGAAATGGGCAATTCGAACGCAGCGCATTTCAGATGGTTGATGAGGATTTCGAGATTGTCGGGCTGGATGAAGGCGTGCTCGGGAGTGTTGCCGAAGAAATAGTCCGGGTGGCGAACGATGAATTGATCGAGCGGCGACGAAGAAGCCACCAGCACGGCGCAAGAGCTTCCGCTGCGCCGGCCGGCGCGGCCGGCGCGCTGCCAGGTGGCGGCGATGGTGCCGGGATATCCGGCCATCACCACAGTATCGAGGGAACCGACATCGATGCCCAGCTCGAGCGCGCTGGTGGAAACCACCGCGCGGATTTTTCCATCGCGGAGGCCGCGCTCGATTTCGCGGCGTTCGTTCGGCAAATAGCCGCCACGATAGCCGCGGATGGTTTCCGGTTTCCCGGGCAATTGCGGATTCGCTTGTTGCAGGTAGGTGAGGAGAATTTCCGTGTGCAGGCGCGAATTGGCGAAGACCACGGTTTGCAAATCGCGCTTCAGAAATTCCTGCGCCACGCGCGAGGATTCATTGATATAGCTGCGGCGGATGCCGAGGGCGCGATTCACGACGGGCGGATTGTAGAAAACGAAAGTCTTTTCCGCGGCAGGCGCGCCGTTCGAATCGAGGACTTCGACTTGGGATTCGAGCAGGCGCGAAGCGAGATCGCCGGGGTTGGCGATGGTTGCGGAGCAACAGATGAATTGCGGATCGCGGCCATAGAAGCGAGCGATTCGGCGAAGCCGCCGCAAGACGTTGCACAAGTGGCTGCCGAAGACGCCGCGGTAGGTGTGCAATTCATCGAGGACGATGTAGCGCAAATTTTCGAACAGGCGCGTCCAGCGCGTGTGATGCGGCAGGATGCCGGTGTGCAGCATGTCCGGATTGGTCAGGACGACGTGGCCTTTTTCGCGGATAGACCGCCGCGCGTCAGCGGGAGTGTCGCCATCGTAGGTGAAAACGCCGAAACGGTTTTCGAGACGCTGGTTGAGGTCGTGGAGTTCGGCGAGTTGGTCTTGCGCGAGGGCTTTGGTTGGGAAAAGGTACAGCGCGCGAGAGTCGGAATTTTCGAGCGTCGCATTCAGCACCGGCAGGTTATAGCAGAGCGTTTTTCCGGAAGCGGTGGGCGTGACGATGACGACATTTTTCCCAGCGTGTACTTCTTCCGCCGCGGCCGCTTGGTGAGTGTAAAGGCGGCGAATCCCTTTGGCGGCGTAGGCAGCAACGAGATCCGGATGCACCCAGGCCGGAAAGTCCGCCCACTGGGCTTCGCGCGCCGGAAAATGGCGGACAGCGGTGAGGAGTTCGCCGTTGTAGTCGCGTTCGGCGAAGGCGTCCAGGACTTCGTGGACGCGGGTGATTGCCGTTGAAGTAGTCGCCTTGCGAACAGCTAACGATTCGGGCATGAACCGCCCCTTTCCATGATTCGCCTTTTGTTCGCTCACGGTAACACGCGGCGTTTCCCGGCGCAATATGGAAAATGAGGGATTTAACGCAAAGACCACGGAGGCCGCAGAGATGGTGGAGTGTCAAGTTCCTATTCGGCGGCTTTCGTGGCTAGTGTCTCAATGGCGGCGATATTGGGGAGCAACTCGGGCGGGAGATGGTGGCGCGCCTGGAGGTAGGCAGGGGAATTGTAGGAGATCCACACTTTGCCGGCGTCTTCGGCGACCAGAATTTTCAAAGGGAGGTCGAGCGCGGCGCTTGGCGAAGCCAGCATCAGCGGCGTCCCCGCTTTAGGGTTGCCGAAGATGAGCAGCTTGGTGTTTGGCATTTTCAGGCCGGCGCTGGCGGCCTCGCCGCTGTGGTCGACGATGGTGAAGAGTTTTACGCCTTTGGATTGAAGGATGCCCTGCAAGCGCGTGACGGTTTCGTCGACGGAATGATTGCTGGCAGCGCGAAGGATGCCGTTTTCTGGAATTTGCGCCATGGAAGTCTCCCGAGCTTTTGATGCATTATCCGGCGTGATGGGCCTAACGGAAATGAGATAAATGGCCATGGCCACGCCAAGTACGGCAAGGACTACAGCCGTCGTCATTGCAAGCGTCGAGGGACGCGAGAGTACTGCTTCCGATTGCTCAAGCTGTTGCAGCAGGCGCCGGTATCGAACGAGCGAGAGCAGGCAGACCAGCACGCCCATGAATATCAGCGCGGTTCCGAACCACAGAGAAAGGCCGTAAGACTCGGAGGGAAGATTGGGCTGATTAACGCGGAACTCCCGCAGAAAAATTCCAAAGCGCGCGAGGACGAAGCCGAGTCCCATGAGTGCGAGGCCGGTGCGAATCCAGGCGAGGAAGGTTCGCTCGACGGCGAGGAAGTCGCGGGGCGTGGCCTTGGAATCGTCGGGCATGGCGAAGGCTCTAAACAGATTTCAACGAAGCCGCAGGATCAATATAGCACCGATGATGAAAAGCAGCGCTGAGGCGGCAAAAGCGGTCTGAACGTTGAAGGCGCTCCACAGGAAGCCGACGAGGAGGCTGGAGAGGAAGTCGCCGACAGCGTTGACTGCGGCAAGCGTGCCGAAGGCCATCCCATGTTGCTCTTTGGGGACGAGTTCGGCGGAGAGTGAATCTTCGAGAGCTTCTTCGGTGCCGACGTAAAGACCTGCCAAGACAAAAATCACCGCGAGCAGCCACAAGGAATTTGTTCCAGTGCAAAGCAGGAGCGCGGTGACGGCGGCGAGCGCGTAGCCTGCGGCGAGAACGGCTTTGCGGCTAGGGACGTGGTCGCTGAGCCAGCCGCTGAGATACGCGGAGCCTGCATAGAAAACATTGTGCACGGTATAGAGGCCGACAGCGAGGCTGGCGGCGCGAGCCATGCCGTGGCCCGGGGACAGCGTGCGCGTGGCGTAGAGGATCAGCAGGGTGTGTGAGAAATCTCCAGCGCCGAAAACGCCTACGCCCACAAGCAATCGGCGGAAGGGAAGCGGGAGCGCTTTCAGACCGACGACAAAGGAGCGTTGCGGGCGCTCAGCGATGGGCCGCTCGCGAACGAGCAACCAAAAAGCCGCGACAGCGACGAGGCCGGGCAGAAGCGTCCAGAGAAAAACTTTGCCGTAAGAATGCCCGGTGGCTTCGAGCAGCCAGAGCGCGGTGAGCGGTCCGGCGATGGCACCAACCGTGTCCATCAAGCGTTCGAATCCGAAGGCGCGGCCGTACGCGTCCGGCGGAACGTCGGCGGCGAGCAGGGCTTTCTTCGCGGGCGAACGAACACCGCGGCCCAGCCACGCGGCGACGCGTCCGAAGAGCACGTGATAAGCGTGCGTTGCGAAGGCGAACGACGCCGTCGCAAGAGCGGTGAAGGCATAGCCGAAGACGGCAAGGGGCTTTCTGCGTTTCAAGCGATCGGTGTAATGACCCGCGGCGAGCTTTGTGAAGCTGGAGAGGCCGTCAGCGATGCCCTCAATGGCGCCGAGCCAGACTGGCCCTGCGCCAATCGCGGCGAGGAATGCAGGCAGCACGGCAGTGGCGGTTTCGTGGCTCCAGTCGCTGAACAGGCTGGTCAACCCGACCCCAAGGACGGTGCGGTTGAGCCAGGCAGTGCGTTGAGACGATTCAGGCACGGCAGAAGAGTTTAGCGTGAACACGCGCTGGTCAAGAAATCAAGGAACTTCCGATTCGCGGAGTTGCCCCGGCAGCGGCGCAGTATCCGCGGCCGACATCCAGACCTGCAACTCACCCATATCTCGCGAAACCGTGCGGCTGGCGGCAAGAAGAACCGCTGCCAATAAAACACTGCACAAGGGAATTACATGCATGGCGCTGTGCAAGCCGACGGCGCGAAAGTGCTCGTTCAGGCGGCTTGCGCCTGCTTCGGCCATGGCCAGGCGCGCAAAATAATCGCTGAGCTTCCCCGTCAGAACAGGCCCGAAGCTCCCGCCGAGCAAGTACATCGCAAAAAAGTACAGAGCCATAGCAGTGCCGCGAAGGCTGGGCGGAACGATGTCATGGATGGTGGAATAAACGCCGGAATAGTAAGGATAACTGAGCAAGCAGCCCAATCCCATAAATGTTCCGAAGAGAAGCAACTGCCCCTGCGGAACTCTGACAGCCAGGAAGATGAATATCGCGGCAAAGAACAGCGACGCTGAACAAAGCAAAAGGCGGCCATTGGAGCGCACCGCCGCAATGCGATCGGCAGCCCAGCCGCCCAGCAAAAGTCCTGGAATGCCCGCGAGGCCGAAGGTGATGGCGGCAAGCGTGGTCGCTTGCTTCACATTGAGAAGGTGATAGCGGCTGAGATATGCGGCCAAAAAGGTCGGGATCGCATACATGTTGAAATTAGACAGAGCGCCAGTGATGATGATCCAGCGGATGGTGGGAATTTTCAAAACCGACCAGTAGGGCGAGCCCTGGTGTGGCCGCCCCGCCAGTGGCGCGCTTTCGGAAGCGCCGCGCAGCGGGTCGGGCAGGCGCATTGCCAGCACAGCAAGCAGCAAACCGGGAAGGCAGGCAACGTAAAATGCCATTCTCCAACTGTACGCGGCGGCAACACGGCCGCTCACAAAAGAGCCCAGGAAATTGCCGATCGGAAGCCCCAGCATAAACAGCGATAGAGCATGGGCGCGGCGCTTGGCGGGATAGAGATCGCCGATGAGCGAGTTGGCCGCCGGAGCGCATGTTGCTTCTCCCACACCGACACCCAGACGCGCCGCAAATAACGAACCGTAACCCCACGCAAGTCCCGAAGCAGCAGTGAGGAGGCTCCAGGCGGCAACGCCCCAGCTGAGCAACCGAGGGCGCTTCCAGCGATCGGCCAACCGTCCGAACGGCACCCCAACCATCGCGTAGAGAAGAGTGAAGGCGGTAGCCAGCCATCCGATCTGTGAGTCCGTCAAGGCCCATTGCTTGCGAATCGGTTCGACGAGAGCGCCCAGGATTTGCCGATCGTAAAAGTTGAGAAGATTGATGGCAAACAGAATGGCCAGCGTGTAACGCGCCCGATCCTCAAGTTGATCCACACCCACCTCGCCCGCGGAGTGTACGCGAAACGCCGGAAGGATTCTACAGCAGGGAGCCCGCGGGCGGGCGCGGGCGTCGCCAATGCAACTGCCGCAAGCAATGCCGTTATTTTTTGGCGGGGCGGTAGAGGATGACGCGAACTTTTTCAAGAGTGATTAAGCCGCCGTCGACCATTTCATCGAGCCGGGGCAGGATTTTCTCGATGCGCTCCATGGATTCGATGACTTCGAGGATGATGGGGAGGTCCTGCGAGAGGCGAAGAAGTTTGTCGGTGTGATAGACGCTCGATCCGCCGTAGCCGGCGACGCCTCGCAACACAGTCGCGCCGGAGAAACCGTCTTTGCGCAGCATTTCCACAATGGCTTCGTGGAGGGGTTTGCCGTGCCATTTGTCGGATTCGCCGATGTGGATGCGCATCAGCGTGCGCTCGCCCTCGAATTTTTCGTGTGTCATGGTGGCTCCCCGGCCTCTGATTTGCCATTCGTCTCCGGCTAAATCCCGAACATTTGCAAAGGGTTACAGCCATCTAGGCGCGAAATCCGATTCCCCCAAAAATTTCCTTGACATTTCTATTATTTCTAGTATAATTATGCATGTAGATAACTGTGCTTGGAGTGTGGGAGCTTGTTTACCCTGCGCGCAGCCGAAGGGCTCCCGCTTTTCTTTCTTACGAGTACCCAGTTCTCGCTACCATGCCCAAACAACCAACGTCGCGTCCTTTAGAATCAATCGGTTACGCACTCTTTTGCGCTTTTTTGCAATACCGCGAAACTCAACTCCTTTCCTTTCATGCGTTTCCGCACTCTTTCACAAAAACACGGGGGGTGTGGGAGTGCAGCGCGTATCCTCGTCCGCCCTTGATCTCCAGGCCCACCCCTCACAACTGGTTAGCCAGCCGGATGCCGGCCACGCTTAGCAGCAGCCCGGCAACGACGCTGACGCCGACATACACGGAAGCGCGGAGCCACTCCCCATCCTCAAGCATCTTAGCGGTTTCCCAACCGAAGCTGGAGAACGTAGTGTACCCGCCGAAGAACCCGACCGCGATGGCCACCCGCCAATCCGGCGAGATCACCATCCGATTCAGTGTGAATTGTCCGATCAGGCCCAGCAGAAAGCACCCGGACAAGTTAACGAGGAGCGTACCGTAAGGAAACGTGCTGGCCGTGCGGATTTGCACTACTCCCTGAAGTCCGTAGCGCGCCAGCGTGCCAACGGCGCCGAAAATCGCGATCAACGCAAGGCGCAATGTCGCTCCAATCCGATCGGGAAAATCAGTAGTGGAAACGATACCTCAATTGCACAAAGATTTCGCGCGGATTCAGGTAGTGGGTGCCCCCGAAAGTAAAACTGTTGTCGAGGAGCACCCGGCGGTTGGCGACGTTGATGGCCTGCAAGTTGGCGGAGAATCGTTCGCCGAAACTCTTGCCGAGGGAAAGGTCAAACGTGGTGTGAGGCGAGAGATGATCGCCAGGAATATTCTGATTGCTGTTGGAGAATCCCGAAGCGTAGTAGACGTCCGTTGAGGCGTAAGCACGCCAAGGCAACGTGTATTGCCCGCCGAGATGCAGCGTGTTGCGCTGGTCGTGGTCGAGAAAGAAATATCCCGGCGGCGGAACGGGGCAAGTCCCGGTGAGTCCACCGACGACGCAGCCGCGGCCAAGCGCTAATTGATTGGAATAGGTGAGATAGAGCTGGGCGCGGTTGCCGATGCGCGGTGAGCGGAGCGTGAGCTCCCAGCCATTGATCCGCGCGCCTTGTACATCAACAGGGAAGAAAACGTTGGAGTTGTTCAGACTGTTGTGGTCGAAAAAGTTGCTGGCGCGAGTCAGGAATTTATCCGCATCCAGGACCCAGCCTTTGAAGGGAATGGTCACGCCGAACTGGTGCTCTTCATCGCGTTCGCCGGCCAATTTCACGAAATCCAGTTGCTGCTGGTTTTGGATAGCGTTCAGGGCCGGGCCTGACAGCGAGTCGAGTGGCGGCGCCTGATAAAAATGTCCGTAGAACGCGCGAAAGACCCAATTTAGCTTAGGAATTCGCACGGAAGCGCCCATGCGAGGGCTGGTAGCGTTCTCGGTGAGTGCGCCGGAAAA
>Ga0210405_10002680_pt1 | contig 18260 bp, 13 predicted proteins | sample IncBWH11MmetaG_FD_155492 | JGI IMG/M metagenome (GOLD analysis project Ga0210405, IMG submission 155492) | Forest soil microbial communities from Barre Woods Harvard Forest LTER site, Petersham, Massachusetts, United States - Inc-BW-H-11-M | ecosystem: Environmental > Terrestrial > Soil >... | reverse complement strand
GGCCGTTGCACCGCTGTCATGAGTAAATTCGGCCAGGGTTTTCGCAATTCCAAAGTCAGTGATCTTTACGAGTTCGAGTGTGTTCGGTCTAGATAGAAATATATTCTCCGGTTTCAGGTCGCGATGAACCAGGCCCCGTGCGTGCGCAGCTCCAATTCCGGCACAGATGCCTTCAAACAATTCCAGTGTGCGCTCGGCGCTCAATCGTGTTTTCTGACGCAATTCCTCGCGCAGGGTAACCCCTTCCAATAGTTCCATGACCAGGAATATGCGCTGGTTCGCATCTACGCCAAAATCGTGAACCGTCACCACGTTCGGATGCGCAAGGCTGGCGGTCACACGTGATTCCTGGCGAAACTTTTCCATAGCGCTTTGGTTCGCGAAAAGTTCATCGCGAATCATCTTTACCGCAACGGTGCGGTTCAAAGAAACATCCGTAGCGCAATAAACTTTGCCCATTCCTCCCTGGCCAAGCCGCTTTTCCAAACGGTAGCGTTGGCCAAGCATTCGCGGAGTTGGGACCAGCGTGAGTAACGAATCATCTTTTTCGCATGTGGTGGTTCCGGTGTCGTAACAAACCCCGCACACCGGACACTCCTCAAGGGAACGTCCGAGCATCGCCGAGGCACCGCGTATCAGCAAGAGCGCCACCGCACTCGCTACACTTTCCAGGAGGGTGGTGTCTTCAGTGCTGTAAGGTTCCTCGGATCGTTTTGCGCCGACCACAATTAGTGCCTCTGTGCTGCCTTCCGCCAGTGCCACTGGCACTAACAAATCGATGCGCGCGCTGTGCAGAAAGTCTTTATCCACTTGCGGCAACTGCTGTCCCAGCCAGCCGCTCTCGGCCAGCATGATCGGTACCGGGCGATCCAGCATGCGCACCAGTGGAACCAATTTGTTGGTGGCGGGCAAATCAGCGGTCAGCGAACCGGTGGGCGCCGCGGCCACGACGCGATACAACGATTCCGCAGGCTTGCGCACCAGCAACGCACAGAATTCCGCGTGGAGCGCCTCGGTTACGCGAGTCACAACACTGGGCGCCACCTCCTCGATATTCGCGGCGTGGCGAATGTCCTCCACAACTTGTCTAAACAGTTTTTGCGCATCATATTTGTCACGAAAAAATCTGCGGTCCAACCCGGATAGCCACGTTTGCCGTTGCCCGTATGCCAAACCGGCTACCGCACAAATAGCCACGTACACTGCCCCGTGCGATTTCAAAACTTCAAATAGCGGTTCGTTTCCATGAAGGATCAGATCCACCGCCAACAGTCCTGCGGCCATCACCGGCAGCGCCAGGAGAAAACGCCGGGCCATGGCGTACTGCAAGCCTCTTCGAATGATTACCCGTGCGTCGAACAATCGCTGCCGCAAAATCGCGTATGCAAAGGAAAACGGAAAAATCAGTGCCCCGAGATTGGACACTAAAGTGGCGGTCGGAGAGTCCCAGAATTGTGACAACATCGGATTCGTTTCAAGGGCCGCCGACTCAACCACTCTGGGCAGATAGAACACCATTCCCAGGAGCGCGCCGTAGGAGACCACGCGGAATCGGCGGCGGTCAGTCACTAATTCCAATCGCCAGTAATTCACCGGTATGACAACCACTGCAATTAACAGGTATAGGAGGCTCTGCAGTCCAAATGCGGTTAACACCCATCTGGGCGCCAAACCGCTCAAATGGCCCGGGTCGTAAACGGTTCGAGCCAACAGATACAGTGAGTACATCATCGCTACCAGCGGCCCTACAACGAAAAGCACCCAAATCCATTGTTTAGTAAATAAAGTTTTTGGAAATAGGCAGAAAAATCCCGCCAGGAGCGGCGTGCGAATCGCAGCGCTCACATGCACCAGCATTACCGCTATAGCCAGCACAGATGGCAGCGCACGCACGGAGGCCGCCAGTCCTTCCGGGAACGGTTCGTACACCGTAGCCATGGCCACCAGCACCCATCCGCCTAATCGCGACACCATGTCCTTCGGCCGGCTGAATACCACGAACAGGCCAATCACCAGCATGATGAACTTGTTGGAGAGGAAAATAATCTGCGAGGTTTTCGCCGCGCGGTCGAGTTGATCCCAAACTCGCCCGTGAACGACCAGCTTCAGATCAACGGGCTGTCCCGCGCGCTGCACCCGAATTGCGATGGGCTTGTCGCGTTCGAAATTCATGCGTTGCGCGAACCAGTCGACTTCGGTCCCGATACGTTGCCCGTTGACTTCCGACACCACGTCGCCGACAAGCAGTCCGGGACGTTCTGCCGGCTGAGCCCAGATTGCGGTCACTATCACCCGCCCGGCTTTGCCTATTACGTCGACTCCGTCCCCTGCCAAGCCGAACAGGATGTAGTATCCGAGATAAAAATTTCCGACAACGGTGATGGCGGCGATTGCTAAGAGTTGCCAGGGATATCGTGCGGTTGACATACTTTTCGCAGATAGGCGGAAGTGGCAAGATTATATGCGCATTTCTGAGCTTTTCAGTAAAGGGAAGTTTGTGAGTCGCTGCGATAGGGAAATGTTAGTTATCTTGAAGTTTCGTCCAGATCTTCACGGAACTGGCCGAGCAAATCTACGCCGGCCGTGAAAACCACAAACCCCTCGACGACGTTATCTGCCACGTTGGAATCCTCCAAGCGAAACGCCTGGGTGGATCTCAGATCTATTTCAAAGTGAGTTCATCGAAAGTCAAAATAGATCTTCGTAGGTTTGTGTGACACGCTCAAGATCGGGCGGGCCCGATCCCAAAAACAACATTCAGGTGAGCGGCTCCGGCGAACGAGCGGAAGTCGCGGTCCCGTGTGATGAGGGGAAGGCGGTGATCGATGCAACTCTGGGCGATCAGCGCATCGCCGAGCCTGGCCTTACGGCGCTTTTCGAGCACCTTAGCCCGCAACGCTCCCGCCCTTTGACAATAACCGGATGCGATCTCGATCAGAGGAACTTGTGCAATTGTTTCGGTAATATCCGAAGGAAGCTTCGATAAGCGTTTACCAGCACCTGTCCAAGCACAACCATAAGAGAGGGGTTTGCACAATCAAACTCAGCCGGTTAAACGAGATATTTGGCTGGGAGGCCTGGACTCGAACCAGGATAGCCAGATTCAGAGTTTAACCAAAATCATGCAAGTTGTTGATTCGTCTAGCCTGTTCTTGTGTCGTAACACATGGTTTTAGGCGGTATTCGGGGCCAGTTGTTCCCAGAGTTGTTCCCAAGTTTTTGGAACGAAAGGAAGTCATGAGCACCACGATGGAGCAGGAACACCAGTTGTTCACATGAGAGAATATACCTATGGCAGCAAATTTGCTTATAGACAATGATTTGCTCATATGAGAAAATGGCGTCTTAGGTAGGCTGCGGATGAAAGAACAGGAGATGATCGAGGCCTTGAGGGCTAACCAACCCTTTGACGGGCTCCCCGACGTGGGTGTGGCCCTAGTGGACCTCAAACCGCCCGAACCGTTCGATATCGAGTTTGACTTAAAATTCTCGGATACATTAGTGACCGTCTACGCCGAGCTGAAGAGCGCTTGTACCCCAAAGGAGATCGAGCAGATAGCTCCCTGGCTCGCTAACCTTAAACAAGCAAAGAGTGGAGCAGCCTATGCCCTCATTTGTCCTTACATTTCGCCTCAGGTGCAGGCCATCTGTGACGCCAACAAAATCGATTTCATCGATCTTGCCGGCAACATCTCCATCAACGTGCCTGGAAAGCTCCTCTTGCGACGAACTGGAATGAAAAACACAACCAATACGCGCCTTTCCTTCTACCGCGATCCATTCTCTGGGAAATCCTCACGTGTTCTTCGAGTTCTTTTGGAGAAGCCCGGCCAATGGACACTAACGAAAATCGCCGAAGAGCTAGAGTCCGAGCGCCAGCGAAACGCGGCTCTCAATGATCAATTTGAAATTAGCCTGGCTTCGATCTCCCGAACGCTCAAGAGTCTAGAGGAAGAACTCTTGGTCCGGAAGCGCGATGTCATCCTGGTACCCGAACCAAAGAGACTGCTCTTCCGATGGGCTGACAAATACAAGGAACGCTATCGCTCGTATCTCCGGCGCTCTTTCAAGTCTGCTAATTGCTTTGGCCCAGATGTTAAGGCAGTGACGACAGGACTCGCGTCACTCATTTCAACGAACAGCTTCGCGTTCACCGCAGCCGCCGCGACACAAATCACCGCTCCCTTTGTTGACCTCTCAACCATAGATCTCTTTGTCTCAAATCAAAGCGACGCCGACAAAATACGCTCCGCAGGAACCGGCCCGGATCTCGGGCCCCAGCTCCGCATCATCTACCCCTACGATCTTGGCGTCTTCATGTATCGGCAGATGCTTGAAGGCGTACCTCTGGTTTCGAACGTACAAACCTATTTGGATCTATCCGCGCAAGGTGGACGTGACCTAAAACAGGCTGACTATCTCCTTCACAACAAAATCGAGCCTCGGTGGCTAACAAATTGATACCGGAACCTCAAGGGACGTATGCCCTCGAATTGCTGACTAACCTCGGATCCGCAGCAGACAGCTTCGTGTTGGCAGGCGCTCAGGCACTGAAATTCCTTCTGCCCAAAGCACGCGCTACCCGCGATTTCGATTTCGTTTTAGATGTAGTCGCTTTGCGCGAAGCCAGTGTCCCCATCGCCACAATTCTCGAAAAACTCGGTTATGCTGCGATTCCCGGTGCCCAGAACTTTCAATTTCAGAAGACAATTCCTGACTCCATCGAGATTATGAGAATTGAATTCATGGCGCCATCCGAGTACAAGCGCAAGAATGATTTCCGCGTTGATATCCAGGAAAATGTTCACGCACATGCCTGCGACGGCGGTAAAATTGTCCTTGCCGAATCGGAACTGCGTGAACTATCCGGTCGGTTGCCGAACGGCCAAAACGCAACAATCGCAGTCAGAGTCACCCTTCCGCATTCCCTTGTTCTATTGAAATGTCTCGCGATAGACGATCGATATCGTAATCTGCGCGGGCCTGAACATGCGGAGCACGACAGAAGCGAAGCGCGGACGCACGTTGAGGACATCGTTGCAGTTCTTACCGCGCAGACCAACCTTCCTCGGCGCAAACCATTGCTGTCGTATTACATTCAGTTGGTGGAAGAGTCCCAGCGCAGTGCGATCACGCGATTTAGTGGAGAAAATGATGCCTACAACCGGCTAACATTTTTTCCAGTTGTTCCCACAGATGTTCCCTTGTGGGAGGGCTGTCAAGCTAAGTGATTGAAAAGATTTGGCTGGGAGGCCTGGACTCGAACCAGGATAGCCAGATTCAGAGTCTGGAGTCCTACCAATTGGACGACCTCCCAGCCGGGAGGAATAAAAAGGAATCGTGACACATCCGGCTGTGCCGGCTGCCACGATTCATCCTTCCTAATTTAATCGGGATTGCTGAGGGCGTCAACCAATCGGCGGGCTTTGTCCACAGTTATCTTGATGATTCGGTCATGCAGGCTACAGCAGTATTTCTCGATGGTCGAGATACGAGGCATTCCTAAGGCTTCATGGCTCGGTTGGTTTCATCCGGCCGCGATCGATCACATACTCAACGTTGCCCCAAACTACGCGATTGGACGCGAAACTCGCGGCCCACACTACAAAATGTATTGCATCCCACAAGGGTACGAGCCACAAGCGGCGCCGCACCACTCCGTCACCAACCACCGACACTCCCACGAGCCAGGCCATTGTTAATCGCAATACCAAATACGTGAGCAAGTACGAAGCGGCTATCCAATGCGCGGGCGCTAGCACAGCGGCGGCGATGACCCAAGGAAGTCCCTGCGTAAATAGCAGAGCAGCATACGAAGCGGGGCGGCACAAACGGACAGTGCGGGCCCAACGCAACTGATGTTGCCAAAAACTGCGAAGCGTTTGCGCCGGGTACATGGTCGAGACGGTTTCATGAGAAAGGACCACTCGTCCGTGGGCCTGCGCGACGCGGCGACCGATCTCGTAATCGTCGGCCAGGAAGGGGGCGATGGCTTCGAAGCCGCCAATCTTTCGTATCCAGGATTTTGTGGTCGCGACCGAGGCGCCGAGTGTAAATTTGACGCCTTCGGTCCAGGCGGCCATCAAGACACCGGCGAAAAAATCGCTCGCGGTTCCGACGGCTTCGAGCCCGGCATAAAGATCATTCTGCGCGATGCTGCGGTAAAATGACGTTACAGCTCCGACATTTTCATCGCGCAACGGCGCCACGACATTGCGAAGATAGTTCGGGCTCACGCGCACATCGCCGTCACTCAGCGCCAAAACTTCATGTTTGGCCTCACGGGTCAAGCGCACGAGGTTGTTGACCTTTTGATTGGCACCGAAGAATTCCGCGCCAATCAACAGGTTGATGTGTCTCTGTGGATAGTCAGCAATCAACTGCGTTATAACGGCTATCGCCCGGTCGCTCTTATTGTTAACGGCAAAAAGAATTTCGTATTCGGGATAATCCTGTTGGCAGAAACTTGCGTAATTCTCGTAGGACCCAAAATCGACACCGTGCACAGGCTTCAAGATACTTACGGGGGGCTCAAATGTTGGGGTTGCCGGTGCCGGCGCTTTGGCTCTCCGAGAAAAGGCCAACGCGGCAAAAATGGCCAGCAGGTAATAGATCAGGGGAAAAGTGGCGATGACCAGAACCGCGACGACCCATCCGTAGTAGAGATGAATCATGGTCGCTTGCTCATCGTGGAATTACCCGGCAGCCACGACAGCCACGCCGATGCAAACCAGAACGACGCCGGCCCAGCGGAGGCCGTTCACGTCTTCCTTTAAAATATATTTTGCGCCGAGCGTGCCGACGACATAACTCAAGGCTGAGGCAGGAATCACGAGACTGATCGGCTCCCACGACAGTAACACCATCAACAAATAAAAAGACAAGGCCATCAGCGGGACCCCCACCCAAAACCATCCGTTGCGAAAAGCGCGGCCCAAAAAACTGATGACCTGTTGGATTCGCAAATGGTCCGGAGCGCCAGCTTTTTTCATGCCGTAGGTTACGGCCAGCTCACCTGCGGAACCGGACAGCACAAAAATCGCGAGCGCAGCAGCGGTGCGAATCACTGCGCGGCCTCAGCGACGGCGCTGGTGCTGGGCTTGGTTTGCCCCACCAGAAAAACGCCGACACAAATGAGAGCTACGCCTACCCAACGCCGCGGGGAAACGGTTTCGCCAAGCAGAGTCATGCCGACAAGAGTCACGGCTACGTAGCCAAACGCTGACGCAGGCATGACGTAGCTGTAGTCCGCCCAACTGAGTACGGTCATATTGGAAAGCATGAAGCCGATCAGAAAAAGGATGGCGAGCCAAATCGTTGGGCTGGTCATGGCCAAACGAAAGGCCTGGAAGAGTCCGGCGTGGTCCAAGGTGACAGGACCGATTTCGGTCATGCCGCGCTTCAGCAAGGAGTCGCCCGTGGTGGCACACACCATCATGGCGAAGACCATTACCAGCGTCTTCAAACGGAGCTTTCGCTCGTGAGACATTTTTTATTGGTTAGTCGTTGCCGGAGGCCGATGGCACCTGCGGGACTGCGACCAAGGGCTTTCCCCTGCCGCCGTCGTCGCCACCTTCGCGCGCCCACTTCAAACGTTCCGCTCGCAGTGCCAGAAACTCGGTAGCTTCGTGGTACAAGCGCTTGCGCTCGTGACCGTCCCAGAGAGCTTCCTTCACGATGCGCCACACCACTTTCGGACGGAAATAATATTCGTCGTAAAAGCGGTTTACGCCCGACATCATCTCGGCCTTGGAGAGATGCGGATATTCGATATGCGGCAACTGGTGTCCGCCCATATCCGCTAAGGCCTCGATCTTGAGGAAACCTTCTTTGGCCATGGAATCGTACAATTCCGTGCCGGGCATGGCGTGAGCGATGGAAACCTGAATGGTTTCGGGATCGAGTTCCTTGGCGAAGTCGATGGTCTTCTGAATGGTCTCGCGAGTTTCGCCGGGCAGCCCGATGATGAAATCGCCGTGAACGCGAATACCGACTTTGCGGCAATTTTTCATGAAAGTGCGGGCCATTTCTACGGTCGCGCCCTTCTTGATATTTTTTAGAATTTGCGGATCGCCGGATTCGAATCCAACGATGAACAATCGCGCGCCGGCATCCGCCATGGCTTTCAGGGTGTCGTAATCGCTGTGTACACGGGCAGTGGAGGACCACTGAAATTTCAGCGGCTTGAACTTGGTGCAAAGATCGAGGACGCGGTCCTTGCGGATGTTGAAGGTGTCGTCATCGAAGAAAATCTCTTTCATCTGCGGGAAATACTCGATCGCCTGTTTTACTTCGCGGGCCACGTTTTCCGTGGAGCGGGTGCGCCAGGCATGGCCTGAAATTGTTTGCGGCCACATGCAGAAAGTGCACAACGCCGGACAACCGCGGGTGGTGTAAAAGGACACGTAAGGATTCAGGAGGAACGGTACGTTGTAGCGCTCAATTTGCAGGTCGCGCTTGTAGATGTCTGTGGCGAAGGGCAACGCGTCCAGTTCCGCGGTGTGCAACTGCTCGCGAGGCGGGGTGTGCACGATCTTGCCGTCTTTTCGATAGCTGACGCCCATGATTTCGCTGAGCGGTTTTCCGTGTGCGTATTCGACAACGGAATGGTCGAATTCACCGCGCGTCACGAAATCGATATCTTCGCTGGCCATCAGGGTTTCATCGGGCTTGATGTGGCCATGCGGCCCGACGAAGGCAATCTTCATGCTGGGATTGGAATCTTTAATCTTGCGAATGAGCTTGATGTCGCTCTCAAAACCCACCGTGGAGGTAAACAAAATGAGGAACTCATAGTCTTTGCAAATCTGCACGGTCTGCTGCCAGTTGACCTTGTGCGGCGAGGCATCGAGCAGACGACTTCCGGGAATCATGCCGGCTGGATAGGTGAGCCAAACGGGATACCAATAGGATTCGATCTCGCGGGTTGCGGGCCAACGAGAGCTTGCGCCGCCGTCGAAATTTTCAAAACTCGGCGGGTTTAATAGCAACGTTTTCATTACATCAGGCATTCTTAACCCTCAGCTTCCAGATATCGATGTAGATTGCGCAAACTTCAACGTCACGGAGCCCCGGTTAATCTGGTCGGACCCAGGCCCAAACACTAGCTATAAGTTTAACTGAATTAGACTGATCCCCTCAAAACTTTCTCCCATTGGGTGCTATCGCGCATCAAGCGGTTAAATACAGCAGTGAGTGGGACTTGCGGGTGAAGACGCCGCAGGGATAAGGGACTATTTGGTAGGGCTTGAAATTGTTGTTTTTGCATTTTGGACGGCGGCGACGGATTGCAAAATTCGCTGCCAAATATGGTCTAGCCAGTCAAAATGCGCGGGCTTCATCAGAACAGAGCGGAGACAGGTGATGGTCTGGCGGTCACGCTTCATTTTTGGCGGGAGGTTCGGAAACAAATCGATGGGCAGATCAGCCAGCGCCAGATGTAGATCTCGCTTGGCAGCAGCCTCGAAAATCTGCCGCGAAAGGAGCGAAGTAGTGCTCACGCTTTCGGTGCGTAACGCAAAAATCACTATGTCCAACTGTGGCACGAAAGGTGTGATGAAGCGCACGTCGGCGTGTAGTCGGTCGTGCAGCGTTCGGGCCGCTTCCCTGCCCTGGGCTAAACCTTGAGCAAACTCCCCTCGCTTCGTTAGCGGCAAGAGCTTTTGCGTAGCCCACAAAGCCGCCGCGGCTGCACCGGGACGGGAGCACTCCAGACTAATCTCGCCGAGGTGCAAGTCGGTCGAAGTGAAATAGGTATAAGGAGAATTGTGTTTGTACCAGCGGCCGGCCGCGGGATCTTTGAACAAAATGCAACCGCATCCATAAGGCTGCAAACCGTGCTTGTGGGGATCAATGGCGATGGAGTCGGCCTCACCTATCGCAGCGAAGGCCTTTTGAGTATCCGGTTCCAAGTTTTCCAGCAGGGTGAAATATCCGCCGTACGCCGCGTCGGCGTGAATGCGGAAATTGTATTTGGTGCGCAGGGCAAGAATTTCGTGCAGTGGATCGACGGAGCCGATCGCGGTCGTTCCCATGGTCACTACCACGGTCCCAACGTCGCCGCGAGTTAACCGTTTTTCAAGAAGTTTCAAATCAATGCGCCCGCGGGTGTCGGACGAAATTGTTTCGAATGATAATTGTAAGACTTTGCTGATGCGCTCGTGAGTGTAGTGCGATTGCGAACTGGCCAAAATTGTTTTTCCCGGCGCGGACTGCCCGGCGACCCACAAAGCCTCCAGATTGGCTATCGTTCCACCGCTACACAAATGGCCGAGAAATTTTGTCCACCCAAACATCGCCGCGATTTGCGCGACGGCCTGTTTTTCCATGGCCGAGGTGGCGCGTCCGCCATCGAGCGCATGATTGTTAGGATTGATGGTCATCGCCAAGGTATAGGCAAGTTGTGCCACCGGGTGAGGAGGCTTCAACATCTGGCCGGCGTACAAAGGATGAAAATAGGGGTAATTGTCTGTCAGGCGTTCGGCAGCTGCGGTGAGAACGTCTCCGAGCCGCCGCGAGCCCGGCACCTCATTTTTAAATTCAGGCAGATGTTCGAAACCTTTGTTCAACGTCAGCAGGGCGTTCGACAGAAATTCAAGGTGCTCGCTGTTCAGCGGATCCGATTTTTTCTTGGTGTTCGATTTGTGAGCGGCGGCTGATTTGGACGCGGATTTTCTCGATGAGACCTTGCGCGCACTGATTTTTCTTATGGCCACTTTTTTTCTTACTGCCAGACTTTGCTGAGCTGCCCAGCGGTTCGCAACAACTCCAATTGTGCTTGTTGCCGGGCGAAGTTGGCATCCAGATAAGCCATCCAACGCTCGTTCTCTGTGAGCCGCGCCCGTTCCACTTCGCGCAGATTCAATTTGCCTTCGGCGTATTGCGATTGAAAAACCGCGACATCCTGCTGCGCCAACTGTAATTGCAGCCGGGCCACTTCTTTTGCCGCGTCTTTCTCGCGCACGCTTCGGGTCTTCTGGCGGACATCCACGCTGACCTCGGTTTTTTTATTGCTTAAGCTGGCCTTTGAAGCTTCCAAGTTCACGTCGGCAAGGCCTATATTAGCTCTGGTCTTCGCGCTAAAGATGGGCATGTTCACCTGAATGCCGGCATTGAAATTATTTCTCTGAAAAGTCTTGAAAAATTGATCGTAATTGTTGAACCTGCCGAGCAAGCTGTATATGCTGACCAACTCCAAGGTCGGAAAATAACCGCGCTTCTCGCCTTTCAAGCGAAATTCCTTAGCTCGCACATCCGACTCGGCCAGGCGGAGGCTGGTGTTATCCTGCATGGCCATGGCGACAAGGTTGGCACCCTCTTGTTCCGCTTGCCCCGGCAAATCTTCGGGCAAAACCTCTATCGGAGAATCCGCCGCAAGTCCAATTTGCGCGCGCAGAAATACTTCCAATTCATCCTGCCGCCCCTCCAACTGCAAAATGCGTTGTACTACTTGCGCTTTAGTAAGCTGCGCACGGGTGACTTCGATGGACAATTCAAATCCTTCGCTTTCTCTACCGGTGGTCACTTGCAAAATCTTGTCAGCGCTTTCCTGTTCGGCTCGCAGCAGTTCAAGTGAGTGTCGCACTTTGCCGAGCTCCAGAAAAGCCATCGCGGTGCGTACGATTACGTTATCTCGCACTTCTTCAAGGGCAATTTTCTGTGATCTGGCCTGCTCCTGAAGCTCTTTGGCCTGACCGCGCAAAGGCTCGTTCAATACCTCCTGCGTATAGGTCACATCAAAAATAGCCGGTGCGCGGCCGCCGGGGGTTTCAGGAATTCCGTTGGTATATCCGAGGCCCGAACCTATATATAAATTCGGCATGAACTGTGCTCTCGTGATGAGCGCGGAACGATCGGATAAACGCGATTGGATCCTTGCTAATTGAAGGTCCTTGCTGTTTTGAAGCGCGAGCTCAATGGCGCGGCGCAGCGTGAGCGCGGGCGCATCTTGCGCAGATGGGGATTGTCGCGCGGAATCGTCCATAGTTTGCTGCGTGCCATTGCTTATCGCCAATGTGATTTTGGCGTTGGGCGCATTTTGCGCGTAGCAGGCAGCGACACCAAATAGGCCCAGCACGAAAATCGCGCATGGGGGTCTGACAATTCGAGCATGCTCTGACAGACTGTTTAGTTGAGTCACGGTTGCACCTCATTTGCGCACAACTTGTTTTTCTAATGGGCCTTTTTTGATCGCAGACGGTTACTCATACCGCAACGACTCGATGGGCTGAAGTTTGGCGGCCTGGCTGGCCGGCAAATATCCAAAGAAAAGTCCCGTCGAGCACGACACCACGAACGCTACGATTACGCTGGTTCCCGAAACAGGCACTCGCAAATTTCCCGGTATCAGAGGCTGAATGCTTACCGGAATGGCCAAGCCGATCAAAATACCCAAGACGGCGCCACCGCCACTAATCAAAAAAGCTTCAATTAAGAATTGGTAGAGAATTTCTTTGTAGGCCGCACCGATGGCCTTACGTATACCGATTTCGCGGGTGCGCTCTTTCACGGTTACGAGCATGATGTTCATGATGCCAATGCCGCTGATCAACAGCGCGATAGCTGCAATTACTAACAGGACTACGGTTAGTGCGAGAGAAATGGTCCTGGCCGCGCCCAATATAGCTACCAGGGTTTGCACATCGTATTCCGCGTCCAAGGGGTGCCTGCTTTTTAACAACTGCGTCATTTCGCGTTCGACGCCAGCCACCGCTTCGGGACTCACGGCCTGTGCATACAACACGCGCAAAACATCTTCGCCGGTGTAATACTTCATTAGGCCCAGCGGGATTATTACCGACTCTTTTTGAATTTCAGATAGTCCAAAGGTGGCTACCCGCTCGCGAAAAACTCCGATCACTGTGAATGTCAATTCACCCATGCGAATGGGGCGCCCAATGGGGTTTTCCAATCCAAACACACGTTCGGATAAGTCCTTGGTGATCAAACAGACCTTGCCTCGCGATGCCATGTCTTCCGAATCGAAATAGCGCCCACGGTAAATCACCAATCGACGGATGGTTTGAAAGCCTTCAGTCACTCCAATCAGATTGACCGGCCGCTCCACGCCTGAAACCACCACGGACATCGGGAGTTCACGCGTTCCGGCAACCGCCACCACCCCAGGCATGGCCCCCATCGCCTCCATGTCGCCCACGGTAATTTCGTGGCTGAGTGGCTCTGCTTTCCCCGCGGCGTGCACCATTTCCGCCCAGATGAGATTCGAACCAACGCCTTCAATTTGTGAAATTACGAATTTCTTGCTGGTCAGCGCCACGGTAACCACCAGCACGATGGAAGCGCTACCGATAATCACGCCCAGGGAGGTCAGCGCTGCGCGCAATTTGTTGCTGCGTAATGCGTCGAAGGCCACAGACACCGTTTCACGCAAATGCATGTTCAGGCCTTCCCAAGGCGTCGCAAAGCTTCCTGCGCGGTTTTGTCTTTAGGATCAGTATGCAAGCTGGTCGCGTATTCCCGGGCGGCCGCGTCGCGATTATTTTGATTTTCAAATAAGCGCCCGAGCCAGTCGTGGGCCAGAGCCGGACGCGGGTAACCGGTACGCCTCGGAGCAGTACTCAAGTATTCGCGTAGTAGTGATTCGGCCTCGTCTGGTTTTTGCTTTAGCAGGATCAAAGCTGTAGCGCGATAGAATTTTGTCCTCGGGTCGCCGGGCGAAGCCTGCTGCCCGGCTGCGACTACGGTCAGCAAGCGCTGCGGTTGATTGCGCTTCATCGCATAGTCCCCGATATCAAAGATCAACTCCGGGGATTTGGCGTTGACGAGAGCCTTATCGAATTCCGCTTCTGCGGCGGGATAATCTTTTTTTTGCCGACGGCAATTGCCTGCCGCGTAGTGGCCCTCAGCTTCGTCCATTGCCGCTAATTGTTCGATTTTTAGTAGTGCCTTATCTTCTCCTCCGCCGACAATGCCGGGAGCGGTGCAATCAAATTCGATCAGCGCTTGGATCGCGGAATAATTTTTCGGGTTTAGTCGAATGGCAGTTTCAAACTCTTGCTGTGTTTTTCTGGCTAAAGACAATGCCGAAAACCAGGAACTTTTGGAGGCCTTTTCTCCAAACGACCTGCCTAACCATTCGTGGTACAGCGAATTACCGGGGGCCACGGCGACGGCCCTTTCGGCGTTAGCCACGGCCGCGTCAAACTGTCGCAACTCGAAATGGCTTTTCGCCAGCAGGAAGAGAACTTCTCCATCGCGCGGGCTTTTCGCCACAGCGTCCTGCAAAATCTTACGGCTTTTTCGTAATCGCTCAGTTCATAAGCGTGTCGTGCGGCTTCCAAACCGCTGTCTTGCAAGGCTTGAGCACTAGCTACCGATACCCCAGTTACCAGCGCCAGAACAGCTGCCACCAGCCCAATCCTTAGCCTACCGGCCATCCGAATGGCCCCGTACATACGCGGAATCGGTATTCACAATCTTTACCGCCATGCCATCGTGCAAGACAGCATCGCCCGGCAGCGCCACCATCTCGTTTTCCTGCAAGCCGCTAATGACTTCAAAATTTGTCGAATCGGCAATTCCTAACTGAACTTCTCGCCGTGCCAAGCGGGATTTTCCGAGCGCACTTTGAGTCACTACAAAGACATATCTATGGTCGCTCTCGGCATCCACGGCAGCGCGTGGCACGGTTAACACGTTCATTCTCTCGTTCGAATGGATTTTCACGTCGACATTAATGTTTGGGAGCAATTCCAACTTCTGGTTATCCACCGCGCACAGTAATTCTCCGACGCTGCGTGTTCCGTGCGGCACCACCTGTTTGGGAATGACTTCTGTTCTCCCAGTCCAGGTGCGATTTGGCAGCGCATCCCAGGTGATCTTAACCGGTTCGTTAGGCACCAGCCCCCCGAGTTCGGGTTCATCGATAAAGGCGCGCACGCGAACGCGATGCAGGTCCGCCATTTCCGCCAGGAGATCACCGGTCTTCACGTAGTCGCCAGTCTTCACCGGCAGCGAATACAAGGTTCCATCGGTAGGGGCGGTGACTCGCGCGCTGGCGACTTTGGCTTTCAAGGACGCAATCTCGCTTTGGATTTGCTGCACCTGTAACGCAGTACGCCCAGCATCCAGATTGACCCCGCGTTCGAACTCCTGTTTCACGGCGGAAAGTCTCTTCACTTCGGCCTGCGCATTACTCAGCGCGAGGTCGTTAGCGGCCAACTCATCGCGAGTAGCGGCTTGCTTGGCAATCAGCCTTTCCAGGGCGTCGTGATTTCTCAAGAGACGATCGCGATCTCCTTGAGCTTTTGCAAGTTCTGCGGCAACCCGCGCTGCTTCGTCGGATTTGCCACCGCTTTGGGCCGCGCGCAATTCATCTCGCGCGCGCAGCAGACGGGCCTCGGCATCGTCAAACTGGGCCCGCGCATCCCTCACGTTCAATTCCAGCAATAGCTGACCCTTTTTGACTTGCTGGCCCTCAACTCCGGTTACATTTTCCACAAAAGTATCCAGCGGGGCGCGCATCACAAACGGTGAGATGGGTTCGACTTTTCCGTTGCTGGAGATAGAGGAGACGAGGTTGTCTCGCACGGGGGTGACAGCGGCAATTTTCGCCACCGGCTCCCGTCCGCTGAGACGCACCAAAACGTAAGCCACAATCCCGGCGACCGCCAGAAATAGCAATATCCGGTTGCGCAGCTTACGCTGATCCATTTTTCCTGTTCATTGCGTTTCGCCCAATTCGTTCGTTATGATTTACCCGCCAGGCTGCCGATTACTTTACGCCGAAGGCATTCAGGTGGCCGCCTGTTGAGTTGTGGTGATGGATGACACGGCAGAATACCCCATTCTAGCAAGGCGTTTGTATCTTTCTCCATAACGGTGACGGCAGGATTGCTTTACGGGCACCGGACCCGAGTGAGTGGGGCCTCAGAATTAGATGCTGCGTTCGGTCCACAAGCTATCTAGGGCGAGCGGCGAGGTACAGGTTACTAGCCGGCGTGCCAATGGCCGCATCACGATTTGCAAACCGGGATGCGGATGCCCCAAACGTAGCTTTCGATGTGTCCGCACGTAGTACACTTGGGTCCTAATCCTTAAACGCGAGGCCCTGACAATGATCGAAGCCCGTAGCTTGTCCAAGCGCTTCCACGACAAAAAACGCGGCGAGATTAGCGCGGTGGGAAACGTCAGTTTTACCTGCCGGCCCGGCAGCATTTATGGCTTGCTAGGCGCCAATGGAGCGGGCAAAACCACGACGCTCCGCATGCTCGCAACCATCCTTGAGCCTAGCGGTGGAACCGCGCTGGTGTTTGGCCATGACGTCGTCGAAGATCCGGAAAAAGTTCGCGCCAGCGTCGGCTTTCTCTCTACCGCGACGGCCCTTTATCCGCGTCTCACCGCGCAGGAAATGGTCGAGTATTTTGGGAGACTTAATGGTTTGGACGAATCCACTTTAAAAAAGCGCATCGATGACATTTTCGATCGCCTGGATATGAATTCTTTCCGCGACCGTCGGTGCGACAAGCTATCCACAGGCATGAAACAAAAAACTTCTATTGCCCGGACACTGGTTCATGATCCTCCGGTTATGATCTTTGATGAGCCTACGCTGGGGCTCGATATTATGGCCGCGCGTACGATCGTGGCGTTCATTCGCGAGTGCCGCCAAGCGGGCAAGACCGTCATTCTCTCCACTCACGTGATGAGTGAAGTCGAAAAACTTTGCGACGTGATCGGAATTATCCACAACGGAGCACTGCTCGCCGAGGGCACTCCGACGTCGTTGCGCGAAAAGTATCAGGAAAAAGATTTGGAAGAAATTTTTGTGAAAGTCGTGACTACGCGTGTGGCTCCGCACGCGGGCGTGGAGGTTTCCTGAGGATGTCCGCGCGCAATATCGGTATTGTCTACCGCAAAGAGTTGCTGGAAGCCCTGCGCGACCGGCGCACGCTGATCTCCACCATTCTCGTTCCCATCCTGCTGTTTCCGATACTTACCGTGGGGCTGGGGTTCGTCATTGCCGACCTCATTGAGCAAGCCGACCGAGAACCGGCACGAATAATGATCCTGGGTGGAACTGACTCTCCCGGTATCGTAAGCAACCTGGCAAAGAGCAAGAATTTGATTGTAGTCTCGGAGCCCGCGAACTACGTGGACCTCATTTCCAATAAAAAGATTCGCGCTGCGGTGGAAATTCCCCCTGGTTTACAGTCCGGCGCAGGCACAGACTTCGCGCCAGTAAAAATTTACATGTACTCAGGAGATCTGAAATCCACGACAGCTGCGAAACGCATTGAAGATTTTTTTAATGATTACCGCGATAATTTGGCGCGCGACCGGCTAACCGTCCAAAAATTGCCGGCCAGCTTTTTGAAGCCTTTTGTCATCAAGCAGCAAAACGTCGTATCAGCGGAAAAGGTCGCGGGAGAAACGGTCGGTGGAATTATTACTTATCTGGTCATCATCATGTGTCTTACCGGCGCAATGTACCCCGCCATGGATCTTACGGCGGGCGAAAAAGAACGCGCCACGATGGAGACCATTCTATCGAGCCCGATCTCGCGAACCCACCTGGTGCTCGGCAAGTTTCTCCTGGTGCTGACCGCCTCGCTGGTTACGGCGGCGCTCTCGGTCACATCCATGGGCGTTTCTTCATGGGTGATTCAACATTTTCAGGACCAGTCGTCCGGGTCTGCCATGCACATCAAGATTGGCCTGGGCGCGGTTCTTGCTGTTTTTTTGGTGGCCTTGCCGCTGGCAGTGATGTTTTCCGCGGCCTTGCTGACTATCGCGCTGTTCGCCAAGAGCTATAAGGAAGCCCAAAGCTACATTTCGCCGCTAATGATAGTGGTCGTCGTTCCGGCCATCGCGGCCATGCTGCCTGGAATAGAGCTCACTCCACGACTGTCGTTGGTGCCCATTCTAAACGTGAGTCTACTCTGTAAAGATTTGATTGCCGGAAACTACCACTGGAATTCCATTGCGCTGATTTTTCTCTCCACCTGCCTGTACGGGGGAGCGGCGATCTTTATCGCGGTAAAAATGTTCCACCGCGAGTCCGTCCTATTCCGGTCCTGAGCTTTGAATCCGCGATGCTGCTACTCACCGGGAAAAACTACTCGCTATTAGAAAGTGAGCATCGAGCAGACATTGCATCGCCAAGACCAACTGTGCGGATAAACTTAGGGCGGCAGTATCAGTGAGTTACGAGCGAGCGAGGCGAAGAAAAGGGGAACTTATATCCCGTGTCGAAACTCGAATCTCTGGTTATTCCCGAAACGAAATAGCGAGGAGCTTTT
>Ga0210405_10002679_pt1 | contig 18262 bp, 13 predicted proteins | sample IncBWH11MmetaG_FD_155492 | JGI IMG/M metagenome (GOLD analysis project Ga0210405, IMG submission 155492) | Forest soil microbial communities from Barre Woods Harvard Forest LTER site, Petersham, Massachusetts, United States - Inc-BW-H-11-M | ecosystem: Environmental > Terrestrial > Soil >... | reverse complement strand
CGCGGACGGACCGGTCATGCTCAGCTATGCCATTATCAGCCTTGCGATCGGCGTCGCCATGGTAGTGGGTCATAATGTCTGGTCCGGCGGGGCGTTGCCCATTGTTGTCACGCTGGTGGGGTGGTTGATCCTCGCCAAGGGTCTTCTGCTCCTGGCGCTTTCGTCCGAGACGCTTGCCGGGACGATGCAGCAGATCCGATATGGCGAGCATGATCGTTTGTACCTCGCGCCTGCACTGGTGATCGGGCTCTATCTGACCTGGGCCGGCTTTACAGTGCCGGCGCAGGGTCGGCGCCAGGCGAACCGGAAAGGCTTCGATCTCCCATGAAGGAATTTACCGGAAAGATCGCCGTCATTACCGGCGGCGGCACCGGCATGGGCCGCGAGCTTGCGCGCCAGCTCGCTGCCGAGGGCTGCAATGTTGCGATGTGCGACGTCTCTGCCGCGGCGATGGCGGAAACCAGGCGGCTCTGCGAGGCGGAAGGGCTACCGCAGGGCCTGCGCGTCACCACGCATCTTGCCGACGTTTCCATCGAAGACCAGTTGCTACGGTTTCGCGATGAAATCGCAGAGCAGCAGTCGACCGACAAGATTCATCTGTTGTTCAACAACGCCGGCATTGGCGGCGGGGGAAGCCTGTTCACCAACTCCCGCGAGCAATGGGAGAAGACCTTCAATATCTGCTGGGGCGGGGTTTATCTCGGCGTCCGCACCTTTCTTCCAATGCTGGTCAGGGCCGACGAGGGGCATATCGTCAATACCTCGAGCGTCAACGGGTTCTGGGCCTCGATCGGGCCCGGCGTATCGCACACCTCCTACAGCGCCGCGAAATTCGCGGTGAAGGGGTTCTCCGAAGCATTGATCAACGACCTTCGGCTCAACGCACCGCATGTCAAATGCTCCGTCGTCATGCCGGGCCATATCGGCACCTCGATCGTCTCCAATTCGCGCAAAGTGCAAAACGGTGCGGATTCCGACCGGCTGAGCGAGAATGAGATCGCGCAGACGCGCGTGCGTCTCACAACTGCCGGCATCGACGCTTCCGTGATGTCGGATGAGGAAATCCAGGCGATGGCCGCCGAACGCGCCCGCAGCTTTCGCGAGGATGCGCCGATGACGGCGGCTGCTGCCGCGAAAATCATTCTTGATGGCGTCAAGGCCGGGCACTGGCGCATTCTGGTTGGCGACGACGCCCATCGCCTGGACGAACGCGTGCGACAGACGCCCGAGCAGGCATATGACGCCGAATTCTACAGGAGTCTCGCGGAGGAGATCGGCTGGCGGTTGGGTTAGCCTTGATCAACCTGTCCAGAATTCGAACCCGGGCTATCACATCGCCCATGAGGGGCGGTGGGCGGCACCCGCCGTCTGGTTCGATGGCCGACGCACCTTACGCGGCGAGGTCGCGTGTTTGCGTCACGCTGCGCGAACGCTGTCGAGGAATTTCTCGACCTCGTCCCTAAGGTGGACGCTGACCTCCGACAGGGCCTTTGCCGATCTCAGCATCTGCCCCGAGGTCGTCTCCGTCTCGCCGGCGTCGCGAGCGACGCGCTCGATGTTTTCAGCGACATCGAGGGTGCCGCCGGCGGCAGCCTGGACCCCTGCCGCGATGCTTTGGGTCGCAGTGCCTTGCTGCTCGACCGCGGAGGAAATCGAGCTGGTGATCTCGCTGATGCGCTCGATCGTCAGTCCGATCGCCTTGATCGCTTCCACCGATTCGCCGGTAGCGCGCTGCATGTTGACGATGTGCGAGCTGATCTCGTCGGTCGCTTTTGCGGTCTGGCCCGCCAAAGTCTTGACCTCCTGGGCAACGACTGCGAATCCGCGGCCGGCGTCGCCGGCGCGCGCCGCCTCGATGGTGGCGTTGAGGGCGAGCAGATTGGTCTGTTCCGCGATCGAGGTGATCAGCTTCACCACATCCCCGATCCGGTCGCCCGCCGCCGTTAGTTCCGCCATTCGCTGATCCGTTGCATCGGCCTGCTTGACCGCGTCGGCGGCAACCCCGTTGGAATCCTTGACCCGGCGGCTGATTTCGACGATCGACTGGGACAATTCGTTCGATGCATTCGCAGCGCTGCGGACATGCTCGGAAGCCTGTCTCGAAGCATTGGCGGACTGACCGGACATTTCTGCCGTCGAATGTGCCGTCACGGAAAGCTGCTGGGCATCCCTTTCGAATTGTCCCGAAGAATTCAGCACCTGCTCGATGATTCCGCCGATCTTGGTGCGGAAGGCCTCGACAAATTGATTGAGCTCCGCTTTGCGCCGGTCCATCGCCAGCTTTTCAGCGTTGATGCGCTCGGCCTCGAGTTGGCGGCGCTCGATGCGGTTGTTCTTGAAGACGCCGACGGTCCGCGCGATCATGCCGATCTCGTCGTGGCGATCCGCGTACCGAACCTCGACGTCCGTCCCTCCCTCGGCGAGGACGGTCAGCGTCTGAGCCACGGCCCTCAGGGGCTTGGTGACGCGGCGAACCATCGCCATCGTCATAACGAGCGCGAGCAGGGCGGCGATGCCGGCAGCGATCGCCATCGCTCCGAGCGCCTGCCACAGCATGGCGTCGAGCTGCGAGGTCGGAATGCCGACATAGACGATACCGATCACCTTGCCGGCGGCACTGAATATCGGCTGATAGGCCGTGTAGAAACGACGGCCGAACAGTACGGCCGGCCCCTTGTAGGCCTCGCCGCGGCGAAGCATGGCTTGCCCGGGATGATCCGCCGCAAGCTGCGTTCCGACCGCCCGGTCACCGTTTTCTTTTTTGACATTGGTGGTTCGGCGAACGAACTGCTGCGATGCATCGTCATAGACAAAGAGCGTCGCATTGCCTCCGACATAGGAGACGGCGCGGTCCACGATCCGGTGATCGGCAAATTCGGGCATTTCGGAAATTACAACGCGGTCGACGACGCCGTCTCGAATGCTGATCTTTGCATCCGGGAACGCTTCGCCAAACGCCAGACTCAGCGTGCGAAGGTTGAGGTCGATATCCCGCTCGGCACGGATGCCAAAGTCGCGCGTCAACGACCAGTAACCGGCCGCCACCAACAGCGCGGTATTTATCGCTATCAACAGGGCCGCGCTCATCGCAGCCTTGGGTCCGAGATTCAGCCGCAAAAATAGCGGGCTTCGGCGCTCTAATCCGAAGGTCATGCAAATTCCTCCGTAAATACGGCATGACACTATCGTCTGATGTTTAAGATAACATTTTCCATCTGGCTTAAGGTTCGTTACTATAATACCGAATGGCGGCAAAAATGGCGGCCGCCATCTTCAGAAGCACTTTGTGGCCTAGCGGCGTTGACAGATCGCTCCACAGGAACGCCGCCCGGCTAAAAATTGCCTGAGAGTGCGTTCAAATGCGTCGTTGGCGCCACCGGGAGCCCGGTGATATGCAGAATAAATTGGAGGGGAGCCTACGCATGAGAATTCTTCGAGCCGCAATCATGATGGCATTGTTGGTAGCCGGGCCTGCTTACGCACAAAAGGCCGCCCCGCCGCCGCCGTCGCAGCCCCCCAAGTCGCCATCTGAAATCGAGGCCGAAAAGTCGACCGAGAGGGCCTACAAGAATTCGCTCCGCAACATCCCCGACCAGCCCCCCGCTGACCCCTGGGGTGGTGCGCGCGCGGTCGAGGCGCCCAAAGCTGCTGCGAAAGACCCCCCGGCTAAACGAACCAAGGCGAGTAGTACCCCGAACTAGCACCGCCGCCGCATTGCGCAGCGGGGCCCAACCCAGGCGCACCAGAGCAGCACGCTCCTCAGCCGCAGTTGGATGACATGACCAGGACGTGAACCCATAAATCTGTAGTGATGGGCGGAGTCCGCTTTGGTGCGCACAGCGGACTCAAGTCGGACATCGCTCCATGTCCGAAAAGGGTCTTGGCTGTGTGAAAACGCCAAGACATGCGACCGCGATAGAAGAAGTTGTCAGCCCTTAACCGTCAAACGCGCAAGCGAACTCAACTTACCGAACGATACGAAGAATGTAATTCTCGCCGCGGTTCAATCTTTCGCGTTTTTACACAGCCAGGGCCACAAGGCGACATTCGTCGGCCTCGTTTAAGCCGCCGCAGAAACCAAGCTTTCAGGGCGAAGCTGCGTATAGCTCCATTGGTTCAAGGAGCCCCTTGAGTGCGTGTCTTCCCCGCTCTTCGAAGTGAAGACCGGAGCCTGCGACAAGGTCCTTCACGGTGCGCGATACCAAGGTCTCGCCCGCGCCTGCGAGCGCGGAGACGCGTGAAGCAATGTGGACGGCAATGCCTTGAACGTCGTTGCCCGTTATCTCGATCTCACCGGTGTGAAGGCCGCAACGAATCTGAATCTCCAGCGGACGGATAGCCTCGGTAATCGCACGGGCGCAACGGATGGCGCGTGCAGGGCCGTCGAACGTGGCCAGAAATCCATCGCCGAGCGACTTGACCTCGCTGCCACGGTATCGTGCGAGTTCCCGCCGTACGCTCGCGTGATGGGCATCGAGCAAATCGCGCCAGCGCCGGTCGCCGATCTGCTCGGCGCGCGCGGTCGACCCCACAATGTCTGTGAACAGAACGGTTGCCAGCACGCGCTCGCTCTCCGGCGCGGAGACCGATCCCGTGAGGAACTCCTCGATGTAATCGCCGATCTGCTCGTGAAGGAAAAACAGATGATCCTGTCCGGGTAACTCGACCAACCGAGCACCTGGAATGCTTTGTGCGAGGAAACGTCCAGTCTCCAGGGGGATGAGCGTGTCATCCTTGCAGTGAATCACCAAGGTCGGTACGCGTATCGACGAAACGATATCACCGACGTCGGTTTCGGCGCACATCCGCAGCACCGCCGTCACCCCTGCCGGGCTCGCGCCCAGGCGCTCGAAACGGCCCCACCAATGCAGCATGGCTGGATCGGTCTGACGCGATGGGGCAAATGCCGCCAAGCTAAGCCCCGTCCCCCAGGCCCGATCGATATACTTGAAGAGTGGCTCGAGAACCTCGGCGGGGACAGGGAAGCGCGCCCAGGCGCCGTAGAGCACAGCCTGTTGGCAGCGCTGGGGATAGGTCGCGGCAAACAGGGCCGCCAGCGCGCCGCCCTCCGACACGCCCAGAACGGCCGCACGTTCACTGCCCGCCGCGTCCATGACGGCACGGACATCGTCCATGCGCAGATCCAGCGACGGCACCGCCGCGACTGGATCCGAAAGGCCCGTCCCGCGCTTGTCGAACATGATCACACGCGCGAAACTTCCCAGCCGAAGCAGCCATCGCGCCAGATCGGGATGCTCCCAGTAATTCTCGAGGTGGGATATGAAGCCGGGCACGAAGACGAGGTCGCTGGGTCCGCTTCCAAAGACCTGGTAGGCGATGTGGACGTTCCCACTCTTGGCGTAGCGCGTTACCGGCACGGCCATCACGCCCTCCAATGCTCCGGGGGCAACCGGTCCGCCAACTTTAGCGCAAGGCGGCTCTAGTGAGAAGGAGCGACCGCGATGTCCGCCTACGGTCATTCGTGTCGATTTTGGCAAGTCCGGGATATGTCCGGTTTCGGGGTAATCTCGGAAGTACCGGTCCTCCGGTTTTGCCGGTTGAAGGCATCGGCTCGGACGTGATTCAAACTCGCAGCCAACTATCTAGCGTTCGTCAAGCTCGCGTCAATCCGCGTTTGGTTGCGCGCTAATGAGTCCGCGCCCTAGTCTAGCAGCGTTCATCTTCGACACGCAGCACTATAGACTGATGTCATCGCCAACGACATTTTCCGTCGAAGGCGCGGAGAGTTCAATTGTGACGCATGCTCAAGAGGCGATGCGTCCTCTCTCTACAGCGTCTTCAAATATTCGATCAGGTCCTTGCGCTCCTCATCGCTCAGCAGACGGCCGATGACCCCCTTTTTGTGCTCGTGCTCACCCTCACCCGGCGGTGCCTCGAGCGAGTGGCCGAGATTGCTGTTGCCGTCGACCGGCGATCCGGGGGGCGTCGCCAAGAACAGGGTTTCGCCGGCCTTGCATTTCGGAGCTTCATGGGCCTCCACGCGGAAGCCAACCTGTTCCGGATCGAAATCGCGAAAACCCATGCAGAATTGTTTCGGGCGTTCGGCCGCGGGCATGAGCATCCACCAGAGCGAGGGCACCGATCCGTTGTGAAGGTAGGGCGCGGTCGCCCAGACGCCGTTCAGCGGGCGGGCGCGATAGTGCAGGTCCTTCTCGGGGTTGGGACAGTTCTTTCGGAAACCCCAAAGCGCGTCGCGCGCCTTTTTATTCGACTCCGGAATATTGTTGTCCATCCATTTCCTGCTGACCAGATCCACGGCGGTCATCAACGCGATTGAATACGGCATTTCGGTCGAGGAGTAGGAGGAGGGTTTGGGCATGTCTTCCTCTTTACACTCCCAGACCTTTCCAAGATCGCGCGCGGGCTGGAAGTCCAGGAAGCCGGGGAGGGCGACCTTACGTTCTCCGAGGACCCTGGCCTGCGCCGGGTCCGTGCCCATATCGCTCACCGGCCTCTGGACCGGCGTCAACCACGGACCCTTGGCGTCCCAGTGCCCTGTTTTCCAAACGCTCTTTTCCGGGAATTGCGTGTCGAACACGGGATCATTGACCGGTCCGAGGTGGCATTCGACGCAGATATCGGCATAGAGCGCACGGCCCTTCGATACGCGCACCGGATCGATCTGCCATGCGGGATCCTTGTCGAAGATCTGCGACGGCCATTTCGGCGGCTGCAATCCGCCGAAAGCCGGATGTTCGCTGGTAGGATCGGGACCGCGCAGCATCGCTTCGATGCGAACCAGATTCTCGACCGCGACCGACGAGCGGAACAACGCCTCCTTGGCGGTGTCGGGCGAGAAGTTGACCAGCGCCGAAACCCCGAGCGCCTCACCGGCATTGCGGATCAGGGGCTGTTCGATCGAGGCGTCGTATTGCGCCCAAAGAAACCAAGGCACGGTCCAGATCGGCGGAAAGCTGACCGGCGCATTCCTGGCCTCCAGGTTCTTTTCAAATCCTGTCAGGCCGCTCAATGCCATGTCGGTGTAGAAAACCTGGTTGCCGATCCGGTTCAGCGCATCCAGCCGCCCGTAACCCTCCTCGGTGTCCTTCTGGCTCTTGGCTTTGAGCGTGTTCTTCAAGGCATCGCGCTCGCCAAGCACGAACTCACCAGCCTTCGTCAGACCTCTTTTGAGTTCGTCGCGTTGTGCCGGAGTTGCATCGGGACCGAGCACGCGGGCGGCGAAGCGCTTGAAACGGAACGGCAGCTTCAAGGTGTAGGCAATGGACAGGCCGGTCGCGATCTCGAGCTTGCTCAGATTCACCATGCCCGGGCCGCCGTCGAAGCGCACGCTCACGCCTTTGTAATTGATATGTCCGGTGTGACAGGCCGCGCAGGTCAGCCCGATCATGTCGGGTTGGGGCTCGCCGGTCGTGGGATCGCGGGGACCAGTGAGCCGCGCGAAACCGACCGGCAGGCCATCGAAATTCTCGGCCGGCGTCGGCCGCAAACCCGCGACCGACTCCGGCGCCGGCTCCGTCTTGGCATCGGGCGAGTTCACATAACCGAAGCGACGCAAGGTCGCCTCGTCGGTGTGGATCGATTTGGGGCTCGGCATGAAACCGAACCGTTCGAGATAATCGGTGTCGCTGAGCAGACCGGGCCGGGTAAACAAATGAATGCCCGGCTGTTCCAGCGCGATAAACCAGGCGTAGGGCACCGGAAAAGTCTTGGTGCCCTGACTGGCATGATGGAACCAGTGCCTGTCCTCCGTCGACCAGTTCTGATCGAGCCAACGCGCCTCCTTGATCGGCGCAGGCTCCGGCAAGGGAGGGGGCAGGAATTGCGCAATGAATGTCGGCAGGATGCTCCCGGCCTGGTCGGGAAATTCGACAATCCACACAAACACCGCGACAACCGAGGCAGCCACCGCGACCGATCCTTTGAGTATGCGAGCGCAACGGCCTCCCGGCGCCGGCGACGGTGCCGGCCGCGACGCCAGACGCTCGACGATCCGGTTCGGCAGCCGCCGATCGACGAACAGCGTTCTGACCTCCGCCACGCTTAGATAGCGCTGGTCGCCATCGCCCTTGCCCATGATGTCCAGCAAAACCGGCCATTCGCCCGTCATCAACAGTCGGTCATACCAACGCCTCTTGGCCTTGCCGCGCGCAAAATTCTCGTCCATGAAGGCCTTGATCTCCGGGGCCGTCAGCCCTCGCTCCATTCTCCCGCCGGAAGGGTCCTCCCGGTCCTTGCCGAACCCGGCGAGGCGCTCGATCTCCGCCTCGTCGACGTGGGCTGTCGCATCAAGGATGCGCGAACCGACGCCATGCTTGTCCAGCGGGCCATTGCGCAGCTCGTCGAGCACCGCGCCGGACCGACAGCTCTTCCACAGGTGATTGAAGCCGTTCGCGACCAGGGCAATCGGGAAAGTCTTCACGCCGGCCAGCCATTTCTTGAACCCCTTTTTGCCGGTCGCGGCCTCGACTTCGTGGCAAAGCGTTTCAAGCGGCACGATGTGGCCATCAACGAAACCGCCGGCGACAAGCGCGCGCAGGAAGGGGCACGGATTATCGGGCGATACTTCGATCTGCGGGATCGGCGCGGCGGCTGAAGGTGTACCAACTTGCATGGACCTTGGTCCTCAAATCACTGGATGATGAAGGTGGGTCGGCTCAATATGAAGCAAGGATTCAAAAACGCGAACGCGCCGGTAGCCTCCACTTGAAGATGTGCTGGAGCTTTGGCGGAATCCAAATCGGTGTCAACAGCGAGAGCCGAAACGGGCGGTTGGCATTTGTTTAGGTGTGGAAGCTGTTTGCCCGTGTGCGCCCAGCGCCTAAGCGGTGCGTTTTGAGACCGGCTCAACGAGGCTTAATTTACTCAGGGGAACGCCGGCCTTCAAAAGTCCCTCCCGATAATGGGCGATGTCGGCCGGAGTTTTCCAACGGAAATTCTTGAGATGCCGTTCAACGGTCAGGGTCGGAAAGCTTTTTAGCAAGACCTCGGCGGCCTTTGCTGCTTCCTCGCTTCGTCCCAATTGCGCGAGCGCTGCCGCCCGTACCGCGAGCACTTGAAGGTGATTGGGATTCATATACAAAGCTTCACGTGCCCAGGACAGCGAAGCATCATATTGTCGGAGCAGGTAGTGGCTGAACGCGTTCAGGGCCGCCCACTTGTATCGGGGGTCGCTGTTGCCACGCTGCACGGCTGTCGAAAATAGTTCGATGGCCTGTTGATGCTCGCCGATCACCATGTGACATATTCCAAGTGTGCCGCGGGCACCCATGTCGTAGGGGTTCAAATTAACCGCCCTTTTTGCGGCCTCCATGGCTGCCTCGTGATTGCCTTCCATCGCATGCATATAGGACAAGATGCAAAATGCGAATGAGGAGCGGGGGTCAAGCCGAACACTGCTTTCCGCAAGGCTCATGGCCTCGGTCCACATTTGGCTGGTGCTTCTGAGCCATCCATACTGCACGCCCTGCACCATGATCGTGGCGAGATAGGCGCGTGCAATCGAAAGCGCCGGATCAAGCGCAATGGCTTCCCTGAATCGATCAATCGAGGCTTCGAAATCTGCCTTGGTGTGCCGATAATAGTGGGAAAGTCCCCTCAGGAATCGATCCCATGCGGTCAGAACGGTGGACGGCCGGGCGGGCGCTGAAGCCTCCGCGCGAAATATCTCCGGCGCTATGGCAGCGGACAGATTCGTGGTGAGTTCGTCTTGCATCGCGAACAGATCGCCGATGTCGCGGTCATATCGGCCGGCCCATAATTGCTCACCATTTTCAGGGGCTATCAGTTCGGCGGTCACCCGAATTTTGGTTCCGGCACGGCGCACCGACCCCTGGATCAGGTAGGTCGCGTCAATCTCCCGCGCGATCAGGCGCGTGCTCAGATTTTTGCCTTTGAAGGAAAAAGTCGAGTTCCTGCTGAGCACCCGATAGAATGATTGCAACGAGAGCGCGTGGATCAAATCCTCGGTGAGCCCATCGGAGAAATATTCGTCGGCGCTGTCGCTGAGATTGACAAAGGGAAGCACGCCTACGATCGCGGTTCGATATTGGGCGGGGAGGGAAGATGCGTCCCTCGGATCCGGGCCACGGGTCTCTGACCCACCAGGCTCCCACGTCCAGACGCCTATCGGCTGTTCGATGTTCTTGAAACGGTGACTGCCGGCATCGATAAGGGTCACGCCGAGATGCTTGCTGGCCTCGTTATAGGCCTTTGCCGAAACGGCCACACCGCCGGGAGTGGCCACCGCTTCGAGACGAACGGCGATGTTAACGCCGTCCCCGAAAACCTCGTCTTCGTCGGCCATCACATCGCCCATGTGAACGCCGAGCCGGAATTGCATGAGCCGATCCGACGGGAGCTGGCTGTTCCGCTCTGCCATCAGCGTCTGGATTGCGACGCCGCACTCGATGGCACTCACGACGCTCGCAAACTCCAGGAGAAAGCCGTCGCCGGTATTCTTCACGATCCGGCCGCCGTGATTGAGAATGATCGGATAGATCGCGCTTCGATGGGCCTTGAACGCGGCATGCGTCCCCGCCTCGTCGGCGCCCATCATGCGGGAATAACCGGCGACGTCAGCGCAGACTATGGCGGCCAGGCGTCTTTCCATCTCTTGCGCATCTCCCGTGCTCGCAATGCAGCATCTACCACGGTACGTCGTCGGCGGCCTGAATCCAATGGTCTTAAGGGGTCAGGTCGCCCTGGGATTCAAGCCCCGGTAACCAAGTTTCACCCATGAACGACCGCTTTCGCAATCATGCAATGGATGCCCTTGGAACCGTTGACGGTCTGCGTCACCCGCAGGTCGGCGGCCAGGCTGCATAGTATGTAGGCATCTTCCCGCGACAGGTTCCGCTTTTCACCGAGAAGCACGATCATGTCGCGCAGCGCCCGCACCACGCATTGATCGAGATCAGGATCCATCGCCATTGTCATGTAGTGGGTCGCGGTCTCGGCCCGGGGATAATCGAGCCGCAAATCCTTGCGCACCGTCAGCTTGAACCGTCCCTGCAACGCGGTCTCAATCGCGGTGACGCAGACTTCGCCGTCGCCCTGGACGCCGTGGCCGTCGCCGCAGGAAAACAGCGCGCCCGGCATGAACACCGGCAAATAGAGTTTCGCCCCCGGCGTCAACTCCTTGTTGTCGAGGTTGCCGCCCATCGCGCGCGGGATCAGCGAGGTGATGCGGCCCCAGGCCGGCGGCGGCGCAACCCCCATCACCCCGAAAAACGGCGCCAGCGGCAGGTCAAGTCCCCATGGCAGCCGGCCCACCATCCGCGTCTGGTCCAGAGGAATGTTGATCAACCTGGCCTCGTGGAAATCGTCCGGCAGCGTGCCGGCAAGCGGCCGGATCAGGTTGTAGCCCCAGTCCTGGCGGAGCCTGACCTCGAGGATCTCGACTTCCAGCACGTCACCCGGCTCCGCGCCTTTCACTGCAACCGGACCGGTCAGGATATGACCGGGCACCATCCGCTCGCTCCTGGCATGAACATCGGCGAGCTCAGGCGGAACGTGGAAACGGGTTCGGTCCGGCACCACCTCGGGGCCGCCGCTGATGGTGTCGATGGTCACCTCATCGCCGCTGGCGACGGTGAGCACGGGTTTGAGTTTTGCTTCGAAGAAGCCCCAATGGCAGGTCTCGGGGCTGGAATGCAGGTGGTGATGCGTCATGACAGGGCTTCTGGTTGGGGCAGGGGTCGCGTAAGACGCTGTACCAGACATTCCAAGAGGCCTCTTGTGTTTTTTTTCCTTTCCAAAACGCTCGGCACCATGCTGTTGCCCGTGAATTTCCTGATTGGCGTCGGCGTGCTCGGCGGGGTCCTTTCGGCGACGCGATCGGCGGTGTTGGGCCGGAGGCTTTTGATCGCGTCCGTCGTGTTTTTGGCGATATGCGGATTCTCGCCGGTCGGGAAGCTTTTGCTTTATCCCCTCGAGCAGCGGTTTCCGTCATGGGATGCGGCGCGGGGTGAGCCGGACGGAATTGTCGTGCTTGGGGGATCGATCGAGCCCGAGGTTTCGGCCGCCCGTGGCAAGGCGGTCCTCATTCATGCGGCTGACCGAATCGTCGCGGCCGCAGCCCTTGCGCGCCAATATCCGAACGCCCGCATCGTGTTTTCCGGTGGAAATTCCAATCTGGTTTCGGATAATTCTGCAAAGGAAGCCGACTATGCCATTTCACTATTCGAAAGTCTGGGCATTGCCGGGGAGCGAGTGATCACGGAGCGGCGCTCGCGCAACACTCTGGAAAATGCCGAATTCTCAAAGGCGGTCGCCAATCCGAAGGCCGGCGAACGCTGGCTGCTGGTGACTTCGGCCTATCATATGCCGCGCTCGGTCGGTCTGTTTCGCAAGGCGGGATTCGCCGTGGAGCCCTATCCGGTGGATTGGCGGGTGGACAGTGCCCGTCTCTTCGCGTTTTCGCCGCATTCAATTGAAGGGTTGGAACGCACCGACATTGCCGTGCGCGAATGGATCGGTCTCGCCGCCTATTGGGCGACCGGCAAAATCGACACGCTGCTGCCGGGACCCGGCCAAGATTAGAACCACCGTCGCAACCGGCGGGCAACCGGGCTAGGATTGTCTAACAGGGCGTGGCCTCACCAGGCCCGCCGATTTCGGAGTTCACGCCATGCAACAGCAAATGCCGTCAGAACAGTTCGACTTGGCCGGCATGGTGGCCGATCTGAACAGCCTGCTGCGCCTGAAGACGACCGTGATCGGCCTGAAGATGTTCGCAAGCGCGGACGAGATGGCGGCAATTCCGAAAATCCGGCGGCCGACGGCGATCCACACCACCGACCAGGTCGTCAGCATGGCCTCGCGGCTGGGCTGGACCGTGGGCATCACGGCAGACGATCTTGTCGGCGCGCAGTGCCGGGCGGTGATCGGACTTGCGCCGCGGGACGAGAAGTGGCTCGCCGGCCAGGCCTATGTCGGCGTCTGGCATGAGAATGCCGAGGATGCGCGCAAGCGCCAGGAAGCGCTGGATGTCGTTGCCTTCGGCAAATACCAGGCGATGGCGGTAAGTCCGCTTGCCAGCGGCCGGCTCGATCCGCCGGATATATGCCTGGTCTATGCCACTCCCGGCCAGATGATCATTTTGATCAACGGGCTGCAGTGGACGGGATACAAGAAATTCGAATGGGGCGTGGTCGGCGAGACCGCTTGCGCCGATTCATGGGGGCGGGCGCTCAAGACCGGGGAGCCCAGCCTTTCGCTGCCGTGCTATGCGGAGCGGCGCTATGGCGGCGTTCCGGACGAGGAGATGCTGATGGCGCTGCAGCCTTCGCATCTGGCCAAGGCGATTGCGGGCATGAAGGCGCTCTCGAAGAACGGCCTGCGTTACCCGATCCCGCCTTACGGAATCCAGAGCGATGTGCGCGCCGGCATGGGCGTCTCCTATGGCAAGAAATGACCGCCGGACTGGCGCAATCACCTCAGGGAAATTGAAATGAAATCTTCGTCGAAGTTCGACCTCGTTGTCTATGGTGCGACCGGTTTCACCGGTCAGCTCGTCGCCGAATATCTCGCGGCGCATTACAAGGGCGACGGCAATCTGAAATGGGCGATGGCCGGACGCAGCAAGGACAAGCTTGCCGCCGTCCGCGACGCGATCGGCGCGCCGGCCGATATCGCCTTGATCAAGGCCGACGCCAGTGATCCTGCCTCGCTGAAGGCGATGATCGACCAGACCAAGTCGGTGATCTCGACCGTTGGCCCGTATCAGCTCTACGGTTCCGAACTGGTCGCGCTTTGTGCAACCAGCGGTACTGATTATCTCGACCTATGCGGCGAGCCGGTCTGGATGCGCCAGATGATCGATGCACATGAGAACACTGCGAAATCGTCCGGCGCCAGGATCGTTTTCTCCTGCGGGTTCGATTCGCTTCCATTTGAACTCGGCGTGTTCTTTTGTCAGGAGACTACGAAGAAGGTGTGGGGTGGGCCCGCCGTCAGAGTCAAAGGTCGCATCCGCAACATGAACTTGACGATCTCGGGCGGCACCGCCGCGAGCACGAGGGCGAGCTTCGCTGCAGCGGCCAAGGACTTCAGTTTGGTCGCAATGCTGAGAGATCCGTTCGTATTGACGCCCGGATTCGAAGGCCCGAAACAGCCACCCGGCAACAAACTCCTTCTCGATGAGGACCTCAAATCGTGGACGGCGCCGTTTGCGATGGCGACCATCAACACCCGTAACGTCCATCGCTCAAACATGCTGATGGGATTCCCTTACGGGAGAGACTTCGTATACGATGAAATGATGCTGACCGGCCCCGGCGAGCAGGGCGAAGCCAACGCCAAGCGCATCGTCGCGGCCGTCAATGCGGAGAAGATGGGCTCCGGGGGGCCGAAGCCGGGTGAGGGGCCGTCAAAGGAAGAACGCGAGAACGGTTCCTACGACCTCCTGTTCGTCGCGCTGGCGCCGGATGGTCGCCAAGTCCGCGCGTTTGTGAAGGGCGATCGTGACCCCGGCTATGGGTCGACGTCAAAGATGATCGCCGAATGCGCGATTTGCCTGCTGCGCGACAGGCCGGAAGTTCCAGCGGGCATCTGGACTCCCGGTGCGGCCATGGGACATCGTCTGATCAAGCGGCTTGTCGATCATGCAGGTTTGACATTTGACGTAGAGGCATAGGTCCCTCGGCTCGGGGATCGTAGCCATACATCCAGTTCATGCCCCGCGCGTTGGCTCGAATCAGGAGCCTCAACATCTGATCGCGGAACCATGCTCCGAGCGGGCTGAACTCGCCCTTCTGATTGCCGTTGCGGCGAGCGAAGGCCACGATGCGTTCCGCGCGCGGACGGCGCTCGTTTTCGAACGTCTGAAATGTCACGCCGAGTTCCTGTCCGTCCCGCATGAGCCAACCGAGCCGCATCGCGTCCTCCAGCGCTAGTGAAGCGCCCTGGCCGGCATGCGGACTGGTGGCGTGAGCGGCATCGCCGATCAACAGAATGCGCTTGCGCCACCAAGTCGGCAACGTTGCCACGTCAAGCGTTGCCGTAACCGTGATGTTTTCGGCAGCTTCCAGCAGCCGGGGGATCGGGTCATGCCAGCCTGCGTGGAACTTACGCAAATGCCGCTTCAGTGTGTCCTGGCTCATGGCACGGAACGTCGCGGCTTCGATGCCGTGCGCAGGCTGGGTACTCCACCACATTACCCCGTCCTCCGGGTCGGGGCTGCAGAAGCCATATCCGAAGAATCCGTTCTGACCAAACGTTGTCTCTACATGCTGCCCGATCGAAGTGTTCTCAAGCAGCGACCTCGGTAAAAACCCGCCAAAGCCGATCAGGCCGGTATCGAAGGGCTCGGGGCCATTGGGAATGACATGCGCGCGGGCCACCGAATGCACCCCGTCCGCGCCGATCAGAAAATCGCCTTCGGCGCTGGTGCCGTCGGCAAAATGGGCGACGACGGGTTGACCGTCGCGATCCTCGATGCGCGCAAGCCGCTTCTCGAAGGTAAGCTCAACGTCGGCGCACCATGCCTTGTTCACGATAGCTTCATTGAGTGTCGCGCGGCGCATGTTTACCGCGGGTTGGCCGAAGCGTTGCTGCATATTCTGGTTGATAGAGCCGAGACGGGCGCCGCCCTGCGAATAAAAATCGAAGGATTCGGCAACCGATCCGTGGCGGATCAACTCATCGGTAAGGCCGATCTCGGCCAGCACATGCATGCCGTTCGGCGCGATCTGCAGGCCGCCGCCGGTACCGGTGGAGTAGGGCCAGGCCTCGAATAATTGCGCGTCGATGCCCGCCTTCCTGAGGAAGATCGCGGTGACCGGACCGGCGATGCCGGCACCGATGATAAGGGCTTTGCGTGGTCGCTTCGTCATGTCTTGCTCCCGGTGTCGCAGGGGTGGTAAGAAAGTATGTCTGCTAATTCTCTTAGCATATAAGATATCATTTGACTAAGATATGAGGCCGGCTTTTGTCAAGGGCGAAAATGCGTGCTGCGCTGATGCAGGAGTTGGAACATGCAGTGCGGCGGGCATCTGCGCAGGGCGTGATCTTTGGTCAAACTGTCGCCAATCGTGCCGGTATTTCCAATTCAGACATGGATTGCCTGGATTTCCTCGTCATGGAGGGCCGGGTAACGGCGGGAAGGCTCGCCGAAATGACGGGGTTGACGACAGGTGCCATCACCGGCGTGGTCGATCGGCTCGAAAAGGCCGGCTTCGTGCGCCGCGAGCGTGATGCCGATGATCGTCGGAAGGTGTTCATTGCACCGATTCCGGAGAACATCGCGAAATTCGGAAGACTTTACGAGCACATGCAGAGAGCAATGCTGAAGGAGTGGGAAACCTACTCGGACGCGGAGCTTAAACTACTGCTCCGCTTCGCCACGCAAAGCTATCAGACGATGTTGAAAGCGACTGCCGAGCTCAAGGCGCTGATCGATGCGCCGCCGAAGGGAAAGCGCCCTTCAGCTACGAAGCCTGCACGGGCGCCGTGATCGCCGGGCCTGTACTCGCCCTGTAACGGTGTGCGGCGGCGAACATGCCCCACATCGCGCCCAGCATCATCCAGAAATGGCGCCAATGGTCGGTGTCGATGACGAAACTTTCGCCAACCGTGCCGAGAAAGGCCGCGAAGATCGCGAGATAGGCGCGTTGCCAGGGCACGCTTGCGAAGACGTGCCGAAATCCCAGGATGACCGTGACAAAAACCAGCGCCGGGTAGCAGACGCCCGCGATCCAGCCGCCGGACATGAAGGCGTTCAGGTAGGAGTTGTGGGTGTCCTCGGGAAAGTAATTGTGGAACTGCAGGGGGCCGATGCCGAACGGCAGGTCGAGCGCCATGTCGGCGCCGAGAATATGCCGGCCGAAACGTCCGAAGCGGCCCTCGTCATAGCTCTGGTCGAAGCTCGCGCGCTGCCTGAACATTTCGCCGATCGAATCGAACGACAACAGCACGGCGACCAGCAAAGCCAGGACGACGACGGCGACAACCGACATCACCACGATGCGTGAGCGCTGCGCCTGCGTCCTGCTGGTCAGGACCATCAGCGCCAGCATGAAGCCTGACGTGATGGCCAATCCACCCCAAGCCGCCCGGGAAAACGCCAGCAGGACGGCCAGCGCCATGATGCCCAGCGCGGTCGCGCTGCGGAATGATTTCCGGAAATTGTCGGAGACGACGCTTTGCAGGGCAAACAGCGCGGGAAGGATCAGGAACGCGCCCAGCACGTTCGGATCCTTGAACGTGCCGCGCGCCCGCTCATAGAGGGTAAGCAGGTCGTGTCCGCCGGGAACGAGGTTGAAGTAGCCGGCAATAGCCGTGGTTGCCGCGATCAACGCGCCTGCGATCAGGCCGCGGCGAAGCATGTCCAGCCTTGCTGTGGGGTCCTCGGAGATGACCATGGCGAAAAAAATCACCGTGACGGCCATGTACCACGACGTCGCGATCCAGTTGGCGACCTCCGGCCTGTCGAGGAAGGGGATGGCGCCGATCGAATAGCCGACATTGATCAGGAACAGCAAAAGCAGCAGCGGCATGAAGACGAGCCGCATCCGCAAGCCGGTGGCGAAGAAAATGACGGCGGCGGTGAGCGTCATCAGCTCGTAGGGGCTCGGCTCGATGAACACGATCGCGCTGCTGGCACCCACCAGCCAAACCAGCATGCGCTGCAGCGCCACCACGCGCGGCGCGGATGTCATCGATGAAGGGAAGCCCTCGGCCGTCGCCGCATACGCCATGGATACACTCAACTCACGCAACTGGTGCAAAGGTCGGAAATGCGCGGGAAGCGGGTTCCGGCCGTATCCTTTCATGCCCCGCGAAGGCGTCGCACCCTGTCAAGCCGGGCGATGGCAATTCCGAAAATCGAAATCGGCATCAATATGCGTTCTCGCCACTCGTCATCAGCGCCAGAGGCGTCTTGAGGAGAATGTAGAGATCGAACAATACCGACCAGTTCTCGATATAATAGAGATCGAATTCGACGCGCTTCTGGATCTTCTCCTTGCTGTCGACCTCGCCGCGCCAGCCATTGATCTGGGCCCAGCCGGTGATGCCGGGTTTCACGCGGTGACGCGCGAAATATCCGTCCACCGCTTCGTCGAACAGCCGGCTTTGCAATTTTCCCTGCACCGCGTGCGGACGCGGACCGACCAGCGAGAGATTGCTCTTGAACACGACGCTGAAAAGTTGTGGCAGTTCGTCGAGGCTGGTCTTGCGGATGAAGCGCCCGACCCGGGTGACGCGGCTGTCGTTCCTGGTCACGACCTTCGCGGCCAGCGGGTCGGCCTGATCGTGGTACAACGAACGAAACTTGAACACG
>Ga0210405_10002678_pt1 | contig 18268 bp, 17 predicted proteins | sample IncBWH11MmetaG_FD_155492 | JGI IMG/M metagenome (GOLD analysis project Ga0210405, IMG submission 155492) | Forest soil microbial communities from Barre Woods Harvard Forest LTER site, Petersham, Massachusetts, United States - Inc-BW-H-11-M | ecosystem: Environmental > Terrestrial > Soil >... | reverse complement strand
CACGTTTGCCTCTTGCTGCAACGGCAATCGGGGAAACGAGGAATCGCCGAACGGCGTTCCATCACCCTGTCGTGTGCGCGCTGTTTACCGCGGAAAATATTAATCCGTTCAACGCGCTTGCGCAGCGTTGCCGGAATAGGTGATGCGCCAGATCGTGCCGCCGGCATCCTCGGAGAGGAGCAGCGCGCCGTCGTTGTCGACGGCAACGCCGACCGGCCGGCCCCACAGTTCGCGGTCATCGATCACGAAGCCGGTGGCAAAGTCCTCATACTCGCCGGTCGGCACGCCGTCCTTCACGATGATGCGAATGACCTTGTAGCCGGTGGGTTTGGAACGGTTCCAGGAACCGTGCTCGGCGGCGAAGATGTTGCCGCGATATTCGGCGGGGAATTGCGTGCCTTCGTAGAACGTCATCTGCAGCGAAGCGGAATGCGCTTGAATGAGCACGTCGGGGACCGTGATCTTGTCTTTCAGGTCCGGCCGCTCGCCGCGGCGGCGCGGATCCTCGTTGGCGCCGATGTAGTACCAGGGCCAGCCATAGAACGCGCCTTCGCGCACGCGCGTGACGTAGTCGGATGGAACGTTATCGCCGAGCCCGTCGCGCTCGTTGGTCGAGCACCAGAGTTCGCCGCTCCCTGGCGCGACCGCCATGCCGACACAGTTGCGGATGCCGGTCGCGAAGATGTGGCCGTTCTTGCCCTGCGGATCGAACGCGAGCACCGCGGCACGGTCGGTCTCGTTGCCCCAGGCGGCGCCGAGCGCATGCGTGGATTGCCAGGCCTGCAATTCCGACGTGCTCAGCTTTCCCATCGCGTCGCCGACATTGGAGGCGGAGCCGACGGAGACGTACATCGTGCGTCCGTCGGGCGAGAACACCACGTCGCGCGTGCGGTGGCTGCCGCCAGTCGGCAGATGCGGCACGACGGTTTCGGCCGGTGCGCGCGCTTTGAGGTCGCCGCTGCGATAGGCGAAGCGGACGACGGAGTCGGTATTGCCGACATAGACCCACTCCGGATCACGGCCGGGCGGGTAGAAGGCGATGCCGAACGGTCCGCGAAGCCCGTCCGCGAACACGCTGGCCGACGCCGGTTGGCCGGGGTTAGGCCGCAGCACGCGGACCCGGCCGGTTTCGCTTTCGGCAGCGAATACGTCGCCGTTGGGCGCCACGCGAATGAGCCGCTGATGCGAAAGGCCGGAGGCCAACAACGTGACCTCGAAGCCAGTCGGAACGGCCGGTTTTTGCTGCTCGCTGCGGCGCACAGGGTAGAGAAAATCGGTTGCCGAACCGGCTTGATCGCCGGCCGGGAGGTCCTGCGGCCTGATCAGCCGCCGCGTTCCCGGTTTATCCAAGCGCCAATCGCCGAAGGCGGCTTTGCCTTCGAGCCTCGTTGCACCGGTCTCTGCCAGCAGCGGTAGTGCGGCACCCACGACCGCCGCCGCTGCGGCCGCCGCAACAATCGCATGAATGAGATGAGGCATGGCGCGCGTTCCCCGCGATTTTGCTACGTGAACAAGTCGGCGTCTGGCGGGTTCCATTGTTGCCTGTTCGTGGAAGTCGCGCTCCATTGCGCGGGTCATGCGAAAGCAGCGCGGCAAGGCGTCGAGCGAAGCGCCCCCGGGCGTCCGTTCTCGATGGCTGCGCTTAATGCGTAATGACATGCGCCATAACGTTCTGTGAATCACGTTCTGTGATCATCCGCCGATCGGCCGTCCGGCACCGCACGGAATTCCCGTCTTGATCGACAGGATTGCCAGCAAGTTGGAGATACCGCGGCGGCTGCGCGCCATGGTGCGGGCGCGTGAGTCGAGCCTCATCGCGCTCGCGGCGCTGGTCGGGGCCATCGCCGGCCTGGTGGTCGCCGCGATGAGCACCGGCGTCGACGTGCTGCACCAGCTGCTGTTCCGCCTCGACCCGGGCGAGCGGCTCTCCGGGCTGTTGCGGCTCGACCCGGTCGTGGCGTTGACCGTGCCGCTGGCCGGCGGCGCCGTTTTCGGCATCGCGACGGAGCTGATCGCGCGCTGGCGGCCGGAGCGGGAAATCGATCCGATCGAGGCGAATGCGTTGCATGGCGGCCGCATGTCGCTTCTCGGCAGCATCATCGTCGCCGCGCAGACGGTGTGGTCGAGCGGCGTCGGCGCCTCGGTCGGCCTCGAGGCCGGCTATACGCAGCTCGGCGGCGGCATCGCCTCGCGCCTCGGCATGGCGTTTCGGCTGCGCCGCGCCGACCTGCGCATCCTGGTCGGCTGCGGCGCCGCTGGCGGCATCGCCGGCGCCTTCGGCGCCCCGCTCGCTGGCGCGTTCTACGGCTTCGAGCTTATCATCGGCGGCTATTCGCCAAACAGCCTGGCGCCGGTCGCCGCCGCGGCGCTGATCGGCTTTTTGGTGGCGCATGCGCTCGCGCCCGCCGACATCGGCGTCGTCGCGCCGGAGCGGATGGCCGTGGGGGTCCACGATTTGGTCATCGCCGCGACCATCGGCCTCCTCGCCGCGGCGCTCGGAATTCTGCTCATGCGCGGGGTCGCGCTGTGCGAAACGCTGTTCGTGCGGCTGCGGGTGCGGCCGGCCTTGCGCACCACGATCGGCGGCCTCGTCGTCGGCCTGCTGGCGATGGTGACGCCGCAGGTGCTGTCGTCGGGTCACGGCGCGCTGCGTCTTTCCGGCGTGTTCACGCTGTCGCTGTGGACCGTGGCGTCGATCTTGGTGCTCAAGATTGCCGCGTCGATTGTCTCGCTCGGCTCCGGATTCCGCGGCGGCCTGTTCTTCTCCTCGCTGCTCATGGGCGCGCTCGGCGGCGATCTCCTGGCGATCGCGCTGACCATGGCGTGGCCGAGCGGCCACTTCGATCCCAACGCCTACGCGCTGATCGGCATGAGCGCGCTGTCGGCCTCGGTGGTCGGCGGACCGCTGACCATGACGTTCATCGCGCTCGAGACGACCGGCGACCTCTGGCTGACCACGGCGGTGCTCATCGCCGTGATCATCTCCGCGCAGATGACGCGGGAGGTCTTCGGCTATTCGTTCGCCACCTGGCGCTTCCATCTGCGCGGCGAGACCATCCGCAGCGCCGCCGACATCGGCTGGATGCGCGAACTCACTGTCGGCAAGATGATGCGCCGCGACATACGGACCGCGGCGGCGGCCGGCACCATCGCTGCCTTCCGCGACGCCTTTCCCGTGGGCTCGACCACCTACGTGATCGCGGTCGACGACGACAAACGCTATGCGGGCATGGTCCGCGTCGCCGATGCCCATGCCGCCGAAGTCTCGCCCGGCGAGGCGGTGCGGGACCTGCTCCACTCGGCGAACGACATGCTGCTGCCGGGCATGGCGATCAAGGATGCGGTGCTCGCCTTCGACCGCGCCGAGGCTGAGTCGCTTCCGGTCGTCGATTCCTACCTCGATCGCCGGGTCGTCGGGCTCCTCACCGAGGCCCATGCGCTGCGCCGCTACTCGGCCGAGCTGGAGCGGCGGCGGCAGGAGCTTATCGGCAAGGGTTAGGAGCGCACGGCGTTCCCGTCGACGGCGCGGATCTCGCCTAAATCTTTCACGCCGCAATGTTGGGAGCGTGGGTCTCGATTGCTTTTGTGCACCGCACGCGTAAGGTCGTAGCCTCCGGGATTGTTGAATCGAGGTGATCGGAGCCCGCTCATGCCCCTTGCCGCATCTTCTGCGCCGGCCGGCCACGACGTGGCGGCGACGTTGCATCAGGCGGTGCAGGCGGCCGAGGCCCTGCTGGCGGATGCGCAGCGGGCGGTGGCGCAGCGGGTGATGAACGATGGCCGCGCGATCCCGCGCAGCTTCGACCGCGAGCAGCGCGCGACCCACGGCCTCGCCTGGCTCGCGACCTATGTCGAAGCGCTCCGCCAGCTCGCCGCCTATGCCGAGCGCCTCGCCGCGGACGGCAACTTCGGCGAGGTCGAGCAACTCCTGGTGCACATCGGCGCCGGCGAATATCTGGCGCAGATTCTCGGCGGCATTCCCATGAGTCAGAACGAGATCGTGCGCCTTGCCGATCTCGGCCTCGCGCCATCGGCCGTGGCAGCGCGCGTGACGCCGGCGGTGGAGCGCCTCATCGCCGCCGGCAACACCGCGCCGCGCCGCGCGCGCCTCGCCGAGCTGATGCGCCAGCGCCCGGAAGCGACGGTCGGGACCTGCGGCCTCGACGAGACGCTCGATTCGATCCGCGAGGAGATGCGCAAGTTCGCCGACGGCCAGGTCGTGCCGCACGCGCAGCAATGGCACCTGCGCAACCACTACATCCCGCTCGACGTCATCGCGCAGATGTCGGAGCTCGGCGTGTTCAGCCTGACCATCCCCGAGGATTACGGCGGCATGGGGCTCGGCAAGGAATCGATGTGCGTCGTCTCCGAGGAACTCGCGCGCGGCTACATCGGCGTCGGCAGCCTCGGCACCCGCTCCGAGATCGCCGCCGAGCTTATCCTCGGCAGCGGCACCGAGGAGCAGAAACGCAAATGGCTGCCGAAGATCGCCTCCGGCGAGGTGCTGCCGACGGCGGTGTTCACCGAGCCGAATACCGGCTCCGACCTCGCCTCCTTGAAGACGCGCGCCGTAAGGCACGGCGATACTTATAAGGTCTACGGCAACAAGACCTGGATCACGCATCCGGTGCGCGCCGACCTGATGACGCTGCTCGTGCGCACCAACCAGGCGGAGAAGGGCTATCGCGGCCTCTCCATGCTGCTCGCCGAGAAGCCGCGCGGCAGCGACGCGGACCCGTTCCCGGCGCGCGGCATGTCCGGCACCGAGATCGAGGTTCTGGGCTACCGCGGCATGAAGGAATACGAGATCGCCTTCGACGGCTTCGCCGTGAAGGCGGAAAATCTCCTCGGCGGTGTCGAGGGTCTTGGCTTCAAGCAGCTGATGGCGACCTTCGAATCGGCGCGCATCCAGACCGCGGCGCGCGCCGTCGGCGTGGCGCAGGCGGCGCTCGAAGAGGCGCTCGGCTACGCGACGACGCGGGAGCAGTTCGGCGAGCCGATCGCGAATTTCCCGCGCGTCGCCGACAAGCTCGCGCTGATGGCGGCCGAGATCATGATCGCGCGCCAGCTCACCTATTACGCGGCGCGGCAGAAGGATTCCGGCCGCCGCTGCGACCTCGAGGCCGGCATGGCGAAGCTCCTCGCCGCGCGCGTCGCCTGGGCCGCCGCCGACAACGCCGTGCAGATCCACGGCGGCAACGGCTTCGCGCTCGAATTCCCGGTCTCGCGCCTTCTCTGCGACGCCCGTATCCTCAGTATTTTCGAAGGCGCCGCCGAGATTCAGGCCAACGTGATCGCGCGGCGGCTGTTGGACGGGTCGAACTGAAAAACGAAGCCTTGGCGTCGGGTCCGCTAGGCCGAACCGAGACTCGTCGTGGTCAGACGATGACACTGGTGCCTTCTGAAACTTGGGGCGGTCCCTTTTTCAAGGTGACGTGAACGCGCCCGGTCCCGCCCAGCCGAAGACGATAAGCCGCAGCGATTCCAATGTTTCTGCCAGTGTTGCCAGAGTAGCGTGACGCTCCTCGCGCGCCCCCCATTTGGTAGGACCTGATGAGTCGAACGCGGCAGCGCAAACCGTCACAGCGCCATGAGCGTCCGGCGGATTTAGCCACAATTGGGCGCGCTTATTTCCCGAGCGATCAAAAACCCAGAACGTACCGAGTCATCATGATAGAGCCTGACTATGTTTATCCCGTGACTCCTGGCCCACGGGAGCAAAATCGGATCAACAATCGCGTATGGGTCACTATTCGTCATTTGGCTCTACCACGACTATGAACTCGATGTCGAAGCCCTGAGCACTACCCTTGCGGATTCGACGGCGGCTCGTTGGACTGCCGTCATGCTGCCCTTTGTGCTACCCGCCAATCTCGCATAATCGCCCCTTGGAAAACCGAATCCGAGGCAAGATGCGGCCGCACCCAGCTTGGCGGCGTCACTCGCCTCATCTACAAGGAGCGGCATGGCCACGTTCCTCTCCCACTGGCTGGTACCGATCGCCATCGGCGCGGTCGCGGTGGTGTTGCTGCTCGGCCTCGTCAACATGATGCGCGGCGGCTCCGGTAATACCTCGCAGAAGCTGATGCGGCTGCGCGTGCTGCTGCAATTCATCGCCATCGTCGTCATCATGTTCACGATCTGGTTCATGGCGCGCTGAAGCGCGAGCGAGCAGGCATGGTCGTCCTCAACAAGATCTACACCCGCACCGGCGATGACGGCACGACCGCGCTCGGCACCGGCGAGCGGCGCAAGAAATACGATCTGCGCATCGCCGCCTACGGCACGCTGGATGAGACGAATTCCGTGATCGGCATCGCCCGGCTGCATACCGCGGAGGATGCCGCGCTCGACGCGGCGCTGTCGCGCATCCAGAACGACCTGTTCGACGTCGGCGCCGATCTCACCACGCCCGGCAAAGGCAAGGGGCCGGGCGGGGCGCGGCTCACGGTCACCGCGGCGCAGGTCGATTGGCTCGAGGCCGAGATCGACCGGCTCAATGACGAGCTCGAACCGTTGCGATCCTTTATCCTGCCGGGAGGGGGCGCGGCGGCCGCCCATCTCCATCTCGCCCGCACTGTATGCCGGCGCGCCGAGCGCTTGATTGCCGAGCTCAACGACAAGCCGGACGAGAGCGTCACGCCGGAAGTTTTGAAATACGTCAATCGGCTGTCCGACTTCCTGTTCGTTGCCGCCCGTCACGCCAACGGCAAGGGCGCGCGCGACGTGCTGTGGAAGCCGGGACAGAACCGCTGAACGAAGAACCGCGGGGATTACTTAAGGGGGGATTCATGGGCCGGCTGGACAACAAGGTCGCCATCGTCACCGGCGCGGCGAGCGGCATCGGCCGCGCCAGCGCGATCCTGTTCGCGCGCGAAGGCGCCCGCGTGGTGATCGTCGATCAGAATGCGGACGGATTGGCGGAGACGGCGAAGCTCATCGCCAAGGACGGCGGCAGTACGCAAGCGATGACCGCCGACACCGGCCGCGAAGACGACGTCAAGGCATTCGTCGGCCGCGCGCTCGACAGCTTCGGCGCGCTCGATGCGATCTACGCCAATGCCGGGGTCAGCGGCGGACTTGTGCCGCTGTTCGAGCAGACGGTCGAGCAATGGCAGCAGATCCTGCAGACCAACCTCATCGGCCCGTTCCTGGCGATCAAGCACGCCGGCGCGCACATGGTCAAAGAAGGCCGCGGCTCGATCGTGCTCACCGCCTCAGTCGCCGGCTTGCGGGCGAATGCCGGCGGCTTGCCGTACAGCGCCAGCAAGGCCGGCGTGGTGAGCCTCGCGCAGACGGCGGCGAATGCGTTCCTGGGCACCGGGGTGCGGGTCAACGCGATCTGCCCGGGACTGATCGAGACGGGGATGACGCAGCCGATCTTCGAGCGCGCGCGCGAGCGCGGCACGCAGGGAAAAATCGGCCAGCTCAACCCGCTGCAGCGCGCCGGCGGGCCGCAGGAGATCGCCGCCATGGCGCTGTTCCTGGCGAGCGACGAATCGTCCTACGTCAATGGCCAAGCCTTCCCGGTCGACGGCGGGCTCACGAGTACACTTCCCTTTACCAAGCCGATCCGTTGACCCCGGGCCCGACGGCCGGTACGTTCCCGCGCTGCAGCATCGCGCGGATGCCAAGGCGCGGCCGAGAGCAGCCGCGAGAGCAGCCGGAAGAAACTGAACCAAGCCATGAAGATCCTCGTGCCCGTCAAGCGGGCGGTCGACAAGGACGTGAAAATCCGGGTCAAGGCGGACGGCACCGGCGTCGAGCTCGGCAACGTCAAGATGTCGATGAATCCCTTCGACGAGATCGCCGTCGAGGAGGCGCTCCGCCTCAGAGAGGCGGGCAAGGCGACCGAGATCGTCGCTGTCTCCATCGGGCCGGCGCAAGCGTCGGAGACGATCCGCACCGCGCTCGCCATGGGCGCCGACCGCGGCATTCTGGTCAAGGCCGAGGGCACCGTCGAACCGCTCGCGGTCGCAAAAATCCTCAAGGCGATCGCCGCCGCCGAGCAGCCCGGCCTGATCATCATGGGCAAGCAGGCGATCGACGACGACTGCAATCAGACCGGCCAGATGCTGGCGGCGCTGCTCGGCTGGCCGCAGGGCACCTTCGCTTCCAAGGTGACGCTCGACGGCGAGGCGATCATGGTGACGCGCGAGGTCGACGGCGGCCTGCAGACCGTGAAACTCAAAATGCCGGCAATCGTGACCACCGATCTGCGCCTCAACGAGCCGCGCTACGCGTCGCTGCCCAACATCATGAAGGCGAAGAAGAAGCCGATCGACGAGAAGACCGCTGCCGACTACGGCGTCGACGTCAAGCCGCGGCTCGAAATCGTCAAGACCACCGAGCCGCCGCAGCGCAAGGCCGGCGTCAAAGTCAAGACCGTCGCCGAGCTCGTCGACAAGCTCAAGAACGAGGCCGGAGCGATCTGATGACGCGCCTGGTCCGTCACCCTGAGGTGCGAGCGCAGCGAGCCTCGAAGGGCGGCTGCGGCGGCGTCTCGGCTGCATCCTTCGAGGCCCGCGCTACCCGCGGGCCTCGAAGGATGACGAATTCGCGACGAGGCCTCTGATGCCGACCCTCCTCCTCGCCGAACACGACAACAAGTCGCTCAAGGACGCGACCAACAAGGCGCTGACCGCGGCCAAGGCGCTCGGCGGCGACGTGCACATCCTCGTCGCCGGCGAGGGCTGCAAGGCGGTCGCCGACGCCGCCGCCAAGCTCGACGGCGTCAAGAAGGTGCTGCTCGCGGACGCGCCTGCCTACGCGCACATGCTGGCGGAGCCGACCGCCGCGCTCATCGTTTCGCTGGCCGAGCCTTATGAGACGATCATGGCGGCGGCGACCACGACCGGGAAGAATGTCATGCCGCGCGTGGCGGCGCTGCTCGACGTGATGCAGATTTCCGACGTCACCAAGGTCGTGGCGCCGGACACGTTCGAGCGCCCGGTCTATGCCGGCAACGCCATCCAGACCGTGCGCTCGACCGAGCGCAAGAAGGTGATGACGGTGCGCACCGCGGCGTTCCAGGCGACGGGGGAGGGCGGTTCGGCGCCGGTCGAGGCGGTTGCCGCTGCGGCCGATCCCGGCATCTCCGGTTTCGTCGGCGAGGAGCTGTCGAAATCGGAGCGGCCGGAGCTGACCTCGGCCAAGATCATCATTTCCGGCGGCCGGGCCATGCAAAGCCGCGAGAACTTCACCAAATATATAGAGCCGGTGGCCGACAAGCTCGGCGCCGCGGTCGGCGCCTCGCGCGCCGCAGTCGACGCCGGCTACGCGCCGAACGACTGGCAGGTCGGGCAGACCGGCAAGGTGGTGGCGCCCGGCCTCTATATCGCCGTCGGCATCTCCGGTGCTATCCAGCACCTCGCCGGCATGAAGGATTCGAAGGTCATCGTGGCGATCAACAAGGACGAGGAAGCACCGATCTTTCAGGTCGCCGACTACGGACTGGTGGCGGACCTCTATCAGGCCCTGCCGGAGTTGGCCAAGGAGCTGGAAAAGCTCGGGCGTTGAGCGAAACGGCATGCGGCGCGGATGAGCGGAGAAGGTAGGCGAAGATGGTCGAGGTGAAGGAGCGGCCGAAGACGCGCGGCGAGCACGCAGCGGCCAATACCATTCGCAAGGTGGGCATCATTGGCGCCGGACAGATGGGCAGCGGCATCGCCCATGTCTGCGCGCTCTCCGGCTTCGACGTGCTGCTCAACGACGTCGCCGCCGACCGCATCTCCGCGGGGTTGGCCACCATCAGCGGCAACCTCGCGCGCCAGGTCAGCCGCCAGCGCATCACCGACGAGCAGCGGCAGGCCGCGATCAAGCGCATCGGCGCCGCCCCGACCTTGGGCGACCTCTCCGACTGCGACCTCGTGATCGAGGCCGCGACGGAGAAGGAGGACACCAAGCGCAAGATCTACGGCGCGCTCTGCCCGACGCTCAAGCGCGACGCCATCGTCGGCACCAGCACATCCTCGATCTCGATCACGCGGCTTGCCTCGGCGACCGACCGGCCGGAGCGCTTCATCGGCATCCACTTCATGAATCCGGCGCCGCTGATGGAGCTGGTCGAGGTGATCCGCGGCATCGCCACCGACGATGTAACCTTCGAGACCACCAAGCAGTTCATCGCCAAGCTCGGCAAGACCATCGCGGTGTCGGAGGACTTTCCCGCCTTCATCGTCAACCGCGTGCTGCTGCCGATGATCAACGAGGCGATCTACACGCTCTATGAAGGCGTCGGCAATGTCGAGGCGATCGACACCGCGATGCGGCTCGGCGCCCACCATCCGATGGGCCCGCTCGAGCTCGCCGACTTCATCGGGCTCGACACCTGCCTCTCGGTCATGCAGGTGCTGCACGAGGGGCTCGCCGATTCGAAATACCGCCCGTGCCCGCTGCTGGTGAAATACGTCGAGGCCGGCTGGCTCGGCCGCAAGACGCAGCGCGGCTTCTACGACTACCGCGGCGAGAAGCCGGTGCCGACCAGATAGTCGGCTACTTCATCAGCTCGACGAACAGGCCGATCACCGAAACGTAGCCGAGCACGAACACGATCGTGCGGATATACGGGATAGCGGCCAGATAGACGACGGCGTGCGCGACGCGAAGCCAGAAGAAGCACGCCGCCCAGAAGGCGGTCATGGCATCGGCCTTGCCGGTCAGCTGTATGAGGATCACGAGCGCCGCAAAGGGCGCAAACGTCTCGACCGCGTTGAGATAGACGCGGTCCGCGCGCTGGCCCCAGAGCGGGACCTTGCGCGGCGTCGGGTCGACATAGTTTTCAGGTCGCAAGAACCCGTTGGTCGTCGCCTGCGCGACGATATACGGTATCCACAGCGAGGCCGTCAGCATCGCCGTAAGGGCGAGATATTTGAGTTCGATCGACATTTGCTTTTGCTCCCCTGCGACCTGCCCTGGCACCAGGGCAGGTCACCCGATTGAGTCCACGTAGCACTAGTCCGCAACCCGCTTACGGATGATGCGTCAATTCGATCTGACCGTGCCTATTCGCATCAGGAATCTGAACTCTTCGGCTCTACGTATTTCGCCTTGGGATCGACAGCCGCGCCGTCGTAGCGGTCGTGGTGACGGACCCAGGCCATCGACCATTCCAGGCTTTCCTCGTCACGGCCCTTGGGGGCGATGTCGAGGAAGTTGTAGGCGCCGATCAGGATGTCGAGGCCGCGCCCGTAGCTCGAATAGGTGTGGAAGATCTCGCCGGTCGCGTTCTTGTAGAACACGCTGGCGCCGGGGCGCTCCTCGCTCGGGAACTCGGTGAGTTGGTAGTTGTACAGCGCCTTGCCGGACGCCTTCTCCTCCGGCGTCGCCGACACGTGGTAGTCGTAGTTGAAGTCGTTGGCGAACGACGACACCCATTTGAAGTGCCAGCCCATGCGCCGCTCGAACTTCTCGATCTGGTCAAGTGGCGCGCGCGAGACGACGACGAAGGCGACATCGCGCTGCGCGAGATGGATCACCGCGCCGTCGAAGTGATCGGCGAGCAGCGAGCAGCTCGGGCAGCCCTGCTCCCAGTCCGGGCCGAGCATGAAGTGATAGACGATCAGCTGGCTCTTGCCGCCGAACAGGTCGGCAAGCGTCTTCTTGCCGTCAGGCGTGTCGAACACGTAGTTCTTGTCGACCTTCTCCCATGGCAGTTCGCGCCGTTTGCGGCTGAGCGCGTCGCGCGCGCGCGTAAACGCTTTTTCGTCGGCGAGATGCGCCTTGCGGGCGGCAAGCCATTCATCGTGCGAGACGATCTTGTGCGGCTGCATTGTGCTTCTCCTATCTGATCAGGCGTCCGCCGGCGTCATCCAGCCGACGCCGGCGCCGCCGGGCTCGAGCAGGATGACGATGCGGCCCACGCCGGGCACGTCGAAGGCCGGTTTCATGACCGTGGCGCCGGCCTTGGTCGCCTTCTTCACGCGCGCGTCGACGTCATCGACGGCGATGTAGGGCATCCAGCTTTCCGGCGTGTCCTTGTACTCGGGGCCGCCGATGTCGAACATGCCGGCGGCCGGCTCGTCGCCGATCTTGGCGAGCCAGTAGGTGCCGCCGCCGGGCATCGGCATCGAGTCGAACGTCCAGCCCAGCGTGTCGGAATAGAATTTCTTCGCCCGCTCGACGTTGCGGGTCATCAGCTCGTTCCAGTGAAATTTGCCGTGTGACGAGGCCATGGGTTGCTCCGTGTTGATGGTTGATCCTGTTCTGCTCGTCGATCCGGGCGGGGGCGGCGCCGCAGCCGGAATTGCTAATTCCCGAAGTCGAAGACCGCGCCGCCGCGCAACGCCGGCGGCGCCCACTCACGCGACGAATTTTTCGAGCTTGTCGAGCGAACTGTTCCAGCCTCGCTCGTGGCCGTTGCGGCTGTCTTCGTCGGCGAACTGCTCGTGCGTCAGCGTCAGCAGGGTGCCGTCGCCATCCGGCTTGAGCACCAGCGTCACCAGCGATTCCCGCTCCGGGGCGCTTTTCCAGGCCCAGGTGAAGACCAGCTTCTCGTCGGCCACCACCTCGCGGTAGACGCCACCGACGTCGTACTCCTCGCCGTTCGGCGCCTGCATGACGATGCGGTAGCGGCCGCCGACGCGCGTGTCCGATTCGGTGCGTATGCTCTTGACCTCGCCGGGTCCCATCCAGCGCTTCATCTTTTCCGGGTCGGTCCAGGCGGCGAAGACTTTTCCGGGCGGCGCTTTGAGCCGGCGCTTGAGGGTGAGGCTTGGTTGGAGGATTGCGGATTCGACGGCCATGACTCTTCCTCCTCAAGGAATGTGGCAAGACGGCGCAGGCTCTCGGACCAGAACCGCTCGTAGCGATTGAGCCAGTCGACCGCCGCCTGCATCGGGGCCGGGGTCAGCCGGCAGATTACCGTGCGGCCCGACTTGTTGCGCGCGACCAGTCCGGCATCGGACAGCACGTCGAGATGCTTCATGATCGCCGGCAGCGAAACGGCGAACGGCGCCGCGAGCGCGCTGACCGAGAGATCTGGCTGTTCGGCGAGCCGCGTCAACAGTGCCCGCCGCGTCGGATCGGCGAGCGCCGCAAAGGTGCGGTCGAGGGGCGTCCCACTAAACTTAACCATCAGGTTAAGGATAGAGCGGCGGGCGAGAGTGTCAAGCCGTTTCGCCAGGGCGCAGCGTCAGTTGCCTTGACAGTCTCAGGTTCCATTGTCACGCTTCGGACGGAACTGCGAGGAAACGCGCGCAGTCGATCAACGATTGCAGGCGCAGGGAGGACAAGAGATGAGCCAAATCGGTAGGACGAGTCTGGCCGTGGGGGCGATGGCGCTCTCGCTGGCCGCGACGGGTGTCGCGCGGGCGCAGGAGACGAGCGGCGGCGCCGGCGGCATGGCCGGCACCGCGCCGGCGGCGAACGTCACGCAGGCGATGCTCAACAATGCCGCAGGCGACAGCAAGAATTTTCTGGCGACCAACGGCAACTACGCCCAGACCCGGTTCCATCCGGCCGACCAGATCACCACCGCCAACATCAAGAAGCTGAAGGTGGCGTGGATCTTCCAGACCGACATCCGCGAGTCCATGGAAACCTCGCCGATCATCGTCAACGGCGTGATGTACGTGACCACCTCGTTCGACCACCTCTACGCGCTCAACGCGCAGACCGGCGAGCAGCTCTGGCACTACAAGCACGAGATGGGCCCGATCACCGTCTATTGCTGCGGGCCGAACAACCGCGGCGCCGCGGTCTACGGCGACAAGGTCTACCTCGCCACGCTCGACGCCAAGCTCGACGCGATTGACGCCAAGACCGGCAAGATGGTGTGGTCGCAGCAGATCGCCGATCCGTCGCTCGGCTACAGCGAGACCATGGCGCCGACCGCGGTCGATGGGAAGATCCTCATCGGCACCAACGGCGGCGAGTACGGCATCCGCGGCTTCGTCAAGGCCTACGACGCCAACGACGGCAAGCTCTTGTGGACGTTCGACACGATCCCCGAGAACTCGGTCGGCGTGTGGGCGACCAAGGACGCGACTGGGCGCGATATGCACCGCGACATCGCCGCGGAGAAGGATCAGCTCGCCAAGGCCGGCGATCCCTACAAGACGCTGGGCGGCGGCGTGTGGCAGAATCCTTCCGTCGATCTCGCCAGCAAGCGCATCTATTTCGTGGTCGGCAATCCCTCGCCCGACCTCGACGGCGGGCTGCGCCCCGGCGACAACCTCTACACCGACTCGCTTGTTTCGGTTGACCTCGATACCGGCAAGATGGCGTGCTACTTCCAGTACATCGCCCACGACGTGTGGGATCTCGACGCCACGAGCCCGACCGTCCTGGTCAACGTCCAGGACAAGAACGGCAAGACGGTCCCCGGCGTTCTCCACGCCGGCAAGACCGGCAACATCTACGTGCATGACCGCAAGGATTGCAGCCTGATCCGCTTCACCGACGCGATGGTGTCGCAGAAAGGGATGTGGACGTTGCCGACCGCGACCGCGGCGCTTGACCCCAGCGCGGCGCGCATGTTCCCGGGCGCCAATGGCGGCGTCGAGTGGTCGCCGATCGCCACCAATCCCGGGCTCAACCTGGCCTATGCGATCAACCTCGAGCAGGAGATGACCTACACGGTCGCGAGCTCGCCCTATCCGAACGGCAAGCTGTGGCTCGGCGGCGCGTTCACCAACGTTCCCGGCGGGGTCCAGGCCGGCAACGTGACCGCGGTCGACTACAACACCGGGAAGGTCAAGTGGCAGGTGAAGACGCCGCAGCCGATGATCGGCGGCCTCCTCGCCACCGCCGGCGGCCTGGTGTTCACCGGCGAAGCCAACGGCTGGTTCAAGGCCTATGACGCCAAGAGCGGCAGCATCCTGTGGAAATTCCACGCCGGCGCCGGCGTCAACGCGCCGCCGTCGTCCTACACGGCCGGCGGCAAGCAGTACATCGTGGTCGCCGCCGGCGGCAACGTGCAGATCGACGCCAAGCGCGGCAACTCCATCATCGCCTTCACGCTGGAGTAACAGCGCGGGACGGCGGAACGCCACTTCGCTCGTGAAGCTAAGGACGGGACCGGAAACGGCCCCGTCCATTTTCTTGTTATCTTGGGCCGCGTCAGGCAGGGCGGGCAGTTTGCGCTCGCGAGCCGGGTCGCGAGCAGGTTTGTGGAGCGCCGCGTTGCGGTACTCCGGAATAAGGATCGGCGAATGCGCGCAAAGGGAATTTACATCCAGTTAGCCGCCCTGCTCGCATATCTCGTCGCATCGCTCGCCGCCGCCTACGCGCAGACCATCGAGGAAAAAGCGCAACTGTGCTCCGCATGCCACGGGGAGAACGGCGTGCCGCCTGCGCAGCAATTCCCGGTGCCGGTGATCTGGGGCCAGAATCTCGGCTATCTCTTCTTTCAGCTCCGCGACTTCAAGTCCGGGGCGCGCAAGAACGACCAGATGACCCCGATCGCGCAGAGTCTGGAGCAAAGCGACCTGATGCCGCTGGCGCAGTATTTCTCCAAGAAACCCTGGCCCAACCTGCAGCAGCCGAGGCCGTCCGCCGACGTGCTGACGCGCGCGCAGCGCGCCAACAATTCCGTCGTCTGCACGAGCTGCCATCAGGAGGGATTCAAGGGCGAGGGCACACAGCCGCGTCTTGCCGGGCAGCTCCACGCGTACCTGGAAAGGACGATGCTCGATTTCCGCAGCGGCGCCCGCGGCAACAATCCCGGCATGTCGGACCTGATGAAGGCGATCACCGAGGAGGACATCGCGGCCCTCGCCGCGTATCTCGCGGCGCTGTAAGCCGCCCTGAAGCGGGGATGCGGCAGGGACGCTGCGTGGCTTGGGTCGCGCGGCGGTCGTTGCGAAGCGGCTACGAGTTTCTGGCCAGCAGACTCCGGCAAACTCGAACACCTCTTCTGGGGATGGCAGCCGAGCGAACGGGGCGATGGCACGCGAGTGTTGTCATGGCGCGCCAGGGAGTCGCGTTTGCTCCCGAAAGCGAACATGCAGCGGGCATCTTGAAATGTCCGCTTAGTGCCAATGGCCGTAGCTGCCATCAACGGAACTGTTGGGGGCTTGCCAGACGGCCCCTCGGGACTATGAATGTCCGGAAGCGCAGTTGCAGCACGCTCTGCCCGGTCCTTCTCGGCGTCATGATCTTAAGGTGAAGCACACTTCGCAAGGGTAGCCGAGGTCCAGGCGAAGTCCGGATCGTACTCTGACAAGGACAGCAACGCATGTTCACACACGTAATGGTCGGCGCCAATGATCTTGCCGCCTCCAAGAAGTTCTACGACGCCGTGCTAGGCGCCATCGGGCTGCCGGCGGGCCAAGCGGATCCGAAGGGCCGCATCTTTTATCGCACGAAGACCGGCGTGCTCGGCATCACCAAGCCTATCGACGGCGAGCCGGCGACGCACGCCAATGGCGGTACCATCGGTTTCGCGTGTGCCAGCCCTGAGCAGGCGCGGGCGTTCCACGACGCCGGCGTAGCCAATGGCGGCAAGAGCATCGAGGACCCGCCCGGCTGGCGCGAAGGCGCCACAGGCAAGTTCTATCTTGCCTACCTTCGGGATCCATCAGGCAACAAGATTTGCGCGCTGCATCGCGGCTGAATGCGAGGCTCGCGAAGGGCGCCTCTCATCGCCGGGCCGACAATCAATCTCGGGTGCGGTTTGGGTCAAACGCGACACTTCAGGATGTCTGCGCGATGTCCGTTTTTCATCCCGATAGCAACTGAATCGCCGTATCGCGGTAAGCGGCGCGACGGGGGCCAGTAGGCGACATCAACTCACTTACTCAATCACCTCGTCGACGAGCGCGAGGAGCGACGGCGGCACGTCGAGGCCGAGTGCCTTGGCGGTCTTGAGATTGATGACCAATTCGAACTTGGTGGGTTGAAGCACTGGCATTTCAGCCGGCTTCTGGCCCTTCAGGATGCGGCCGGTATAGGCGCCGGCTTGGCGAAACGCGTCCGGTACGCTGGCCCCGTAGCTGATGAGGCCGCCGAACACGGGAAATTCGGGATTGAAGTACATGGCGGGCAGAGAATTGCGTGCAGCTAGTTCGATGATCTGTTGCCGGCGGGTGCCTAAGAATGCGGAGGCAGAAACCACGAGCGCATCGGGGCGCAAATTCGCAATGGCGGCAAAGGCGTGGTCAAGCTGACTTTCATTGCTGACTTGGAAATCATGAATCTGTTGGCCGAGCGCGGCTGCGGCATCATGGAGGCCCTTCAGCTGGCTCGCACTGGCTGGGTAGTTTGGGTCCAACAAAGAGGCAATCACCTTCGCTTGCGGAAGCAGCTCATGGAGCAGCTCGAGTCGCTTTGCGTCCAATGTAGCGGTCAAGAAGGTCACGCCCGTTGCATTGCCGCCGGGATGGTTGAAGCTGGCCACAAGGCCGACGCTAACTGGGTCGGTGCCCGTCACGAACACAATTGGAATCGTCGAGGTTGCCGTTTTTGCCGCAATCGCTGGGGAAGTATCTCCGACTATGACGGCCACCCGCGGTTGTACGAGTTCAGCCATCAAAGCTGGCAGCCCTTCGTCATGGCCGCCGGGCAAGTGGTATTCAACCGCCACATTCTGCCCCTCGATAAAGCCAACCGCCTCCAAGCCCAGTTTGAACGCCGTTACATAGGGGGCCGCTGTGCTGGATGCTGTGCCGAAAAGACGAACGCGACGACCGGGATGGTCTGCTGCGCCCGACCAGACACTGGCCACGTCACTGCGCCGCCGACCAGCGTGATGAAATCGCGGCGCTTCATATTCGAACACCCCATCTGAAAGTCGAGGCGGAGCGTCGTGGGTTGCCTCGGGCGCTTCTAAACACAACGGATAGCACACCTCGTGCAGCAAGGACATTATTGCGCCGCGGGGATTTTGGCCCGGCTTATTCAAGTTCAGGGTCATTCAGCGACATGGCAGCAAGTCCGCCCCACTTCCGCTCTTCCCCCTCAAAGCAGACATGCGCTAACGCGATTGGCATGTCAGTTTAGGGCCATTCAGCGACATGGCAGCGAGTCCGCGCCACTTCCGCTCTTCCCCCTCAAAGATGGGGTAATCGGCCGGCGAGCTTGTGGATAGCTGAAGATTTTGGGTGCTGCGCTTCAGGCTGATGGTGGAAACGAGGTCCGTGCGTACGACCTCAAACATCAGAAGGAGAAGCGCAGCATGGACCATTTTGCTGGACTAGACGTATCGGTCAAGGTGACCAGCATCTGCATTGTGGATGACACTGGCAAGATCGTTCGGGAGGTGAAGGTTGCGAGCGAACCTGAAGCGTTGTTGGCGGTGCTGAAGAACCCCGCCTATCACTTCAAGCGA
>Ga0210405_10002676_pt1 | contig 18270 bp, 15 predicted proteins | sample IncBWH11MmetaG_FD_155492 | JGI IMG/M metagenome (GOLD analysis project Ga0210405, IMG submission 155492) | Forest soil microbial communities from Barre Woods Harvard Forest LTER site, Petersham, Massachusetts, United States - Inc-BW-H-11-M | ecosystem: Environmental > Terrestrial > Soil >... | reverse complement strand
CAGCGCCCGAGGAGCCGGAGGCTGAGGCGGCGGAGGCGGCAGAGCCCGAGGAGCCGCAGGCTGAGGAGGCAGTGCCCGGGGAGCCGGAGGCTGGGGAGCCGGAGGCTGAGGCGGCAGCGCCCGAGGAGCCGGAGGCTGGGGAGCCGGAGGCTGAGGCGGCAGCGCCCGAGGAGCCGGAGGCGGAGGCGGCGGAGGCTGAGGCGCCGGAGGCTGAGGAGCCGCAGGCTGAGGAGCCGGAGGCTGGGGAGCCGGAGGCTGAGGCGGCAGCGCCCGAGGAGCCGGAGGCGGAGGCGGCGGAGGCTGAGGAGCCGGAGGCTGGGGAGCCGCAGGCTGAGGAGGCAGTGCCCGGGGAGCCGGAGGCTGGGAAGCCGCAGGCTGAGGCGGCAGCGCCCGAGGAGCCGGAGGCTGAGGCGGCGGAGGCTGAGGAGCCGGAGGCGGCGGCGGCGGAGGCCGAGGAGGCGGCGGATGAGGCAGCAGAATCGGCCGACGACGGAGACGAAGCAGCCAAGGATGCGGTGTCATATCCGACCGCGGAGCTGACCGGCTCGACCCCACCGCGGTGGAGGTCGCGGCTGAGGGGGCTGAATCCCAGGTCGCGGCGATAATAGCCGCGGAGCCCGGCCGACTGGCATGCTGAAAAGCGTGACCGATCCGTTTCAGCACGGCGCCGCACCGGTCGGCTCACGGCCGGCTGGTCGCTGGTATCGGCGTCGTCTGTACGCCGCGCTGGGGTCGGGTGCGGTACTGGCGGGCGCGGTTGGTTACGTCGGCCTGGTGGACCCGCATAAGCCGGACTCCGTCTTCCCCGTCTGCCCGTTTCGGCTGCTCACCGGGTGGAACTGCCCCGCCTGCGGAGGCCTACGGATGGTGCACGACGTACTGCACGGCGACCTGGCCGCGGCGATCACCGACAACGTCTTCCTGCTCATCGGTATCCCGATGTTGGCTGGATGGGTTCTGCTGCGCCGCCGCTCTGGAAAACCCCTGTTACCGGTACCGGCCGTGGCGAGTGTCCTGGTTGCGATGGTGGCGTGGACAGTGCTGCGTAACCTGCCGGGTTTCCCATTGGTTCCGACGCTACTCACCAGTTAGCCCGCTGCCGGATCGATAACTGTCGGGAGATGATCAGCTAGCGCGACTATGCTGGTTGGTCGTGGCGAGACGCGGCAAGATCGTCTGTACCCTTGGTCCGGCCACCAGTACTGACGAATCAGTCAGAGCGCTGGTTGAAGCCGGAATGGATGTCGCCAGAATGAACTTCAGCCACGGCGACTACAGCGATCACAAAGCTTCCTACGACCGGGTGCGCGCCGCCTCTGATGCGACTGGGCGCGCGGTCGGCGTGCTCGCGGACCTGCAAGGCCCGAAGATCAGGCTCGGCCGTTTCGCTGACGGACCGACGTACTGGGCCGACGGCGAAACCGTGCGGATCACCGTCGCCGATTGCCCGGGCAACCACGACCGGGTGTCGACCACGTACAAGCACTTGGCCCAAGACGCCCTGCCCGGTGACCGGGTTCTGGTCGACGACGGCAACGTCGGCTTAGTGGTCGACGACATCGACGGCGACGACGTCGTGTGCACGGTTACCGAAGGTGGCCCGGTCAGCAACAACAAGGGAATGTCGCTGCCCGGGATGAGCGTGTCGGCTCCCGCCCTGTCCGGGAAGGACGTCGACGATCTCGAGTTCGCACTGCTCTTGGGCGTCGACATGGTGGCGCTCTCGTTCGTGCGCTCGCCATCCGATGTCGAGCTGGTCCACGAGGTGATGGATCGGGTCGGCCGGCGGGTGCCCGTCATCGCCAAACTGGAGAAGCCCGAAGCTATCGACAACCTCGAAGCCGTTGTGTTGGCATTCGATGCCGTGATGGTCGCGCGCGGCGACCTTGGTGTTGAGCTGCCGCTCGAAGAGGTCCCGTTGGTCCAGAAGCGGGCCATCCAAATGGCCAGGGAGAACGCAAAACCCGTCATCGTGGCGACGCAGATGCTCGAGTCGATGATCGAAAACTCGCGGCCGACACGTGCCGAAGCCTCTGACGTCGCCAACGCCGTGCTCGACGGCGCAGACGCGCTGATGCTGTCCGGGGAAACCGCCGTCGGCAAGCATGCGTTGGCCGCGGTCCAGACGATGGCCCGCATCGTGTGCGCGGTGGAAGAGAATTCGACCGCCGCCCCGCCACTGACCCACGTGCCGCGCACCAAGCGCGGAGTGATCAGTTACGCCGCCCGTGATATCGGTGAGCGGCTCGACGCTAAGGCCCTGGTCGCGTTCACCCAGTCCGGAGACACCGTGCGGCGACTGGCGCGGCTGCATACGCCGCTGCCGCTGCTGGCGTTCACTCCGCTGCCTGAAGTGCGCAGCCAACTGGCCATGACGTGGGGCACCGAGACGTTCATCGTCCCGATCATCCAGACCACCGATGGCATGATCCGCCAAGTGGACAAGTCGCTGCTGGCGCTCGGCCGCTATAAACGCGGCGACCTGGTGGTGATTGTCGCGGGCGCGCCTCCGGGCACCGTGGGCTCAACCAACCTGATCCACGTGCACCGCATCGGCGAAGAAGACGTTTAGCCGGGAAATTAGGCGGAGCAGGGCAATTAGGCCGCCCGGTGACGATGCGCTCGGCGAAGCGGAGGGCTGAGGAGCAGGGCAATTAGGCTAAGCCGGTGTCTGACTTCGACGAGCTGATGGCGGTACTCGACCTCCATCACATGGGCGACGACGTCTTCATCGGATCTCATCCCAGTAAGAACCCACCTCGGACATTCGGCGGACTGATGATGGCGCAATCATTCGTCGCGGGCAGCCGCACGCTGACCCGCGACCTGCCGCCCAACGCGCTGTCCGTGCACTTCATCAATGGCGGGGACACCGCCAAGGACATCGAATTCCAGGTGGTGCGGTTGCGCGACGAGCGTCGCTTCGCGAACCGGCGCATCGAGGTCACTCAAGACGGCACCCTGCTGGCGACGGTGATGATCTCCTACCTGTCCGGCGGTCGTGGGCTCGAGCACAACGTCGAACCGCCCGAGGTCGCCGATCCCGAGACATTGCCTTCCATCAAGGAGCTGCTGAGCGGGTACGAGCACACCGTTCCGTTGTTCGTCAACGCATTGCAACCGATCGAATGGCGCTACACCAACGACCCATCCTGGGTGATGCGGGATAAAGGCGAGCGGCTCGACTACAACCGGGTCTGGGTCAAAGCTGACGGTGTGATGCCCGACGATCGCGCGCTGCACACCGCCACGATGCTCTATTGCTCGGACACCACTGTGCTGGACTCGATCATCACCACCCACGGGCTCTCCTGGGGGTTCGACCGCATCTTCGCTGCGACCGTCAATCACTCGGTCTGGTTTCATCGCCAGGTCAGCTTCGACGACTGGGTGTTGTATTCCACCTCTTCGCCGGTGGCCACCGATTCACGCGGGCTTGGGACCGGTTATTTTTTCGACCGCTCCGGGCGGCCGGTCGCCACCGTGGTGCAGGAAGGCGTGGTGAAGTATTTCCCCGGCTCACGGGGATAGGCGCGGCGGCAACGATTCGATTGCGGCAGTCCCGCGCCGCAGCGGCATAACCCGTTGAAAGCGTAACCTTTGAGGTAACAGCCGGAGGTGGGCTGTGGACGAATCGTCGATCCGCGTCGCGCCCGACGTCCGCGCGCGCGAACGGGTTGTCGTTGACGTCAACTCGCCGACGGCCCGTTGGGTCGGCGCCTTAGCTCTGCTCAGCGCCGCGTGTTGGTTAATGGCAGTGATCGCCCGCGGCCACGACCACGCGGGCTGGCACGCGACTGGCCGGCTGGAATGGTCGTTGACGGTACTGGCCGCAGTGACGCTGATCGCGCGGGGCATTTTCCTGGGTCGCCCGGTCACGGCGCGGCACGCAACAGTTGCTGCTCTGGTCCTGTTCGCCGGGATTGGCGCGCACGTGCTGTCTTTCGATCTCTTCGGTGACGTGCTGATCGCCGGGTCCGGCCTCGCGCTGATGTGGCCCACGTCGGCGCGTCGGCATCCCGGCGACCTGTCTCGGGTGTGGGCCCTGATCAAAGCCACCAGCGGCGACCCGCTGGCGCCGTTCGCAATGCAGGCGGGCAAGTGCTACCTGTTCAGCGCGGACGGTAGCGCGGCGCTCGCTTACCGGACACGAATCGGCTTCGCGGTGGTCAGCGGGGATCCGGTCGGTGACGCGGCGCAGTTCCCTCAACTGGTCGCCGACTTCGCCAACATGTGCCACACCCACGGCTGGCGGATCGCCGTGCTCGCTTGCAGTGAGCGACGGCTTCACCTGTGGAACGACCCGAAGGTGCTGGGCCAGTCGTTGCGAGCGGTACCGATCGGTCGGGATGTCGTCATCGACGTGTCCAGCTTCGAGATGGTCGGGCGCACGTTCCGCAACGTGCGTCAGGCAGTCAAACGCACGCACAACTGCGGCATCACCACCGAGATCGTCGCCGAGCAGAAACTCGACGGCCGGCTGCGGGCCGAGCTCACCGAGGTGCTGCGGGCATCAGCCAGCGGGTCGCACACCGATCGCGGATTCTGCATGAATCTGGACGGCGTGCTGGAGGGCCGTTACCCGGGCGTACAGCTGATCATCGCCCGGGACAGATCCGGGCGGGCGCAGGGCTTCCACCGCTACGCCACCGCCGGTGGTGGTAGCGATGTCAGCCTTGACGTGCCGTGGCGTCGCCGTGGTGCGCCCAACGGAATCGATGAACGCCTTAGCGTCGACATGATCAGCGCGGCCAAAGATGCTGGCGGGCAACGGGTCTCCTTGGCATTCGCGGCCTTCCCAGAGATCTTCGACGAGAAGCAGCGTGGACAAGTGCAGAGCGTGTTCTATTGGCTGATCGAGCTGCTGGATCCATTCATCGCGCTTGAGTCGCTATATCGATACCTGCGGAAATTCCGCTCGCCGGACCAGCGGCGGTATGCGGTGGTATCGCTGACTCAGCTGCTGCCGTTGATCTACGTGTTGCTGTCGCTCGAGTTCATGCCGCGTCGACGCGGCCTTTAACGGTCTACGGCACCGGTGTCGGCGTCAGCGTGACGCTCAGCCGGTCTTGGACGTTTTGCCGAAACTGATCTGCGCAGCGTTGCTGCTGGATGCGGTCTGGGCCGGCATTCTGCATGCAGTCGATGTAGTCGCCGCCGCCGACGTCCTTCCAGACCGCCGTCCAGATAGCAATGAACGCCAAGCCGACGATGATCGCGAGCCCACCCAGCACAATGCCGGCGATCGCGACACCGCCATTGTTGGCGGTACCACGCCTGACACGTCCGCGCCCGAAGAACCCGACCACCACCGCGACGAGTCCCAGGACGACGGCGACGAAGACCGACCAGACACACAGCAGCGCGATAATCGCCAGCACCAGCGAGGCGATACCTAGTCCGTTTTTGGGCCCCACCGGCGGTGGCGGGTAACCGTAGTAGCGCGCTGGTGGGAGATAGCCGCCGGGGTATGGGCCGTGCTGGTTTTGGTATGGGTACTGATATGGATATGGGGGCGCCGTTTGCGGTGTTCCCTGGGGGTTTTCGCGTCTGTCTGTCGGCCTGTCCGCAGGTTCGGTCATGGCTCGCTTTCTAGATCGGGCGTCCTCGGCGACTGTTCGCCAGAGTACCCGTCGGCGCCGATGCGTAGTTCGGGACAGCAAATGTTATTGGGCAGGTGATGAGTAGCCACCACCACCGTCCGCTCCGCCGCCACCAGGCCACCGTCGGCATTCAGGAGGCTGCGCAGAATGGTTTCGGCCTCGGCGGCCTCCAGGTGCTCGGTCGGTTCGTCGAGCAGCACGATCCGTGCAGGTGAGATGATCGCCCGGGCGAGCAGCAGCCTCCGGCGTTGGCCCGCCGACAACGCCTGGGCGCCGCCGGATAGCACCGTGTCCAAGCCATTCGGCAGACCGCCCAGCCAAGCGTCCAGGCCGACCCGGTGCAGCGCGACGCCCAGCTCATGATCCGGGCAATCGCCGCGCGCCACCAGCAGGTTGTCCCGAACGGTCGTCGCAAAAATATGCGCGTCCTCAGCGAAAAAGCCGATAGTGCAGCGTATTTCGTCTTCGCTAAATAGGTGCAGCGGTGATCCGTCAAGGGTGACGTCGCCGCGCGACGGCGCCAGCAGACCTGCGAGGGTCATCAGCAGCGTCGTCTTACCCGAGCCGCTGGGGCCGGTAACTGCCAGTCGGGCGCCCGGCGGCAGGTCGACCGTCACCGCGGCCGGCGCCCGAGAGCCCGGGTGTGCGGCAACCACGTCCTTGCTGCGCAGCCGCCCGGCCGGTAACGGATGGGATGGCGAGGACGCGGAAATCAGTCTGGGATGCGCGGCCGGCACGGCTGGGTCAGCCGGGGTCAGGTCGACCAGGCGCCGTGCCGCCAACCGTGAGCGTGTCAACTGAATGGCGGCGGCGGACAACGGAGTCGTCGCCTCGAATGCTGACAGCGGCAACAGCATCAGGACGGCGAGCATGGTGGGTGCAACCGAGCCCGCCATCCCGATGGCCGCCACCACGGCCCCCAGCACGCTGACGCCGATCGCCGCCGTGGGAATGGCCTCCGCAAACGCGGCCGGTCGGGCCGCGGCGTCAATGGCCTCGCCCCAATCGCGTTGCTGGCGCTGCGACTCGGTGACGACATTGCGCAACCTGCCACCTACTCGCAGCTCGGGCGCATGCTCGAGTGCCAGCATCGCCGACACGTCACGCTCGGAATGATGTTGGCGTGCAACAACCTCCTGGGCAGTGGCAGCCCTCGACGCCAGCCATGGCGCAACAATGCCTGCGACCAGGAGGCAGATCGCCAAGGTGACCGCCGCCGACGGCGAGATAATCCCGACGACCACCACCGCCGTCACCGCAAGCACGGCCGCGACGCTGAACGGGAGCAGGGAGCGCACCAGTACGTCGGCCAGCTGATCGACATCAGCGCCGACTCGTGAGACCAGCTCGCCGCTGTGCAATCGAGTGGCGATGTCGGCAGGACCGTGCGCCAGGCGGTAATAGATCAGCGCGCGGGCAGTGCCGGCGGCCCGCAACGCGGTGTCGTGGCTGGCGAGCCGTTCGCAATAGTGCAGCACGCCACGGGAAATCGCGAAGGTGCGCACCGCCACCACCGCGATCGACAGATCCAACACCGGTGGCATTTGCCACGCGCGGGTGATCAACCAGGCCGACAGTCCGGCCAGCGCCAGAGCGCTGCCCAGCGATAACACCCCAAGCGCAACCGCCACCAGCAAGCGCGGGATCCGCGGGCGCAGCAGCCGCACAGCGGCAGGCAGGGGATCAGACCCGAGCATGGTGGACGTTCCCCGCGCCGGCCACCTCGATGACGTGATCACCGATTCCGACGACCTGTTCGCGGTGGCCGACGACCACCACGGTGCCGCCGGCGCGGGCCCGGTCGACAATGGCCCGCAGCACTCGGGCCTCGGTTGCGGCGTCCAGGTGGGCGGTGGGCTCGTCGAGCAGCAACACCGGCGCCGGTGAGCCGAGCGCGCGGGCCAACCCGAGGCGTTGACGCTGACCGAGCGACAGGCCCACCCCGCCATTTCCGATAACGGTGCTCATACCGTCCGGCAATTCTGCCAATACTTGATCGAATCCAGATGCCGCACACGCGCTTTCAAGATCGACGACGTCGCCGAACAGGGCCAGGTTGTCAGCGACGGTCCCGGGGATGAGCACTGGGCGCTGCGGCAGCCAGGACAACTGCTCCCACCACGCGGTCGGTTCGAGATCCGTGATCTCGACTCCGGCGACGGCGACACCACCATTGGTGGCCGCGGTGATTCCGGCAATGACTTGCAGGGTGGTGCTTTTGCCCGAACCGTTCGCACCGGTGAGCACCGTTACCTGACCCGGCTGGATCACCGCGCTGAGGTCATGCGGGCAGAGCCCATCGCGGCCTGCGACGCTGAGCCCGTCGAGAACAATCGTCGCCCCCCGCGCCGAGACCGTCCGAAAACCCGGCACCGGGCTTGCGGAATCCCCGATCAGCGCAAACGCCTTGTCGGCGGCGGCCCGGCCATCCTGGGCGGCATGGAATTCCACGCCGATGCGACGCAGCGGCCAGTAAACGTCAGGCGCGAGCAAAAGTACGGTCAAACCCGCGGTCAGGCTGATCTCGCCGAACACCAGACGCAGGCCGATGCTGACCGCGACCATGGCGACGCCGAGGGTGGCGAGAAGCTCCAGTACCAGCGCCGAAAGGAACGCGATCCGCAGTGTGGCCATGGCTGAGCGCCGGTGGGCGGCGGCCAGCTCGGAGATGCGGCGCTCGGGCCCGCTGGCGCGGCCGAGCGCCCGCAGCGTGGGAATCCCGGCGATCAGGTCCAACAACCGAGCCTGCAGGGTGGCCATGGCAGCCAGCGCCGCCGCGGACCGGTCAGCGGTCGCCAGACCGATCAGCACCATGAAGATCGGGATCAACGGCAGCGTGATCAGTACGATCACAGCCGATTTCAGGTCGTAGAGACCGAGCACGGCCGCGCTCACCGGAGTCAGGATCGCAGCCAGAAGCAATGCCGGCAGGTATGCGGTGAAATACGGTCGCAACGCGTCGAGCCCGCGAGTCACCACCGCCGCCGCGGCATCACGCTCGACTGCCAGCTGCCTGGGTTGTCGAGCGGTGACGGCCGCGAGCACCTGACCGCTGAGATCGGCGATCACCGCGCTGGCTCCGTGCTGGCCCAGCCGGGCTTGCAGCCACCGCGCCCCGGCACGCACCGCCCACACCGCCAACAGGATCGATAATGCCGGCACCCACTGGCCCAAATTGCGCGCAGCCGGGTCGGTGATGACCCGGGAAGCGATGTGCGCCAGCAGGATCGCCGAGCCGATCGCGCAACCGGAGATCACCACTCCGCAAACCGTCGTTGCGGCCAGGAAACGGCGGAGCGCCGTTGATGCCCGCCATAGCCGCGGATCCAGGGGCCCCCGGTTGCTCCTGCTCAGGACGCTCGCCTCGCCAGGCCGGTCGCCGGCGGTATGCGGTCAGCCGAAATCCGCTGCCGGAAAACCCAATACGTCCAACCCTGGTATATCACCGTCAGCGGAGCCATCAGCGCCGTCACCCAGGTCATGACCTTGAGGGTGTACGGGGTCGACGAGCCGTTGTAAATCGTCAGGCTCCACTGCTTGTTCAGCGTGGACGGCACCAGGTTGGGATAGAGCGCTCCGAACAGCAGGATCACCACTCCTGCCACGACAACGGCAGTGCACAGGAACGCCCAGCCATCGGATGCGCGCCGCCACACCAACGCCACCGCTGCCAGTTGCGCGACCACCGCGACCGCCAGCACCAACCAGGTCCAGTTCTTGCCATAGGCCAGTTGCGTCCAAAGCCCAAAGCCTCCAACCAGTGCCGTCACCGGAAGCGACAGCCGCACCGCGAAGCGGTGAGCGTCGTCGCGGATCGCGCCGGAGGTCTTCAAGGCGACGAACACCGCACCGTAGAACAGAAACAGCCCCGCCGTGGCCAGACCGCCCAACAGCGTGTACGCGTTGAGCACATCGGTGATCGACACGTCCACGCGGCCATTGGCGTCCACCGGGAGCCCGCGCACCAAGACGGCGAATGCCACGCCCCACAGCACGGCAGGCAACCACGACCCTGCCGCGATTCCGAAGTCGGCCAAGGCCCGCCATTTCGAGTCGTCGATCTTGCCGCGCCATTCGATCGACACCGAACGCACGATCATGCCGAACAGGATCGCCAGCAGCGGCAGATACAGGGTGGAGAATACGGCCGCGTACCAGCCGGGAAATGCGGCGAACATCGCTGCGCCGGCGGTGATCAGCCAAACCTCGTTGCCGTCCCAGACCGGCCCGATGGTGTTCAACGCTGCGCGGCGGTGGGTTTCTGGTTCGCCCACGCCGACGCGGGCGAATGGCTCCATCAACATGCCCACGCCGAAGTCGAATCCCTCCAGGATGAAGAAACCGAGGAACAGCAACCCGATGATGCCAAACCACAACTCTTGCAGTCCCACCGGTCAGCTCCTTTCCGTCAGCAGGCCCTAGTAGGCAAAAGACAACGGCGCCACCTTGTCATCGCTGGGTGACCGGGGCGCAGCCGGTTCCGCGTCGTGTTCCAGTGGCCCTTCGACGACGTAACGCTTGAGCAGCCAGAACCAGATCACTGCCAGCACCGCGTAAAGGAGGGTGAACGTGACCAGCGACGTGACGACCATGCCGGAGGCGTGATGTGAGACGCCCTCGTGGACGGTGAATCGGACCTGTTGGTCACCGGTCGGGTTTGGCACGACGATCCAGGGCTGACGGCCCATTTCGGTGAACACCCACCCGGAGATGTTGGCCAGGAACGGCGCGGGGATGGCGATCAGCGCCAGCCAGGAGAACCATCGTTGACCGGGGACCCGGCCACCGCGGGTGAGCCATAACGCGATCACCGCGAAAAGTCCGGGGATCGCCAGTAGCCCGATCATCGCGCGAAACGACCAGTAGGTGACGAACAGGTTGGGCCGGTAGTCGTTTGGGCCGAATCGGTGTTGGTAGTCCTGCTGTATATTGTGCACACCTTGCAGCGTGACGTCGTTGAATCGGCCCTTGGCGAGAAACGGCAACACGTAGGGCACTTCGATCACGCGGGTGACGCTGTCGCAGTTGTTGTGTGTGCCGACTGTCAGGATGGAGAAGTCCGGATCGGTTTCGGTGTTGCACAACGATTCCGCCGAGGCCATTTTCATCGGCTGCTGAACGAACATCAGCTTGCCTTGATAGTCACCGGTGAAGAACAAGCCGACCGTGGCAAGAAGCGCTACCCAACATCCCAAGATGGCGGCCGGGCGAAAGATGGTGCGGGCATCGGCCGCCGCGTCGGGCTGGTCCGTTGCGGGTTTACCAGAACGGACCAGCCACCATGCACTGATGGCGGCGACAAACGTCGCAGCGGTCAATAGTGAGCCGGCGACGGTATGTGAAAACGCTGCTCGCGCAGTGTTATTGCCAAGCAGCGCGGTGATGCTGTGTAACTCCGCGCGCCGGGTCGCGGGGTTGTAGTGTGCGCCGACCGGGTGCTGCATGAAGGAGTTCGCCACGATGATGAAGAACGCGGAAACGTTGACGGCGATCGCGACGATCCAGATGCATGCCAAGTGCACCAGCCGGGGCAGTCGACTCCAGCCGAAGATCCACAAACCGATGAAGGTGGATTCGAAGAAGAACGCGGCCAGGCCTTCCATCGCCAGCGGGGCGCCGAACACGTCGCCGACGAACCGCGAGTACTCGCTCCAGTTCATGCCGAATTGGAACTCCTGCACGATGCCGGTGGCCACCCCGATCGCGAAGTTGATCAAAAACAGCTTGCCGAAGAACTTGGTGAGCCGATACCAGGCGACGTTGTCGGTGACGACCCACGCCGTTTGCATGACGGCAATCAGCGGCGCCAGACCGATGGTGAGCGGCACAAAGATGAAGTGGTAGACGGTAGTGATACCGAACTGCCACCGCGACACGTCGACGACGTTCATCTGTCATCTCCTTGACGACAGGCCTGCTACTACGACGCAGTGTAGTAGACGGTTGCGATCAGCGCTACGGCATTGTCGCGTCGATCACGATTCGGCCGGTGAGGCTGTGAGGGCCTTGTCCACCCTCTTGGATGCGCTGCGGATCGCGAACGACGACGCGATCTCGAAGCTGCCGATGACGACGAGCCAGATGCCGACGACAAGCGTCAGGATCGCGAGCGATTCGAAAGGCGATCCGATCATCACAATGCCCGCCAGCAGGCTGATGACACCAAGGAATATCTGCCAGCCGCGACCGGGCAAGGTCGGATCGCTAATAGCCGAGATCGACGTTGCCACACCGCGAAAGATGAAGCCGACGCCAATCCAGATGGCTAGCAGCAGAATCGCGTAGCCTTCGCCGAAGTGTCGGAAGCACAGCACCGCCAATACCAGGGAGGCTGCGCCGCTGATGAACAACAGCACTCGCCCACCGGCGGAGACGTGCAGGCTGAACGCGAACACAACTTGTGCGATACCGGTGACCAGCAGGTAGATGCCGAAGAGGACAGCGGCTATGAGGATGGAGTCTCCGGGCAACAGCAGCACCAGGGCACCCAGGGCCAACGCCGAAATTCCGGATAGCAGCGTCGACTTCCACAGATGCGGCAACAACCTTGGGACAGCAGTGGTTTCCATTGCCGAATTTTCCCACAAACGGTGATCTTGGTGGCAGGTTTGCGTTACGCGTTATACGCCGCCTCTTGTGGCGCCTCGGCACGCACACCGCCGGAACCGGTGTCTGGTTTGCGGCCAACGAGATACCACGTGCGCATGACGCCTTTCCCTTTGACGGCGAGGACGCCCCGCTCCTCTAGCAGGAAATCGTTTTTCAGCCGCTGGTAGACGTCCTCGGGCACCTGAATTCGTCCCACCGAATCGGTTGTTTCCATCCGGGACGCCACATTGACCGCGTCACCCCACACGTCATAGAAGAACCGGCGGGAGCCCACCACGCCTGCCACGACGGGACCGGAGGCGAGCCCGATTCGCAGCGGCAGCACGTCACCGCGCGAATCCCTTAGTCCGCTCACGGCTTCAACCATGTCGAGCGCAAGGTCGGCCAGCGCCTCGACGTGATCGGGCCGCGGCTGGGGCACTCCACTGACCACCATGTAGGAGTCGCCGCTGACCTTGATCTTTTCCAGCCCATGCTTATCGACCAGCCCATCGAAGGTGCTGTACAACCGATCCAGGAATCTGATCAGCTTGTCCGGCGCGATGTCGCTGGCCCGTTCGGTGAAGCCGGCGATGTCGGCGAACAGGACTGAGGCATCATCGTATTTGTCGGCAATGATGTTGCGCGCTGGGTCTTTTAGCCGCTCAGCGATGCTGGCCGGCAAGATGTTGGCCAGCAGGGCTTCGGACCGTTCGTATTCCAATTCCATGGCCGATTCGGCGCGGACGATCTCGCGTACCGCGTACCACACCGTCGTGACGACCATCAGGCAGCCCGAGATCGTCGTAACGACGAAGCCCAAAGACAAAGCCCATGCCGGCTGGACACCGGTGTCTCGGGGGACCAGGAACTGCAGTGTGATCACCAGCCCGGCAGCGACCGCTGCCAGGCCCGCCGCCAAGACGATGCGGTCGATGCCCAATTGCAACACCACGAGGCAGGATGCGACCAAAAAATAGAATTGCAAGCCCGAGCCGGTGCCCACGATCCAGCAGATGACAAAAATCGACACGTAGGCGGTGCCGATGAAGGTCAGCGGCGCGACCAACTCACCGAAGCGGTGAAGCGAAGGGACGATGGCATAGATCGCGGCGCCGGCGATGTTGATGGCGCCGGTCCACCAAAGGTGCGGCGCGGCGAAAACCTCGATGAACCCGAAACCCGCGCTGATGATCACTGCCATCGAGGTGGTGAGGTGCAGGATGCGGCGCCGCCGCGTGATGCGATCGGCGTAGTGCTGATTGCGGACGCGCGGTTGCTCCCGCACTGCTGCTACGCAGTCCGGCGTCCGCCGCGAACCTCCTGGTTGTGGGGCGCTGCATCTCTTAGCCGCCACGTCAAAAGCCTAAACGGTGAGCTCGAATTTGCGGAACGTGGCCTCACGTCTTGTCGGGCAGATCATCGCGAACGCGGGTGTGCCCAATGCGGCCACGTATTCGCGTACATCGGAGAAGCCCAGTGCGCGAACCGCTTTCCGCCACGGTGAACGAGCGCCAGACTATGCACAGCCTGTCAATGCGCGAGAGACGAAATGTCCGGATATTCGGAAGAATCAAAGAGTTCTATCAGTTTTTTCCTATCCGATGTTAAGTCGGCGGTACCGTCTTAGCGGCTTCAGTGATTCGGCGGCGCTGAGAAAATCGCGCACCCGAATGGGATGCGGTCCGCTAAGGGAGGCCCGTGGCCTACAGGGGCCGGCGGTCCCGGGCGCGACGTTCATTAAGGGCACCATGACCAAGTTGACTACGGTGCCGCCGGCCCAACACGGCGCGGCCTGAGTAAGCCAGCCAGCGTCAGCGTATCGCCGCGATAGGCAAACCCATTGCAGCCCAAGGGATTGTGCGCAGTCGGCGGGGGAGATATGGTCGGGGAGTTCCATCCACAGGAGCCCAACCACGGAACTCCCAACAACCGAAGGGGTACACCGTGAAACAACCAGAACTAACCAGCCTCATCGGCCTGCGCGACAGTGACGGGGATCAGCTACACCTCGTTCGCCTAGATCGGGCCAATGGCTCCCGCGCGTATCTGATGGCGATCGGTCGGGAGAGGGTGTTCCTGACCGCCGGCGATCTGGATCGGCTGAGCACCGTCATCCGGTACGAAGTAGGTGACGGGAATAAAGATCTGATGGCCGAGTTTAGGCGGTTCTTCGCTGGGGCGATCTGGCTCCTGATCTTGTGCGCACTGTTGTGGCTATTCACATTTAAGGTCACCCCATTGTGGGTGTACCCCTGGTCGAACTGAAGTCAGCGGGGAGTTGGCCTAGCGATGCTCAAAGCAATTCAGGTGGTGTTCTGTAGCGTGCTGGGGCGCCTCAGACTAGCCCGGTAGCATCAAATACCCAGCTCACATCCGCCGTCGCGAGATCCTCTAACCAGGTCGGCGGCGCTTGAGCGGTCATGCTGCCCATGTCCCAATAGTCCTTCCACAGCGTCACTTTGCTGTCTTCGACGCGATGCACCGACACGAAGCGCAGTAACGCCGTCTCACCGCTCGACCACCGCCAGGTCTCGGAGTGCTCGTACATGACGTCGGCGTCGGTGGACACCAGCACACCGTCGTGGTTCTCATAGCCCGCCAGCGGCTCGAGCGCGACCTTGAGTCGCTTGACGATGTCGTCGGGACCGCGCGCCGCCAGGGCCGGTCCGAGCGGCATGTCCAGATAGATACAGTCGGCGGACAAGAACGCCTTGACGCCGTCCCAGTCCCGTCGCGATAACGCTTGCCACAGCCCGAGTACGGTGTCGTCAACCGGCATGGGATGTCATAGAACCGGGCCGCTGAACACGTTGTCAATGATGCGCGCAGGAGGTGGGGGATGGCGACGGTGCGATCCCGACGCAAAGCCGGCACCCGACGTGCCCGCAGGACCAGCCCGTCGCCGTTCACACCGTCCTGGACACCGAGGCCGGCGCAGTACGGGCACGGTGTGCATCACAACGTCGCGGTGACGATGAGCGATGGCGTCGTGCTGCGCGCCGACATCCATTACCCGGCGGTGCCCGGGACCGGGCAGCCCGCCGCCGGGCCGTTCCCGGTGTTGTTGTGCCTGACCCCCTACGGCAAAAAGGCCCCGCCGCCCGCCGCCCAAATCGGCGGTGGTGCCACCCCGTATCTCATCAAGCGCGGCTACATCGAGGTGATGGTCGACGTCCGCGGCAGCGGCGTGTCCGGCGGTTCCTTCGAGATGCTCGGGGAGCGGCAGACGCAGGACGGGATCGAGCTGGTCGATTGGGCGTCGAAGCTGCCGAACGCCACTGGCCGTGTCGGGATGTTCGGAACGTCCTACCTGGCGATCAACCAGCTGTTCACCGCCGCCGCCATCGGACCCGATTCGCCGCTGAAGGCGATTTTCCCGGTGATGGCCGCCCGCGATTTCTATCGCGATGCGGCGGCCATGGGCGGTGCTCCGCACCTGCGCACCGTACGGGCTTACGGGGCGATCTACCGCTTACTCAACGTCGTCAACCCGGCACTGGAGGTGATCAACCTCGGCAAGCATCCTCGACCGCGGGCCGGCGGGTTCGCCGGGGTGCGGCGGCGTGGGCGCGATCAGCGAGGGTACTTCCGGCCGTTGATCGCCGACGCCGTCGCCGGCGGCGAGACGGCCTACGACGGGCCGTTCTGGGATGCGATGCGACCGGGCATGGTGCTGCCGGGCATCGTCACCAACGGTGTGGCGGTTTTTCTGGTCGGCGGCTGGCACGACGCATTCCAGCGCGGCGCGCCGCTGAACTATGCGGCGTTGCAGAACGCCTTCGCCGGGCGGCCCGACGAGTCGCCGATGCAACCAGGCCAGCCGGTGTCCGAGCGGCTGCGGCTGATGATGGGTCCCTGGTATCACGTCTCCGACTTCGGCGGCCTGCACCTCCACGCCGTACAGCTGCGTTGGTTCGACCATTGGCTGAACGACGACGCTGCAGCGGCAATATCAGGACCGCCGTTCACCTTCCAGCCCATAGGAAGTTCGCGGTGGTTCCACGCCCGCGACTACCCGCTCGCCGAGGCGACGCCGACCCGCTTCTACTTGTCCCAGTCTGGCCAGTTGTCCACCGAATGCGCGCCCGAGACATCCACGGCGACAATCACATACGTCGGGCGCGGTCCGACGGCCGGCCGGAGCATCGAGCAGTGGACCCTGGGGATGACCAGCTTCATCCGCGCCCAGCGCGGCGGCCACACCCGCTACGACCAGGACAACCGGCGACTGCAGCGCGGTGCGCTGACCTACACCACCGAACCATTCGCGACGGCAACACTGGTCGCCGGACCGATCACGCTGACCGTGCATGCGACGGCCACCACCAGCGAGACGCTGTGGGTCGCCCACCTCGACGACGTCGCCCCGTACGGGGCCAGCCGCCCGTTGACTCAGGGAGCGCTGCTCGGCTCGCACCGCGCGCTGGATCCGGATCGCACCTGGTACCTGCCCGACGGCACCGTGCTACGCCCACACCACTTCAGCACCCGGTCGGCGGTTAAGCCGGTGGTTCCCGGCGAAGTGACCCGCTATGACGTCGAAGTCTTCCCGACCGCTGCGTTGATCGGGCCGGGGCACCGGCTGCGGCTGACGGTCACCACCTACGACTTCCCCCATCTGGTCCCGACGAAGCCCGCGCGCCGTGCCTTGGCGGGCGGTAGCTACCAACTCCATCAGGGCGGCCCCACCCCGTCGCAGCTGCTCATCCCGGTGGCTGACCCGGACAGCTTCAGCTGAGCCGCGCCGCCCCGACATCCAGGCGGCAGAGCGGTTTTCGGCGCATACTCCCCAGGGTGACGTCGCTAAAGCACTACCTTGCCGAAGAGATTGCCACCGACCACGTCGACGGTCTGCTGACGAGGCGCGAAGCCTTGCGGCGCCTGGCACTGCTCGGTTTGGGCAGCGGGGCCGCGGCCGCACTGATCGCCGCCTGCGGCGACAGACAAAGCCAGCCACCGACCGGGTCATCGGGTACCACGGGGACACCGCCGCCGGGGATGAGCCAGGCGTTACCGACCGAGCCGATCACCTGGTCCGGACCGAATGGAGAACTCCAGGGCGTCTGGTCGCAAGCCCACAATGCCCGTCGCGGGGTGTTGGTCATCCACGAGAACAAGGGCCTCAACGATTGGGTGCGGTCGGTGGCCGGACGGTTCGCGGGGGCCGGCTACTCGGCACTGGCCATCGACCTGCTGTCCGAGGAAGGCGGCACCGGGCACTTCGCGGATCCGGCGCAGGCCACCGCCGCTCTGAGCGCCGTTAAGCCGAGCCGCTTCATCGCGGACCTGAATTCCGGCATCGACGAACTGCAGATGCGGGTACCTGCCCGGAAAATCGCGGTAGTGGGGTTTTGCTTCGGCGGCGGGCTGGTTTGGCAACTGCTGGCCTCGGGCTCGCCGGAACTGTCGGCCGCGGTCCCGTTCTACGGGCCGCTGCCGGACAACCCCGACTTCGCCGGCTCCAAGCGCGCCGCTGTGCTGGCGCTCTACGGAGCCCTCGACACCCGTGTCACGGGATCCCAGGCGGCAGCCAAAGCAGCCCTCGATCGCGCCGGGCTGGTCAACGACATCGTCGTCGAACCGAATGCCGACCATGCGTTCTTCAACGACACCGGACCCCGCTACAACTCTGCCGCCGCCAACGATGCGTGGGGGCGGGTGTTGGAGTGGTTCGGCCAGTATCTGGCTTAGTTCGGCTGTGCGGCATGATGCGTCGGTGACTATCCCGCCTCCGGTCCTCACACTGAACCAGGTACTCGACACGTTAAACCTCGACCAGGTGAACGCGGACTTTTTCGTCGGAACCCAGATCGACGAAATCGACCACCACATCGTCGGCGGCCACATCGCAGCACAAGCCCTGATGGCGGCCAGCCGTACGGCGGCCGAACGTTCACCACACAGCATGCATGTCTCTTTCCTGCGCCGGGGTGACGCGAGACATCCGGTGGATTTCGAGGTCACTGCGCTACATGACGGCGGCACTTTCTCCGCGCGCCGCGTCACCGCGCGCCAATTCGGCGCAGTGCTGTTGGAGGGTATCGCGTCGTTCAGCGACATCTTCAAAAACCATGAA
>Ga0210405_10002673_pt1 | contig 18281 bp, 17 predicted proteins | sample IncBWH11MmetaG_FD_155492 | JGI IMG/M metagenome (GOLD analysis project Ga0210405, IMG submission 155492) | Forest soil microbial communities from Barre Woods Harvard Forest LTER site, Petersham, Massachusetts, United States - Inc-BW-H-11-M | ecosystem: Environmental > Terrestrial > Soil >... | reverse complement strand
TGCGGGTGTCAAAAGACCGCAGGAAAAAGGCCCCGCCGATGACCGGCATCTTGCAGAATTACCTTCCACTTGTGGTGTTTATCGGGGTCGCCGGGGTGATCGGGTTGCTGCTGCTGATCGCACCCTTCGTCGTGGCGTTCCAGCAGCCCGATCCGGAAAAGCTGTCGGCCTATGAGTGCGGTTTCAACGCATTCGACGACGCCCGCATGAAGTTCGACGTCCGGTTCTACCTGGTGGCGATCCTCTTTATTATCTTCGATCTGGAAGTGGCGTTCCTGTTTCCCTGGGCGGTGGCGTTCGGCAAGCTGGGGGCGACCGGATTCTGGTCGATGTTGGTTTTCCTTGCCGTCCTTACCGTCGGCTTTGCTTATGAATGGAAGAAAGGCGCGCTCGAATGGGATTGAGCCCAGCTGCCGCAACGCCAGGGTTCGCACCGGCGGTCGCCCCCGCTGCAACCGGCATTATTGACCCCTCCACCGGCAGACCGGTCGGGGCCAATGATCCGTATTTCCTGGAGGTCAACCACGAGCTTTCCGACAAGGGCTTCTTCGTCACCGCCACCGACGACCTGATCACCTGGGCACGTACGGGATCGCTGATGTGGATGACGTTTGGCCTCGCATGTTGCGCGGTCGAGATGATGCAGATGTCGATGCCCCGCTACGACGCCGAGCGTTTCGGCTTCGCGCCGCGCGCCTCCCCGCGGCAGTCCGACGTGATGATCGTGGCAGGCACGCTGACCAACAAGATGGCGCCCGCGTTGCGCAAGGTTTACGATCAGATGCCCGAGCCGCGTTACGTGATCTCGATGGGATCATGCGCCAATGGCGGCGGCTACTATCACTATTCATATTCGGTGGTGCGCGGTTGCGACCGCATCGTGCCCATCGATATCTACGTGCCCGGCTGCCCGCCAACGGCGGAAGCGCTGCTTTACGGCGTGATGCTGCTGCAGAAGAAGATCCGGCGCACCGGAACCATCGAACGCTAAAGGTTTTGGGAATGGACGACGGCAGGCTCGACGCTCTGGGGCAGACGATTGTTGGCGCGCTTCAGGGTGCCGCCACTGATCACAAGGTCGCTTTCAACCAGCTTACCGTCGCGGTGCATGCGGAAAAGATCGTCGACGTCGTGCGCTTCCTGCGCGACGATCCTACCTGCCGCTTCGTCAACCTGACCGATGTCACCGCGGTGGACTATCCCGGACGGGAGAGGCGTTTCGACGTGGTCTACCACCTGTTGTCGCCGACGCTGAATACGCGCATCCGTTTGCGCGCCGAAGCCGATGAGACCACCCAGGTGCCCTCGATCATCGAGGTGTTTCCTGGCGCCGACTGGTTCGAGCGCGAAACCTACGATCTCTATGGCGTGATCTTTACTGGTCACCCGGACATGCGGCGTCTGTTGACCGACTATGGCTTCGACGGCCATCCGCTGCGCAAGGATTTCCCGCTCACCGGCTTCGTCGAGGTGCGTTACGACGACCAGGAGAAGAGGGTGCTTTACGAGCCCGTCCGTCTCAACCAGGAGTTCCGAAAATTCGATTTCCTCTCGCCATGGGAAGGCGCGGATTATCCGATGCTCCCGGGCGATGAGAAGGCGGGGCCGAAAGTCTGATCATGAACGAACAGAATCTCCGCAACTTCACCATCAATTTCGGCCCGCAACATCCGGCGGCCCACGGCGTGCTGCGACTGGTGCTCGAACTCGACGGCGAAGTCGTCGCCCGCGTCGATCCCCATATCGGCCTGCTTCATCGCGGCACCGAAAAGCTGATCGAGCACAAGACCTATTTGCAGGCGATCCCTTATTTCGACCGGCTGGACTATGTCGCGCCGATGAATCAGGAGCACGCCTTTTGTCTGGCAGCGGAGAAGCTGCTCGGCATTGAAGTGCCGCGCCGCGGCCAGTTGATCCGGGTCTTGTACTGCGAGATCGGCCGTATCCTGTCGCATCTTCTCAACGTCACCACGCAGGCGATGGACGTCGGCGCGCTCACCCCGCCGCTGTGGGGTTTTGAAGAGCGCGAGAAGCTGATGGTGTTCTACGAGCGCGCCTCCGGCTCGCGCATGCACGCGGCCTATTTCCGGATCGGCGGCGTGCATCAGGACCTGCCGACGAAGCTGATCGACGATATCGAGGCCTGGTGCGATCCGTTCCTCGGCGTGGTCGCCGATCTCGAAACACTGCTCACCGGCAACCGCATCTTCAAGCAGCGCAACGTTGACATCGGCGTCGTCTCGCTGAAGCAGGCCTGGGAGTGGGGCTTTTCGGGCGTGATGGTACGCGGCTCGGGCGCCGCGTGGGACCTGCGAAAGGCCCAACCGTATGAATGCTATGCCGAGATGGATTTCGACATTCCGATCGGCAAGAACGGCGATTGCTACGACCGCTACTGCCTCCGCATGGAAGAAATGCGCCAATCAGTGCGCATCATGAAGCAATGCATCGCCAAACTCCGCGCCGCCGACGGGCAGGGACCCGTCGCGGTGCAGGACCACAAGATTTTTCCGCCGCGCCGTGGCGAGATGAAGCGCTCGATGGAAGCGCTGATCCACCATTTCAAGCTCTATACTGAGGGTTTTCACGTGCCAGCCGGCGAAGTCTACGCCGCGGTCGAGGCGCCCAAGGGCGAGTTCGGCGTCTACCTCGTCGCCGATGGCAGCAACAAGCCATACAAATGCAAGATCCGTGCGCCCGGGTTCGCGCATCTGCAGGCGATGGACTTTATCTGCAGGGGCCATCTGCTGGCGGACGTCTCGGCCATCCTGGGCTCGCTCGACATCGTGTTCGGAGAGGTCGATCGGTGATCGCGTTGCCGCCCATCCATTTTGACCGGGCTTCGGGGTCTCTGGAGGGAGCCAACCTGTGGGAACGGACGGCTGCGCTGGCGCTGGCGACGGGTTCAAAGATATCGTCGCACTTTTCGCATCGCGGCTACATTGGTTGCGCCAATCTGCTGCGCAAGACGCTGCCCGAGCGCAACATCGCGATCAGGCTCAACCCCGATGCGATCTTTGAATTTCCATATGGCGATGGTTACTGGAGCAAGCTGCTTAACCGTTCATACCATTATGAAGACGAGCTGGAATTGCTGTTTCGCCATTCCGCCGACATCGACTACACGCTGCTCGATTGCGGCGCCAATTATGGCTACTGGTCGGTGCTGGTGACGAGCGGGCCATTCGGCTCGCACAAGGCTATCGCGATCGAGCCGTCCTCCCAGAATTTTGCCAAGCTTGCCAACAACGCCCGGGTCAACAGTAATCGCTTCGAGCTGATGAAATGCGCGATCGGCGCGGCGAGGGGTAGCGCGCGCCTGTCCGGAACCAAGCACGAGGCGTTCAGCATTGCTGGCAACGCGGGGGGTGGCGGCGAGGAGGTGCCGGTCATTGCGCTCGACAATCTCATCGACGACGGCAAGGTCTCGTCGGATGGCAAATACCTGATCAAGCTCGACGTCGAGGGCGTCGAAGTCGAGGCCCTCAAGGGCGGTACGCGGCTGTTGCAGGGCGACAGCGTGATCATGTGCGAAGAGCACGGCAACGACCCGGATCATACCGTGTCGCGCTACATCCTCGAGCAGACCCCGCTCAAGCTCATCGTCTACGATCCCCGCTCAAATCGCCTGGAAACCGTGACCGAGCTTTCGATCCTCGACCGGATCAAGGTTTCATCCCACGTCGGTTATAACGTGTTCGGCACCGCAAGTGCGTTCTGGCAGAATCGAATTAATGCCTTAAACGCCGACACCGCGCGCCGCATGCAATGAGAGACTGAGCACAATGTCTGTTCGCCGCCTCGCGCCCAAGGAGCTCCAGCCCGCCAGCTTCACGTTCACGCCGGAGAATCTTGCCTGGGCGAAGCAGCAGATCGCCAAATTTCCGGAAGGCCGCCAGGCTTCCGCGGTCATCCCGATCCTGTGGCGCGTTCAGGAACAGCATGACGGGTGGGTGTCGGAGGCGGCGATCCGGGCGGTCGCGGATTTGCTCGACATGCCCTACATCCGCGCGCTGGAAATCGCGACTTTCTACACGATGTTCCAGCTGCAGCCGGTCGGCAAGAAAGCGCACATCCAGGTCTGCGGCACGACGCCGTGCCGCCTTCGCGGGGCGGCCGACCTCATCGAGGTGTGCCAGAGCCGGATCCATCACGAACCCTTCCATTTGTCCGGGGATGGCAATTTCAGCTGGGAGGAGGTCGAGTGTCTCGGCGCCTGCGTGAACGCCCCGATGGTGCTGATCTGGAAGGACACTTATGAGGATCTGACCACGGAAAGCTTCGGCAAGGTGCTCGATGGCTTTGCCTCCGGCCGTCCGCCAAAGGCGGGACCGCAGATCGATCGCCAATTCTCCGCTCCCGTCGGCGGGCCCACCACGCTGAAGGAAACCACATGACGCGCGACCGTATCTTGCAAGCGGTCGGGCCGGGGAGTGTCGGTGCGATGAAGAACTGGCGCTATATGGCTTTGCACGCCGCGGCTGCGGCAGCGTTCATTTTCCTGCTGCAGCGCTACGCGCTGAGTGCCTCGCTTGAATCCTCTCTGCTGTGGGCGCTGACCTTTGGCGGCTGCGCCGCAGGTCTTGCCTATTCGCAGTCCAATCGCTGATCCCGGAAAGTTTGGTCATGCTCGACGACAAGGACCGCATCTTCAAGAACCTCTATGGCCTCCATGACTGGGGGCTTGAAGGTGCACGCCAGCGCGGCGCATGGGACGGCACCAAGGCGATCGTCGACAAGGGCCGCGACTGGATCATCAATGAGATGAAGTCATCGGGCCTGCGCGGCCGCGGCGGGGCCGGTTTTCCGACCGGCCTCAAATGGTCGTTCATGCCGAAGGAATCCACCGACGGCCGGCCGAGCTATCTTGTGGTCAATGCCGACGAGTCAGAGCCCGGCACCTGCAAGGACCGCGAGATCATGCGGCACGATCCGCATCTTCTGGTCGAGGGTTGCCTGATTGCCAGCTTCGCGATGGGCGCGCATGCCTGCTACATCTACGTCCGCGGCGAATTCATCAGAGAGCGCGAGCATCTCGAGGCCGCGGTCGATCAGGCCTATGCGGCAAAACTCATCGGCAAGGATAACATCAACGGCTGGCCGTTCGACCTCTACGTGACACATGGCGCCGGCGCCTATATTTGCGGCGAGGAAACCGCGCTCCTGGAAAGTCTCGAAGGCAAGAAGGGCATGCCGCGGCTGAAGCCGCCATTTCCCGCCAATGTCGGTCTGTTCGGCTGCCCGACCACCGTCAACAACGTGGAGTCGATCGCGGTCGCGCCGGATATCTTGCGGCGGGGCGCTGCGTGGTTCGCCGGCATCGGCCGGCCCAACAATGTCGGCACAAAGCTGTTTTGTATTTCCGGACATGTCGAGCGCCCCTGCAATGTCGAAGAGGCGATGGGGATTCCGTTCCGCGAGCTGATCGAGCGCCATTGCGGCGGCGTCCGCGGCGGCTGGGACAATCTCAAGGCGGTGATCCCCGGCGGCTCGTCGGTGCGCATGGTGCCGGCCGAGCAGATCATCGACACGCCGATGGATTTCGACAGCCTCGGCAAGTTGCGCTCCGGTCTTGGCACCGCCGCCGTCATCGTGATGGACAAATCGACCGATCTGATCCGCGCGATTGCGCGCATTTCCTATTTCTACAAGCACGAGAGCTGCGGCCAGTGCACGCCGTGCCGCGAGGGCACGGGATGGATGTGGCGGGTGCTGTCCCGGATGGCCGAAGGCCGCGCCCACAAGCGCGAGATCGACATGCTGCTGGAAGTGACAAAACAGGTCGAGGGCCACACCATCTGCGCGCTCGGCGATGCCGCTGCATGGCCGATCCAGGGCCTGATCGCGCATTTCCGGCACGAGATTGAAGAACGCATCGATGAATATTCGCGCAAAGCCGATATCGATGATGCCGGCATTCTCGATCCCGCGCACATGGTCGCGGCGGAGTGATGCCGATGTCGCAACCGGGCATTTTCTGGTGGCAGAAATACGGGACGCTGGCGCAGATGGCGCAGGCGACGGTGGCGCTGCTCGGCTTCGTTGCGATCCTGTTCCAGATCAACGAGATCCGCACCGGCAATCGTGCGACAAGCGCGCGACAGGCGTTTTTGGGCTATATCGATCTCGCGTTCAAGAATCCGAAATTTTCGGCTCCGGACTACGATAAGATCAAGGCCAGCGGCAGCGACACGCAGGTCCAATACGAGAGTTTCGTTTCCTACTTCCTCTATGCCTGTGAGGAAGCCACCGCCGCATTCGCCGACCGGCGCGAGTGGCTGGCGTCATGCGATTACGACATCAAGCCGCATCTGCCGTTTCTGTGCGAGAAGGACAAGGCCGAGCCCGCCTATCTCGCGACCTACAGCACCATCACCCAGGAATGGGTGAAGACATCCTTGAAGACCGCCAACATTACACCGCCCGACTGCAAGCTCGGAAAGACTTGAGACCAGCAATGACCAAACTCATCGTCGATGGCAAAGAGATCGATGTTCCCCCGGAATTCACGCTGCTGCAGGCGTGCGAGGCCGCGGGTGCTGAAATTCCGCGCTTTTGTTATCACGAGCGCCTGTCGATCGCCGGCAATTGCCGGATGTGCCTCGTTGAGGTGAAGGGCGGTCCGAAGCCGGTCGCAAGTTGCGCCTGGGGCGTTCGCGATTGTCGTCCGGGTCCGAAGGGCGAGCCGCCGGAAATTTCCACCAGATCGCCGATGGTGAAGAAAGCGCGCGAAGGCGTGATGGAATTTCTGCTGATCAATCATCCCCTCGATTGCCCGATTTGCGATCAGGGCGGGGAATGCGACCTGCAGGATCAGGCGATGGGTTACGGCGTCGACACCTCCCGCTTTGCCGAGAACAAACGGGCGGTCGAGGACAAATATCTGGGCGCGCTGGTCAAGACCTCGATGAACCGATGCATCCAGTGCACCCGCTGCGTGCGGTTTGCCGCCGAAGTCTGCGGTGTGCCCGAGATGGGCGCGACCGGCCGTGGCGAAGACATGGAGATCACCACCTATCTGGAGACCGCGCTGACCTCCGAACTGCAGGGCAACCTCGTCGACATCTGTCCGGTGGGCGCGCTGACCTCGAAACCCTATGCCTTCGCCGCGCGTCCCTGGGAGCTCGGCAAGACCCAGTCGATCGACGTGATGGATGGCGTCGGCTCGGCGATCCGCGTCGATACCCGCGGCCGCGAAGTGATGCGAATATTGCCCCGAGTCAACGAGGCGGTGAACGAGGAGTGGATTTCCGACAAGACCCGCCACATCGTCGATGGCCTGCGCACACAGCGGCTCGACCGCCCCTACATCCGGGAAAATGGCAAGCTCCAACCGGTGTCATGGCTAGCGGCATTTGAGGCGATTGCGGCAAGGATGGCCCGTATCGACGGCAGGCGGATCGGCGCGATCGCGGGCGATCTCGCCGCGGTGGAAGAGATGTTTGCGCTAAAGGAGCTGTTGGCCAAATGCGGCTCCGTCAATCTGGCGGTTCAGGGCGGCGACGCCTTCGATCCGAGGGCCGGACGTGCCTCTTACATTTTCAATCCGACCATTGCCGGCATCGAACAGGCGGATGCCTTGCTGATCGTGGGTTCCAATCCGCGCAAGGAAGCCGCCGTTCTCAACGCGCGTATCCGCAAGCGCTGGCGCAGCGGGCATCTCAAGGTCGGCGTCATCGGCACCAAGGCGCATCTTACCTACCCTTACGACTATCTTGGCGCGGGCACGGATTCGCTGAGCGATCTCGCCGCGGGCAAGCATTCGTTCGCGGATGTGCTGAAGAACGCGAAAAACCCGATCGTGCTGGTCGGCTCCGGTGCGGCCGCGCGGCACGACGGCGCGGCGGTTCTTGCGCTAGCGGCCAGGCTTGCGACGGACTTCGGCGCGGTGAAGGCCGGCTGGAACGGCTTTGCGGTTTTGCAGGATACGGCCTCGCGCGTCGGCGCGCTCGATATCGGTTTTGCCGCGGGCGCAGGCGGCCTGAGTTTGGTGGAGATGACGACGTTCGGCACACTCGACGTTCTGTTCCTGCTCGGCGCCGATGAGGTCAAGGTGCCGGATGGCACCTTCGCGGTATATATCGGCACCCATGGCGATCGCGGCGCGCACCGCGCCGACGTCATCCTGCCGGGTGCGGCTTATACCGAAAAGTCCGGCATTTTCGTCAACACCGAGGGCCGGGTGCAGATGGCCAACCGCGCCGGCTTTCCTCCGGGCGAGGCGCGTGAGGACTGGGCGATCATCCGTGCGCTGTCGGATGTCCTCGGCAAGACGCTGCCTTACGACTCGCTTCAAGCCCTCCGGCAGGCGATGTTCAAGGCCGCGCCGCATTTGATGCGGCTCGACCGGATCGACGTGGGCAACCCCGACGGTATCAAGGCGCTCGCCGGCAAAGGCGGCAACGTCGAGAAAGCACCGTTGAAGGCTTCCGTTGAGGATTTCTACCTGACCAACCCGATCGCGCGGGCCTCCGCGGTCATGGCGGAATGCTCCCGCCTGGCCTCGGGGCAAATGCTGACGGCAGCGGAGTGAATTGATGGCCGATTTCTGGACCAGTACCTTGTGGCCGCTGATTGTCATGGTAGCGCAGAGCGTCTTGCTGCTCGTCGTGCTCCTGATCGCGATCGCCTACATCCTGCTGGCCGACCGCAAGATCTGGGCCGCGGTGCAGATCAGGCGCGGCCCCAACGTGGTGGGCCCCTGGGGCCTGTTCCAGTCCTTCGCCGACCTTTTGAAATTCGTGTTGAAGGAGCCGATCATTCCGGCCGGCGCCAACAAGGGCGTGTTCCTGCTGGCGCCCTTGGTGAGCTGCGTGCTTGCGCTCGCGGCATGGGCCGTGATCCCGATGAATCTCGGCTGGGTGATTTCGGACATCAATGTCGGCGTGCTGTATATTTTTGCGATTTCGTCGCTGTCGATCTACGGCATCATCATGGCCGGCTGGTCATCGAACTCGAAATACCCGTTCCTCGCAGCGCTCCGCTCGGCGGCGCAGATGGTGAGTTACGAAGTCTCGATCGGGTTCGTGATCATCACCGTCCTGCTTTGCGCGGGCTCGCTCAACCTGTCGACCGTGGTCGAGGCCCAGAACACGCGCGGTCTCGGCGGCCTGATCGGATTGCCCTGGGCGACGTTCCTGAACTGGTACTGGCTGCCGCTGTTTCCGATGTTCGTGGTCTTCTATGTCTCGGCGCTGGCGGAAACCAACCGCCCGCCGTTCGACCTGGTGGAAGCCGAATCCGAGCTGGTCGCGGGCTTCATGGTCGAATATGGCTCGACGCCCTATCTCCTGTTCATGCTCGGCGAGTACGTTGCGATCACCACAATGTGCGCGATGGCCACGATCATGTTCCTTGGTGGCTGGCTGCCGCCAATCGCGCTGCCGCCCTTCACCTGGGTGCCCGGCGTGATCTGGTTCTCGCTCAAGGTATTCTTCATGTTCTTCCTGTTTGCGATGGCGAAGGCGATCGTGCCGCGCTACCGCTATGACCAGTTGATGAGGCTCGGCTGGAAGGTGTTCCTGCCCTTGTCGCTGGCGATGGTGGTTGTCGTCGCCGGCGTGCTGCAGTTCGCGGGGATCGCACCGAAATGAGGTCGTCATGAGTGTCAATATCAACGCCACCACCCGCTCGCTGCTGCTGTCGGAATTCGTGTCGGCGTTCTTTCTCGCCATGCGCTATTTCTTCAAGCCGAAGCCGACGCTGAACTATCCGTTCGAGAAGGGGCCGATCTCGCCGCGTTTTCGTGGCGAACACGCGCTGCGCCGCTATCCGAACGGCGAGGAGCGCTGCATTGCCTGCAAGCTGTGCGAGGCGATCTGCCCGGCGCAGGCGATCACCATCGAGGCCGGACCGCGCCGCAACGACGGCACAAGACGCACCGTGCGCTACGACATCGACATGGTGAAGTGCATCTATTGCGGCCTTTGCCAGGAAGCCTGCCCGGTCGATGCCATCGTCGAGGGTCCGAATTTCGAATTCGCGACCGAGACCCGCGAGGAACTCTATTATGACAAGGCGAAGCTTCTCGCCAATGGTGATCGCTGGGAGCGCGAGATTGCCAAAGCGATCGAACTCGACGCGCCGTACCGGTGAGGTGAGGGCATGATGTTTCCCGATATCTCCACGTCATTCCGGGGCGCGCGAAGCGCGAACCACGATGTGCAATTGCACGTCGGGGAATCTCGAGATTCCGGGTCTGGTCCTTTGGATCATCCCGGAATGACGGAAGGGGCATCCGCATGATCCTTCCCGCGCTGTTCTTCTATTTGTTCGCCGGTATCTGCGTGGCCTCTGCGGTCATGGTGATTATCTCGCGCAATCCGGTGCATTCCGTGCTGTTTTTGATCCTGGCGTTCGTCAACGCCTCCGGCCTGTTCGTACTGATGGGGGCCGAATTCTTGGGAATGGTTCTCATTTTTGTCTATGTCGGCGCAGTTGCGACGCTGTTCCTGTTCGTCATCATGATGCTGGATGTCGATTTCACCGAATTGCGCGAGGGCTTTCTGGAATATCTGCCGATCGGTCTCGTGATCGGTGGGATATTCTTCTTTGAATTGTTCCTGGTCGTTGGTTTTTGGGTAATGAACCCCAGCATTGCCAAATCGATTACCGCCGCAATCCCGACCAACGTCAGCAACACCGAAGCGCTCGGACTGGTGCTTTACACGCGTTACATTTATTACTTCCAGCTTGCCGGCTTGGTGCTGCTCGTCGCGATGATCGGCGCCATCGTGCTGACGCTGCGCCACAAGGCCAACGTCAAGCGCCAGGACATCAATGTGCAGAACGCGCGGACGCCCGAACTCGCGATGAGCGTGCGCAAGGTGGCATCCGGGCAGGGCCTGCAGGACGCGGACGCGGCGGAGTGGGTGCAATGACGATCGGCCTCGGACATTATCTCGCGGTCGGCGCGATGCTGTTCACGCTCGGGATCCTCGGTATTTTCCTCAACCGCAAGAACATCATCGTCATCCTGATGTCGATCGAGCTGATCCTGCTTGCGGTCAATGTCAACCTGGTGGCGTTCTCGACATTCATCGGCGACATCGTCGGGCAGGTCTTCGCGCTGCTGGTGCTCACGGTGGCGGCAGCGGAAACGGCGATCGGCCTTGCGGTGCTGGTGGTGTACTTCCGCAACCGCGGCTCGATCGAGGTCGAAGACGTCAATATGATGAAGGGTTAAGGCATGATCCGGAAAAGTCTGAAGCGGTTTTCCGAAAAGGTCATGCGCAAAGAGGCTCGCCTATGATTCAGGCTATCGTCTTTCTGCCGCTGATCGGCGCTGTTATCGCAGGCCTGATCTCCATCTTCGGTGCGCATGCGCGCAATCCGAGCGGCGATGAAGTCGAGCATCACGATGACGTGCATGCCCACGGCATGGCGACCAGCCATGAGCCCGATGCCCATGACGATCACGGCCACGACGACCACGCGGTCGAGCCGCCGGCGGCCGGATCGCGGGCGGCCGAATTGATCACAAGCGGCCTGTTGCTGGTCGCGGCGGTGTTGTCCTGGGTGGCACTGGTCGATGTCGGCTTCATGCATCACGATGTCAGGATCGCGCTGTTCCCGTGGATCACGTCAGGCGATCTGCAGGTCGCATGGGCGCTGCGGGTCGATACGCTGACCGCCGTGATGCTGGTGGTGGTCACCACCATTTCGTCGCTCGTGCATGTCTATTCGATCGGCTACATGGACGAGGATCCGTACCGGCCCCGGTTCTTCAGCTATCTGTCGCTGTTCACCTTCGCGATGCTGATGCTGGTGACGTCCGACAACCTGGTGCAGCTGTTCTTCGGCTGGGAGGGCGTCGGCCTCATGAGCTACCTGCTGATTGGCTTCTGGTACCAGAAGCCGTCGGCGAACGCCGCGGCGATCAAGGCCTTTGTGGTCAACCGGGTCGGGGATTTCGGTTTCGGGCTCGGCATTTTCGCGATCTTTATGCTGATCGGTTCAACCGACTACGAGACGATCTTCGCAGGCGCGCCGGGCCTGACCGGCAAGACCATTGATTTCTTCGGCTGGCATGCGGACGCGCTGACGCTGACATGCCTGCTGCTGTTCATGGGCGCGATGGGCAAATCGGCGCAGTTCCTGCTGCACACCTGGCTGCCCGATGCGATGGAAGGCCCGACACCGGTCTCGGCATTGATCCATGCCGCGACCATGGTGACCGCGGGCGTCTTCATGGTGGCGCGGTTGTCGCCACTGTTCGAACTCGCACCCAATGCGCAAGCATTCGTGATGTTCATCGGCGCGACCACCGCATTCTTCGCAGCTACCGTCGGCCTCGTTCAGAACGACATCAAGCGCATCGTCGCCTATTCGACCTGTTCGCAACTTGGCTACATGTTCGTGGCGATGGGGGCGGGGGCCTACTCCGTCGGCATGTTCCACCTGTTCACCCATGCCTTCTTCAAGGCATTGCTGTTCCTGGGTTCGGGATCGGTGATCTACGCGATGCATCACGAGCAGGACATCCGCAACATGGGCGGCCTAAAGGACCGAATCCCCTTCACCTATATCGTGATGGTGATCGGCACGCTGTCGTTGACCGGATTCCCGCTCACCGCCGGTTATTTTTCCAAGGACGCGATCATCGAATCCGCGTTTGCCGCGCATAATCCGTTCGCGACCTATGGCTTCCTGATGACGGTGGTCGCCGCCGGCCTGACCTCGTTTTATTCGTGGCGCCTCATCTTCAAGACTTTCCATGGCGAGCCGCACGATCAGGAGCACTATGAGGCCGCGCATGAAGCGCCGTTGTGGATGCTGATTCCGATCGGCATCCTTGCCGCCGGATCGATCCTGGCGGGCTTCCCGTTCAAGGAGCTGTTCGCCGGACATGGTGTGGAAGAGTTCTTCCGCGAGTCATTGAAGATGAACCCGCACATCATCGATGAGATGCACCACATCCCCGAGAGCGTCGCGTTCCTGCCGACCGTGATGATGGCGCTGGGCTTCGTGGTGGCATGGCTGTTCTATATCCGCCGGCCGTATCTGCCGGTGGAGCTCGCCAAGGAGCAGCCGCTGCTCTACCAGTTCCTGCTCAACAAATGGTATTTCGACGAGCTCTACGATCTGATCTTCGTCCGACCGACCAAGTGGCTCGGCCGGTTCCTGTGGAAGGTCGGCGACGGTTACATCATCGACGGCTTCGGCCCGGATGGTGTGTCGGCGTGGGTGCTTGACGTGACCCGCAACGTGGTGCGGCTGCAAACCGGCTACCTCTACCATTACGCCTTCGCCATGCTGATCGGGGTAGCCGGATTGATCACCTGGTTCATTTTCGGCGTGGGAGGCCAGTAATGACAACCTGGCCCATCCTCTCCGTCGTCACCTTCCTTCCCGTGGTCGGCGCCTTGCTGGTCTATATCAGTCGCGGCGACGACGAGGCCGCGCGGCGCAACGCGCGCTGGATCGCGCTGTGGACCACGCTGATCACCTTCGCCGTGTCGCTGATCCTGGTCTGGCGCTTCGATCCGGCCCAGCCGGACTTTCAGTTCGTCGAAAAGGCGCCCTGGCTCGCCAATGCCATCACCTACCACATGGGCGTGGATGGCATTTCGCTGCCGTTCGTGATCCTGACCACCGCACTCATGCCGTTCTGCATCCTGGCAAGCTGGAAGTCCGTCACGTTGCGGGTGCGCGAATACATGATGGCGTTCCTGATCCTGGAAACGCTGATGGTCGGCACCTTCTGCGCGCTCGATCTCGTGCTGTTCTATCTGTTTTTCGAAGGCGGCCTGATCCCGATGTTCCTGATCATCGGCGTATGGGGCGGCCCGCGCCGGGTCTATGCCTCCTTTAAGTTCTTCCTCTACACGCTGCTTGGCTCCGTGCTGATGCTGCTGGCGATCATGGCGCTGTACTGGAACGCCGGCACGACGGATATTCCGGTCCTGATGCACTCCGCCGTGCCGCGATCCCTGCAGACCTGGGCCTGGCTCGCGTTCTTTGCTTCTTTCGCGGTGAAGATGCCGATGTGGCCCGTTCATACCTGGCTGCCGGATGCGCATGTCGAAGCGCCTACCGCCGGCTCGGTAATCCTGGCCGCGATCCTCCTGAAGATGGGTGGCTACGGTTTCCTGCGCTTCTCGCTGCCGATGTTCCCGCTGGCCTCGCATGATTTCGCGCCGCTGATTTTCTCGCTGTCGGTGATCGCTATCATCTACACCTCGCTCGTGGCGCTGATGCAGAAAGACATGAAGAAGCTGATCGCCTATTCGTCGGTCGCCCATATGGGTTTCGTCACCATGGGGATATTCGCCGGAACCACACAAGGGGTCGCCGGCGGCGTGTTCCAGATGATCTCGCACGGCATCGTCTCGGGCGCGCTGTTCCTCTGCGTCGGCGTCGTCTACGACCGCATGCATACCCGCGAGATCGCCGCCTACGGCGGGCTGGTCAACCGCATGCCGCTTTATGCGCTGGCTTTCATGGTCTTCACCATGGCCAATGTCGGTCTGCCCGGCACCTCCGGCTTCGTCGGTGAATTCATGACGCTGATCGGCACCTTCAAGGTTTCGATTCCCACCGTGACTTTTGCCACCACGGGCGTGATCCTGTCGGCGGCCTATGCGCTCTGGCTTTATCGCAAGGTGATCTTCGGCGCGCTGGTCAAGCCGTCGCTGGCGAGCATCAAGGATCTCACGTTCCGCGAGAGCCTGACGCTGATGCCGCTGGTTGCTCTCACCATCCTGTTTGGCTTCTATCCGAAGCCTGTGCTCGATATGTCGGCGTCGTCGGTGCAGCTACTCGTCAACAACTACAATACTGCTGTGACTGCCGTGAAGGCAGCCGCGCTGCAATGAATTCCGGGACAACGCGCCATGAGCTTTGAGAGTGCAGGTTACCAACTGCTGCCCGTGCTGCCGGAGCTGGTGCTGGCCGCAGGCGCCATGGTGCTGCTGATGGTCGGAGCCTATCAGGGGCCGCGGACGACGAACCTCATCACCGGCCTTGCGGTTGGTCTCCTGGTCGTCGTCGGCGTGCTCGAGCTGACGCTGCCAGCCGGAAGGCTCACGACCTTCAATGGCAGTTTCATCGTCGACGACTTTGCCCGCTTCCTGAAGGTTCTGGCGTTGATCGGTTCGGCCGCAACACTGATACTTTCGACCGAATTTCTCGCCGACCCGTCGCGGCGGATTTTTGAATACGCCATCCTGGTCCTGCTTTCGACGCTTGGCATGATGGTGCTGATCTCGGCCGGCGACCTGATCATGCTCTATCTCGGGCTCGAGCTGATGAGCCTTGCACTTTACGTGGTCGCGGCGAGCAACCGCGATAACGCGAAATCGACCGAGGCTGGCCTGAAGTATTTCGTGCTGGGTGCGTTGTCGTCGGGCATGCTGCTGTACGGCGCCTCGCTGATTTATGGTTTTACCGGCACCGTCGGCTTCGCCGGCATCGCGGCGGCCGCCAAGACCGGCAGCATCGGCATCGTGTTCGGACTGGTGTTCCTGCTCGCAGGGCTTTGCTTCAAGGTCTCGGCCGTGCCGTTTCACATGTGGACGCCCGATGTCTATGAGGGCGCACCCACGCCGGTCACTGCATTCTTCGCCTCCGCACCGAAAGTCGCCGCGCTCGCCGTGTTTACCCGCGTGACGCTCACGGCATTTCCCGGAATCACGTCGCAATGGCAACAGATCGTGGTATTCGTCGCCATCGCCTCGATGGCGCTCGGATCGTTTGCCGCCATCGGCCAGAAGAATATCAAGCGACTGATGGCCTATTCGTCGATCGGCCATATGGGTTTTGCCCTTGTCGGACTGGCCGCAGGAACCGCGGAAGGCGCGCAGGGCGTGCTGGTCTATATCGCGATCTATGTGGCGATGACGCTCGGCAGCTTTGCAGTGATCCTGACCATGAGACGCAATGGTCAACACTTCGAGAATATCAGCGACTTCGCGGGACTCTCGCGGACCAATCCGCTGCTGGCCTTCATCTTTGCGATGCTGCTGTTTTCGCTGGCGGGCATTCCGCCGCTCGCCGGCTTCTTTGCGAAATTCTATGTTTTCGTTGCGGCGATCAAGGCCGGGTTATTCACGCTCGCCGTGGTCGGCGTGCTCGCAAGCGTGGTCGGCGCGTATTACTATCTCACCATCATCAAGGTGATGTATTTCGATGAGCCACTGGCCAAGCTTGATCCGATACGTCTGGAATTGCGCGCGGTGCTGGCGGTTGCGGGCCTCTTCAACATCTTTTTCTTCGTCTATCCGGGGCCGCTGGTCAGCGTAGCCGCGGCTGCGGCGAAGTCGCTATTCTAGGGCATGATCCCGAAAAGTGGACCCCGGTTTTCGGAGAAGATCATGCCCAAACAAAAACATCGAGCCTAGACGAATTTGGCAAAGCCGGACCAGCCCTGAGATGGCATTTTCGCTTGGTCCTCGAGCCATATCGGCGGGTTACCGGCTCGCTGCCTTTGACAGCATCGGCTCGACCAACGCGGAGGCTCTATCGCGCGCCCGCGACGGCGAGCGCGGGCCGATGTGGTTTGTGACCTCCGAGCAGACCGCCGGGCGCGGACGAAGACATCGCCCCTGGATCGCCCCGCGTGGTAACCTTGCAAGCAGCATTCTCGAAATGGTCGACGCTTCACCCGCGGTCGCGGCAACGCTGGGCTTCGCCGCAGGCCTTGCCCTTGAAGCGGCGCTGCAAAAAGTAGGCATCGAGGCATCGCGGAAGACGGCGGAATCGGACGACATGAAGTTTTCGCTGAAATGGCCCAACGACGTGCTGGCCGGACAAAAAAAGCTCGCCGGCATCCTTTTGGAGGCTGAGGCCATGCCGGGCGGCCGCCTCGCCGTCGTGGTCGGGATCGGCACCAACGTCGTCGCTGCACCGGAGGGCACACCGACGCCCGCGACCTCGCTCCAGGCGATCGGCGTCGATATCGGCGCGGAGGAATTGTTCGCAACCTTGTCGGATAGCTGGACCGAATTTTACGGCCTCTGGGACCAGGGGCACGGCTTTGGCGCGATCCGGCGGCTCTGGCTGGAGCGCGCCGCAGGGCTTGGACAGCCTGTCGCCGTCCACACCGCCGGCGGGACGGTAGCCGGCGCGTTCGACACCATCGATGACACCGGCTGCATGATCGTCAGGACAACCAGCGGCGATCGGGTTCCAATCTCGGCGGGCGATGTTTATTTCGGCTCGGCCGCGTCAGCGGGAGCAGCCTGATGGCGCGACCGGACGAACTGACATTTGCGCCGCTCGGTGGGGTCGGCGAAATCGGCATGAACCTGTCGATCTACGGCCTCGGCAACCGCCATCAGCGTTCCTGGCTGGCGGTCGATCTTGGCGTATCCTTTGGCGACGAGGAGCATCTGCCGGGCATCGATACCATCATGCCGGACATCCGCTTTCTCGAACAGGAACGGAAGAACCTGGTTGGCCTCGTGCTGACACATGCCCACGAAGACCATTTCGGCGCCATCATCGACCTCTGGCCCAGGCTGAAATGCCCGATCTATGCGACCAAGTTCAGCGCCGCACTGTTTGAGGCCAAATGCGCTTCAGAGCGCAATCCGCCCAAGATCCCGGTCATGGTGGTGCCGTCCGGAGGACGGATCGATCTCGGTCCGTTCAATGTCGAATTCATTCCGGTGGCGCATTCGATTCCGGAATCGCATGCGCTGGCGATTCACACCGAGGCCGGCACCGTTCTGCATACCGGCGACTGGAAGATCGATCCAACACCGATCATCGGCCTGCCGACCGACGAGCGGCGCCTGCGTGAGCTAGGCGAAGCCGGCGTGCTGGCGCTGATCGGGGATTCCACCAATGCGGTGCGGGAAGGGCGGTCGCCGTCTGAGGCGGAAGTCGCCAGGACCATCACCGAGCTTGTGAAGGCGGCGAAGGGCCGGGTGGCCGTGACCACCTTTGCATCCAACGTCGGGCGGCTGCGCGCGGTTGCGGATGCAGCGCGCCTCTCGGGGCGTGAGGTCGTGGTGGTCGGGCGCGCCATGGAGCGCGTGGTGCAAGTGGCCCGCGAAACCGGCCATCTCGACGGGGTGCAGAATTTTCGCGGCGCCGATCTCTACGGTCATTTTCCGCCGGACAAGGTGCTGGCGCTGTGCACGGGAAGCCAGGGCGAGCCGCGCGCGGCGCTGTCGCGCATCGCCAATGACGATCACCCGCAGGTGACGCTCAACAAGGGCGACTGCGTGATCTTCTCCTCGCGCACCATTCCCGGCAACGAGAAGGCGGTGGGCGCCATCATCAACGGGTTGATCACGCAGGGCGTCGAGGTCATTACCGACCGAACCCATCTCGTC
>Ga0210405_10002672_pt1 | contig 18281 bp, 16 predicted proteins | sample IncBWH11MmetaG_FD_155492 | JGI IMG/M metagenome (GOLD analysis project Ga0210405, IMG submission 155492) | Forest soil microbial communities from Barre Woods Harvard Forest LTER site, Petersham, Massachusetts, United States - Inc-BW-H-11-M | ecosystem: Environmental > Terrestrial > Soil >... | reverse complement strand
AGACGCGTGGCGCGGGGGATGTCTTTCGAGGAGCGCGATTCGCCGGTGGTGACGGCTAGCATCTCGACGCCGCCGAAGGCGTAGATGGCCCAGAACACCGCCAGCAGAGGAGCGATTGGACCCTTGGGAAGGAATCCGCCCTGGGCGGTGTACTGTGGGGCTACGCGGCCGCTGAAGAGCAAGGTTGCGCCGGCCAGGATGAAAGCCACGATGGTGGCGAATTTGATCATGGAGAACCAGAACTCGAAGCGTCCGAAGGAACTCACGGTGCGCAAGTTGACGAGGACGAGCATTGCGGCAAATAAGAGTACCCAAATTTCTCCGGGTACGGCGGGAAACCAGTAGGCCATGTAGGCGGCGGAGGCGACGAGTTCGGCTCCGATGGAGAAGGCGATGGCAGCCCAGTATGCGGCGCGGCAAAGGAATCCCAGATATTGATTGAGATAAAGTTCGCCGTAGAGGCCAAATGATCCGGCGGCGGGGTGCATGCTGGCGAGTTCGCCGAGAGCCATGGCGACGGTGTAGGCGATGAAAGCGGCGATGACATAGCTGAGAATCACGCCGGGGCCGGCGACTTCGAGGGCGGCGGCGGAGCCGAGTAGGAGTCCGGTGCCGATGGAGCCGCCGACGGCGACCATGGTCATTTGGCCAGTGGTGAGTTGGTGGTGGAGACCCTGTTCGTGGACGACCTCCGTAGTGCCGGGAGCTTGGGGCATGGGGCACGATATCAAAATCCTGGATATTCTCCCAAGTCTGTGGTGGGATGAGGCGTCCGAAAAACCTTCACCACAGAGGTCACAGGGGTTTACAGGGTATAACAATTTGGTTGGCGAGTGACTTTCGTAATCGCGACGCGGGCCTTACGGATTGCTGGGTGTGGGAGCGGCTCCTAGAATCGAGGGAGCAGTACTCTGCATAGAAACGACCCATGCCCGAGATCACAAAGCGTCTCGAACGAGCCGAGCTAGCCAAGCGCATTGAGCGCGCGGAAAAGCTTTTGCAAAAAGGGAAGGCTGCCGAGGCGCTGGAAGAATATCTGCAGTCCTTGCACGACGATCCGGAAAACGACACGGTGCGGCAATTAGCGGCCGATTTGTGCCTATCGCAGAACCGGAACCCCGATGCCGTGAGGTTGTTAGGCGAACTGTTTGAGCGCCAGGTAAATGCGGGAGACGCAACGCGGGCCAGTCTGACCTACAAGAAGCTGGCGCGTCATGGCAGTCCGACGTGGGAGCAGAAATTCCGCTTCGGTCAGTTGCTGGAGGGGTCGAATAAGAAGCTGGCGGTGGGGACTTATGAATCCGCTTTGAGCGATCTGGCGAAGCTGGAGAACAAGAAGGGTGCGTTGCAGGTGCTGGGGCGGGTGGTGGCGCTGGAACCCATGCAGGCAAATTTTCTGCGCCTGGCAGAGATGTCTTCCGAACTGGGGGAAAGCAAGGCTGCGGGGGAAGCGTTCAAGAGAGTGGCGCAGCTTGCGGCGGCAGGAGGCGGCGATCCGGCGCAGTGGTATGAGCGTGCGTATCAGGAGGATTCGTCGGACGAGGAGATTACGCTGGCCTACGGCAAAAGCTTGCTGGGGCAAGGGCAAGTGGGAGCCGCGATATTTATTCTCGAGCCGCAGGTGAACGCGGGGAAAAACTCCACGCAATTGCGGGAGATCTATGCCGAAGCTCTACTTGCGGCGGGGCGGTATGCGGAGGCGGAGCCGCTGGTGTGGCAACTGTTTGAACAGAACGCCAACTGGATGCCGCAGGTGACGGCGTTGATGGGGCAGTTGGTGGACGCGGAGCAGGATGTGGCCGCGGTGTTACTGGCGCGCAAACTGGGGCAGGTGTATGCCAAGCGCGGCGAGCGCCGGCAGTTTCTGACTGTGATGCAGGAGACTACGGCGGCGCGGCGGGCTTCGCCCGAAATGCTGGAGTTCATGGGCGAGCTGTTCAACGCGTCGAACCGCGAGGGGGACTATTGCCAGACTCTGCTGAGGCTCTTCGACGTGTATTGCGGCACGGGGGATTTCGGCAAAGCGGCGGAATGTCTGGACCGGGCGGCGGAAGTGGATCCGTACGAGTCAGGCCATGCGAAGCGGCTGGAGCTGTTGAAGGGCAAAATTGACGAAGGCAAGTTGAAGGCGATCGCGTCGCGGTTCACGTCAGCAGGGCCGAGCGCGGCCGAGAAGGCGATAGAGCATGAGGCGACGTTGGGGGCTTCCACGCTGCAGGACCTGATGCTGCAGGCTGAAATCCTGGTGCAGTACGGAATGCGCAACAAGGCGGTGGAGCGGCTGCAAAGGATTCAAGAACTGTTTCCGCGGGAAGAAGAACGCAACGAAGACCTGCAGCGGCTTTACCTGGCGGCGGGGGTAACGCCGAGCTATGCGGGGTCAGCGGCGCGGCCGGCAGCTGCTGCCGCGACACCGAGCGCGGCTGTGGCGCCTCCGGCGGTAGCCGCTCCGGTTGTGGCGCCCGATCCGGCCGCAGAGATGCGGAACGTAACTCGCGTGGCGGAGATTACGCGCAAGTTGTATCACCAGGGGACAGCACCCGCGGTGCTGACTACCGCGGTCAATGAAATTGGGGGGCACTGGGAAGTATCGCGCTGCGTCGCTTTCATGCGTACGCCGGGGTCGGCGCCAACGGCGGTGCAGGAATTTTGCGGAAGAGGAGTCAAGGCGGGCAGTTCTGCGGCAATCAAGGAAGTGATGATCGCGTTGCAGGACATTTCTTTGGCTGGATCTCCGGGTGAGCCCATCATGATCGCGGACGCGCAGAAGGGCCCGGAGTTGCAGAGCGTGCGCAAGGCGGTGGCCGAATTGGGAGCGACAGCGGTGCTGGCGTTTCCGCTGAGCAATGGCGAGGATTCCGTGGGAGTGCTGGCGCTATTGCACAACAAAGCGCGGGTCTGGCCGCACACCGATGCGGTGGTGCTGAAGACGCTGGCCGATCAGATGGTGATTGCGCTGAATAACGCGGGGCTGCGGCGGCTGGTGAAGAATCTTTCGGTGACGGAAGAGAAGTCGGGATTGCTGAAGCGGGGATCGTATCTGGACTTGCTGCTGGCGGAGAGCAAGCGGGCGGTGCAGAATGCGGCGCCGCTCTCTGTGCTGCTGCTGCAGTTCGGGCGGAGCGCAGGGTGATCAAAGAGTATGGCGAGGCAGCGGTGGAAGGCGCGATGGAAAAGATTGGACAACAGTTTGCTGCTAACATTCGCACCAATGACCTTGCGTTCCGCTATGACACGACGACCATCGCTCTGATTTTGGGTGAGACGGCGGAGAAAGAAGCGATGATGGCCATCGAGAAACTGCGGAAGATCATTGCGGGGGTGCGCCTGCCGGCGAAAGATGGGGCGGAAAAAGGCCATGCCATGGAATTCTCGGCGGGGCTGGCCGAGGCTGTGGTGCGGGAGAGCTACGATCCCGTGGACATTGTCACGGAAGTGATCAACCGGGCCGAACATGCGCTGGCTACTTCACTGGTGCAGGGGCCGGGGAAGGTTGTGGCGCTGGGGGCGGCGATGGCGGCGGGGGCGGTGGCGTAAGGCATGCGCCGCCGCATTCTTCAATTCGGTTGGTTCGGCGGACTGGCAAACTTCGCTGCTTTCATGGTTGGGACCCTTTACCTCGGCGGCGACGCGCTGAACGGCAAGGCCGTGGACGGACACTATTTCCTCTCCAACCATGGGTATCTGACAGAGGTCAGCCGCGCGGCTTTCACCTATAGCGAGTGGCATGCTCGGAGCGTGTTTATCACTCATCCTCTCGCAATGGTTTGCGGCTGGTTCTTGATCCGCGATACCAAACTCGCTCGTTCTCCGAAGTCCACGTAGTTTCCTTTGTGGTCAAATCTCCGTTTGCGCTGCTACACTAACCAGTTTGACCATCACTTTTATTCCGCTCTGGGAGCGGGGTCTGTAAGGAAATCATGTTGAAACCGGGTGATATTGCAATTGTCAGTGGGGCGCGCACGCCCTTTGGCCGCTATTGCGGCAAGTTGAAAGATTTCACGGCGCAGGAGTTGGGCGCGGTCGCCGGCAAAGGCGCGATCGAGCGGGCGGGAATCGATGCCAAGGAGTTTGATCATGCTGTGTTTGGCAACGCGCAGCAGACTTCGGGCGATGCTTTGTATGGGGCGCGGCATGTGGGGCTGCGGGCGGGACTGCCGATTGAGACTCCGGCGCTGACGGTGAACCGGCTGTGCGGTTCGGGGATGCAGGCGATAGTAAATGCGGCGCAGATGATTCAGTTGGACGAAGCGAAGATCGTGCTGGCTGGTGGAATGGAGGCGATGTCGCAGGCTCCGTTTGTGATTCGCGGCCGCGATGGATTTACGCTGGCTCCGGGCGGGAAGATGGAAGATTCGTTGATGGTCGCGCTGCTCGATAGCTATTGCGGCCTATACATGGCGAATACGGCGGAGCTGTTGGGCTCGGAGCATGGCATCACGCGCCAGATGCAAGATGAGTTCGCGCTGCGCTCACAGCAGAAGGCTGACGTGGCCTATAAAGAAGGACGCATTCAGGAAGAGCTGGTTCCGGTGCCGCTCAAGAATTCGAAAGGCGAGGCTACTGGAGAGTCGCTGACGGAAGATGATCACCGGAGGCCGCAGACGACTTTGGAGGGGCTGGCCAAGTTGAAGGCTGCGTTCGGCAAGAGTGGGACCGTGACGGCTGGGAACGCGAGCGGCATTGTGGATGGGGCGGCGGCGGTGGTATTGATGTCGCTGGAGGAGGCGCGCAAGCGGAGTATCGAACCGCTGGGACGTATCGTTAGCTGGGGCGTTGCGGGAGTTGAGCCGAAGGTGATGGGGCGGGGTCCGGTGCCGGCTACGAAGGTGGCGCTGCAAAAGGCTGGGCTGTCTTTGGACTACATTGATTTGATTGAAGTGAATGAGGCGTTTGCGGCGCAGTATCTCGCTGTAGAGAAGGAGTTGGGATTAGACCGCGAGAAGGTGAATGTAAATGGCGGGGCGATTGCTTTGGGACATCCGCTGGGGGCTACCGGGACGCGGCTGGTGATTACTTTGCTGTATGAACTGCGGCGGCGAAAGAAGAAATATGGGCTGGCTACGGCGTGCATCGGCGGCGGGCAGGGGATCGCGATGGTGGTGGAGAGTATGTCGAATTCTTAGCCACGGATTTTCACGGATTCGCACGGATGAAACCGAACCAATTCGTTGAATTTTGAGTTTTGTCCTTGGAAATCCGTGCAATCCGTGGCTGTTTTTTCTCGGAGTGATTTATGGAAATTAAGAAGGTTGGCGTTCTCGGTTGTGGTTTGATGGGTTCCGGCATCGCGCAAGTCTGCGCGACGGCCGGGTTCGACGTGACTGTTTTGGAAGTCGAGCAGAAGTTTCTCGATAAGGGGTTTGCCGGGATCGAGAAATCCCTGGCGAAGTTTGCCGAGCGTCCGGTGGAGAAGGGCGGGATCACGGCGCAGCAGAAAGATGCGATCCTCGCGCGGCTTAAGGGGACGACCAACAAGGCCGACCTGGCCGATTGCGACATTATTATTGAGGCCATCATCGAGAACGTGGAAGAGAAGAAGAAGATGTATGCGTCGCTCGACAGCGTGGTGAAAAAAGACGCGATCTTCGCTTCGAACACGTCCTCGATTTCGGTTACCGAGCTTTTGACCGCGGTGAAGCGTCCGGAGCGGTTTATCGGGCTGCACTTTTTTAATCCCGTGCCGCTGATGAAACTGGTGGAAGTGGTGCGGACGATCGCCACTGCGGACGATGTTTACAACACGGCTTACGAGTTCGGGAAAAAGCTGGGCAAGGTTCCGGTGCGGACTTCGGACAAGACGGGATTCATCGTCAACCGGCTGCTGGTGCCGTATCTGCTCGACGCCATTCGGGCTTATGAAGAGGGCGTGGGGTCCATTGAAGATATTGATAACGCGATGAAGCTGGGGTGCGGGTATCCCATGGGTCCGTTCACACTGCTTGATTTTGTCGGCCTCGATACGACTTACTACATTACGCAGGTGATGTTTGACGAGTTCAAAGAGCGTCGATTCGCGTCGCCTCCGCTGCTGAAGCGGCTGGTGATGGCCGGATGGTACGGGAAGAAAACTGGTAAAGGGTTCTACGATTATTCCGATCCGAACAGCCCGAAGGCGAATAAACTGTAGAATCTGACTTCACACCATCGAGCCCAATGTTTAGACGCAGAAAAACCGATCAACCGCCAGGCAAAGGCGGCCCGCAGGATGTCGAACGCTACCGCCGCGCCTGGCATAGCTATGTGGCGCGCCGCAATCTCGTAGTTGTTCTCTTCCTGAGCTTCATTTTTGTCGGATTCATGATTGGGAAACTCAAACTGGGCGAGCCAGCGGATTTCGGAATCATGTTGATCTGGATCGGGGTGTATCTGGCGGGAGGTTGGTGGCTGACGGAGTGGCGGTGCCCGCGCTGCGGGAAAGTCTTCGGCCACAGGCTGTGGACCCAGCGCTGCATCAGTTGCGATTTGAGCAAGGATGAAGTGGCGGCCGTGGCAAAGGGAAAGAGCTAGGATGGGGATCGCGCTCGCTCCCCATCCTGCCGAAGAATATTTCCGTGAAGTTCGGGCCGCAGCGGTCGAGAACCTTAAGGTACGTCCGCGAAGCCTACGACTTGCAATGCATTGTTGAGGCCCCGGGCGTAACTGTTGTTGCCGCCGGGTAGCGTGCCCAGGTCGATCGGTGCGCTCGTATAGCTATCCCACAGCGCGGCATGGATGGCGGTGTTCCCGGCTAACTCCGAGTAGCCGACAATGAAACCTTTCCCGCTGATCCCGAACGCCAGGGTCTGATTCCCACCGAAGCTGGTCAACACATGAAGGCCTGGGTCAGTCCAGTAAAAGGCGGAGGCCTTGGTCCGGCTGGAGTTGGTGAAGCCCCAGCCCACGACCTGATTGCTGTCGTTGATGGCGGTGGCGGCGGTGTAGCCTCCACCCGGAAAGATTCCTATGTTGTGCATTACCCCCGAACTCCACAGCATGGTGGTGAAGCTGCCGTCTGCAAGGCTGGCTGTGCCTACGATCACCGTGTGGTTGTTAATCGCATTTCCCACGCTGTGAAGGCCGCCCGGCAGATGGCCGAGTGGCGTGAAAGGCGTAGGAGGCGCCCATAGGAAAGCATTCACTATTTCGCCATCGTAAACCTGCCCAGTGAGTTGATTGTGGTCGTTGATGCCGAAGGCGTAGTTCAGCTGGTTGCCGGTAAACGTGCCCATACTGAACATGCTTCCATTCCAGTAGGCGGGACGTTGAAGACCGTCAGCGCCGATGGCGTCGGTGGCCAGGTTGCCCGCAGAATTGATCGCACTGCCCTGGCTGCAACATCCGCCGGGCAGGGTGCCGATATCGACCATGCCTCCGCCGGAAGTCCATGTGAAGGCGTGAGTCGTGACATTGTCCGCCAGATAGGACCAGCCGACAACCTCGCCGAGGTCATTGATCTGTAACGCGTAGCTGTTGTTTCCGCCCAGAGTTCCAATATCCACCATGCCGGTGGAGCTGCTCCAGACGAAAGCGTGTTGGTTTTGCGCGAACGCAAGCGGCGCCACCAACAGAAATACGCATACCCACTGTGTGAACCCATTGGCCTTTTTCATAGTTCCTCCAGATTTGTTTTTGATTGACTTACGGGGGAGAGAACGGGCCCAATGGCTGTCGTTTTTGTGGGGAGGAAGAAGAACGACAGTCAAAACATCTGCGCAGGAGTGTGGACGCAAATCCCGGCGGAGTCAACAGAATTTACAATTCGCAGGGCGAGTGTTCGGATTTCGTAAAAACTACCGAAATGGTGCTATATATTTTATAGCGAGTTGGGCCGATGAACTTCGAAAACATTCTCTTGGAAAAGAAAAACTCGATCGCTTACGTCACCGTGAACCGGCCGAAGGTGCTGAATGCGCTGAACATGGCCACCATGGAAGAGCTGCGAGCGGCGTTTCATGACATCAAGAACGATGCGGCGATTCGCGTTGTCATTTTTACGGGCGCGGGCGAGAAGGCGTTTATCGCCGGAGCGGATATTGGCGAGTTGGCGAAGCACGATGCGGTTTCGGGCAAGGAGTACACGCATCGCGGACAGAGCGTTCTCAACCTGATCGAGAATTTGGGCAAGCCGGTGATTGCGTGCATCAACGGATTTGCTCTCGGCGGCGGATGCGAGATTGCGATGGCTTGCACGATGCGGCTGGCAAGTGAGAACGCTAAGCTGGGGCAGCCTGAAGTGAAGCTGGGGATTATCCCGGGCTATGGCGGGACGCAGCGGTTGCCGCGACTAGTCGGTAAGGGGATCGCGATGCAGATGGTGCTGGCGGGGGAGATGATTACGGCGCAGGAAGCGCATCGCATCGGGCTGGTGAATGAAGTTACGGCGGCTGCTGAATTGATTCCGCGGGCGGAGGCGATTGCGGCGAAGATTATCGCGAACGCTCCGCTGGCCGTGCAGTATGCGATGGAAGCCGTCAACAAAGGCATGGAGATGAGCTTGAGCGAGGGGCTGTATCTGGAGGCGGTGTTGTTCGGCGTGGCCTGCGCTACTGAAGATAAGAAGGAAGGGACTTCGGCGTTTCTGGAGAAGCGGGCGGCTGTGTTTAGGGGGAAATAATTCTCGCCACGGATTCTCACGGATTCACACGGATCAAGAACGAACCCACCACGGAGGCACTGAGTCACGGAGAAGAAAGACAAGAAGAATTTCGTTGTGGAGGGTCTTCCCGAGCCTGATCTTTCCGCCCTTGAAGGTGCGCTGAGCGCTTTGGGCAAGCGCTTCGCGATCGTTGTTTCCCGATTCAACGCTTTTATTACTGAGAGGCTTTTGTTGAGCGCTGTCGACGGGCTGGTGCGTTCCGGCGCGGCAAGAAAAGATATCGATCTGGTGCGGGTGCCGGGGGCGTTTGAGATTCCCTTGGCGGCGCGGCAGCTGGCCGAGACTGGGAAATACGACGCGGTCATTTGTCTCGGGTGTTTGCTGCGCGGAGATACGGCGCACTATGACGTGATCGTGAACGAGGTGACGCGCGGGATTGGGCAGTCGGCACAGGAGACCGGGGTGCCGCATGCTTTTGGCGTGCTTACCTGCGAGACTTTGGAGCAGGCCATCGATCGCGCCGGGCTGAAGATGGGCAACAAGGGATTCGAGGCGGCGCTGGCGGCGGTGGAGATGGCTTCGTTGAGAAGAGCTATCAGCCATCAGCCCCTTCGCCTTGCAGCTCAGGGCAGGCTAAGAACAGCCGTCAGCAAAACCAAGATTCCTCGCTCCGCTCGGAATGACAAATCCAAAAAGAAGACCAAGCGCAAATAGTCCTTCCCACCGTACAAACCTTCCTCCGCTACAGTAAACTGACAACTGGCAACTGGAAGCTGGCAACTGTCTCTATGGGTACACGCCGCAAATCCCGGGAACTGGTGTTGCAGATGCTGTTTCAGGCGGACATGGGCAAGCAGACTGTGGATCAGGTGCAGCGCACGTTTTGGGCGGAACATGGCGGGGCCAGTGCCGAGGTGCGAGGGTTTGCGGAGGACCTGTTCCGGGTGGCGACCGACCGTGGCGCGGAAATCGACAAGCTAATCGAGCAACATGCGGAACACTGGCGCATGGAGCGCATGGCGGCGGTGGACCGCAATCTGTTGCGCGCGGGAGTGGCGGAGTTTCTGGGCTATCCCGAGACGCCGCGCGCGGTGGTGATCAACGAAGCACTTGAGATCGCGCGGAAATTTTCCAGTTTGGAATCGGTGCAGTTTGTGAACGGCGTGCTGGACAGCGTGGCGAAAGATTTAGCGAAGACGGCGTAATGAGAAATTGGGTAATTTTGTAATTTGGTAATTTTGTAATTTTCACCCCAATCACCCCGATCACGCAATCCTCTATCCCCTATTCTCAATTCCAGTTCCTCAATTATTATCCCGATTCCCGATCCTCAGGGTTTCACGGCAACTATATTCAGGGCGCAGTTGGAGCCCGTGAAGCAGAAGTTGTTGGGCGAGTTGGGGAGGGACGAGAACGAGGTCTGGTTCTGGTCGAAGGCGAGGGCGGTGTTGAGTTCGTGCAGCAGGCCATCGGAGCCAGCGACGTAGATTAGCGAGCCGTCCGCGGTGATGTCCGCGGCCACAGGAGTTGCGTTGTTGACGAGTGGAATCCTGGACGTAGACCTGGCGTTGAAATCGTAGACCAGCACGCCGAAATCGCTGGTGACAATGTAGGCGCGGGTAGCGTCCGGGGAGAGAAAGAAGTTGATGGGGTGGAAAGTGCCTTGGCCGATATTGATATGGGCAGGGTCGAAGGTTGTGGCCGGGGGGAGCGTCTGGGCAAGGACCACGTAGTGCGGGCAAAGCGTGGGGAGCGATAGCGGTAGGGGAGGAAGGGGCAAGGGCAGTAAGGATGAGTTGGTGGCGATGATGTCGATGCCGGTGTTGTCGAGGCCGAAGAAGAAGTCAAGGCCTGCCGGCTCGAGATTGGGGATAGGCACGCCGCCGAATACGCTGTTCAAGGGAACGTTGCCGGCGGGCACCATCTTCAGGAATAGCGGCGAACCGGGCAAGGTTCCAGACGATAAGCTAACCGCGGAATTATCGCAGCTATTGTAGGCGGCGAGGCTGCCTGCCGGAGCTCCGCCGGCCAGCAAGGCAAAGGATCCCGTCGAATTTAAAACAATTGATGTAGCGGGCGCCGGCAAGGAAATTGGATGCAGAGATTCCAGGGAGGAGTAGACGTACAAAGTGTTGCCACCGTTGCCCAGGATGAAGGCTTTCAACCCATCGGGCGAAAATGCAGCGGCCGTGGCACTGTTGATGTTCAGCGCGGTAGTGGACTGCGGGGAGGCACTGACGACGTAGACCTGATTGGGCGTGGAGACCGTATCGGAAAAAATTGCAATGTTGCCGTTATACGAGACGGCCAGGATTTTTCCAGTGACCAAACCGAGTGGGGTGCCGGAAGCGGGCAAGGATCCAAATGGACTGACGGATGAGGATCCGAAGTTGGCAAGACTAATGACGAGAGCGCCAAATTCGCTGCCCATGTAGGCCCTGTCTCCCGCCAGGTCGAAAAGCAGCGAATTGGGGGGCGTGGGAATCTGCGACGCATTTCCCGGGAGATTGTTGGAGGTCGCGACGTTATAAATGCCCACGGAGCACAACACGTCGGTGGAACAATCCAGGCTAGTGGCGAGCACGCTGGTCGAAGTGGCGGCGCCGGTTGCCAATCCGGAGATGGCGGTCACTGGGTAGACAGGCTGCGGGATGTAGGGAGCGGGGAAGCCAGCCGGATTGAGCGGAAAACCGATGTTGCAGGTTGGTGGCGTGCAGGATGCAGTGATTGTCGCCGAGCCGGCCTGGGACGTATTGACGGTGCAGGTCGTGCCCGCTGCGCATGCGGCGGTCAACGCGGCCGGCGCGGAAGAAACCCACGTCAGCGGCGGTTTGGGGACGATGCAGCCTTGCACATCAACGGCAGTAGCCGTGATGGTCTCGGACGTTCCTTTATTGACCACGAAGCTTGTGGCGCTGCTGCTCTGCGAGCCGTTCACGCTCAGTTCCAAAGCGATGCACTGCACGGGGCAGGTTTCGATGTTATAGGGTTGGCTCAAGACTCCTGAGGATGAGGCGATTACCTGGGTTTGTCCCGGGTTAGTGGGCGATGCGGTGGCCTGGTTCGTAGGGACGTTATACGAACTAACCGTCACAATGGGAGCGATCTTGACCACGTTGTTGCCTTCGGTCCAGGTGAATGGTCCAACGGAAGCAGTAATGTCGAGGCCCTGGCTAAAGGCGGTGGCCTGCAGCGTCTGGACCTGGTTCTGCGACATACAGAAGTTGGCGGCGCTGGGATTGAACTTGAGGTTGCAGGCGGCGGGCAAGGGACCCTGATTGGGGCAGGCGGGGGGAGGAGAGGCGACTGGGGGAACCAAGCTGATTTGGATGTTGTCGATAGGCGGATGAACGAAGATCAAGGTTGGCGGGCTGGTGGCCCCCAACGCCGAGGCAGTCACCTGAACCACACCCACGCCAGCGGGTGTGCACACCGTGTAAAGCGGGGCGTTCCAGGTGCCGGCGCAGGCGAACCCGTTGGGGGCAACGTCGAGGATTCCAGGATTGCTGGAAGAGAAAGTGAACGCCGGCGTAATACTGCCGTTTGAGCCGTTCTGCGCGGAGGCAAAAAATTGGACGGTGGCTCCGGATTGAATGGAATAGCTGGTGCTGGGATTCAGGGTGATTCTTGCCGGGAAGGGTGAGGGGCCGGCAGGCTTGTGGCCGCCGCACGCCGGCAAGAACCAAAACAATAACAATAATAAGGAGATGGTGACTACCCAACCCAACCGACCGAGACGCAACCTTCCCATGTACCCTCTCGTCGCCTCGCGGTGGCAGCCCGACGGGCGAATCAATCAATGGAATGGAAAACCTAAAGTGTAGAGGCTGGAGACGGATTCAGCAAGCCGGGCCCTGAAACGTTGTCGCCGTGCGGCTTTGCGGGATCGCTCCGGTTTCGTCAATGGGATGCAAAAAGATGGGTTGACGATGTTTCCAGTCACTTGCTATAGTTGATGAGTTCCGCGAGTTCATCCAGGCTTGCTGTGTGCCGTCAGTTCCGCAGAGTTGTGCGCGAACTTGCGGTAGGGCTTTTGAGAAATGCGTTTCCGGTGATGTAGAATAGGTCGAGCCGGAAATTTTCCTCGCTGAAACGTTCCTGCGCTGCCTTTCGCCCTATCACGAGGGCCGCTGAAGTGCCTGAGTCTGGCGCGACGGTGGTCTGCGGAAGGATATGCAGGACAGAGCTGGCGATACGGAGCACTCCCGTAGTTTTGGCCGGGTGCCACCGTCGACAGCGTAAATCTAGGTTGGTACCCAAGAATCTCTCTCCGCGATTCGTGTGCGGCGAGAAGCATGGCGAGCCGATTGTGTTCGCCAGCCCGGACGCGCGGTAAAGGCCGGGAAAGCTGATGGCGCAGAGCGCTGCCTGCCGTTAAGGATAGATACGGTGCGCGGCTTTCAGTGTGCGGCTTTTCCGTGAAGCGAGAAGGAGTGGCAAAGAGTGCCTACTTTTAATCAATTGGTAGCTCAGGGCCGGAAGCGGCCGCGGTACAAAACGGCGAGTCCGGCGCTGCAGGGATGTCCGCAGAAGCGCGGAGTTTGCACTCGCGTGTACACGCAGACGCCGAAGAAGCCGAACTCGGCATTGCGCAAAGTGGCGCGCGTGCGGTTGACTAACGGGATCGAGGTTACGACCTACATCCCCGGTGTTGGCCACAACCTGCAAGAGCACTCGATAGTACTGATTCGCGGGGGTCGCGTGAAGGATCTGCCGGGCGTGCGTTATCACGTGATTCGCGGCACGCTGGATGCGGTAGGCGTGGCCGGCCGCCAGCAGGGACGATCGAAATACGGCGCCAAGCGCGCGAAGAAGGGGTAAAGAGCAGTGGCCAGTGGCCAGTGATCAGTGGCCAGCAAGATCGGAGCTAGAAGCCAGGAGCTAGAAACTGAATGCCTCGTAAAGGACATACATCAAAACGGACCGTGCCAGCCGACGCCGTCTACGGCTCGAATCTGGTGACCAAGTTCATTAACTCGATGATGTGGCAGGGCAAGCGCTCGACCGCCGAGGGCATCTTTTACGAAGCCCTGACCAAGGTGCAGGAAAAGGGCGGCGACGAAGCTCTGAAACTGTTCACCAAAGCCGTCGAGAATGCGAAGCCTTTGCTTGAAGTGAAGACGCGGCGCGTCGGCGGCGCCAACTATCAGGTGCCGGTGGAAGTGAATGCCGACCGGAGAACTTCTCTGGCGATCCGGTGGCTGCTGACTTATGCCCGCGGACGCGCCGAGCGCGGCATGGTTGACAAGTTGAGTAATGAGTTGCTGGACGCGGCGAACGGAAAAGGCGCCGCCATCAAGAAGAAAGAAGATGTGCACCGCATGGCGGAGGCCAATAAGGCTTTCGCGCATTACCGCTGGTAAGGAAAGATTGAGCAATTGGGGAATTTAGTAATTGGGTAATTGAAAGGCGACTGAGAGTTTGGTTTTCAAATTAACCAAATTGCTCAATTTCCTAATTACCAAATCAGAAACGTAGCCGGAGCCCTAGAAAGAGTTCAGAGTCGTGCCCAGAACAGTCCCATTAGAACGCTGCAGGAACATCGGCATCATGGCCCACATCGATGCCGGAAAGACCACTACGACGGAGCGCATCCTTTTCTATACGGGGAAGACGCACCGCATCGGGGAGGTCCACGAGGGCACTGCGACCATGGACTGGATGGAGCAGGAGCAGGAGCGCGGGATTACGATCACATCCGCGGCCACGACCTGCACCTGGCGCGATATTCGCATTAACATTATTGATACGCCCGGCCACGTGGATTTCACGGCGGAAGTGGAGCGGTCCCTGCGAGTGCTTGATGGTGCGGTCGCGGTGTTTGATGCAGTGCACGGGGTGCAGCCGCAGTCGGAAAAAGTTTGGCGTCAGGCCGATAAGTACGGCGTTCCGAGAATTTGCTTCATTAACAAGATTGACAAGATGGGTGCTGATTTCGAGCATGCCATCGATACCATCCGCAAGCGGTTGAGCGCGCGTCCTGTCGCAATTCAGATTCCTATCGGCCAGGAAGATAAGTTCAAGGGCGTCATCGATCTGATCAACATGAAGGCAATCGTGTGGGTAGACGACACGATGGGGGCCGAGTACGTAACCGAAGAAATTCCCGCCGAGCTGAAAAAGAAAGCCGAAGCGTTCCATGCTCAGTTGGTCGAGAGCATTGCCGAGAACGACGACGAAATCCTGCACAAGTTTCTGGAAGGTGAAGAGATTACCGCGGACGAACTGCGTGCGTCGCTGCGTAAGTCGACCATCGCATTGAAAGTATTTCCAGTCGTCGTGGGAACAGCGTTCAAGAACAAGGGCATACAGCCGCTGCTGGATGCGGTTGTCGATTATCTGCCTTCGCCGCTCGATGTGCCAGAAACGCATGGGCTGAATCCCGAGACCGGAGAGCAGATTTTTCGCAAAGCAGACGACAAGGAGCCGTTTTCGGCGCTGGCGTTCAAGATCATGGCCGACCCGTTTGTTGGCCAATTGACGTTTATTCGCGTTTATTCCGGGCAGCTCAAGACCGGAGACTCGGTGCTGAACACGGGGCGGCGCAGGAGTGAGCGCATCGGGCGGCTATTGAAGATGCACGCCAACAAACGAGAGGAAATCAGCGAGATTCTGGCGGGCGACATTTGCGCCGCGGTGGGTCTGAAGGGCGTGAGCACGGGCGACACGATCTGCAGCGAAGATCATGCCATCGCTCTGGAGAACATTACGTTTGCGGTTCCCGTGATTTCGGTTGCGGTCGAGCCCAAGACGAAAGCCGATCAGGAAAAAATGGGGATGGCGCTTGGCCGTCTCGCGCAGGAAGATCCTACCTTTAAAGTTCATACCGACCCTGACAGCGGGCAGACCATCATCAGCGGCATGGGCGAATTGCACCTCGAAATCATCGTCGACCGGATGATGCGCGAATACAAAGTTGAGGCCAACGTCGGTAAGCCGCAGGTGGCGTACCGCGAGACCATTCGCAAGCACTCCGAGGCGGAAGGCAAATATATTCGCCAGACCGGCGGACGCGGACAGTATGGGCACGCCAAGATCAAGCTCGACCCGCAACCCGCGGGCACTGGCTACGAATTCGTCAACGACATCGTTGGCGGTTCGGTGCCGAAGGAATTTATCAAGCCGATCGATCAGGGAATTCAAGAAGCGCTCGAGGGCGGCATTCTCGCGGGCTATCCCATGGTCGATGTGAAGGCTACGCTGTACGACGGCAGCTATCACGACGTCGATTCGAACGAAATGGCGTTCAAGATTGCCGGGTCGATGGCGTTCAAAGAAGCTGCGCGCAAGGCTTCGCCGGTGCTGCTGGAGCCGGTGATGGCGGTGGAAGTGGTTACGCCGGAGGATTATGCCGGAGTAATTATGGGCGACCTGAGTTCGCGCCGCGGGCGCATTGAAGGCATGGAGCACCGCGCAGGCTCGCAGGTGATCAAGGCGATCGTTCCGCTGGCGGAAATGTTCGGTTACGCGACCCACATGCGTTCGTCGACGCAGGGGCGGGCTGAGTACTCGATGCATTTTGCGCGTTATGAGGAGGCTCCGCGGTCGGTGGCGGAGGAAATCATCGCCAAGGTGCAGGGGACAGCGAAGTAGTCCGTAAGATGAGAGATGTGGTTGATTCGCGGCTTGAACTGGCAAAGGCGTTGCGGGAGTTGGCGGACGGATCGAGCGAAGCGGCGCTGAGGAATGCTTTGTCAAGATCGTATTACTCGATCTTTCACGCTGCGAATGTGCTCTTTGGAAAGGTCAGCCACGGCGATATTGCGAAGAGGCTGGGAAGCGTTGATTTGGAACTAGAGGCGCAGGTGGAGAAGTTACAGCAACTGCGGTCGCAAGCGGACTACGACCCGAACTTTGTGGAGAGGGAGTTCAAGGGAAATTTGGAACAGTTCAGGCTAGACGTTAGGCGGCAGGTAGACGAGGGGCTCTCGGTGTTTAATCGCATTCTTCGTGAGATTGAGCGGAACGTGAGGGGTTAAAGTCCTGGTTATGGCAGCGATCGATTTACAAGCGCAGATGGAGGGGCGGCTGAATCAGGCTGGGCTACTCCCTTATCTCGACAAGGGTGAATCCCGGTTCCTCGATCTTGAGGATGATTTCTTTGTCGAACTCGTAGCCCGTGATAGCACGAAGCTACCGGAGTTTGGTCGTATCGCTGAAGCGGTGAAGTCCGAAAATCCAAAAGTTAAGACTTTAGTCCGGGCGCATTGGGAGATTGAGAATGTTGGGCAGCCATCGCAAGCTTACGACATCCCAGGGACGGGCGCTCCGCGAATGGCGGTACTGTACCCGGTTGATCTTAAATCGGGACAAGGTGCGAAGCGGGTCTGGGTAGAGGTGACTACGCTGGCAAGCATGGCTTTCGACTATCACAAGCTCAACGAGAAGAGCATCGTTAGAGAGTTTGTTGCTGAGCAACTTTCGAAGGGTGGGGCAAGCTATTGGGATCCAGAGCGCTTCCCGAGGCTTGAGATTAACGGTGATATGGCCGAGTACATCGCGAGTAGGAGATCGGCGAAGCAGTAGGGGCGAAGCAGTAGGAATGTTTTTACTGGAGCAAGGGAATGGCGAAAGAGAAATTTGATCGTAACAAGCCGCACTGCAACGTAGGGACGATTGGTCACATCGACCACGGCAAGACCACGTTGACGGCGGCCATCACCAAGGTGTTGCAGAAGCACAATCCGAAGATTGTGTTCCGGTCGTTCGACAGCATCGACAACGCTCCGGAAGAGAAGGCGCGCGGAATCACCATCGCGACGGCGCACGTCGAGTACGAGACGGCGAACCGGCATTATGCGCACGTCGACTGCCCCGGCCACGCCGACTACATCAAGAACATGATCACGGGTGCGGCGCAGATGGATGGTGCGATCCTGGTGGTTGCGGCGACCGACGGTCCGATGCCGCAGACGCGCGAGCACGTGCTGCTGGCGCGGCAGGTGGGTGTGCCTTACATTGTCGTGGCGCTCAATAAATGTGATGCGGTGGACGATCCCGAGTTGCTCGACCTGGTGGAACTCGAGGTGCGCGAACTGCTGAAGAGCTACAAGTTTCCTGGAGACGACGTGCCGGTGATTCGGCTGTCTGCGTTAGGGGCTTTGAACGGAGAAGAAAAATGGGAAAAGCAGATTGATGCATTGATGGAGGCGGTGGACAAGAGTGTGCCGCAGCCGGCGCGCGAGTTGGACAAGCCGTTCCTGATGCCGATTGAAGATATTTTCTCGATTCAGGGGCGCGGCACGGTGGTCACGGGACGGATCGAGCGCGGCAAAGTGAAGGTGGGCGAGGAAGTTGAGATCGTCGGCTTCCGCGAGACGCGCAAGACCGTCGTCACTGGTGTGGAAATGTTCAAGAAGCAGCTGGACGAAGGCCTGGCGGGCGACAATGCCGGGCTGCTGCTGCGCGGCATTGCGAAAGAAGATGTCGAGCGCGGCATGGTGCTGGCCAAGGGCGGATCGATCACTCCGCACACCAAGTTCAAGGCCGAGGTTTACATCCTGACCAAAGAAGAAGGTGGAAGGCATACACCGTTCTTCAAGGGATACCGCCCGCAGTTTTATCTGCGGACGACGGATGTGACGGGCGTGGCGGAGTTGCCCGCGGGCACCGAGATGGTGATGCCGGGCGACAACGTTTCGCTGGTGATCGAGTTGATCACGCCGGTGGCGATGGAGAAGGGCTTGCGGTTTGCCATTCGCGA